>Ga0306925_10005525_pt1 | contig 11606 bp, 9 predicted proteins | sample flu12Cox44000176_FD_203755 | JGI IMG/M metagenome (GOLD analysis project Ga0306925, IMG submission 203755) | Lab enrichment of tropical soil microbial communities from Luquillo Experimental Forest, Puerto Rico - flux8day.12C.oxic.44.000.176 (v2)... | ecosystem: Environmental > Terrestrial > Soil...
GTGTCGCCGCGCGGCGTCCATACGATCACCACCATCCGTCCCCGCAGATGACCGGCCGAGACATAGCGTCTCTCGCTGTACTCGAAGCGATCGTCCGCGAGCACGGTGTGAAGGCCCTCGAACACCTCCGCCGCATCGGCGAAGTCGAGCCCCCGTTGCCGCAAGGTCCGCTCGCGCTTGGCCTTGTCGAAGGTGATCTTCACGCAATTAATGTACCCCCAATTAATCGCGGCGTCAACATTTATGGGGGTACAGAAATGGAGAGATTCGGCGCCGTGGTCGAGAAGCTCGTCCGCGGCTGCGGCCAGCAGGGCACCGAGTTCGAGAACTGGCCGTTCGACGCCATCGCGCAGACCGTCGGCGCCGACGAGAAGGAGCGCACCGCGCTCGAAGGCCTGCGCGAGAATGCCAAAAAGGCGGCGGAACGGCTCGCCGCCGACTGCCCGCAGGACGTGCCCGCGGCGCCGGCGGCGCGGCTCGAGGCGGTGGAGCAGGGGATCGACGCCGCGCTTGCGGCCTTCGACACGGTCGAGCCGGCGCTCGCGGCGTTCTACGGCACGCTCGACGACGAGCAGAAGGCGCGCCTCTACCGCGACATGGCGGCGCCGGCCGCGGCCAATGCGCGTGAGACGACGCCCCGGCGCGACGCCCAGGAGGAGCGGCGCGAGCGCCGGGAGTATTCATCCCGCCGCGATCGCTGGCGCACCTACGCCGCCGCGCGCGAGGCTGCCGCGCGCGAGCCCACCCCAAGCCAAGCCCGAAGCCAAGCCGCCGCGCCCGGCTGGAGCGGCGCCATGTGCGAAGAGCTTGCGGCGGTGCTGCGCGGCTGGCCGGTGCGCGAGATCGAGCGCGACGTGCGTTTGAGCTCGCCGCAACGGGGTCCCCGCGACAGCAAAAGCGCGTTTACGCGCGTCTGTGACGCGCTATGCGTCGCGGGGTGCCCCTCGCGTCGCGTTCTACGAGCTCGTCACCGCTTCGCTCAAGGCCGCCGACACGCTCGGGGGCGCCTGCCCGGCCGAGCCCGCGCTCACCCCGGTCGGCCGCATGGACGCGATGCGCAAGCGCCTTGCCGCCGTGCGTGCCGCCACCGCCGCGATCCGCCCCGCGCTCATGCATTTCTACGAGGCACTCGACCAGGGGCAGAAGGTGAGATTCGCGGGGATGAGTTAGGGGTGGACCAGGGCGCCAGACTACGAATCCGCTGCGGCCGGGGGCCTAGCGATTAGGACTGTCATGTCACTGCTTCGGTGTCTCGCGTTTTCTTACGCCAGTCGCGCCGTGAATCGGCTTTGGTCGCAAGTCAATTTCGGTGCGCCGGACCTCGGCTTCAAGTTCTTCCGGTGAAAAGCGTTTTGTATAGACATGACTACCATATCGAAACTCAAACGTGAGCCGCCCGAAATCGCGCAAAAACTCTACTGTGGACATTCCAATTTCCGAAAGTTTGGCTCCAATTTGGAATTGATGTCGAGCGGGTATTCCGTAGCCCTCGGGTGAAACCAAAGCCCCGTTATCATTGACTAGAATTGGGAATTGGCGACCTGTTATTTCCGATCTAATAATACCCGCTAGAGGTTCGACAAACTCGTCTGACTCGTTTTGTCCTGTAGCCTGAAAACCAAATATCTTTATGGGAGCATCGCTTGATCCAGATGCGGAAAGGATATAACCGCGCGACCATTTTATGATCCCATCATCGGTATCGGGCAACAGCTGCGGAATGATGTTAGTTGCGGTGGTTGGGCGAGGGGGAACTTGTTGAGTCATTGACGATGGCACGGCAGGCTTAGATTGCTGCCATAGGCCAATTCCGACCATGGCGGCTCCGATCAGCACGCCGATTATGATCACAGCTAGACCGCCGATTATGATCTGCGACGGGTCCATGCGCACCGCTCGTGTCTTGATGCCCGCAATAATTGGTCGATGCCAGTCGGAATCGTGGATCAAGTAGCCGACACAGAATAGGCCGACTAAAAGCGCACCCCAAGAGATAAGCGTCGGGACTTGGGACAGCACGATCAGTGCATCCTTGAGATCACTGGGAATGCTGAAAATCCCAAGGAAATTGGCAATCTTGCCCGCGTGGGCGAGCAAGAACAGACCAAGCCCGACAATACTTCCGATGATCTCGACCGCTCTGCGCATGTGCGTGCCTCCATGCCCTCTGGGATCGTCCGACCGTTCGCCGACAAGGTCGCGAACGCGACGGCGGCGCTGATGGGCGATGCAGCGCCGGAGGCGAGGTGCTGCCGCTTCGCGGCTAAGCTATAATCTTTGAGTTTGGCGGTGATTCGCCAGCAGAGTTGTAAGGAGAGTTCTAATGTACGTTGTAACTTTGCGGCGTCGCGAGACGGGTCAAGTTCAATGTCGCGATGTTGATAGCCTCCAGGGCGTCTTCGACATTGGATTGTCGCTGCTCGATCGAGGCGACGAATTGATCAGAATCTCTGGGACGAAAGATGCGTTCCCAGTCGACCCCGAGGACATCCAAACCGCTAGGGCGGCACGCGCACGATACGCTGCTCAAGGGGTGAGGTACGAGCCACTGCCGCCACTGCGAGACTAATTGGAAAGCACTCCCGCGCAGGCGAGGCCGTGCCGGAAGCAGCGGTGGCTCCGCCAGATCGAGCCTTGCGGACGTTGCGCCTCGCATATCAGGCGATTCGCGATGCGTTCGATCTGACTCGACGCGACGACTCGGAGAAAAGTCCGCACGATATGACAGTCCCCAAACGCCCTAATCCTCAGCAAAATCAATATCTTCCGCCTTTTCAGCGAAATCCTGCGTGGAATGCGCCTTGTATATTTCGTCAACTCCCACCATATTTATTAGAAATTCACTCGATTCTGGAGGCGGCTTTTTCATGAAGCAGGACAACGAAAAACGGATGAAATTCGTCAAACTGGCGGAGGGGCGCGTCCAGGCCGCCCTTAGTGCTATTCGCAAAATCGGCAATCTCGCTAACAAGCGTTCTTATGTCTACGACGAGAACGATGTGAGAAAGATTTTGCGTGCGCTCAAAGAGGCGATAGCTGAATTGGAGCGCAAGTTCGATCCGAGTCGCGGACCGACGGACAAAACCTTCAAGCTCTGATCTGATTAGGGGATTAGCGGGATGCCAAACGAAGCACTCAGCATTTCTGACGTTGCGTTCATGGTCACGTCGCAGATCGACCGAGCGCCCCAGTGGACGATGGTCCGCGAGCTGACGATGAACGCCATTGAAGCCGCATCGAAAGCCCAGGGTGAGAAGACCGTCCATTGGACCTCGGCATTGTGGAAAGGCACGCGCAAAGCCGTAATCTGGAACACAGGACCAGGAATGGACGCCGCTGAATTGAAGTCCGCGACTGATCTCGCTTGTGAGATCAACAAGAACCTCGGGCTCGACGAAAATTTTGGTGTAGGCGCCAAAGTGAGCTCATTAAGAAACAATCGCCTCGGGATGCGGTTTCGTTCCTGCAAAGCCGGGAAGGTGAGCGAGGTAATCCTGGGGTATGATCCCCACGACAAGCTCTACGTGCGCTTTGAACGCGATCTGGGTGGCAAGAGGGACACAGTTATTGATGTCACCACGGCCGCCATCAAAGATGGAAGGGACGTGAGCTATGAGTGGACCGAGGTCATGCTCCTCGGCAATCGCGAAGACCAGGATACGACACAAAGGCTGTTTGCGGCCGGATCAGATTCGGAAAAAGCTTACATCGCGAACACACTCTATCGGCGCTTTTACCGTTTATCTGAAGGCGTAAAGGTTAAGTTGGACGCGTGCTACCATCGCCTTGACGGGACGCGCAACTTCCTCCCTATCGGACAGCGTTACGATAAGTTTGAACGACACGAAACTGTGCACATTCCGGAGTTGAACATCAAAATTCACTTCCTGCATGATCCGTGGGTAGGGGATCGCTCTGGACTGCGTGCATCTTCTCGCGGCGCATTGTCGAGCACTACCACTACATGCAGCCTTGTGCACAAGGATGAGATGTACTCGGTGATGACCGCTAAGGAGTGGTCGGCAGAAGCTCCAAGGTTCGGAATCCCGTTTGGCTCAAAAGAGCTATGCGTGCACATTGAGCTCGCTGATGACGACGCACGTCCGACGCAGTATCGGGAACGGCTGATCTCAAAACAGACAGGTGATGACATTCTGCCGAAGGATTTTTCGTTTGAGGTTCGAGAACGGATGCCTGAATGGGTCAAAGAGGTTATCCGAAACGCAAGCCCACGGCAGACGGAGGACTACAGCGATATCCGGAAAGAGCTCCAGACGCTCCTAAATAAGTACAAGGTGAAGGTCCTCGGTAGACATCTGAGTCCCGCAGGTGAGCCTTCCACTGAGAGAGAAAGTCAGGGTCAAGACCTTTGGCCCGTTGGATCGACGAAGGGGGTCCTCGTTGACCCAAAACACGATACGAGGCCCCGTACGCGGCGCCTCGTTCATGAGGCTCCTGAAGGGTCGACCACGACGTCCCTTTATGAGATCTACGAAAAACCTCCCCAAATCATCATGTTGGAAACTCAAGAAGCAGTTGACGAAAAGAAACTGAAAGGACGTGCTGCTGAATTCTTTATGGAGACGGGCACACTATTCATTAACGGCCTCTACGAAGCCGTAGACCGCACTATCGCCGACATTGAACCTGAATTCGCTGCACAGGGTGATCCTGAGAGTGTACGTACGCTCGCAACCAAGGCCGCTCGGTGGGCGATGGCTTTTCGGGTCGGAAAGGCAACGGTATTCGCTCTAGCAAAGCGCTTGAACGAAGATTGGAGCGAGAGCGACATGCGAGCAGCGCTCACGAAAGAGAGCCTGTCGATCGCGGCTGATAATTACGAGGAAAGCCTTTCGGTGGTCCGGCGTCGGGTCCGCGAGGGTCTCAAGCTGGAACGAGCGGCGGCTTGAGTTGCTCAACCAGGCGCTAAGCCCTCGGTCTGGACCTCTTCACGAGGATGCAGTCGCGAGGGCGACGCCGGACGCTTAGCCGATGCGCGGCAGCAGGCGAGTAAGCGCCCCCTCCCTTCAACCCCACCCCCAACCCTCCCCCGCAAGCGGGGGAGGGGGCGCACCGAGTGTGTGGGGATGGAAGCGCGCCGGCCCGTGGCGAGCGCTGCGCGTCACACGAGGCTAGTTCGCGATCGCCTTCCAGTTCTTGGTCAGGTGCTCGGCCGTGCGCCAGGCCAGCGCCTGCGCCGTGAGCGTGGGATTGTGGGCGCCGCTGGTGCCCATCACCGAGGCGCCGAGGATGCCGAGGTTCGGCACCTCGTGCGCAAAGCCATAGCGGTCGACCATGTTGGTCTCGCGGTTGTCGCCGATGCGCGTGCCGCCATAGGCGTGGGTCGAGGGACCCATGGTGCCCATCGGCCCTGCGCTCGACCGCGATCGCGCCCGCGTCCATGAACCACTGCGCCATCTTGTCCTGGATGAAGGTGGCGAGCTTCTCTCGTTGTCCTTGTGGTCGGCGGTGATGCGGATCACAGGGAAGCCGAACGAATCCTTCACGGCGGGGTCGCGGTGCCCATGCGTAAATCCTCATACTAGCAAGGACACGCTTGGGCACGGCGCGAAGACGCGCCTTTGCCCACCCTACGCTCGCTGCTCCGCGACCAGCAGTACGCCGCACTCATCTTTAACATCTGGTCCCGAATACCTGCTCTTGCTCAAATTCCGTAGCGACCTTTCCACCGCCTTCGATGTGTTGAATGGCATTCGCAAAGGGCTTCATGTGCGGGGCCTTCCTCAATACCATCGGACTTGATGAGCGTAGTCCAATGGGTCCTGGGGATGATCTTGGCATAGCAGGCGGCGTAGAAGTTTCTTGCCTCATACGTCCATTCCGGCCGATATCCGTTCTCGCATTCGAGAAACTTCCGGACGAGAAAAATCACGAGATCCGATACCTGGATCATTGGATGCCGTGTCGAATTTACGGGATAGCTGAATTCTACAATCCGCTTCAATTTCCGCGCGCTCGGCACGTCATATCGTCGGAAATGAGTGAGTCGGTCGATCTGCTCTTGGTACAGCTCCTTTTGGTCCAAGATAATCATTGCCCTGGCGCTCCGCCCGAGCGTCTCCCTAACGTACCGCTCGATGTAGGTGATCAGATAGTTGAAGCCCAGTTGATAGGGCACAGCGCAATTGATGACAGCATGCCGTCCGATTTTCGCAGCAGCGAGCTGGGACTTATCAATTCCAACGAAATGAACGGCGTGTTTTCGCTCAGCAATGATATCGAGGAACGTATGTGCCAACGCGTTTCGTTCGTCACGGCTGCGTCCCACAAAAGGACCCTCTCCGTTCACTAGCTCCGCCGCGTGCAGCTCAAAGTCGGGCGGAAGGCTCCCGCCAAAGAATTTGTCGATAGCAGCTCGGAAGTGCTCGTTGGTCGTGCTCCATCCCTCGTCAGTGACGCTGATTCCCCCTATAACAAAGATTGGCTGCTCACCGTTGTTCAGATCAGCCCCGGTGCAGCCGGTTTCATCGAGATAAAAAAAGTGCATGGGATAGCCATGATTCTTCGCAAGAACTTCTTGCGCAGACAATGAATTGCCGAGTCGATGATGATCTTATGCCAGTTTGCAGGTTAAGATCGCGGCCCGCAAAATCACCCCACCCTTCTCGCCTCCCGCCCCTCCCGCCAAAATCGCTTGTGCTGCCCCGCAAGCCCACGGGCGGGGATGCGCACGATCTTCTGCGGGTCGGAGACGGCGGTGCCGATCACCTGCGCCGCGCGGCCGTGAGCTTTGAGGATTGCAAGCGTGCGCTCGGCGGAGGCGGGGTCGACTACGTAGCAGAAGCCGATCCCCATGTTGAACACCTCGAACATCTCGCTGTCGTCGACGCCCGCGTGGCGCTGGATGAGGGGAAAGATGGGGTGCGGCTCAATGAGCCGGTCGATCTCGTAGCCGACCGGGGCGGCGACGCGGGTGAGGTTGAGCAGGCCGTCGCTGGTGATGTTGATCAGCGCCTTCACCCCGGAGACCTTCTGCAGAATCTCCATTGCCTCGGGAACGTAGATGTCGGTGGGGCGCAGGAGCTCCTCCCCGAGCGTGACGGCAAGCTCGTCGAACTTGTGGCCGATGGCGTAGCCGTGGTCGGCGAAGAACGCCTTGCGCGCGAGCGAGAGGCCGTTGCTGTGGATGCCGCTGCTCTTGACGCCGATGACGACGTCGCCTTCGCGCACGTGCCGGCCGTCGATGACCTTGTCGAGGGCAACGCGGCCCACCGCCATCCCCACCAGGTCGAAGTGCTTGACCAGGTCCTTGAGCTGCGCGGTCTCGCCGCCCGAAATCGAGATGCGCGCGATCTCGGCGCCCTTGCACAACCCGACGGCGATCGCGTCGAGCATGGCGGCGTCGGTTGACGCCACCGCGATGTAGTCGACCATCGAGAGCGGCTTGGCGCCGACGCAGATCATGTCGTTGACGTTCATGGCGACGCAGTCGATGCCGATGGTGTCGTATTTGCCCATCATGTCGGCGATGATGGTCTTGGAGCCGACGCCGTCGGTGCAGAGCGCGAGGCCGATGCCGTCGAGCTCGATCACGTTGGCGAAATAGCCGATCGGCAGCACCACGCGGCCGAGCCCCGCCGCCGGCCAGGTGCGCTGCACCCGCGCGATGATGCGGTTCAAGCCCACGTCCGCCTCCGCGGTGTCGACGCCGCTCTCGCGGTAGATTTCGTTGCGCACGTCGGTCACGACCCCGTCATGCCCGGGCATAGCGCGTCGGAAGACGCGCGTAAACGCGCTTATGCCCCGGGCATCCATCGGAAAAAAGCACTTCATTTGAAGAGGATGGATTGCCGGGTCAAGCCCGGCAATGACGGGTTGGGGATAGCGGCCGCTGGCATCACCCCGCCGCCCGCATGCGCAGGCGCCGGCCTCGGCCCCTGCGTCACCCGCGGGCTTGACCCGCGGGTCCATCTTCTTCGCAAGACCTTCTTGCGAAGGGATGGATTGCCGGGTCAAGCCCGGCAATGACGGATTGGGGATAGCGGCCCGCTGGCATCACTCCGTCCGTTCATTCCCGCGTAAGCGGGAATCCAGTCTGTGGCTCAGAATCTGGGTCCCCGCTTTCGCGGGGACGAGCGGACCTTCTTCAATCATTCGCGCGGGCGCTTCGCGCCCGGTAGGAACTCGGCCCAAATCTTGGCGGTGTGCTCGCCGAGGGCGGGCACGGCGCCGTAGCGGGGCGGCGCGGCGTCCGTCCGCGCGGGCGGCGCCGGGTAGCTGACCGTCCCCGACGGCGTCGCGACGTCGATGCGGCGCAGCTGCGGATGCACCGCGAGATCGGCGGTGGCGTTGACGCGGGCAAAGGCGATGTCGTTTTGCGCAAGTTTTTGCGTCAGCGCCGCCTCGTCGGTCGCGCCGAACACCGCGGCGACGCGCGCATCGGTCTTGCCCCGGCGCTTGACGCGCTCGACGTTGGTGGCGAAGGCGGGATCGGCGGCGAGCGCCGCATCCCCCAGCACCTTTTCCGCCAGCACGCGCCACTCGCGGTCGCTCTGGATCGAGATCAAGATGTCGGCGCCATCCTTGGTCTTGAACGCGCCGTAGGGCGCGATCGAGGTGTGCGCCAGCCCGATGCGCTTGGGTGGCGCGCCGCCCTCGTATTGGATGAGCGGCACCGCCATCCGCTCGGCCATGGCGTCGAACATGGAGATCGAGATCGCGGCACCTTCTCCCGTTTGCTCGCGAGCCAAGAGCGCCGCGAGGATCGCCTCGTAGGCGTTCATGCCGGCGGCGATGTCGCAGACCGAGACGCCGACGCGCGCGGGCGCCTCGGGGCCGCCGGTGACGGAGGCAAGCCCGGACTCGGCCTGCACCAGCATGTCGTAGGCCTTGCGCGCCGCGTAGGGGCCGTCCTCGCCGTAGCCGGAGATCGAGCAGATCACGAGCCGGGGATGCGCGCGCCGCAACTCGTCGAGCGGGAAGCCGAGCTTGGCGATGGCGCCGGGTTTGAGGTTCTGCACGAACACGTCGGCCTTGCCGAGGATCGCCGCGAGCAGCGCCTTGTCGTCGGCGCGCGCGAGATCGAGCACCAGCGATTCCTTGCCGCGGTTGAGCCACACGAAATACGCGCTCTCGCCCTCCGCGCGTCCGCGGGCAGGGGTTGGGACCGCGAGCTTGTCGTAGTAGCGCGCGAAGTCGCCTTCGGGCCGCTCGACCTTGATCACGCGCGCGCCGGCGTCGGCGAGCCGGCAGGTGCACATGGGCGCCGCCACCGCCTGCTCCAGCGACACCACCAACAGGCCTGACAGGGGAAGGGGCATGGGTGCAGCGACGGAGTTGGAGGTGAGGGCGGGGGCGCGCGCGATGTTAGAGCATATCAGCGCCGCGGTGGTGGAGCATCCCGGCGGCGCGATCTCGGCCCGCAAGCCGGCACGTCACCCGCGGGCTTGACCCGCGGGTCCATCATCTTCGTAAGAACTTTTTGCGAAGCGGATGGATTGCCGGGTCAAGCCCGGCAATGACGACCGCGGGTTAAGCCCGGCAATGACGACCGCAGGTCAAGCCCGGCAATGACGGGCTGAGAGCTTATTGGGCAATCTCATCATAGAGGTCACGCCAGTCTGGATTCATCGAGAGAATGAGATCGATCTTCCACTCGCGCGGCCAGTGCTTGATGTTCTTTTCCCGCTGGATTGCAGCGGCGGCCGTGTCGTGGCGCTCATAGTAAACCAGCATCTTAATTCCATAGCGTTTGGTGAATCCTGGGACGAGACCTTCCCGGTGCTCAAAGGCCCGACGCACCAGATCATTGGTGACGCCGACGTACAGCGTGCCGCTCCGACGATTGGCGAGAATAAGACCCAGAAACCCATTCAGCTCCCTCGTCACCCGCGGGTCCATCTTCTTGGCAGGACTCAAGGGCATTTTTCGTAAGGGGATGGATTGCCGGGTCAAGCCCGGCAATGACAGAGAACGATGGCCGCAGTCCTCTCCCCGTCACCCGCGGGCTTGACCCGCGGGTCCATCTTCTTCGTAGGGACCTTTTGCCAAGCGGATGGATTGCCGGGTCAAGCCCGGCAATGACGATGGGAGGAGCTTCGCGGGGTTGACGTGCGCTGCTATGCTGGCGTGCAACGATCACAGCGATTTCGCCGTTATCGCGCATGGCCCGCATTGCCATCATCGCGCTGATGCTGTTCGCGGCGGCGCCGGCGCTCGCGCAGCAATCCGGCACGACCGCGCCGCCGGCGCCGGCTCCGCCCGCCGACAGCAATGCACCGCCGGCGGCCGGCAACGATGCGACATCACCGCCCGCTGCCACGACACCCGCCGCGCCTGCGGACAGCAATGCACCGCCACCCCCCGCTACTACCGAGGCGCCGCCCGCGGCACCTCCACCGCCGGCGCGCGCGGGGGGCGTCGATGTGCGCGAATCCCTCTGCCTCATGATCGAATCGGCGGCGCGTTCGCACAACTTGCCGCTCGAGTTCTTCGCGCGCGTGATCTGGCAGGAGAGCCGCTTCGAGCCCGGCGTCGTCGGCCCGCGCACGAGGAGCGGCGACCGCGCGCAGGGCATCGCCCAGTTCATGCCGCGCACCGCCGCCGAGCGCGGCCTGCTCGATCCGTTCGACCCGGTGCAGGCGCTGCCGAAGTCGGCGGAATTCCTGCGCGAGCTCGCCGACCAGTTCGGCAATCTCGGGCTCGCCGCCGCCGCCTACAATGCCGGGCCGGGACGGCTGCGCGAGTTCCTGTCGGGGCGCCGCCCGCTGCCGGCGGAGACGCGCCACTACGTGCTCGCCATCACCGGCATCTCCGTCGACGAGTGGGCGGGCTCGGGCAAGCGCGAGCCGCTGCACGTGCCCAAGGCCGGCTGCGGCGAGCTGATGGCGCTTCTCCACCGCGCGCCCAATCCGTTCGTGCAGAAGCTCGAGGAGCGCGTGAACGTGGTGGCGGCGGCGCCGTGGGGCGTGCAGCTTGCGGCCGGTTTCTCGCGCGACCACGCGCTCGCCAACTACGCCTCGCTCGCCAAGCGCTACGCCGGCGTGCTCGCCGGGCGCGATCCGAGTCTCCTGAGCTCGATCCTGCGCAGCCGCGGCACGCAGCCGTTCTACCAGGTGCGCGTGGGCGCCGAGACGCGCGCCGCCGCGGAGACGCTGTGCGGCAGCATCCGCCGCGCCGGCGGCGCCTGCTTCGTGCTGCGCAACCGCGCGGGGTAGTGGCGAATCTCACTCCGTTCATTCCCGCGTAAGCGGGAATCCAGAACCGCGTGTTCGGCATTTGTGATCTGGGTCCCCGCTTTCGCGGGGACGAACGGATGTTGCACCGGTGCTGCGTAATCACGTGGCGGAGTTTAATCCCCCTGGCGGCCGTCTTCGGAGAGGAGCGCGGGGCTGCGCGCGAGCGCGAGCATGATCTGGCGGCCGATGCGGGTCGCGGGCTCGCGGCCGCAGTTGGAGAGGACGACGATGCCGAGGCGCTTCTGCGGGATCATGCCGATATAGGTCGCGGTGTTGCTCAGCCCGCCGTTCTTGTCGACGAAGGTGACGTCGCCGTTGCGCACCACCTGCCAGGCGAGCGCCTGGGTGAAGCGCTCGTTGACCGTGAACACGCCCTGCTGCGCCAGCGCCATCGCCTCCTGCAGCGGG
>Ga0306925_10005527_pt1 | contig 11604 bp, 14 predicted proteins | sample flu12Cox44000176_FD_203755 | JGI IMG/M metagenome (GOLD analysis project Ga0306925, IMG submission 203755) | Lab enrichment of tropical soil microbial communities from Luquillo Experimental Forest, Puerto Rico - flux8day.12C.oxic.44.000.176 (v2)... | ecosystem: Environmental > Terrestrial >...
TGGCTCTTCTTCGTGGAATTTCCAACATTGTCGCACGTCTGTCGATGGGGCAGGGGTGGGGAGGCCGACCGACCGAGCGATGGCAGGATAAAAGCCGCGAGGTGCGCGGCGGTCGGTCGGTTGGAGACGGCACAAATATCCGGCACTTCGCGCGATGTGCGTCCTCGCGCGACAGCCCGCCCACACTCACAAGCCCTTGGCGATGCACGCGCGATGACACCTCGCGCATGAGCATGCAATGACTCACGACGACGATCTCCACATCCGCCTCGGCCGCATCCGCTCGCGCGGTAGCCGGTCCCGGCCGTTCATCGCCCAGGCGCTGGCCGCGGCCGAGAAGGCGGGTGGCCTGGCGAAAACCGGAAGCTCGCGCCGACGCAGCGGCGCGTTTGGGCGCGGCCGCGCGGCAAGCCTGGCAGCAAGCCGCCTTCTGACCGACCGGTCACGCGGTGTCGTCGTCAAGGCGCGCGTGGTCCGGCACGGCATCAAGCGCGCACCGCTGGGCGCACATCTCAACTATCTCAAGCGGGAGGGCGTCACCAAGGATGGCGCGGCGGGACGGATGTTCAACGCCGAGCATGACGACGCCGACCATCGCGCCTTTGCGGAACGCTGCGAGGGTGATCGGCATCATTTCCGGTTTATTGTGTCGCCGGATGACGCCGCTGAGCTGTCTGATCTCAAGACACTTACCCGGGACCTGATGGCGCAGGCGCAACGTGACCTCGGAACCAAGCTCGACTGGGTTGCGGTCGACCATTGGAACACGGAGCATCCTCACATTCACGTCATCGTTCGCGGCCGTGCCGACGACGGTCGCGACCTCGTGATCTCCCGAGACTACATCCGGGAAGGGATGCGGGCGCGTGCCCGAGACCTCGCAACGCGGGAGCTTGGTCCGCGGTCCGAGCTGGACATCCAGCGCTCGCTCGAGAGCCAGATCGGAGCCGAACGCTGGACCCGCCTCGACCAGGCTCTCCTCCGGGAGGCCGCGGCCAATGGCGGCATCGTCGACCTACGCCCCAAGCGTGACCAGGAGCCGAACCTGCTCCACGCGACCAAGATCGGCCGCATGCGAAAGCTCAACCGGCTCGGGCTTGCCCGTCAGGTCGGGGGCGGCCAGTGGGTTCTCGTGGAGAGCGCCGAGCAGACTTTGCGCCAGCTTGGCGAGCGTGGTGATATTATCAAGCGAATCCATCGCGGCCTCTCGCAGCACGGCTGGGTGCGTGGGACGTGGAGCTTCGTACTGACCGGCGACGGGGGGAGCCACGCTGGTCATCGGACGGCTGGTCACGCGCGGGCTCGATGACGAACTGAAAGGCTCAGCATATGCGGTGGTGGACGGCATCGACGGTCGCGTGCATCACGTTCGATTTGCCGATCTGGACGCCACGGCGGATTGCGACCCCGAATCCATCGTCGAAGTGCGCCTATACGAGGACGCCAGAGGCCGTAAGCGTCTAGCGCTTGCGGTGCGATCAGACCTGACCATCGCGGCACAGGTAAAGGCAAATGGCGCGACTTGGCTCGACCGCCAGCTTCTCACGCGCGGGAGTACCTTGTAGGACATGGGCTTCGGCCACGACGTGCGCCAGGCGATGGACGCGCGTGCCGACCATCTCATCAGCGAGGGTCTCGCCCGCCGCGAGGGGCAGCGCGTCATCTTCGTGCGCGATCTGCTCGCCACGCTCCGCCGGCGCGAGCTCGATGCGGCAGGCGCACGGTCCGCGGCCGACATCGGTCTACCGTATCACTCGGCCGCCGAGGGGGAGAGCATTGCGGGACTCTACCGTCAGCGCCTCAGCTTGGCGTCTGGCCGCTTCGCCATGATCGATGACGGGCTCGGATTCACCTTGGTGCCTTGGACCCCGTCGCTGGAGCATCACCTCGGCCGACAGGTCTCAGGCGTCGTCCGACCCGGCGGATACATCGAATGGGGTTTCCAGCGCAAGCAAGGGCTCATGCTCTGACTTCATCGTAGTGAGATGATTCACGTGCGGCCCCGGTATTCGTTCGCCAACATGCGATGTGTCGCTACGCCCTCCCGTTTGCGGTTGCGGCCCATGGGATGCGCGTTCAGTAATGGTCGCTATTCTCAGGAGGCCAGTCTTGTCCGCGACCAAGATCCTTTGGGGCCAGATCCTCGTCGTGTCCGTGATCGTACTCGCCGCCATTTGGGGCGCGACGCAATGGACGGCGTGGCGGCTGGGCTATCAGGCTCAGCTTGGTGGGCCATGGGCAGAGATCGCCGGAGTGCCGGTGTACCCGCCACCGGCGTTCTTTCTTTGGTGGTACTGGTTCGACGCCTACGCGCCGCGAATCTTCGTTGAGGGCGCCGTGATCGCCTCGTCTGGCGGGTTCGCGGCAATCGCGATCGCCATCGGCATGTCGGTATGGCGGGCGCGCGAGGCGAAAGAGACAATCACCTATGGCTCGGCGCGCTGGGCGACGGTGCAGGAGATCCGCAATGCGGGTCTCCTTGGATCGGACGGCGTCATGCTCGGGTGCTTCGGCCGCGGCTACCTGCGTCACGATGGACCCGAGCACGTGTTGTGCTTCGCGCCCACTCGGTCCGGCAAGGGCGTCGGACTTGTCGTCCCGACGCTGCTGACCTGGCCCGCTTCCGCCATCGTCCACGACATCAAGGGGGAGAACTGGCGGCTGACCCCTGGCTGGCGGGCGCGCTTCGGCCGCACCCTGCTGTTCGATCCGACCAACGCAGAGTCAGCCGCTTATAACCCCCTGCTCGAAGTCCGGCGCGGAGACGCCGAGGTGCGCGACGTGCAGAACGTGGCCGACATCCTGGTCGATCCGGAGGGGGCACTGGAGCGTCGGAACCATTGGGAGAAGACCAGCCACTCGCTGCTGGTCGGGGCTATCCTGCATGTCCTCTACGCCGAGGCCGACAAGACCCTCGCCGGTGTCGCCAATTTCCTCTCCGATCCAAGGCGGCCGATCGCGATGACGCTCCGCAGCATGATGACGACGCCGCATCTCGGTGACCGGCCACACCCGGTGGTCGCCTCCGCGGCACGTGAGCTTCTCAACAAGTCCGAGAACGAGCGCTCCGGCGTGCTCTCGACCGCCATGAGCTTCCTAGGTCTTTATCGCGATCCCGTCGTCGCCAAGGTCACGCGTCGATGCGACTGGCGGATCGCCGATCTCGTCGAGGACGAGGAGCCTGCCACGCTCTACTTGGTCGTGCCACCTTCCGACATCTGCCGAACCAAGCCGCTGGTGCGGCTCGTGCTCAACCAGATCGGCCGGCGATTGACCGAGGAGCTCGAGGCCAGAGGCCGTCGGCACCGGCTGCTGCTCATGCTTGACGAGTTCCCGGCCTTAGGCCGGCTCGACTTTTTCGAAACGGCCCTTGCCTTCATGGCGGGCTATGGCCTCAAGCCCTTCCTGATCGCGCAGTCGCTCAACCAGATCGAGAAGGCCTACGGGCCGAACAATTCCATTCTCGACAACTGCCATGTCCGTGTCTGCTTCGCGACCAACGACGAGCGCACGGCCAAACGAGTCTCCGATGCGCTAGGCATCGCGACCGAACTGCGCGCCATGAAGAACTATGCCGGCCATCGCCTCTCGCCTTGGCTCGGACATCTCATGGTCTCGCGACAGGAGACCTCGCGGCCGCTGCTGACCACGGGCGAGGTGATGCAGCTCCCACCGACCGACGAGCTTGTGCTGGTCTCGGCCTGCCATCCGATCCGGGCGAAGAAGGCCCAGTACTACGAGGACCGAAGGCTCAAAGCCCGTATCCTCAAACCTCCCTCGTTGACCAACGTCAGCGAGGGCACCTCCGGCGATCGACCCGATCAGGAAGCTGACGACTGGAGCGCCCTCCCGCTGCAGGCGTCAGACGCAGATGCGGCAGGGTCGATCGCCGGCCTTCTTTCGGACGCGGACTCCGAGAACGGGGGAATCCGGCGCGAGCCGACGCTGCCGGACCACGAAGCGATCGTACTCGAGGCGCCGAAGCCAAGCCTTGAGTTCGCGCTCCTTGACGACGAGCCCGACGACGAAGCGGTTGGAGCCCAGACAATGCGCCAGCGCTTCGGCAGTGTCGCGCGACAGGCTGCGCTCGATCCGGATGACGGGCTCCCGCTCTGAGCCTACCCCATGAAGGAGCGCCTGTCGGTCTATCTCGATCCGCAAGTGATGCGCTCGCTCATCGATTACGCCGATCGGCGGGGCAAGTCGAAGTCGCTCATCGCTGAAGCGGCTATCGCCTCTTTCCTCTCACCCGACGCAGCCGAGCGGCAGGAAGCTACCTTCACGCGCCGTCTTGATCGTCTATCCCGCCATACGGAGCGGCTTGAACGCCATGTCCGGATCTCCGTGGAGGCGTTGGCGTTGTTCGTGCGCTTCTGGCTCATGGCAACGCCGGCCCTACCGGAACAAAACCAGGCCACCGCACGCGCCAAGGGAGCCGAGCGTTACCAAGCGTTTGTGGACGCCCTTGGACGACGCCTGTCCAAAGGGACATCGCTTCTTCGCGAAGTATCCCTAGATCTACCCGCGGCGGGCGAGTCCGATTTGGGTGGAGGCCTCGCCCAGGGCGATCGGGAATCGTGAGCGCCTCGCGCATCAAGCCCGCCGTCCCCCTGTCTTTCTTCGCCATGGCGCTACTCTCCCTTATTGTTGTTGCGTTCGCCCGGTTCTGGCCCTTTCTAATCATCCCCGACATTGGACCGCGTGGGGCGGCGGGTGTGGACGGGGGTAATGGTCGGGGCATTCTCATCCAGGACGGAAGCGATTTCGCGCGGCGCGCGGATGCTGCGCACGGCGCTCGGTCCAGCGATCGCAAGCTGGCTCGAAGACCCCGGTGTCGTCGAGATCATGCTCAACCCGGACGGCCGGCTGTGGGTCGACCGTCTGACCGAGGGGCTCGCTGATACGGGCGAACGGCTCTCGGCTGCCGACGGCGAGCGTATCGTTCGCCTGGTCGCCCATCATGTGGGCGCAGAAGTGCATCCGGACACCCCGCGCGTCTCAGCTGAGCTGCCCGAAACCGGTGAACGATTCGAGGGCCTGATCCCACCAGTCGTCTCGGCGCCGGCCTTCGCCATCCGCAAGCCTGCGGTCGCGGTCTTCACTCTCGACGACTACGTCTTCGCGGGAATCATGTCGGCCGACGAGGCAGACCTACTGCGTCGCGCGGTTGCGAGGCGACGCAATATCGTCGTTGCTGGTGGAACCTCGACCGGCAAGACCACACTCGTCAACGCGCTTCTCGCCGAAGTCGCCAAGACGAGCGACCGTGTCGTCCTGATCGAAGACACGCGCGAACTTCAGTGCAAGTCACCCAATCTGGTGGCGCTGCGGACCAAGGACGGGGTCGCGTCGCTATCCGATCTCGTGCGCTCCTCGCTTCGGCTGCGGCCTGACCGCATCCCGATCGGTGAGGTGCGGGGTGCCGAAGCGCTTGACCTGCTCAAGGCGTGGGGCACCGGGCACCCCGGCGGGATCGGCACCATTCATGCCGGCTCGGCGCTCGGCGCGCTCCGTCGTCTGGAGCAACTCATCCAGGAAGCCGTTGTCACCGTGCCGCGCGCCCTCATCGTGGAGACCATCGACTTGATCGCCGTTCTTGCGGGTCGCGGCCCCGAGCGCCGGCTTGCCGAGCTCGCAGCCATCGAAGGGCTCGGCCCGAACGGTGACTACGCCATCGTATCGACCACATCCGGTTCCGCGCCTCCAGGGGACACAGCATGACCAATCCTTTTGCACGTATCGGCCACCACATCGCAGCCCTTGTCGCCGTCTCGATCCTCGCAGGCGCGGCGACACCTGCCCATTCTGCCGGCTCGAACATGCCCTGGGAGCAGCCGCTACAACAAATCCTTCAGTCGATCGAAGGTCCGGTCGCCAAGATCATGGCGGTGATCATCATCATCGTGACCGGGTTGACCCTCGCTTTCGGCGATACCTCCGGCGGATTTCGCCGCCTGGTCCAGATCGTGTTCGGGCTCTCGATCGCCTTCGCGGCGAGCTCGTTCTTCCTCTCGTTCTTCTCTTTCGCGGGCGGAGCGCTGGTCTGATGACCGAGGTTCTTGCGCAGGAGCCGATCCGAGGGTTCGAGGCGCCCGTCCACCGCGCCCTGATCGAACCGATTCTTCTCGGCGGCGCCCCGCGCGCGGTTGCCATCACCAACGGCACGCTTGCGGCGGCGGTTGGCTTGGGTCTGCGCCTGTGGATCGCCGGTCTCGTCCTCTGGGCGATCGGGCAAGTGACAGCGGTGTGGGCGGCAAAGCGCGACGCGTACTTCGTCGATGTGGTGCGCCGGCATCTGCGCTACCCCGCCCATCTCGGGATCTGAGGGACAGGCGATGTTGAGCCTTGCCGAGTACCGGAAAAAACCAAAGATGCTGGCCGATTTCCTGCCGTGGGCCGCGCTCGTCGCACCAGGCGTGGTCCTCAACAAGGATGGCAGCTTCCAGCGCACGGCGCGGTTCCGCGGACCCGATCTCGACTCGGCAACACCCGCCGAGCTCGTCGCAACAACGGTGCGGCTCAACAACGCATTGCGCCGGCTCGGTTCGGCATGGGCGATCTTTGTCGAGGCGAGCCGCGTTGCGGCGCAGCACTATCCGGAGAGCCAGTTTCCCGATGCCGTCTCCGCCCTTGTAGACGCGGAGCGCCGGGCGCAGTTCGAGCAGGAAGGGACGCATTTCGAGAGCGCGTATTACCTGACCTTGTTGTGGCTGCCGCCGAGCGAGGAGGTATCCCGCGCCGAGTCTTGGATCTACGAGGGGCGGTCCCGCGCGAGCGGTGTCGATGCCCGTGACCTGCTGCGCGGCTTCATCGATCGGACCGACCGCGTGCTGCAACTCGTCGAGGGGTTCATGCCGGAAGCCGTGTGGCTCTCCGACTCCGAGACGCTGACCTACCTCCACTCGACGATCTCGACCAGGCGCCATCAGGTGCGCGTGCCTGAGACGCCCATGCATCTCGATGCGATGCTCGCCGATGAGCCGCTCGCGGGCGGTCTCGAACCGCGGCTCGGCAACGCCCATCTGCGCACCTCACCATCATCGGCTTCCCGACAGCCACGTTTCCGGGAATCCTCGACGAGCTCAACCGGCTCGCATTCCCGTACCGATGGGCGACGCGTGCGATCTGCCTCGACAAGACCGAAGCGACCCGGCTGCTCACCCGGATCCGCCGACAGTGGTTCGCCAAACGCAAGTCGATCATGGCGATCCTCAAGGAGGTGATGACCAATGAAGCTTCGGCGCTGCTCGATAGCGACGCCCACAACAAGGCGATGGATGCCGATGCGGCCCTTCAGGAGCTAGGGTCGGACGCGGTCTCGTCTGCTTACGTGACCGCGACGGTCACGTTGTGGGATGACGACCCCGCGGCCGCGGACGAGAAGCTCAGATTGACCGAGAAGGTCATCCAAGGCCGCGACTTCACCTGCATCACTGAGACCGTGAACGCGGTCGAGGCCTGGCTCGGCAGCCTCCCGGGACAGGTCTACGCCAACGTGCGCCAGCCGCCGGTCTCGACCCTCAACCTCGCGCACATGATGCCGCTCTCGGCCGTGTGGGCGGGACCGGAACGCGACGAGCATTTCGGTGCACCGCCACTGTTCTTTGCCAAGACCGAGGGCTCAATCCCGTTCGGTTTTCCCTTCACGTCGGCGATGTCGGCCACACGCTCGTGGTCGGGCCGACCGGCGCCGGCAAGAGCGTGCTGCTTGCGCTGATGTCGCTGCAGTTTCGGCGCTACCCGAAGTCCCAGGTCTTCGCCTTCGATTTCGGGGGGTCGATCCGGGCTGCCGCGCTCGCGATGCGCGGCGACTGGCACGACCTCGGTGGTGCACTCGGCGAGGACGCCCTCGAGCCCGTGGCGCTGCAGCCCCTCGCGGCGATCGACGATCCCGCCGAACGGACCTGGGCGGCGGAGTGGGTGGCGGCGATCCTCGCCCGTGAAGGCGTGACCGTCACGCCCGAGGTCAAGGAGCACGTGTGGACGGCGTTGACCTCGCTCGCGACCGCCCCGGCGAGCGAGCGTACCTTGACCGGCTTCTCCGTGCTCTTGCAATCCGGCGCATTGAAGCGCGCGTTCCAGCCTTATTGTCTCGGCGATCCCTATGGACGCCTCCTTGATGCCGAGGCCGAGCGCCTTGGCGGAGCGGACGTGCAGGCCCTCGAGACCGAAGGCCTTATCGGCAGCGGTGCCGCCTCCGCCGTGCTGGCGTATCTCTTCCACCGCATCGAAGGACGCCTCGACGGCAAAGCCACCCTTCTCATCGTGGATGAAGGCTGGCTTGCGCTCGATGATCCGACCTTTGGACCGCGTCTGCGCGAGTGGCTCAAAACGCTGCGCAAGAAGAATGCCTCCGTCGTCTTCGCCACGCAATCGCTCGCCGACATCGAGACGAGCGAAATCGCACCCGCCATCGTCGAGAGTTGCCCGACACGGCTGTTCCTGCCGAATGAGCGCGCAATCGAGCCGCAGATCCTCAGCATCTACCGACGCTTCGGCCTCAATGACCGCCAGATCGATATCATCGCCCGCGCCACGCCCAAGCGCGACTATTACTGCCAGTCGCGCCGCGGCAATCGCCTCTTCGAGCTGGGATTGGGCGAGGTCGCGCTCGCCTTCACCGCCGCATCCTCGAAGACCGATCAGGCTGCGATCGCCGAAGTCATGCTCGAGCACGGCCGCGACGGCTTTGCCGCCGCGTGGCTGCGCCGCAAGGGTCTCGATTGGGCCGCGGACCTGCTCACCGCCGAACCCGGCACGCCACACAACCTCGTCACCCCTTCCTTGTGGGCAACCCCATGAACCATCGCCTCATTCGTCACCTGGTCCTGATCGGCGCCGCGTGCATTGCATTCGCCTCCGTCTGCGCACCAGCGCGTGCGCAGATGATCGTTTATGACCCCTCCAACTATGCCCAGAATGTGCTGCAGGCCGCCCGCGCGCTGCAACAGATCAACAACCAGATCACCAGCCTGCAGAACCAATCCCAAATGCTGCTCAACCAGGCAAAGAACCTGGCGAGCCTGCCTTACTCGAGCCTGCAGACGATCGATCAGTCGTTCTCGCGCACTCAGCAGTTACTCAACGACGCTCAGCGCCTGACCTATGACGTCAATCAGATCGATCAGGCCTTCCAGCGTCTCTATCCGCAGGGCTACACCGGCGCGGCCTCCTCGCAGCAGCTCGTCCGCGATGCACAGGAGCGCTGGCAGAACGCGCGCGCAGGCTACCAGGATGCGCTGAGAGTCCAGGCCGGCGCGGTCGACAACCTCGACACCACCCGCACTGAGATCGATGCGCTCGTGTCGGCGAGCCAGTCGGCGGTGGGCGGTCTGCAAGCGGTCCAGGCCAGCCGGTCCCCGTTTAATTCGATGAGGTCGAAGGCGCAGAAAAATACGCTGTCATCGTGTTGGCGATGACGAATACGGTAGGAGGTCGATGCAACGGCCATGCCGAAAATGATATGAACGCATAAGACAATGGCATTAGGACTTTATAGCATCCCTCGAATACGTTAATACTGCAGTGTAAAAACCGTCAGCTTAACGACGTGGTCCAGAGGGAGAGCGCAGTGGGCTGGGCCGCCTGAGTTCCACCCTCTCCAATCTTTTGAAATTCAATCGAGCAGCGGCAGCCCAATCACACCGCTGTGTCGGTCAAAACCATATCCGAAGGGCCCGACATGAACGAGTACGTCTTTGAAGTGAGGCTCCGCGCTGTCGTGCGTGTCCAGGCGTCGGAGGAAGGCGTTGCGCGCGAGGCCGTCCCATCAGTGCTCGGTGCGCCGGGTAGCGTCGAGATTAACTTGGCAAATGAGAACAATGCCTGGCTAGGCCAGCGGGCCACCGTAACCGACGTCGATTTCATGCATGAAACGGGTCCTAGACTGCTTAAGGACCACGTCGCACGGCCGCAAACTGGCTCGCCGCGGGCTAAGACCAGTAGAGGGGAGATCGCAGGGTTGCGGCCACGCGACCCCCCGTAATCCGAGATCCAGCCACCCTTAAATAACTTCTCCGTGTGATGACACACACCCATCGGGCGGCTAGGCTTTACTAGACTATCGATTCCGTGAAAGTTGTCATAAGCAAGGGATTCATCTGTCGTTTCAGGCTCCTATGTGCGGGGGCATTGAGGACGAAGGACTGAAGGCTATGGCAGCGTGGCGGCGGGCGATTGAGTTGTCGCTCGGAGATGCGGATGTGGAGAGGTTGAGGTCGATAGCGCAGTCGCGAACCGAACCGGCGAGCCGGGTCGAGCGGGCTCGGATTCTGTTGGCGTATCGGGAAGACCCGTCGTTTTTTGCGGTAGGCCGCGCGCTCGGCCTCCATCATCAGACCGTTCAGCGTTGCGTAGAACGGGCCGTGGTCGAAGGCGCGATGGCAGCGCTGGACGATCCGCCCGCGCCCTGGCAAGGAGCCGACAATCACCATCGAAGCCAAAGCATGGCTGACGTCGCTGGCTTGCCGGAAGGCGAAGGAACTGGGCTATCCGCATGAATTGTGGACGACGCGGCTTCTCGCCCGCCACGCCCGCGAGCAGGGACCGGCGGAGGGGCATGCATGCCTCGCCAACCTGGCCCAGGGCACGGTATGCAAGATTCTCGATCAAGAGGAAGTGAAGCCGCACAAGGTGCGCTACTACCTGGAACAGCGCGATCCCGAGTTTGCGGAAAAAATGGCCGAAGTGCTGTGCGTTTATCGCACGGTGAAGCTGCTGAAGAAGGCCGCAGTCGCATCGCGCAAGAAGCCGGGTGATCCGGTGGCGATCATCTCCTACGACGAGAAGCCGGGCATCCAGGCGATTGCAACGACGGCACCTGATCTGCCTCCTCAACCCGGCGTGCATGCGACGTTCGCGCGCGATCATGAATACAAGCGCCACGGCACGGTCAGCTTGCTGGCCGGTATCGACCTGCTGACCGGCAAGGTTCACGCCCTGGTGAAGGATCGCCACCGTAGCCGGGAGTTCATCGAGTTCCTCAAGCTCGTCGACACGGCCTATCCGGCCGACACGGCGATCCATTTGATCCTCGACAATCATTCCGCGCATATCTCCAGAGAGACCCGAGCTTGGCTCGCCGAGCAGCCCGCCGGCAGGTTTGAGTTCACCTTCACTCCCAAGCACGGCTCCTGGCTCAACCTCGTCGAAGGCTTCTTCTCCAAGCTGGCCCGCTCCGTCCTGCGCCACATCCGTGTCTCCTCCAAACAGGAGCTCAAGGAGCGTCTCATGGCCGCGGTCGATTACTTCAACTGCGATCCAGTCGTTCACACATGGACCTACAAGCTCGACAAGGCCGCCTGATATGATTCGAATTTCAAAATCGCTGACCTAGAGTCCCGCAAGAAGGCTCACCGAACGGTGGTCCCCGCCCCGGATAGAATTGGGATCAAGGATTCGGCCTCATCCAGTCGCGTATAGACGCTAACAGGCTGGTGCGTGGCAGCCCGTCCGACGCAGGTATATGCGAAACGGTATTTCTTCATGTCTTCAGCACGATAGATGTTCCGCAGATCGACCATCACCGGGCAGGCCATCAAATCCCGTAGCCGTTCCATGTCGAGCGCGCGGAATTGCTCCCATTCGGTGACAATCACGACGGCA
>Ga0306925_10005528_pt1 | contig 11603 bp, 12 predicted proteins | sample flu12Cox44000176_FD_203755 | JGI IMG/M metagenome (GOLD analysis project Ga0306925, IMG submission 203755) | Lab enrichment of tropical soil microbial communities from Luquillo Experimental Forest, Puerto Rico - flux8day.12C.oxic.44.000.176 (v2)... | ecosystem: Environmental > Terrestrial >...
TGGTGCCGACGGCGCCGATGAAGGCGGCGCCGGTGATCTGATTGTTGTTGATGTCGTAGACCTCCAATCCGCCGCTATTGGAGTCGCGCAGGAGCATGTCGCTGGTGCCGCGGCCGCTGAAATTGCCGACACCGGAGAACTGCCAGTTCAAGCCGACCGCGCCCATGAAGGCCGCGCCGGTGATCTGGTTGTTGCTGATGTCGTAGACCTCGACCCCGCCGGTGCTCGAGTTGCGCAGGATCATGTCGGTTTCGCCGGGCATGCTGCTGAAGTTGCCGAAGCCCATGACCTGCCAATTCAGGCCGACGTTGCCCAGGAACGCGGCGTTGGTAATGTTGTTGTTGCTGATGTCGTAGACCTCGAAGCCACCCGTGCTCGCGCTGCGCAACAGCATGTCGGTGGTGTCGGTCCCATTGAAGCCGCCGAGGCCCGCAAATTTCCAATCGGTTCCGACCTGACCCAGCGAATCCGCCGCTAGGATGGAGTTGGCGCCAATGTCGTAAATCTCATAGTTGCCGCTGCCATCACGCAAAATCATATCCGCCGTCGTCGCAGCAGGCGGAGGCGCATTCAATATAACGACAGTCGTCGTGACGGGTGCACTAAGTCCATTCGAGGCGCTCCCATCGTTCACCTGCCACGTCACGGTGCGTGTGCGGTTCGCGCCGCCGTGAGTCGGATCCGAGCCGGAGCTCATAGTCACTCCGTCCAAGACCATTTGATAATCGGCCAAAGTATCGGTGCCGGTGAGCGTCAAGGTCTCGCTTGAGCTGTTGTAGCTCACGCTAATATTGGTGCCCACGCTCGACGCAGAAAGGATGTCTCCGTCACCAGGAAACGTTCCTGCCGTGATCTTCACGGTGGCGCCGGTCAGGGTCAAACTATCTGGATCAGACACGACGAGAGCGGGCGAAAGCGTCACGCTCTGGAACTGCGTCAGCGTGACCGAGGATGCCACCGAGCTCAACGACGGCGCGTTATTGATCGGATTGATCGTTACGGTGGTGGGGTTGGGGGCCGAGGCAGCCATGCTTCCGTCGTTGGCAGACCAGGTTATTGTCCGTGTCGTATTCGATCCAAAGTTCGTTGGATTGTTGCTTGTCGACGAAAAGACAAGAGAGTCTAGAACCTGCCTATAGTCCGCCAACGTATCAACGCCGGTGAGTGTGAGCGTCTCGGTAGAGGGGTTGTAACTTTTCGTTATCGCCGTGCCGACCGTTGAGGTGTCTAAAAAATCGCCGTCACCAGCAAATGTGCCACCGGAGATGGAGATCGTCGCGCTGGCGAGAGTCGCGCTACTCGCGAGTCGGTGATCGTTAAATTTCCGGACAACGTCACGGGCGCGGCATTCTCGGTATACGAGATGGCGGAGTTCACGTTGCTAAAGACCGGTCCGGGCATGATATCCTCTCAGACGCCTTCGCAGCAAACGCAAGAGATGCGCTCTTGCGAGCTGCAAACGAGCACCACCAAGCTCAACGCTACAACGAATGCGAATCGGCATTGCGCCGCGCGTTGGCCATTGACGGCAGCAACGCCAGCGCATGGCACGTCCTTGCCGTGACGCGACACCGGCTGGGCAGCAACACCGAGGCCATCGAGCTGCTGCGAAGGGCGATCGCGCTTGAGCCCTCGTCGGCGAGATTTCAAAAGGACCTCGCGATCCTATTGCGAGGCGTCGGATCCTACGAGGAGGCGCTGGAGGCAATCCGCCGCTCCCTGGCGCAAGTTTCCGATGACGCCGTCGCGCTGAACATCGAGGGGTATTGCCTTTCCGAACTTGGTCGGCCGGCGGAGGCAATGAGGGCATATCACCGCGCGCTCGCGCTCGATCCGAAATACGTCGAGTGCTGGACGAATCTCGCCTATGCCTGGCAGCAGATGCTGCAGCTTGATCGGGCGCAAGAAAGCTTTCATCGCGCCCTCGCCCTTAGCCCGGATTACGCCCCGGCCCGATGCGGTGCGGCCATGCTCGCACTGCTGCGCGGTGATTACACGACCGGATTCGCGCAATTGGAGTGGCGCTGGCGGCTTGAAACGATCAAGCCGCGTCATTTCAAGCAGCCGGCATGGCAAGGCCAGCGCCTCGACGGCAAAACTCTGCTTTTGCACGCCGAGCAGGGCTTGGGCGACACGATTCAGTTTTTGCGCTTTGTGCCCGATGCGATTCGCAGCGGAGCAAGGGTCGTCGTTGAAGTGCCTGAGGTTTTGCAGCGCTTGGCGGCAAGCCTCGATTGCGATTGTGCCGTTGTCTCGCGCGGCCAGCCGTTGCCGTCCTTTGATGTGCACTGTCCGCTTGTGAGTCTTCCACATCGTTTGGGTGTGACGCTCGCAGATCTGCCGGTGCGGATGGCGTATTTGCGTGCGGATCCCGCCGCAGTCGAGCGGTGGTCGCGACGGCTGTGCGCTGCGGGCGACCCGCTTAAGATTGGAATCGTGTGGGCCGGCAATCCCAAGCACCCTCAGGACCGATATCGTTCTATTGCACCTGAATGCCTCGCCTCCCTGCTTGAGCAGCCGGGAATCCGCTTCTATTCGCTGCAAAAAACCGAACAAGCGAGTCTTCCGGATGTCGAACCCAAGTTGATCGATATTGCTCCGGAGCTGCCGGACTTGGCCGAGACGGCGGCAGCTCTGCTCAATCTGGATCTGGTTATCACGGTCGATACTGCAACGGCGCATCTTGCAGGAGCCCTGGGCAGGCCTTGTTGGGTTCTCCTGCCGTTCATGCCGGACTGGCGCTGGTTGCTCGAACGCACCGACAGCCCATGGTATTCGACGTTGCGGCTGTTCCGGCAATCTGCGCCGGGCGATTGGGACAGCGCAATAAAGCTCGTCCGGAACGCACTTTCCATTTGGTGCGACGAGCAACGTTCCAACCGGGAGCCCCGGATTCAATTAACGCTCGAGCAACGCACCTTCGTCGCGATCGAACTTCTCAACGCGGGCTGCGAAGCTGAAGCGGAGGCTGCCCTCAGGGCGATTCTCGATGACGACCCGAGCCACGTCGCGGCACTCAATCAACTCGGCCGACTTTGTCTCTTGCGCGGTGCATACGTCGAGGCAAAAACACTGCTGTTGCGCCTCATTGAATGCGCGCCCGCCAATGCCGACGCGCACTGCAACCTCGGTCTGGCGCTCAGCGCGCTCGGACGCCATGACGAGGCGCAGGCGAGCTGCCGCCGCGGACTGACACTCAATCCGGCTTCGACCGAAGCACACAACACTTATGCAGCCATTCTCAAAGCGGCAGGGCGCTACGACGAGGCCGAAGCCCATTACACGCGGGCCTTTGAGCTGGATAACAGTCTGCCGCACCCGTTGAATAATATTGGCGCGCTGTTTGCCGAGCGCGGGGAGCTGAACGCGGCGATTGAATGGTATCGGCGGGCGATCGAAAAACAGCCCACGTTCGCGCTAGCTCACGACAATTTGGGTTCGGCGCTCACCAAGCTTGGGCGTCCCGAAGAAGCGGCGGCTTTTCACAAGCGCGCGATCGCACTGAGGCCTGGATTTGCCCAGGCGCATTACAATTTGGGCGTTGCCTTGCAGGAACAAGGGCGCATCGAAGAAGCGCTTGCGAGCTATAACGAGGTTGTTGAAATGCAGCCCGATATGGTCGACGTCCGTTGGAATCGGGCTGTCGCGCTTTTGAGTTTAGGCAATTACCCGGATGGCTGGCGCGAGCACGAATGGCGCTGGCGGCGGCGTGAGCAACCGCCGAGAGAGTTCGACCAACCTCTGTGGCGCGGCGAAGAGCTCAATGCAAAGAGCATCATCCTGCACGCCGAACAGGGCATCGGGGATACTCTGCAGTTCATTCGCTACGTACCGTTAGTCGCCGCGCGGGGAGCACATGTCATTGTCGCAGTACAACCCTCACTCCTGCGCCTAGTCTCTGGATCACTCGGTGGCTCCGTCGATGTTAAAGCCGCAGCCGATCCGCTGCCGCTCACCGACGTGCATTGTCCACTCATGTCACTGCCATTTGTTCTCGGTACGACGTTGCAATCGATTCCGGTTTGGGTGCCCTACATCAACGCGGATCCCTTTGCGGCGGAGCGCTGGCGAAATCGTCTCAATGCAGCAGCAGGTATCAAGGTCGGACTCGTCTGGGCAGGCCGCTCGCAGCACAAGAACGACGCCAATCGCTCGATTTCGTTAGAGCGACTCATGCCCTTGTTTGGCATTGATCATGCTCGTTGGTTTTCACTTCAGGTAGGCGATCGTAAGGCTGACCTCTCGCGCATTCCCTCTCACCTCATAACCGACCACCTCATAACCGACCTTTCGGGCTTTTTGAGCGACTTTTCCGAGACCGCCGCTGCTCTCATGTGCCTAGATCTGGTCATCACGGTCGATACGGCTGTTGCTCATCTCGCCGGCGCACTCGGCAAGACCGTGTGGGTGATGTTGCCTTTTGTCTCTGACTGGAGATGGCTGATTGCGCGCGATGATAGCCCTTGGTATCCGACGGCGCGGTTGTTCCGGCAGCAACAACGTGGCGACTGGGATAGCGTCGTAGAGCGTTTACATCGCGCGCTCGTTGAATTCGTTGGTTCCGCACAGCAAGTAGCCCGGATTGAGCGTTGCGAAATCCGGGATGCTGGAGGCGAGGTCGGTTGAGGCGAACGTCGAGTAGCCTCCGGCGTGGCCTAGCAATCCTCGCCTGGGCGTAGTGACCTTCGCGCTGGAGCGCAGAACCCGGATGTCGCTTCGCTCCATCCGAGCTACCGGACACTCTCCACCCCGCAACCGAAATGGTTGATCCCCTCCTTGAGCCGATTGCCTTCGATTTCGCGCTTCGGTGGTGCGGTGTCGACGCCGCTGGGGTGCGCTATGGCACGAACGATTGCAGCCGATTATCGACAGGAGTGATGAGACATGACCTCGATCAGTGCCGCCAAACCCCTGCTTACGCGAGTTGAGACCTACCTTGCGGGTGTTTTCCATCCATTTCCGGAAGAGCGGGTCATCGCCCGAACCATACAGTCATTCTACGGGTGGTTTTTCCCGCTTCTGCGGAACGCAGTTATTTGCGGCGCCCTACAGTATTTTGCAGACGCGAGCGGGAGCATGACGCTGCAAATATTGGCCGTCATCGGCTATATCGTACTCGCGGCGTATTGCTTTTCGTACATCAATATGTGGGTGCTGACACCGTTTCACTTCGTGAAGCACAAGCGAATCGGATCTTGGCTCGATGGACTGGTCACGCTGACCGTTCTGTTGTCGTTGGGATACGCGATCTGGGCAGGAACGGTGTTCGCCATCGATGAAATCGCAAAGGGGCACGCGGCATCTCGCAGCAGCAAGTAGCCTTGGTGAGCCTAAAGCGCATTCACGCGCGTCCATAGCCCGTACCTAAAGGGCGTCTACGCCCGTCTTCGCGGGCCTAAAGGGCGTTTACGCCCGTCTTCGCGAGCCTAAAGGGCGTTTACGCCCGTCTTCGCGGGCTATGGACGGGCGTGAACGCCCTTCGGGACGCGCTATGGCGAAATCCGGGATATCACGGCTCAAGGCCCAGCTATGCCAAGCGTCAGGCACAGCAAGTAGCCCGGATGAGCGAAGCGAAATCCCGACCCATGGCGAACGCTGGAGCATCGTCTCGCGGTGTCGCCTAGCACTCGCATAGGTCGTCGAGCCTGGTGAGGCGGTCGGTCCATGCTTGCGGGTAGCGGCCTCGGATGTCGCCATAGCGCGTCGAGACGCGCGTGAACGCGCTTTAGGCTCATCCGGGCTACGCTTGCTGATTTGAATCGCTAAGTGTCCTAATTAGGCATACGGTGATTCCATCACCGGCAGCGGCCCGTGAGCAGGCGTCGGTGGCTGAGAGACCATGAGCGCTCCCGCCTGTCATCAGGAGCGCACCACCATGCCTATCACTCCTTATCTAAACGGTCAGCAGTTCGATCCCGAGACCAAACGCATCCTGGGTCTCGCGTTCGAAATGACGTGCGCCGCACTGCGTATTGGGGAATGCGACGACGGCGTCAAACAAGCAATCGCCGACAAGATCATCAATCTTGCAAAAGGCGGCGGACGCAATCCTGAGGTCTTATGCGAACAAGCATTGAAGGACATTCGCAGGCCGGAAGTGTAGGCCGCCTCAGTTGGCGGCCTCGTCTTAGGTCGCGCGCTGGATTCGATCACCGGCCGCTTCGTTTTTCTAGCCAATCGGCCGAATCGTCAGCGATCCAATCGAGCGCGTCGGCCTCAGTCTCAAATCCCGTGATGTGTTCCTGCTGCCCGCCTGGGTAAGTGCCCACTACGTGCCACTGAGCCCCGACCTTGACAGGCTGGGCGGCGAGCGTGATTTCGCCTGTTGGTTTGGCCATCCGCCCCACATGCGCTCAATTTCCGAAGATTGCCACCGGTCAGAGCGGTTTCATCTTGGCTGCGTCCGCGCGACGCGGACTGAAAGCTAGGCGGCTCGGCCAGATGCTTGGGCTGTTGGGCTAGCACCTGCTAGCTCCACACACCGAGCCGAGCCGCGCCAACTGTCTCACCTTCGGATCAAGTGCGCGACTCGTTCTGGCCGGAAGCCTAAACAATGCGTTAATGGGAACACGATGAAGCGCCCCACGGACCGCGGATGGTCTCGTAGGTGGCGCTCGCGTTCAGAGTGATGACCACCACGTCCAGGCCAACTTGCCTGCGGCGAAGATGACAACACACACAATGAGGAACAGAAATATCGAGACTGCTAAGTTGGCCTGCTTCTTGAATTCCCTAAGACCCTCGTTGACTCGCGTCGTTCGTCGGAAAAATACTGAGCGTACGAAGAGGAAAATCGGGATCGCGGCGGCGAGCAAAGCTATGATTTTGAAAATCATTGTTCACAGCGGCAGCGCTGTCTCGCCTGCGGGCGAGCCGCGTCGACAGGAGCGTGATGCGGGGCGCGGGCGCGGTATCGAGGTTTGATCACCAGCTCGAAGTTGGCCGTTCGTGGGCATAGCAAGTAGCCCGGATGAGCCTAAAGCGCGTTCACGCGCGTCTTCGACGCGCTATGGCGACATCCGGGATGTCACGCCCGATGTAGGTTCGCCTATGCCAAGCGTCAGGCACAGCCGAGCGGTGTGACGTCGCGCGATCACCTGAGTGCAACGACCAAACGTGGGCAAGACCCGGATGTCGCTGCGCTCATCCGGGCCACGCTCGCTATGGCTGGAGGACGGAGCCCGGATATCGCTTCGCTCATCCGGGCTACACTTACTGCACGATGACCGTCGCGCCGATCTGGACCCGGTTATAAAGATCGATCACGTCCTGATTGGTCATGCGAATGCAGCCCGATGACACCGCTTGGCCGATTTTGTCAGGCTCGTTCGAACCGTGAATGCGATAAAGGCTCGCGCCGAGATAGATCGCGCGGGCGCCCATCGGATTGTTCGGGCCGCCCGCCATATGACGCGGCAGATCGGGCCGACGCTGCAGCATCTCCTCGGGCGGCGTCCATTCCGGCCACTCGCGCTTGTTGGTCACCTGGTTAACGCCGCTCCAGGCGTAGCCGGCGGCGCCTACGGCGATGGCATAGCTCAGTGCCTGACCGTTGCCGAGCACGAGATAGAGCCGCCGCTGCGCCGTGCTGACTATGATGGTGCCCGGCTTCTGATTGGTGGGATAGCTGACAACCCCGCGCGCGATTGAGGGACCGAATAAGCTCGCGAAAAACGAGCGGCCGCCGCCCGCATACTGGTCGTAGGGATGCGCTGCGGCCGGCGTGGCGGCAGCGGCAACGCTCAGCATGGCGACGAGCCCTGCCGTTACGATTGTGACGATCTTCATGATGCTAATCCCCTTGTGTTAGGCACCCGGGCGGGCTGGCCGAGTGACGCCCCTATTCCGCTGTGTCTGTGCAAGACGCCCGCTTCTGCCATCCCACCTTCCGGCTCAATCGCCGGGGGAATGGCTCCCCGACTATTTGTCGCCTCAGGCCGGTCGAAGGTTCAAATGTAGGTCGGACAGGATCAGGACATTTCGGGCTGGAAAGCCCCCGGCGCGCGCCGGTTCATTCGATGACCGCGTCAGCGCGGGCGAGCAGCGTTGGCAGGAGCGTGATGCCGGCGCGGGCGCGGTATCGAGGTGTGATCACCAGCTCGAAGTTGGCTTTTGGTGGCCATAGCGGCCCCACCCAGCAGCGTCGTTCCAGCCTCGGTTGCGCTCATTGCCGCTGCGTGCCGCTTTTTGCGATTTCTTGGGAGCAGGAACAGGCTGCTCGGCCAGGTCTGGCGTCGCTGCCGTGGTCGACGCTGTCACCGCCGGGGCAAATGCATCGAGTCGTGTGGTCTGCGGTGAATTGGACTGCGATGCGGAATCTTGTCGTTTAACGGGCGCGCTCACAGCGGGCGCGCTCTTGGCGGGCGAAGGCGGCGAGACGACAGCGGAGGGTGTCGTGCTGGGGCTCGGGGGAGCGGCCGCAATCGTGCCGGGGCTCGCGGGAACGGCCGCGATCGGGCTGGAGCTCAGGGGAACGGCCGCAATCGTGCTGAGGCTCTGGGAAACGGCGGCAATCACCGCCTTGCCATCGCCCTCGTGGCCAGCAATTTGCACAACGACGCCGCTCGCGCTTGCGATCGATCCGCAGACGAGCGCGGCCGAAGCGGCCGCTAGCGGGCGTGACTGATGCATGATGCCCCCCAATCCAACCGCCTTTCCCGGCCGACCCCGGCGCAAGGCTCCCATTATTGGTCGCGCCGGCGGTCGAAAGGTTCAATGGGGGCCTCCACCGCGGTCCCATCGGCGCCGCCGGTCCGCGACCTCGAGCAGGCTGCAGAAGATCGGATTACCGTCGAAGCGCCGGCGCGGCCAAGCAGCGGCTGGGTGGCGCTCGACTACATACTTGGCGCGTATGGAATACTTGGCGCGTATGGAGATTGCGGGAGGACTTTTCTCGGAACCAGCGGGCTTCGTGGCACCAATCCACGCTTTTCGGTCGACGGCGGCGCGCTGCGCAGCAGCGGGGTGCAATAGCCGCCGCTCTGCATGGAGCCGACGGGGCATTGGGCTTGCTTGAGCACCGGGCGCAAGGGCTCTCCCGCGGCGGGGAGAACCACCGCGAGCAGCAAGGCGAGCGTGGCGAGGGCCCTCATGGCGACAGGTCAAGCCTTTGACGTTGATCGGCGGTCAGTCCGATTCTGGGCCATCGCGTCATTTCGCCTCCGCGCAGCAAGTCGCTTGCTGTACTACGCTTGCTGTACCTAATAAATTGCGAGACCCGAACCCTTCCGGCGCGAAGATGCTGGCTCGCGTCCTCGTTGTGATTGGCGTGTCGCGGCTGGGTTGATTCGGGCTCACCTTCGGCAGCGTGTAGGGACCCGCCCCGAACTGATCTTCTCGCTGCATCTTTCTCACATCCCGGTCCATCTCAAGGCAGGTGAGCCATTCCACATAGCTTGGGAGGTAGACGTCCGTGCGCATGCACTGCACTTTGTCGATGGAGACATACGTCGCCAGGTCCTTGACGATCTGATCGCGCGCCTTCTGCTCGGAGTCGAGGCACGCATTGATGTCCTGATCGGTGGTGGTGCCGCCCATCAGGCTGACCATCACACCGGCGGCAGCCTGGCAGGTTTTCTGAATATCGATGGTGGGCACCTCTTTGCGCCCTTGCGTCTCGAGCGCCGCGGCGCGCTTGCGCGCCTCGGCCACGTGCGCGCCGGAACCGAACTTCTGAACATAGCTGGTGAATGCCGAGGCGGTGCCGGCCTTCTCCGCGTCGGCCCAGGCCTTCTCGTCCGCTTCCTTGCGTGATTGCTCGTCGAGCGCGGCAGCGCGCTGGCGCGCCTCGGCCACGTGCGCGCCGGAGCCGAACTTCTGAACATAGTCAGTGAATGCCGCGGCGGTGCCGGCCTTGTCGGCGGCGGCCCACGCCTTGTCGTCGGCGTCCTTGCGTGCTTGCTCATCGAGCGTAGCAAGCTGCTGGCGCGCCTCGGCCACGTGCGCGCCGGAGCTGAAGTTCTGAGTATACGCGGTGATTGCCGCGGCGGTACCAGTGCGCACCGCGTCGGCCCAAGCCTTATCGTCCGCCTCTTTGCGATCTAGCTCGCCAACGCGCTGGCGCGCCTCGGCCACATGCGCGCCGCCGCCGAAACCTTGTATATAGGCCGTATAGGCCGCGGCGGTGCCGGCCTTCTCGGCGTCGGCCCAGGCCTTCTCGTCCGCCGCCTTGCGGGCCGTTTCGTTGAGCGCGACGATGCGTTGGCTCGCCTCCGATACGTGCGCGCCGGAGCCGAAGTTCTGCAGATACGCCGTATACGCCGAGGCGGTGCCGGCCTTCTCCGCGTCGGCCCAGGCCTTCTCGTCGGCCTCCTTGCGCCCCTGCTCATCGGCCGCCTGCTGCTGCTGCGCCGCGGTCTGCTGCGAATCCGAGGGCTGGCTGCAAGCGGAAATGAGGGCCGCGCCCGCGATGGTTCCCACAAATGCCCATTTCGCAAACGGGACGCGTCTGGCGCATTTAGGCTTTCGAGGCGGAACACCGTTCATGGCTGTTCTTCTTTGGTTGCACCGGCCCACCCGCCCGCTTGCAATGTCAAATATGTGTAGCAGCCGACCCATACAATGTCGCTTCGGCCCCCTGCCCTATTAATCTGCGCGCTCTCCGTCGGATCACGGCTTCAGGGGAACGAGGAGAGCCAGCGACACGAAAGCCGCGCGTCGTCACCTTCCGCCTGGATCAGGCGACGTGGGACAGGATGCAAGAGCCGGTCCCGTACACGAGATACAAGAACGCCTCATCCTTCATCCGAGAGGGCATCGACCTGCTGCTGAAGCAAGTAGCCCGGATTGAGCGTAGCGAAATCCGGGATGCCGAGGGTTATGGCGTACGTCGGGAAAGTAGTGACCTGTCGCTTCGCACTTGGAGGGCAGAACCCGGATGTCGCCATAGCGCGTCGAAAAGGGCGTTCACGCCCGTCTTCGACGGGCTATGGACGCGCGTGAACGCGCTTTAGGCTCCATCCGGGCTACGCTCGCTAGAATCGCACGTATGGAGATTGCGGGACGACTTTTCTCGGAACGAGCGGGCTTCGCGGGACCAATCCACGCTTTTCGGCCGACGGCGGCGCGCTGCGCAACAGCGGGGTGCAATAGCCGCCGCTCTGCATGGAGCCGGCGGGGCATTGCGCTTGCTTGAGCGCCGGGCGCAAGGGCTCTCCCGCGGCGGGTAGAACCACCGCAAGGAGCAAGGCGAGCGTGGCGAGGGCCCTCATGGCGACAGGTCAAGCCCTTGACGTTGATCGGCGGTCATCACCGTTGCTTCTTGGCCGTTGCTTCTTGGCCGTTGTTTCTTGCCCCAAACGCGAGGCAACACCATGGGGTATAAATAGCGCCGAGCCGGGGCGAGTCGAGTCGGGACTTGCCCATGAAGGCATTGCCCTTGAAGGCATGGGCGCTGGTCGCCAGAAGCCGTATCATTGCAAGGTCGAGCGTCTGGGGCGGATCCAAAGTCTGCCGGCCTTCGACCCAAAGAGCTTCGAAACAGCGGTCAAGGACGCAACGGGCTGTGAGCGCGCCGCGGCGCACAGCTTGTAGCTTGCGAGAGCGCGCCTAGACTGTGCGCGGACAGTCTAACGAGCGCGTCAAGTCTGCATGTCTATCCGAGC
>Ga0306925_10005530_pt1 | contig 11602 bp, 7 predicted proteins | sample flu12Cox44000176_FD_203755 | JGI IMG/M metagenome (GOLD analysis project Ga0306925, IMG submission 203755) | Lab enrichment of tropical soil microbial communities from Luquillo Experimental Forest, Puerto Rico - flux8day.12C.oxic.44.000.176 (v2)... | ecosystem: Environmental > Terrestrial > Soil...
CGGCATCGTGCTGGCCTCGGCCGCGGTGATCACGGGGATGGTGGCACTGGCCTGGTTTGCGGGGGCGCTCGGCGTGCTCGGGCTTGGGCTTACGGCGCTTGGGCTATTCGCACCGCACGCCGTGCATTTGATCGCGGTGTTGTAGCCGTCACTTCGTCACCGGGCCGCCACGTCATCCTGAGGTGCGAGCGAAGTGAGCCTCGAAGGATGACTGGCTAGGGTCCGTCGCCCTTCGAGGGCCGCTTCGCGGCCACCTCAGGGTGACGGGTAAAATCAAAAATTGATCGCGCGCTTGGCGACCGCAAGCGCCGATTCCTTGATCGCCTCGGTCAGGGTCGGATGGGCGTGGCAGGTGCGCGCGATATCTTCGGACGAGGCGCCGAATTCCATCGCGACCGCCGCCTCGCCGATCATATTGCCGGCGTCGGGGCCGAGAATATGCACGCCGAGGACGCGGTCGGTCTTGGCATCGGCGAGAATTTTGACGAAGCCCTCGGTGGTCAGATTGACCCTGGCGCGCGCATTGGCGGTGAACGGGAATTTACCGACATTGTAGGCGATGCCGGCCGCTTTCAGCTCCTCTTCGGTTTTGCCGACCGAAGCAATCTCCGGGTAGGTGTAAACGACGTTGGGGATGACGTCGTAATTCACGTGACCGGCCTGGCCGGCGAGGATTTCGGCCACCGCCACACCTTCCTCTTCCGCCTTGTGCGCCAGCATCGGACCGGCAATCACGTCGCCGATGGCATAGATGCCGTCGACACTGGTGCGGTAATGCGGATCGACCAGGATCCGGCCGCGATTGTCCTTTTTGACGCCAAGCGCTTCGAGGCCGAGGCCCTCGGTATAGGGCACGCGGCCGATCGCGACCAGAACGACATCGGCTTCCAAAATTTCCGCCGCGCCGCCGGCGGCCGGCTCGATTTTGACCTTCAGCACCTTGCCCGCGCTGTCGACGCCAGCGACTTTTGACGACAGCCGCACCGCGATGCCTTGCTTTTGCAGGATGCGATGGAATTGCTTGGCGACCTCGCTGTCGATTCCCGGCAGAATATGGTCGAGGAATTCGACGATCGTGACTTCGGCGCCAAGCCGCCGCCAGACCGAGCCAAGCTCCAATCCGATAATGCCGGCGCCGACGATCAGGAGCTTTTTCGGCACCGCCGGCAATTCCAGCGCGCCGCTCGAGGACACGATGCGCTTTTCGTCGAAATCGATGCCGTTCAGGCGGGCCGCGTCCGAGCCGGTGGCGATGACGATGTTCTTGGTCTCCAGCAGTTGCGCCTTGCCGTCCGCATTCTTCACTTCGACCTTGCCCGGCGCGGCGATGCGCCCGGCGCCGTGGAAGGTCTCGATCTTGTTTTTTTTGAATAGGTAATCGACGCCTTTGACGTTGCCGTCGACGGCGCCTTGTTTGTATTTCAGCATCGCGGCGAGATCGATCGACGGGGCGCCGACCTTGATGCCCATCTCGGCAAATTTATGCGCCGCTTCCTCGTAAAGCTCGGATGCGTTGAGCATCGCCTTCGAAGGGATACAGCCGATATTGAGACAGGTGCCGCCAAAGGTGGCCCACTTCTCGACCACCGCCGTTTTCATGCCGAGCTGCGCCGCGCGGATGGCGCTGACATAGCCGCCGGGGCCGGAGCCGATGACGATGAGGTCGTAGGGCATGATCCAATCACAAATCCAGCACCAGTCGCGCCGGATCCTCCAAGCACTCCTTCACGCGGACGAGGAAAGTGACCGCTTCGCGGCCGTCGACCAGGCGATGGTCGTAGGACAGAGCGAGATACATCATCGGCCGCACTTCGATCTTGCCGGCGACCGCCATCGGCCGTTCTTGAATCTTGTGCATGCCGAGAATGCCGGATTGCGGCGCGTTGAGGATTGGCGTCGACATCAGCGAGCCGTAGATTCCGCCATTGGTAATGGTGAAGGTGCCGCCCTGCATCTCCTCGATCTTGAGCGTGCCGTCGCGGGCGCGGCGGCCGAAATCGGCGATCGCCTTCTCGATCTCGCCGAGCGATTTGCCGTCGCAATCCCGCACCACCGGCACCACCAGGCCGCGCTCGGTGCCGACCGCAATGCCGATGTGATAGTAGTTTTTGTATACGATGTCGGCGCCGTCGATCTCGGCATTCACGGTGGGAATCTCCTTGAGCGCCTGCACGCAGGCGCGCACGAAGAAACCCATGAAGCCGAGCTTCACGCCGTGCTTCTTCTCGAACAAATCGCGATACTGCGTGCGCAGCGCCATGATGTGACCCATGTCGACCTCGTTGAAGGTCGTGAGCATGGCTGCGGTGTTCTGCGCGTCCTTCAGACGCCGTGCGATGGTCTGGCGGAGCCGCGTCATGCGCACGCGCTCCTCGCGCGCGGCATCGTCGGGTGGCGCCGGCGCCCGCATCTGAACCGCGGCGGCGGTCGCAGCGACCGGCGTCGGCGCAGCGGCGGCGCGTTCGATGGCGGCGAGCATGTCACCCTTGGTGACGCGGCCATCCCTGCCCGAGCCGGCAACGCTCGCGGTATCGACGCCGGATTCGGCGGCGAGCTTGCGCACCGAAGGCGCGAGCGGCGCATCGGACGGTTTCGCCGCCGCCGGCGCGGCGCCGGGTGCAGGCTTAGTCTCAGCTTTGGACACTGCCGCGGACGGCGGCGTCGACACAGGAGGCGATGCGCTTGGCGTTACGCTTGCTGCCGCGGCCGGCGCGGATTTTCCTGTACCGGCCGCGCCTTCCTTGATTAGACCGAGAACCGCGCCGACGGCGACCGTGTCGCCATCCTTGGCGGCGATATCCGCGAGCACGCCTGCCGCCGGCGCCGGCACCTCGATCGTCACCTTGTCGGTTTCAAGCTCGACCAGGGGCTCGTCCACCGCGACGGGCTCGCCCGGCTTCTTGAACCATTTGCCGATGGTCGCCTCGGTGACCGATTCACCCAGCGCCGGCACGCGTATCTCAGCCATGGGTCAATTCCAGATGGGTCAATTCCAGATGGGCTAATTCCAAAGGTCGGATGTCGGATGACAGAGATCAGAAATCAGTGATCGCAAGTCGAAAGCAAAAATTCCCCGTCCGAGCTCTGGCATCTGACCTCCGTCCTCCGCTACGCCAAGGCCTCGTTTAAGAACTTGCCGAGTTGCGCCTGGTGAATGGACATTTGCCCGACCGCGGTCGAGGCCGCGGCGGGGCGGCCGACATAACGGGCGCGCCGATGCTTGGCGCCAATCTGATTGAGCACCCATTCCAAAAAGATGTCGACGAACACCCAGGCGCCCATGTTGCGCGGCTCCTCCTGGCACCAGACTACTTCCGCCAGCTTGAAGCGCGACAATTCCGTCATCAGCGCCTTGGTCGGGAATGGATAGAGCTGTTCGATGCGCAGGAGATAGATGTCGTCGATGCCGCGGCGCTCCCGCTCCTCGTACAAATCGTAATACACCTTGCCGGAACACAGGATCACGCGCCTGATCCTGTCGTCGGCGACGAGCTTGATCTTTTCGTTCGGCTGCAACTGCGCGTCGTCCCACAACAAGCGGTGGAACGAGGTGCCCGGGCCCATTTCGTCGAGCCGCGACACCGCCCGCTTGTGCCGCAACAGCGACTTCGGCGTCATCAGGATCAGCGGCTTGCGAAAGTCGCGGTTGAGCTGGCGGCGCAGAATGTGAAAATAGTTCGCCGGCGTCGTGCAGTTCGCCACTTGCATATTGTCTTCGGCGCACATGGAGAGAAAACGCTCCAGCCGCGCCGATGAATGCTCCGGGCCTTGGCCTTCGTAACCGTGCGGCAGCAGGCAGACCAGCCCGGACATGCGCAGCCATTTGCGCTCGCCGGACGAAATGAACTGATCGAACAGAACTTGAGCGCCGTTGGCGAAGTCGCCGAATTGCGCTTCCCACAACGTCAACGCATCCGGCTCGGCCAGCGAATAGCCGTATTCGAAGCCGAGCACAGCTTCTTCCGACAGCATCGAATTGATCACTTCGAAGCGCGCTTGGCCGTCACCGAGATTGTTGAAAGGCGTGTAGCGCTGTTCGTTCTCTTGATCGATCAGCACCGAATGGCGCTGCGAGAAGGTACCGCGCTCGGAATCCTGACCGGAAAGCCGGACGCGATGCCCATCGAGCAACAGCGAACAGAAGGCAAGCGCCTCGGCGGTCGTCCAATCGATCCCGGCGCCGGCATCGATCGCCTTACGCCGATTGTCGAGAAAGCGTTGCAGCGTCCGGTGCAGATGGAAATCGGGCGGGACCGCCGAGATCTTGCCGCCGATGTCCTTGAGCGTCGTGATGGCGACGCCGGTTTGGCCGCGGCGCGGGTCGTCGGCGTCGCCCGCGGTGGTGTAGCCGGACCAGCGGCCGTCGAGCCAGTCGGCTTTATTGGCGCGGTAGCCAAGCCCGGCCTCGAGCTCGGTATCGAGGTGGGCGCGCCATTGCGCCTTCATGCTCTCGACTTCGTCCGTCGTTACGACGCCTTCGCCAACAAGTTTCTTGCTGTAGATCTCGAGCGTGGTCGGGTGCGCGGCGATCGCCTTGTACATCAGCGGCTGAGTGAATGACGGCTCGTCGCCTTCATTGTGGCCGTGGCGGCGGTAGCAGAACATGTCGATGACCACCGGCTTCTGAAACTTCTGCCGGAACTCGGTCGCGATCTTGGCGGCGAATACTACGGCTTCCGGGTCGTCGCCATTGACGTGAAAAATCGGCGCCTCGATCATCTTGGCGACATCGGAAGGATATGGCGACGACCGCGAATAGCGCGGATTGGTGGTAAATCCGATCTGGTTGTTGACGATGAAATGCAACGATCCGCCGGTGCGGTGGCCGCGCAACCCGGACAGCCCGAAACATTCCGCCACCACTCCCTGCCCGGCGAACGACGCATCACCGTGAATGAGCAATGGCATCACCATGGTGCGGTCTTCGGGCGTGGCGCCGAGCTGATCCTGTTTGGCGCGCACCTTGCCAAGCACCACCGGATCGACGATTTCGAGGTGCGACGGGTTCGCGGTCAACGACAGATGCACCTTGTTATTGTCGAACTCGCGGTCGGACGAGGCGCCGAGGTGATATTTCACGTCGCCGGAGCCGTCGACCGCGTCCGGAGTCGATGAGCCGCCTTTGAATTCATGAAAAATGGCGCGGTGCGGCTTGGCCATGACCTGCGACAAGACGTTGAGCCGGCCGCGATGCGGCATGCCGATGACGATGTCGCGCACGCCGAGAGCACCGCCGCGCTTGATGATCTGCTCAAGCGCTGGGATCATCGCTTCGGCGCCATCGAGACCGAAGCGCTTGGTCCCGGTGAATTTCACATCGCAGAACTTCTCGAAGCCCTCGGCTTCAACCAGCTTGTTGAGGATGGCGCGCTTGCCCTCGCGGGTGAAGGTGATTTCCTTGTCCGGCCCCTCGATGCGCTCCTGGATCCAGCTTTTCTGCGCGGCATCGGAAATGTGGAGGAATTCGACGCCGAGCGTCTGACAATAGGTTCGGCGCAAAATGGCGACGATCTCGCGCACGGTTCCGAATTCGAGCCCGAGCACATTGTCGAGAAAAATCCGCCGGTCGAGATCGGTCTCGCCAAAACCGTAGGTGCGCGGATCGAGCTCCTCTTCGTTGTGCGGCGGTTCAAGGCCGAGCGGATCGAGATTGGCATGGAAATGACCGCGCGCCCGGTAGGCGCGAATGAGCATCAGCGCCCTGATCGAATCGCGAGTAGCGCGCTCGACCTCGGCGGACGTGATATCGACACCGCGGACCTCGGCCCGCGCCTTGAGCTTGCCGCCGATCGCCGCGCTTGTCGCTTGCCAACCGGCATCAAGCGCGCCGGTGAGATCATCCGAGGCGAGCGGCGGCCAGTCGGGCCGCTGCCAGGATGGTCCCTGCGCGTTGCGCTCGACGTCTGCGCGTTCGTCTTTCAGACTTTGGAAAAACGATTGCCACGCCGCGTCGAGCGCCTTCGGGTCGGTCTCGTAGCGGGCATAGAGGTCTTCGACATAAGCGGCATTGCCGCCATAGAGGAACGAGGTGCGGGCGAATGCGGCATTGGCGTCTTGGCGAGACATCAGCGACCTTCAAGCAAGCTCGGACGGGATTAGACCGGCGAGACACGAGCGCCGAACCCACCGAACTACGCGAAAAGCGCCGGCCGGCAGGATTTACTCTCTATTTAATCGCTCACCATGGCAGGCAAAAGATGAAACAATGAACAGTTATTTCCATATTTCAGCCAGCGTCTTGCCGAGCCGAGCCGGCGACGGCGCGACTTTGATGCCGGCAGCTTCCATGGCGGCGATTTTCGATTCTGCGTCGCCCTTGCCGCCGGCGATGATGGCGCCGGCATGGCCCATGCGGCGGCCCGGCGGAGCCGTGCGGCCGGCGATGAAGCCGACCATCGGTTTCTTGCGGCCGCGCCTTGCTTCGTCCTTGAGAAACTGCGCCGCATCCTCCTCGGAGGCGCCGCCGATCTCGCCGATCATGATGATCGCTTCGCTCTTGTCGTCGGCGAGAAACATTTCCAGGATTTCGATGAAATCGGTGCCTTTGACCGGATCGCCGCCGATCCCTGCCGCGGTGGTCTGGCCGAGGCCGACCTGTGTGGTTTGAAACACCGCTTCATAGGTCAGGGTGCCGGAACGCGACACGATGCCGACCTTGCCGGGTTTGAAGATATTCGCCGGCATGATTCCGATCTTGCACTCGCCCGCTGTCATGACGCCCGGACAGTTGGGTCCGATCAACCGCGAGCGCGAGTCCGACAGCGCACGCTTGACCTTGACCATGTCGGCGACCGGAATGCCTTCGGTGATGCAGATGATGAGCGCAATCTCCGCCGCGATCGCCTCGCAGATCGCGTCGGCCGCACCGGGCGGCGGCACATAGATGACGCTCGCGTCGCAACCGGTCTTGTCGCGCGCTTCGATGACCGTATCGAAGACCGGCAGGCCGAGATGGGTCGTGCCGCCTTTGCCGGGCGAGGTGCCGCCGACCATCTTGGTGCCGTAGGCGATCGCCTGCTCGGAATGGAAGGTACCGTTCTTGCCGGTGAAACCCTGGCAGATCACCTTGGTGTTTTTGTCGATCAGGATGGACATCAGTCTTTCTCTAACAGGACGTCGCTCTGCTCATTGTGAGTGCTTTACCGCCGCGACGATCTTCTGCGCGGCGTCGTCGAGATCGTCGGCTGAGGTGACGTTGAGATTGGATTGCGCGATGATTTTCTTGCCGAGCTCGACATTGGTGCCTTCGAGCCGCACCACCAGCGGCACGCGCAAGCCCACTTCCTTGACTGCCGCGACGACGCCGTCGGCGATCACGTCGCATTTCATGATGCCGCCGAAAATATTGATCAGGATCCCCTTCACATTGTGATCCGAGGTGATGATCTTGAAAGCAGCGGCCACTTTCTCTTTGGTTGCGCTGCCGCCCACGTCCAAGAAATTGGCCGGCGTCTCGCCATAGAGCTTGATGATGTCCATGGTTGCCATGGCGAGACCGGCGCCGTTGACCATGCAGCCGATCGTGCCGTCGAGCGCCACATAATTGAGATCGTGACGCGACGCCTCGATCTCCTTTTCGTCCTCTTCATTGATGTCGCGCAACGCCATCACGTCAGCGTGGCGGTACAGCGCGTTGTCGTCGAACGAAATCTTGGCGTCGAGACAAATGAGCTGGCTGGATTTGGTCACGACCAGCGGATTGATCTCGAGGAGACTCATGTCCTTGGCCAGGAAAGCCCCATAAAGCTTGGGCAACATGTCTTCGGCTTGCTTGGTCAGCTCGCGGTCAAAGCCGAGAACCCGCGCCACGCGGCGTGCATGATGCGGCATGAAACCGGTCGCGGGATCGACCGAAAAACTCACGATCTTGTCCGGCGTCTTGTGCGCGACTTCTTCGATGTCCATGCCGCCTTCCGTCGAGGTGACGAATGCGACGCGCGAAGTCGAGCGATCGACCAGCGCCGAAAGATAATATTCGCGCTCGATCGCGGAGCCTTCCTCGATATAGACGCGACGCACCTGGCGGCCGTGCGGCCCGGTTTGGTGCGTGACCAAAATGGCGCCGAGCATTCGCTCGGCCTCTCGCTTCACCTCGGCGATCGATTTGACGACTTTGACGCCGCCGGCCTTGCCGCGACCCCCGGCATGGATTTGCGCTTTCACCACCCAGACCGGGCCGCCGAGTTCATTGGCAGCCTTCTCCGCGTCCGCCGTGGTAAATGCGGCGATCCCGCGCGGCACCGGCACGCCGAATTCCCGCAATATCGCTTTGGCCTGATATTCGTGGATGTTCATTCGCGCCTGCCTTTACGAAACATTTAACGTCATCCTGAGGTGCGAGCGAAGCGAGCCTCGAAGGATGACGCCGTCGCCTTTCTGGGGCCGTTGCGCGGCCGCCTCAGGGTGACGGACGGTTCATTTCCCCAGATCGGGCGCGATCCTCTTGCACGCGTCGATCAGGCTCTGCACCGCTTGCGCCGATTTTTCAAACATCGCGCGCTCGGCGTTGTTGAGTTCGATCTCGACAATCCGTTCGACCCCTTTGTTGCCGATCACCACCGGCACGCCGACATAAATGTCTTTAAGGCTGTATTCGCCATTGAGCCACGCCGCGGCGGGAAGCACTCGTTTTTTGTCGCGCAGATAACTCTCCGCCATTGTGATCGCGGAAGAGGCGGGCGCGTAAAAGGCCGAACCGGTACGCAACAGGCTGACGATCTCGCCACCGCCGTTGCGCGTGCGTTCCACGATCTCTTCGATGCGCGCTGGTGTAGTCCAGCCCATCTTCACCAGATCAGGAAGCGGTATGCCGGCCACCGCCGAGTAGCGCACCAGCGGCACCATGCTGTCGCCATGACCGCCGAGCACGAAGGCGGTGACGTCCTCGACCGAGACATTGAATTCGTCGGCGAGGAAATAACGAAAACGCGCCGAATCGAGCACACCGGCCATGCCGATGACCATGTTCTTGGGCAAGCCGCAGCACTTCTGCAGTGCCCAGACCATGGCGTCGAGCGGATTGGTGATGCAGATGACCAGCGCATTGGGCGCATATTTTTTTATGCCGGCGCCGACCTGCTCCATGACTTTCAGATTGATGCCGAGCAGATCGTCCCGGCTCATGCCGGCCTTGCGCGGCACGCCGGCGGTGACAATGCACACCGCGGCACCCTCGATCGCCTCATAAGAATTGGCGCCGACAAAGCGGGCGTCGAAGCCCTCGACCGGGGACGACTGCACGAGATCGAGCGCCTTGCCCTGGGGCACGCCCTCGGCCACGTCGAACAACACGACGTCGCCGAGCTCTTTAAGGCCGATCAGGTGCGCCAGCGTGCCGCCAATTTGGCCCGAACCTATCAATGCGATCTTGTTTCGCGGCATCAGATAAATGTCCTTGATTACTAGCAGGCCGGGTCTCACGGCGTCATTAGCCGGTTCGGATCACCCGTTCAAGAGTAAGCGCGCCGCCGGCCGCGGGAACGAAAGCAGGCTCCGCGCCATTGACCAGCCGGAACACCCTGCGCCCGCGAGCCGAATCAAAAATGACAAGCGTGATCTCCAACGTTGGCACTTATACCGGATCGATGATCGTGTCAGCGCGCCGATTATTCCGCATGTTTGGACCAGGCCTATATCGGCAAGGCGCTGCCGGCCGGCGTGCTCTATGTCATGGTCGGGCTGCTGCTCGTCGCCAATACGCTCAATATCGCCGCTGACATCGCGGCGATGGGCGACGCGTTACGGCTGGTAGCGGGCGGACCGATGCTGATCTATGTCGTCTTGTTCGGGATCGGCTGTCTCGCGGCCGAGATCCTGATCCCGTATCGCAGCTATTCGAAATATCTGAAAGTGCTGACGCTGGTCCTGTTCGCGTATGTGGCGGCCGCATTCAGCATTCGCATTCCGTGGGGAGATGTGCTCGCCGCAACCTTCATCCCGCAAATATCGTGGAATCGCGACTTCACGCTGATCTTGGTGGCGATCTTCGGCACCACAATCAGCCCCTATATGTTCTTTTGGCAGGCTTCGCTCGAAGTCGAAGAGCGAAGATTGCGCGCCCAGTCAGGCGCAAGCGCCGCCTCGGTCACGCGGAAACGCCTGCCGCAGCGCGACGCGGCACGCATCCGCTTCGACACCATGACCGGCATGATCTATTCCAATGTCATCGGTTTTTTTATCATTGTCACGACGGGCGCGACTTTGCACGCGCACGGCATTGCGCAAATCAACACCGCCGAACAGGCCGCCGAAGCGCTACGTCCGTTGGCAGGCCCGCTGACTTTTTTGCTGTTCTCGCTCGGAATCATCGGCACGGGACTACTTGCCGTGCCGGCACTGGCAGGCTCCGCCGGCTACGCGGTGGCGGAGAGCCTCGGCTGGCGCGGCAGCTTGGAGATGCCGGCGCGGAACGCCCCTGGCTTTTATTTGGTCGTCGCTGCGGCCACGATCGCTGGGCTGGCTGCGGCGCTTACGTCGCTCAATCCGATCCGGATGCTGCTCTGGAGCGCCGTGGTCAATGGCATCGTCGCGGTGCCGCTGATGGCGGCCATGATGCTGGTCGTCGGCGACCGCAAGATCATGGGCGCGTTTGCGGCTTCTCGGGCGCTGATGATCGGCGGTTGGGCGGCCACTGCGCTGATGAGCATCGTGGTCGCAGCGATGCTGGTCGCGAATTTTACCGGGTAACTCCGCTAAGTCTCCACGATCCCTGCCGACGATCCGGATATGCGTTCGTGTCCGGCGCCATGCGGCCGCGCCAGATAAGGTTGCGAGCGCATCTCGATGAGTCGCGATGCGGTGCGCTTGAACTCGCGAGCTTCAAATCCTTCATCGGCAATGTAAAGCGCCTCCGGCGCGGTGGCCGCCGACGCGATCAGTTTCACGTTCATGTCGTAGAGCGTGTCGATCAAAATAATAAAGCGCTTGGCGGCATCGCGATTGTCGTAGGTCATCGCGGGAACGTGGTCGATGATGATGGTGTGAAATTCGCGCGCGATCCGCAGGTAATCCGCCGCCGCAAGCGGTTGTTCGCAAAGATCGTGGAATGAAAATCGCGCCACTCCCATGAAAGCGCGCGGCACGTGGATTGAGCGGCCTCGCAGCGTTATTTCCCGCGCGCTGCCGTGCTCGCCGCCGGTCAACCGGCGCCAAGCCTGATCGAGCGCCGCATCGGCACGCGCATCATCCGGCACATACCAGACCGGCTGCCCGGCGAGCTTCTCCAGACGGAAATCGGTGCGCGCGGCAAGCCGCACGAGGTCCATGCGTGCGTTCAGCATGGCGATGAACGGCACGAACAGAGCGCGGTTAAGCCCATCCTTGTAAAGCTCATCCGGCGGCACGTTAGCGGTCGCGACAACCACGACGTCACGTTCGAACAGCCCTGCAAAAAGGCGGCCGAGGATCATCGCATCGGCGATGTCGGTGACATGAAATTCGTCAAAGCAGAGCAACCATGCCTCTTCGGCCAGCTCCTCGGCGACGAGCCGGACCGGATCATCGCCGGCATATTCGCCGGCTTTCATTTTCTGCCGGATCAGGTAGATGCGCTCGTGGACGTCGAGCATAAATTCATGGAAATGAGCGCGACGTTTTCGCTCGA
>Ga0306925_10005534_pt1 | contig 11600 bp, 12 predicted proteins | sample flu12Cox44000176_FD_203755 | JGI IMG/M metagenome (GOLD analysis project Ga0306925, IMG submission 203755) | Lab enrichment of tropical soil microbial communities from Luquillo Experimental Forest, Puerto Rico - flux8day.12C.oxic.44.000.176 (v2)... | ecosystem: Environmental > Terrestrial >...
TATCACTGCGCAGTTCGTTGGGAACGGCATCCAGCAGCGCCTTGGCGTTTGCCGCCTTCTTGAGGGAGGCAAGGCGTGCCTTCGCCAGCGCCACATAGCCGCCGCCCAGCCGTTTTGCCGCGCGCATGGCGCTAGATTCGTTCTCGATGGTGTAGAGGAAGAAATCCATCCGAGCCTTGTTGTCGCCTGCCGTCAAAAGGGAGCCGAACAGGTCGAGGGCGGTGTTCTCGGTATCCTCCGACATCGGGTCGCTATGCCAGGCCTCGCGCACCAGCCGCTCGGCATTGGCGCGGTCGCCACGCGCGAGCATCGCTTTCGCCAGCGCGAAGCGGCCTTTGGCGGTCAGCGGCGATTCGTTCTCAAACCACGACCACGCGACCGCATCCTCGCGCCGATCGTCCCAAAGGGCTGCTTCAAGCCGCTTGCGCAGGAAGATCTGCGACGGCCAGCTTGGATTGGCGTTGAGGAACGCACGGTAACGCTCAACTGTTACATTGTTGTTGTCGCTGCGCAGGATCAGCCATTCGGCCAGTTTTTTGGCGACGGGATCAGAGATGGTGGCTTCCACCTCACTCGCATCGTCGGGCTTATGCTTGCGGATCAGCTCGATCACGTTTTCAAGCGCGTCGGTGTCGGCCCGCGGGGTCGACGACGTCGCCGCGACGGCGGCGGGCGTAGCCGCCGGCGCGGCGGAAGGTATCGCAGCCGGCCGTGGCGCGGACGCATTCTTCGCGATGAGGTTGCGCGCGATAGGCCTCGGCTTCGGCAGCGGGATCTCGTTCTGGGCCAGCGCGTTTTCAGCACATGCAAACAACCCCAGCGCCAGCGTCAGGCTTGTTGCCAAGACGGTCGACAACAGGCTCGAGCGGGCCGTCGAGCGCAGCCGATGTGCGCGGTGTGGCGGGGGCACGGCAGTCCTTTGCGGCGAATCGGTCGATCGCTGTCAGCTAGCTGTAGTCCACGGCAATTGCGGACAAAATACCCGAATCGTCTCGGGGTAGTCTGCCATGTTGCGCCGCCACCACGGCAAAATGGCGGCCAAGCCGCAGCGGGACGCCACAAGTTCCGGGGAAGGTCAGGCTCGCAGGTCTTTCGCCGGGATCACAGACCCGTTATGAATGGCTTTGAGCTGCGCGGGACGCCAAAACCAAGCGTTCGGGAGGAGTTTTATGGCCGCCAAGACTAACTTCAGGGGTTCGTTCACCGCCTTGGTCACCCCCTTCAAGAACGGCTCGCTCGACGAGGCGGCTTTTCGAGCGCTTGTGAATTGGCAGATCGCCGAAGGCACCCACGGCCTTGTGCCTGTGGGCACCACCGGCGAAAGCCCGACTCTGAGCCATGACGAGCACAAGCGCGTCGTTGAGTGGTGCATCGATGAGGCCAAGGGGCTCGTTCCCGTGGTCGCCGGCGCCGGCTCCAATTCCACCAAGGAGGCAATCGAGCTTGCAGAGCATGCCGAGAAAGCGGGGGCCAATGCAGTCCTGGTGGTGACACCCTATTACAACAAGCCGACCCAGGAAGGGCTGTACCAGCATTTCAAGGCGATCAACGACGCGATTGGGATTCCGATCATCATCTACAACATTCCGCCGCGGTCGGTGATCGACATGTCGGTCGATACGATGAAGCGGCTGTGGGAGTTGAAGAACATCGCCGGCGTCAAGGACGCTACCGCCAGCATGGTGAGGGTGTCGCAGCAGCGTGCGGCAATGGGCGAGGATTTCAATCAGCTCTCCGGCGAGGATGCGACCGTGCTCGGCTACATGGCGCATGGCGGCCACGGCTGCATTTCGGTCACCGCCAATGTGGCGCCGCGGCTATGCGCGGAGTTTCATGTAGCCTGGCAGAGGGGCGATGTGACGACGGCGCTCAAACTGCACGACAAGCTGATGCCGCTGCACACCAACCTCTTCATTGAGTCGAACCCCGCGCCGATCAAATATGCGATGTCGCTGCTTGGCAAGATTGAGGAGAAGCTGCGGCTGCCGATGGTGCCGGTGTCGGAGCCGACCCGCGCCGCCGTCCGCAGCGCCATGGTCCATGCCGGCCTGATCAACTGAGTGCGGCCGCGGAAGGACAGCGACATGTTGCAGGAGTTCCGCGAGTTCGCGATGAAGGGCAATGTCGTCGACCTCGCCGTCGGCGTCATCATTGGTGCGGCCTTCGGCGCCATCGTCAACTCGCTGGTTGGGGACGTCATTATGCCGGTGATCGGCGCGATCACAGGCGGGCTCGACTTCACCAACTATTTCATACCGCTGTCGAAGTCGGTTACGGCCACCAATCTGGCGGATGCGAAAAAGCAAGGCGCCGTGTTGGCTTACGGGAGCTTCATCACACTCACTTTGAATTTCATCATCATCGCCTTTGTGCTCTTCATCGTGATTCGCTTGATGAACCAGCTGAAGCGGCAGCAACAAGCCGCACTTGCGGCGCCGCCAAAACCGTCGCGCGAGGAGGAGCTGCTCGCCGAAATCCGGGATTTGCTCAAGAAAGCTTGACGTGGCTGAGAAGAACGCGCGCGCGATCAAGATCGTCGCGGAGAACCGCAAGGCGCGGTTCAACTACACAATCGAGGATACAATTGAGGCCGGCCTTGCGCTGAGTGGTACCGAGGTCAAGTCGATCCGCAATGGCAAGGCCACGATCGCGGAATCCTATGCCGATTCCCGCGACGGCGAGATCTGGCTGATCAACGCCAATATTCCGCAATATTTGCAGGCCAACCGCTTCAACCACGAGCCCAAGCGCCCGCGCAAGCTGTTGTTGCACAAGAGGCAGATCAACAAATTGATCGGCGCGGTCGACCGCGAGGGGATGACGCTGATTCCGCTCAGACTATATTTCAACGAGGCTGGCCGTGCGAAACTTCTGCTCGCCCTCGCCAAAGGCAAGAAGCTGCATGACAAGCGCGAAAGCGAGAAGAAGCGCGACTGGAGCCGTGAGAAGGGCCGTCTGATGCGCGCGCGGGGCTAATATCGGCGGAATGGCGAGTGGCGAACAAGGGGCGGGTGCCGCGGCCAATTCCATTGGCTTGTCGCTAATCTAGGGAGCGTAAAATGGCTCAACCGAATTTGCATGAAGTCGACTGGAGCAAGATCCCTCCGCCGGTTGACGACGGCGGCGCCGCGCATCTTGCCGGCATGACGATCCCGCCGGTGAGCCTGCTTGCCACCGACGACACGCGTGTCACGTTGTCGACGCTCAAGGGCCGCACCGTGCTGTTTGCCTACCCCAGGACTGGCGAGCCCGGCAAGATTGCGCTGGTCGATGACTGGGACATAATCCCTGGTGCGCGCGGCTGCACGCCGCAGACCTGCGCCTTCCGCGATCTGTTTGCGGAATTGAGGGCCGCGGGTGCTCAGCATGTGTTTGGCTTGTCGACGCAGAGCAACCTCTACCAGACCGAGATGGCCTCTCGCCTGCATCTGCCGTTCCCGGTGCTGTCGGACGACAAGCTCGAGATGACCCGCGCGCTCGAGCTGCCGACCATGGCGGTCGCAGGGTTGATCCTGATCAAGCGGCTGGCGCTGATCATCGACGACGGGCGCATCACTCAGGTGTTCTATCCGGTGTTTCCGCCCGACCGCAACGCCGGCGAAGTGCTGGCCTGGCTGAAGCACAATCAGAGGCTCACATAGGGGTTTAAAGACGGGGTGGGCCAAGCGACTTGTCCGCCGAAGCGCGACGAGCGAGGGCGGACGGCTGGCGATATTGTGGCCTCGAGTGCGGGCATGATCGGCGCGGCGCTTGCGCGCCCAAGCCCATCCGACAAATTCGTGGCGCTATCGGAGGTCGGCCTTCACGCGCGCAAACACGCTGCGGAACATTTCCGGCGTCAGCACGCCTGTATTGGTGTTGTAGCGCGAGCAGTGGTAGCTGTCGTATAGCATCAGGCGGCCCGCCTGATGCACTGCGCCATGGGCGAACGGCGCGGCCGCGCTGGGGAGCTTCAAGGTCTTCAGGATTGTGTCGTGCGCAACACGCCCGAGGGCGACGATTTTGGCTAGGCGCGGCATTGCTGCGATGGTTGCCGAAAGGTAGGGCCGGCAGGCATTGATTTCCGCCGGCAGCGGCTTGTTTTGCGGCGGCACGCAGCGCACGGCATTGCTGATGAGGCAATCGACCAGTGTCAGACCGTCGTCAGGCCGCGCCTGATAGCAGCCTTTGGCAAAGCCGTAATCGACGAGCGTCGCGTAGAGGAGATCACCGGCATAGTCGCCGGTGAAGGGACGCCCGGTTCGGTTGGCGCCCATTAACCCTGGTGCGAGGCCGACGATCAGAACCCGCGCACGCCGATCGCCGAAGCAGGGCACCGGTGCATTGAACCAGCTTGGTTCCTTGACGCGCGCGGCGGCGCGAAATTCCGCAAGCCGCGGACAAAGTGGACAGTTGCGATCGGGTTCCAGGACAGGCGGGGCGGCGCTAGTCGTCGAATTCGTCGTCATCGGCGCCGCGGGGTGCCATCGTGGTCGCACGCTGCAGGAATTGCGGCGCGTGATGACGCGGCTCGCGCTCGCGCGGGGCCGGACGCTCGGCTGGATCGCGGCCGAGCTTTGACTGCAGTTCGACCAGATCGGTGAAGACGTCGGCCTGTCGCCTAAGTTCATCGGCAATCATCGGCGGCTGGCTCGAAATGGTCGAGATCACGGTGACGCGGACTCCGCGGCGCTGCATCGCCTCGACCAGAGAGCGGAAGTCACCGTCGCCGGAGAACAGCACCATCTGGTCGATGTGCTCGGCGAGCTCCATCGCATCGACGGCGAGCTCAATATCCATGTTGCCCTTGACCTTGCGTCGGCCGCTCGCGTCGATGAACTCTTTTGTCGCCTTGGTGACCACGGTGTAGCCGTTATAGTCGAGCCAATCGATCAGCGGGCGGATCGATGAGTACTCCTGATCCTCGATAATGGCGGTGTAATAGAATGCGCGTAGGAGAGTTCCGCGGCCCTGGAATTCCTTGAGCAGGCGCTTGTAGTCGATATCAAAACCGAGCGTCTTTGCCGTTGCGTAAAGGTTGGCACCGTCGATGAACAGCGCAATTTTGTTGGAGGGAGATGACATTCAGCTCTCGCGTTGTTGGTATCCGTTTTTGGCGCGGCTGCAGCTGACCGCGCATTTTTGACGTGCTGCCCAAAGCCGTTGGGACTTGTCTCGAATAGACACTACCGCAAATTCGGTGAGGTTGGGGCAATAAGGTATGATTTTGGCGACGCAATGAAGCGTTTTCTTGTCCGAAGGCTACAGACGGCGGTGTTCGGATGCTCCGGCCGGTGGGAGCCCGGCGGCGGGTTAGCAGACCCCTTTTGCGACGCCAAATCACAAATTCGTCTTGCGCAATAGCGCCACGCGCTATACCTAGCCAACCAAAATCTGCCTATTTCTGCCGTGCAAATCATGGAGTGAATAGCGATGGCACGCGTCACGGTCGAGGACTGTATTGACAAGGTCGACAACCGCTTCGACCTCGTTCTCCTTGCGGCGCATCGCGCGCGTATGATATCGTCCGGTTCACAACTAACGGTTGACCGGGACAATGACAAGAACCCGGTGGTGTCGCTGCGCGAGATCGCCGATTCGACGATTTCGCCGGAGGATCTCAAAGAGGAGCTGGTGCACTCCCTGCAGAAGTTCGTCGAAGTGGACGAGCCCGAACCGGATACCGTGCCATTGATCGGATCGGCAGGTGCAAGCGTGGATGCCGACGACACCGAGGTCGCCGTCGAGCGCATGACCGAAGAGGAACTGCTCAAGGGCCTTGAAGGCCTGGCCCCGCCCGAGGAGCAGCCTGAAGAGGACGAATAGGTCAAACCGCATTCCGTTTACAAAGGCCCGGATTTTGGTCCGGGCCTTTGCTTTTGCGGCCCGTTTTGTGGTTAGCATAGGGCGCTTGCGGCCGCGGAGCTGTCGCGACAGGCTGTCTGCGATTTGATCGGGATCGCGTTGAATTGGCGCTAGACTTGTTTTCGGGGCAGCTTGTTCCATTCGACGCAAGGCGCGAGGCAGTGATTCGATGGCGGTTCGACGCCAAAGCCCACCCCCCCAGATGCAAGCCGCGACCGAATCGGCCGCGGTGGCCCCGACTGCGCCGGTCAGGACTGCCAAGGCGCCGCGCCCGCGGATGATGCGGCAATATGACCTAGTTGAGCGCGTCCGCTCCTACAACCCCGACACCAATGAGAACCTGCTCAACCGCGCCTATGTGTACGCCATGAAGGCTCACGGTTCACAGACTCGTGCCTCCGGCGACCCCTATTTCTCGCATCCGCTTGAGGTGGCGGCGATTCTGACCGACCTCCAACTCGACGACGCCACCATTGTCGCGGCGCTCTTGCACGACACCATTGAGGACACCGAGGCGACGCGGGCCGAGATCGACCAGATTTTCGGACCGCAGATCGGGGCGCTGGTTGAGGGTCTCACCAAGCTGAAGCGGCTCGAGTTGGTGTCGCGCGAGGCCAAGCAGGCGGAAAACCTGCGCAAGCTTCTGCTTGCGGTGTCCAAAGACGTCCGCGTGTTGTTGATCAAACTCGCCGACCGGCTGCACAACATGCGCACACTGGAGTTCGTGCAGCAGGCCTCGCGCCAACGCATTGCCGAGGAGACGCTCGACATCTATGCGCCGCTTGCCGGCCGCATGGGCATGCAGGAAATGCGCGAGGAACTCGAGGATCTTTCGTTCCGAACCCTCGATCCCGAAGCCCATGCGGTGGTCAAGCAGCGGCTGGACGCCCTGGCCGAGCGCAACCGCAACCTGATCGGCGAGATTGAGAGCCAACTCTCGAAAAACCTGCGCAACAACGGCTTGACCGCGCAGGTTTCCGGGCGGCGCAAGCAACCGTTTTCGATCTGGACCAAGATGGAGCGCAAATCGGTTGGCTTCGAGCAGTTGTCCGATATTTTCGGCTTCCGCGTCATTCTGCCTGACGTCGAGACCTGTTACCGCGCGCTCGGTGTCGTGCACACCACCTGGCCGGTGGTGCCGGGCCGCTTCAAGGACTATATCTCGACGCCGAAACAAAACGATTATCGTTCGATCCACACCACCGTGATCGGGCCCGGCAACCAGCGCGTCGAGCTGCAAATCCGCACCGAGGAGATGCACCAGATCGCCGAGTTCGGCATCGCCGCCCATGTTTATTACAAGGACGGCGTCGGCTCGCCGACGGAGCTTCTGAACCGCGAGTCCAAAGCCTTTGCTTGGCTGCGCCGCACCGTCGGCATTCTGTCGGAGAGTTCCAATCCCGAAGAGTTTCTGGAGCACACCAAGCTCGAGCTGTTTCACGACCAGGTGTTTTGTTTCACGCCCAAGGGCAAGCTGATCGCCTTGCCGCGCCATGCCAATGTGATCGACTTCGCCTATGCTGTGCATACCGATGTCGGCAATAGTGCGGTCGGCTGCAAGATCAATGGCAAGTTCGCGCCGTTGTCGTCGGAGCTGCAGAACGGCGACGAGGTCGAGGTATTGACCTCGGAAGCGCAATCGGCGCCGCCATCGGCCTGGGAAGCGCTTGCGGTGACCGGCAAGGCTCGGGCGGCGATAAGGCGCGCGACCCGCTCTGCAGTTCGTGACCAGTATGCGGGGCTCGGCCGGCGTCTTGTTGAGCGCCTGTTCGAGCGCGCCAAGATCGCCTATGCCGACGACAAGCTGAAAGGCGCGCTGCCGCGATTGGCGCGCGCCTCGATCGACGATGTTTTGGTCGCCGTTGGCCGCGGCGAGATGAAGGCCGCCGATGTCGCGCGCGCAATGTATCCCGACTACCGGGAGGAGCGGGTTGCGCGATACGGCGCCAAGAAGGGTCTGGCCGCCAAATTGAAGACAGAGCCGCCGGAACCGGCGCGCAACCCGTCGGCCATCCCGATCCGCGGCAATAATTCCGGTTTGCCGGTCAAATTCGCGCCGAACGGCGGTGCGGTACCCGGCGACCGCATTGTCGGCATCATCACCCCCGGCGAAGGTATTACCATCTATCCGATCCAGTCGCCGGCCTTGAAGGACTTCGAGGAGGAGCCGGAGCGCTGGCTCGACGTGCGTTGGGACGTCGACGAGCCCACGCCGCAGCGTTTTCCGGCGCGAATCCTGGTCGACAACGTCAATGAGCCCGGCAGCCTGGCGCAGGTTGCGACCGTGATCGCCGAGCACGACGGCAATATCGACAATATCAGCATGAGCAGGCGCTCGCCCGATTTTACTGAACTCACGATCGATCTTGAGGTCTATGACCTGAAGCATCTCAGCGCGATCATTGCTCAGCTGCGCGCCAAGGCCGTGGTCGCGCGGGTCGAACGCGTCAATGGCTAGTTTGGCTCGGTCCATTCCCGCGGGTTGTCAATGACTGAAGTTGCTGTTCTGCGCCTGGGCGTCAATGTCGATCATGTCGCGACGCTGCGTAACGCAAGGGGTGGGGAGCGGCCTGATCCCGTGCGCGCGGCGCGTCTTGCGATCGAAGCTGGGGCCGACGGCATCACGGCGCATCTGCGCGAGGACCGCCGGCACATCCGCGACGAGGATATGGCGCGGCTGAAGGCTGAAATCTCAAAACCCCTGAATTTCGAGATGGCGGCGACCTCGGACATGCTCCGGATTTCGCTTTCGACCAAACCGCATGCGGTTTGCCTGGTGCCGGAACGGCGCGAGGAATTGACCACCGAGGGGGGGCTGGATGTCGCCGGCCAGCACAATGCGCTGGCGCCCTATATCGAGCAGCTGAGTGAGGCGGGAATCCGCGTGTCGCTGTTCATCGCCGCCGATCCGCGGCAGATCGAGTGGGCGGCAAAGCTCAAGGCGCCGGTGATCGAAATCCATACCGGCGCCTGGTGCGACGCCGTGGTCGACGGCCATGCCGACAAGGCGGACGCCGAATGGCAGCGGATCGTTGCTGGCGCAAAGCTCGCGCGTTCGGCCGGGCTTGAGGTGCATGCCGGCCATGGTCTTGACTATGCCACCGCAGAGAGGATCGCGGCGCTGCCTGAGATCGTCGAGCTCAACATCGGTTACTTCATGATCGGCGAGGCGCTGTTTGTGGGGCTTGCCGAGACGGTGCGAGCGATGCGGGCGGCGATGGAGCGGGGTCGCAGGCTGGCACTACCGAATTGATGTTCCGACGGGGGCCGTTGGGATTGTTTTGCAGGGACTTCAAATCGAAGGCGGCACCAGAAAATTGAAGGTTGCGAGCGCCCTTGCGTTCAAAACGTCGTGCAAGGGCTCGCCGCGATGGTCGACGAACTTTAGAGAGAGAAGGCGCGCGCATGATCATCGGTATCGGCTCCGACCTGATCGATATCCGCCGTGTCGGCAAGGTCATCGAGCGGCATGGTGACCGCTTTCTGGATCGCATCTTCACCGACGCCGAACGGGCCCGCGCCAACCGCCGTGCCAAGAACGAGAAGATGGTGGTCGCGACCTATGCAAAACGGTTCGCCGCCAAGGAGGCGTGTTCCAAGGCCCTGGGAACCGGAATCCGCCGCGGCGTCTGGTGGCGCGATATGGGGGTGGTGAATTTGCCGGGGGGACGGCCGACCATGCAACTCACGGGTGGGGCGCTGGAACGGCTGAAGGCGCTGACGCCGGAAGGGTTTGAGGCGCGGATCGATGTGTCCATCAGCGACGATTGGCCGCTTGCACAGGCGTTCGTCATAATTTCGGCGGTCGATCCGGCCAAGGCTTGAGCGGCCGCCGCGGCGGTCGCCCCCGCAAAAACAAGGCAAAAACAAAAACGCAATACCTGTCAGAGGGTTATCAAGTTTTGATGCGGCCGTTGATTGCGTGGCTGCGGACAAACGTCTAAAACGTTTTGCGATTACGTCCATGGAGCGAGTTCGGGTTTGCGCCGGAATTGGCTCGCACTATCAGATACAGGACCGATTCCTCTTACCGCGAAGCGGCGTGCTGTTCGCGTGAGGAAGAAGTTCTGCCACCGCGCGACGGGCGCCTTTTGGAATTGGGAAAGCGATGAGCGTGACATCGAGGGAGAAATTTGAAAGCGGCCAGGGCGAAACCATTCGCGTCGTCATCCACGCTTTGTTGATTGCGCTCGTCATCCGCACCTTCCTGTTCCAGCCCTTCAACATCCCGTCGGGCTCGATGAAGGCCACGCTTTTGGTCGGCGACTATCTCTTCGTGTCGAAATTCTCCTACGGCTACAGCCACTATTCCATTCCGCTGTCGCCGCCGCTGTTCTCGGGGCGCATTTTCGGCTCTGAGCCGGAGCGCGGCGACATTGTTGTGTTCCGCCTGCCCAAGGACGACTCGACCGACTACATCAAGCGTGTGATCGGGCTGCCCGGCGACCGCATCCAGATGAAGGACGGGCTTCTCTACATCAACGAGAAGCCGGTGCAGCGCGAGCGCCTGAGCGATTTCATCGGCGAGGATCCCTGCGGGTCGGATGCGACGGCGCGGGTCAAGCGCTGGAAGGAAACGCTGCCGAACAATGTGAGCTACGAGACGCTCGATTGCGTCGACAACGGTTTTTACGATAACACCAACATCTACACGGTGCCGCCCGGCCACTTCTTTATGATGGGCGACAATCGCGACAATTCGACCGACAGCCGGGTGTTGTCGGCGGTTGGCTATGTGCCGTTCGAGAACATCGTTGGCCGCGCCCAGATGATCTTCTTCTCGATCGCCGAGAACGAGCATGTCTGGGCGATCTGGCGCTGGCCGGCCTCGGTCCGCTGGAATCGCCTGTTTAAAATCGTGCGATGAGCGACGACAGCCCCGACATCCGCGGTGCACCGATCGCAGGCGAGGGGAGCCACAAGCCTGGAGCAGGCAGCGGTCGCAAGGTGGCCAAGAAGCAGCGCAGCAAGGCCTTGAAGGCCGGCCGCAAGGCTGCGACCGCCGCGATCGAGGCGCGCATCGGGCACAAATTCACCGATACGAGCCTGTTGACCACGGCGATCACGCATGTCTCGGCGCTGAAACCGCAGCGCAAGCGTGGTGAGAGCTACCAGCGGCTGGAATTTTTGGGCGATCGCGTGCTGGGGCTGATCGTTTCTGACATGCTCTATCGCTCATTCCCGGACGCCGACGAGGGCGAATTGTCGAAGCGGCTTGCCGATCTTGTGCGCAAGGAGAGCTGCGCGGAGGTGGCCAAGGGGCTAGGGTTGACCGACGATATTAAGCTCGGCGCGGTCGGGGTCGGCGCCAGTGCGCGGCTGCGCAAATCCGTGCTCGGCGACATCTGCGAGGCCGTCATTGGTGCGGTCTATCTTGACGGCGGCTATCCCGCGGCGGCGACCTTCGTCGAACGCAACTGGACCGAACGGATGAAGAAGCCGCGCCAGCCGTTGCGCGATCCCAAGACGGTGTTGCAGGAATGGGCGCAGGGCAAGGGCTTGCCGACGCCGGTCTATCGCGAGGTCGAGCGCACCGGCCCGCATCATGATCCGCAGTTTCGCGTCGCCGTGGACCTGCCGGGATTGGCGCCCGCAGAAGGCGTCGGCGGCAGTAAGCGTGCGGCGGAAAAAGTCGCAGCCTCCGTGATGATCGAGCGCGAAGGCGTTGCCGGCGGCAGCAATGACTGACGGTGAGCTCGGCGGCGACGGCGCGAAAGTCGAGACGCGCTGCGGCTTTGTGGCGTTGATTGGTGCGC
>Ga0306925_10005536_pt1 | contig 11597 bp, 17 predicted proteins | sample flu12Cox44000176_FD_203755 | JGI IMG/M metagenome (GOLD analysis project Ga0306925, IMG submission 203755) | Lab enrichment of tropical soil microbial communities from Luquillo Experimental Forest, Puerto Rico - flux8day.12C.oxic.44.000.176 (v2)... | ecosystem: Environmental > Terrestrial >...
TCCGCCGCCTCGGTGACGGTGATGCTGGCGCCGACCGCCGTATGCACGCCGGCGCGGACCTCGGTCTGCACCTGCGCCTCGTAGGCTTCGGCGTCGCGCTTCTTCGCGAACGTGGCGATGCGGCGCATCCCCGCCTGGTCGGTATAAGCGACGACCCACGCTTCGCGGCGCTCGCCGGTCTTCGTCACCCAACTACGTTTACGAACGGCCATGGGAGGCGCCTTTCTCTTCGAGCGCGGCTTTCAGCACTTTAAGCCGGTCAGTCAGGTTACGAACCGGGAACCAGCCAGGTTTCCCGCGATCGAGCATCCTTACAATCTCGTCGGCTTCGCGCCTGGCGAGTTCGTCAATGAGCTCCCCCACGGCAGGATCGATGCGGATAACCTTCGCAAAATGCTTCCGCCACAGCTTGACCCGCCGGTCTCGCGCACGTTCGTCGATTCGTGGTGTGAGTGAAACCCACGGCAGACCCTCGAGCGGATCGCCGGTTCGCCACGCCGCGGCGATGGTCTCGAGCTCGGGGATGACCAGCATGACCGGATTCTCGGCCGAAGCCTCGGCCGCCGCCATTGCTCTCGATTTCAGGTGCGGCCACGTGTTTTTGAGGGCCGAAGCCACAACAACCGGATCAAGGCCGGCATCCTCGAGCAGAAGCGCGACCGCCAGCAGGGTTGCTTCTTCCCAAGTATATTGTCGCCGCGACCCTTTACCCTCACCGCCGCCGGGCACGCCGAGAGTGGACAGCCGCTTAAGCCGTCCGCGTAGGCTCCCCAACCCCACCTCGCCAGCGTCGAGCATGACCCCCAACGCCCGTTCAAGCGCAGCGTAGCGAAAGCTTCCTAGGTCGTACGATTTCTTACCAACCATTCCGCTAAAGTACGCGGCTCCCTACGGAAGTTCAAGTAGGGACTTGACCGCTTTGTAGATTATTAGTATCCTAAGGGTGAACTTCAGAAAAACTTGGAGGCCGCGATGCGCGAGGACGCCGAAGAGGCGCTTGCCGAAGATTTGTTGTGGGGCGCAGGAGCAATCGCCGTTGAGCTATGGGGCGAAGACACGACGGAGAATAAGCGAAAGGTGTACCACCTTCACGAAAGTGGGAAGCTGCCAACCTGGCGCCACGAGAGTCGCGACGGGAAGAAGAAAGGTCCCCTGCTAGCACGTCGTAGCGTGCTTCGACGCACCTTCGCGGGGCCACACAAGATCGCTGCTGCTTGAGGTTCGAGACCGAGACCTCCGCCACTTCAAGCGCGGCCGACGAAAGGCGGGGACCGGCGAGAGACCGGATCAGGATTCCGACCATGGTCGGAATCGTCGCCGCCGGCCGGAAGGAGGAGGCTGCCGCCTAACAAGAGAATGTTTCAGTGACGGTGCTGGGGAGCTTGCGGAAACCAAGATCAATGAGGACGTGGCCATGCGGGTCTTACCAGATATCGTCCATGTAGATTCCCTCGCGACTGAAGAGCTGATCGACCTGACGCAGCGCACCCTGACCGCTGGCACAGCACATTTTGTCTTGGCCGGCCGCTATTTCCGCGTGCTCAAGGACCGTCTTCGGGGGGACTTCATCGCAACTATGGAAATGAAATTCGAGGATTGGTCCATCGATAAGATCGAGGCATTCATGGCCATCGAGGAGGCGTTTCCCGATCCTGCGACGTGGGCGCGTTTGCCGTCTCACTGGACGACACAGCTAAGGTTGACGCGCATACCAAAAGAGCTGCGCGAACAGTGGATCCGAGACGAAGACGAGACAATCAATCCGCACCTCTCCAGGAGAGCCGCGGAGGACTTGGTCGTTAAGGCGCGACTCCTTACCGACGGCGGCGGTGATCAGGACCAGGCCGACGGTGGCGGTGATCAGGACGGTGATCAGGACGGTGATCGTGGTGGTGGCGACGATCATGGTGATGCTGAGCAAGATAGTGACGATCACCCCGAACCTCAGCCCGCTAACCAGGTCGATGTCGCGCGCAGGAACGTTGACACGAGCAGCGATGCTGAGCTGGAGCGCATGAAGGCTCATATCGAGGAGGTTCAGGCGTACGTCGAGCGGCTCGAGGCGGAGAACGAGCAGCTCAAGGCGGAGAAACTGGCAGCGGCTGGACTCAGCGATATCCCTATTTGGCATCAACGCCGTCAACTGACGTACGCAATCCAAACAGCCGAAGAGGCTGATGGGAGCAAGAACGATCTTGAACGGGAACGGCTTCAAAAGGACGCCGGTCGTTACATTCTCGAGATTGTTCGATCTGCAACGCGTGACGGACTCGATATCGAGCTGATCGATCTGGTCTACAGAGCGAAACCCGAGCAACTCACTAAGGATAAGGAGACCAGTTTTGCGGCATCCGCCGCGGAAGCTCAACCCGAACAGGTGGGCGTCTGAAGGCGGGACGGGATCGCGCGCCACGTGGTCCCGCTCCCGAAATGACAAGGAGAAAACACATGGCAGCGGAAGTAGTGAATAACAGTGGGAATGGTGACAATCGCGCGAAGCTCTCAGTGCGAAGCCTCATCAACAACCACAGCCTGACGAAAGCCGAGCGGGCCTTCATCGCGAAGCGGGTCAAACTGGGTGAGGTGGAGTTGGAGCTGACCGACCGGCTCATCGCGATAGCGTGCGGAGTTAGCGTCACGTACATGCACGCAGCGGAAAAATGCGACGACCATAACGAGTTCATGGTCCACGCAGGGATGCGCCCCCTGATATTCCGCCCTATCAAGACGACAGTGAATGGGAAGCCGGCTCTCGTCATTCCTGCCGAGACCGACGACCAACTCGTCGAGATCGCTCACCGCGTTGGCGTCGAGCGGATGTGGGACGCCATACAGCGTGCCATGACCTGAAGTCGATACTTCCTGGCACCTGCTCCACGCGTGAATGTGGAGACGGAAGAGTAACTGGCGCGTCCCGTATCGAAAGGTGTGGGGCGGCTTCTTTTTTGGGAGGAGTAAAGACGATGCTGAACAATGAGAACCGCCTCACCCGGACGAGCAGATGCTCTTGCGCACCATCGAGGTGCTTATCGATGCCGCTCTCGCGCGCGGCGAGACCGACATCACGATCGAGGTTCGTGACGACGTAGTGCAGCTAACGAGCAAGAGAATGGAGAGTTAAGTCACCGAACGGGAAGGGCCATCTCCGCGCAGCCGCCCGGCGGCAATCGGGCGCGTGAACAAGGTCAAGCTCGGGGCTTCCCGTTTCGGATGGCTCGTCCTCACCCGTGAAGCTTGGCAAGCCGCCGATCGAATTCATTGTGAGTCAGCGCCAATGCTTGAGCTTGTACGCTCCGAGCCCGAACTGCTCGTGCCGCCGCACCCGTTCGCGGGCCTGCGGCGGCATTACTACGCGTGTATCTTAGCCGATCCGGCGCTGATGTTCTCGTCGTACACCTCGATCAGAAACACCAATCCGGAATCCAATCGCGACCTACGACGGCACTACAAGTGCATGTCGACTCGGGAGGTCATCGCGCTCCCCGTCGCGGATTTAGCGGCAAAGGATGGATGCCATTTATTTCTCTGGACCAGTCCGCCAAACCTCGAGCGCAGCGTGGCGATCCTGCGGGGGTGGGGTTTTAAGTTTTCAAGCAAAGCGTTCACTTGGGTGAAGCTGCGTCGCGGGTTCGATACGGAGCCGCGGTTCACGCCCTTAATCGAGGATGACCTTTATCTCAGCCTCGGGCTGACCACGAGAAAGGGCTCCGAGGACGTCCTGCTCGGTCGTCGCGGTAATTGCCGGCGCGTCGCCAAAGATGTCCGCGAGGTCATCCTCGCCTCGGTGCGCGAACACTCGCGCAAGCCGGATGCGATTTACAGCAGGATTGAGCGATACTGCGCCGGCCCCTATCTCGAGCTTTTCGCGCGCACCCGCCGTCCTGGTTGGGATGCATGGGGCGATCAGGTGGACATGTTTCCCGGAGGCGCGTCATGAGCGTAGCTCGTCACCGTCAGAAGGGAAACCGAACTGAGCGGGCCGTTGTCGCGCTTCTACAGCAGCACGGTCTCGCCGCGGAGCGCGTGCCATTGTCGGGCGCTGCACGCGGTCGTTTTGGTGGCGATGTTTCCGCTCCAGCACTCGGTCGCGATCTTCGCGGCGAGGTGAAGTGCCGGGGTGGCGGATTCCGCCGTCTGTACGACTGGCTTGAGGGACGAGACTTCCTAATCCTCCGCGCCGATCGGAAACCCCTGCTGATCGTTGCCACGCTCGAGCTTGCCGCCCAGGTCATCGAGGTGGCCGAGCGTAAGAAGGATGGCGCGCCATGAAGATATTCACGGCAGGCGACCGCCTCGCGCAGAAGAGTGGCCCCAAGATCCTACTCGTAGGTCCGAGCGGGGTCGGTAAGACGTCGCAACTCCGCACCCTGAGTAAGCAGACGTTGGCGCAGACCGTGTTGGTCGATGTCGAGGCCGGCGACCTCGCTATAGCCGACCTGGCGGTCGCGAGCGTGCGTCCACGGCTATGGAGCGAGTGTCGCGACATTGCGTGCGCTCTCGGTGGCCCGAATCCGGCCCTGCCACCGACCGCCGCCTATTCCGAGGCGCACTATGCCGAGGTGATGAAGAACCCCGAGCTAGCAAAGCTTGCGCCATTCAAGATCCTGTTCGTCGATTCCTTGGGCGCCGCGAGCCGACTCTGCCTCGGATGGTCGGAATTGCAGCCCGAGGCCGTCACCGATCGCGGCAAGAAGGATTTGCGCGCGATCTACGGGCTGTGTGCTCGCAGCATGCTGGGGTGGCTCAATCAGCTCCAGCATGCGCGCGAGCGCACCGTAATCTTCGTGACGATACTCGAGCGGCACACCGACGACTTCAATATCTCGACCTGGCGACCTCAGATTGAGGGCGGCAAAACCGGACGCGAAATACCGGGAATCGTCGACGAGATCGTGACCATGCAATGGATCGACTTCGGCGACCGAAAACCGGTGCGCGCGTTCGTTTGTACGAACCCAAATGTGTGGGGTTATCCAGCCAAGGATAGGAGCGGCCGGCTCGAGCAATTGGAGCCACCGGATCTAGGTGCACTGCTCGAGAAACTGACCGGACCGGGCGAGCGCAAACCGTTCGTCACCGTTTCACCCAAGCAGACATAGAGGAGGCAGCGATGCCCTATGACTACACCGACGCCCCGCCCGCACGCGACTTCGAAGTCATTCCCGCTGGCGAGATCGTGCCGGTTTCTCTTCACCTCCGTTACGGCGGCGCCGGCGAGGATGGCGTGCTCAAGCGCAGCAAGGATGGGGGCTGCGAAATGCTCGACATGGAGCTCACCGTCATCGACGGGAAGTACAAAGGGCGGAAATTCTGGGAATACATGGTCGTCGACGGCACCACGTCCTTCACGCCCAGGCTGCCGACATCACCCGCGGCATATTGAAGGCGATCATCGACAGCGCGAAGGGACTGATGCCCGACGACATCAGCGCCGAAGCGCGCGCCGCGCGCACGGTTTCCCTCAAAGACTTCGAGGGAATGTGCTTCATGGTGAAGATCGGCGTCGAGAAAGGCGAGCCGAAGAACGACGGCTCTGGCGGGAATTATGCGGACAAAAACTGCATCGGCTTGGTAATCACGAAGGACAAGCAGGGCTGGCGCCCAGTTGAGCAGGCACCGCCCTTCGATGGCGGGACCAGTGGCGGACCCACTACACCGAGCACTCCGGTCACGCGGCCGTCGTGGGCGTGACCATGAGCAACAAGAAGATCAAGGCGGTCGGAGAGGTCTCCCTCAGCGCGCTCGAGGACGTTTGGCAGCGGGACGCGACCGCCGCCGCCATCGCCGGCGCGCGCGGGGTTGTCCAGATCGGTGGCCCGGTTCCGCCTGGCACGCCGATCGGTCGCTTATCCGACGTTGAGTGGGGGTGGATTATCGCCGCAGTTCTGTTCGCCTGGATCTCCAAGCGGGCAGAACAGGCGACCGCGGAGGAAATCGACACCGAGCGACTCATCCGGATGGTCGCGCTCGACCCGCAGCCATGGGACGCCGGCGCGGTCGCGACGATCCTGCCCGACCTGGCGGACGAGTGCACCGATATCGACTGGACCAAACCGCTCGCCGAGTGGTCGTGCGAGACCATGGTCGAGTTCTTGCTCCGGGCCATGCGCTTGATCCGCAAGGCGATGATTGCGCGCGGCCAGAGCGACAAGGGCGTGACTCGGAAATCGAGCGCGAGCACGGTTGCGCGCCAGGCGAATGCCGCGGGCGGCGGACCATTGATGACGCCCGACGAATTCAACGATGAGATTGGCCTTTGAGCGGAGTTTTCCCGTGCTCAATCTCAACCGCGCCAACCTATCGATCGAGCCGATCAACGTCGAGCTCAACAGCGCGATCGAGCGCGCCGCGGCGACCGCGGCGGAATTGCCGCGGCCCTATCTGGGCGCATCGATCATTGGGCATGAATGCGCGCGGCGCATCCAGTACGACTGGTGGTGCAAGCCCGTGCTCGCGGCCAGGACGCGCGAAATCTTCGACCGTGGGCATTACTTTGAAGAGCGCGCGCGCCGGCATCTCATCGCCGCCGGCTTCAAGTTTGCACCGCCCGAGGCGTTGGCCTTCACCGCAGCGAATGGTGCGCTCCGTGGCCACGCCGACGGGATCATCATTCACGGCCCCGACCTACCGGGCGCCTACGTAATCTATCCGCTCATCTGGGAGTGCAAGGCAATCAACGCCAAGAACTGGCGCGCACTGGAACGCGACGGCCTCGAAAAGACCTTCCCGCAATACGCCGTGCAAGTGGCGCTCTATCAGGCGTATCTCGAAGTCACCAATCCGGCGCTGTTCACCGCCGTGAACGCCGACACTTGTGAGTGGCTGCACTTCTTCGTGCCGTTCGATGCCGAGCGCGCGCAGTTCTGGAGCGATCGCGCCCTGAACATCATTGAGGCAACACGCAACAGCAAGCTCCTCCCACGCGCCTATGACGACGCTTCGGACTGGCGCTGCAAGATGTGTCCGCACCGGGAACGTTGCTGGAGATGAGTCGTGTCCCTCCCGCCAGAAATCACGAAACGTCGGGACGATCGCCACGGCTCGAGGCTCGGCGACCAAATTCGCCGACTGTCTTCCGACAGCGACGGCGAGGTCATCAATACTGTGCGCGCCATGATGCGCACGCTGAAGTCTTGCGGCGCCGACTTTCATGCACTTGCCGATCACCTCGAGAATGGTGGTCTGAGCAAAGACGACATGGAGAAGATCCGCGCCAAGGTAGAGCAGGCCCGGCTCGAAGGCTACGCCGAGGGCGTGAAGGCCGCAGAGAGCAAGCACCACGGCACCGGTGAATTCCGTAACACGGATGGGAAGCTCGAGTGGACCGAGGTCGCGCTCTTCCTGCAGCGTAACAAGCATCGGCTTGACGCGAGACACCACCAATTCGTCGACGACATGGCTTCGCGCACGGTGTGGGGACGTGAACCGACTCCGAGGCAACACCAATACCTGCACAGCCTTCTCCACAAACTTGGCGGACCAGGAGCGATCACATGAGCCCGCAGGCCCAGACCAGCACGCCGACCATGCTCGAGGCCGCGCTCCAATACGCACGTAGCGGGATTCCGGTTTTCCCCTGCAATCCGCTCGACAAGAAGCCGCTGACCCCGAACGGTTTCTATGACGCGACCACGGACGAGGCGCAGATTCAGGCGTGGTGGACGCAATGGCCGAACGCCATGATTGCCGCGCCCACCGGCGCTAAGAGCAACATGTGGGTGCTGGATACCGACCTCGACCCGATCAAGAAGATCGACGGCGAGGCATCGCTCGCTCAGCTCACCGCGCAGCATGGTGAACTCCCGAAAACTCTAACGTCGTTTACCCCGCGAGGTGGGCGGCACCGGGTTTTCACCTGGGACAAGAGCGCCGTTACCGAGATTCGCAACAGTGCCAGCAGGATCGGTCCCGGCATCGATGTCCGCGGCGAGGGTGGATACGTAATCCTTGCGCCAAGCCGGACCGCTGACGGCGGAATCTATCGCTGGGATCCCACCACCGATCAGGCAGTCGCGGCACCCGAATGGCTGATCAACCTTGCCTGCAGCAAGAAGGCCAGTGCATGGGCGCGCGCGGCGCTCGACCGCGAGTGCAAGGCGGTTGAGTCCGCGCAGCCGGGTACGCGCAACAACACGCTCAATACCGCCGCCTTCAATCTCTTCCAGATCGTCGGCGGTGGCGGTCTCGACGAGCAGGAAGTCCGCGATCGTCTGTTCGAGGCTGCCCAGACCTGCGGCCTCGTCGCTGACGATGGCGCGCCGGCAGTGTGGGCAACCATTAACAGCGCCGCCCAGGCCGGCAAGGCGCAGCCGCGGACGCGGCCGCAGCCGCAACCGCAGCGCACTGGCCCTCGCCCCACCATCCAGGTCATCGCCGGCCAATTACCGCGCATCATCCATGAGGCCGAGAACGCGTTGGTCACGTCCGGGCTGCCGATCTTCTCGCGCGCCGGCTCGCTCGTGCAGCCCGTTCGGCGGCCGGCGGCCGTAAGACAGGTGGTCGCCCGGTTGCGTTCCTTCTGTCCGGATTCGTTCCTGGGACCGGTGGCCGAATCCGCCGTGTTTCAGAGGTACGACCGCAAGCGCAACGCCTGGGTCGAGATTGACCCGCCGCTGCAGATCGTGCGCGCGATCTTGGTTGGCGAGCGGCACTGGCCGTTCCCTCGCGTGGCCGGCATCATCACGACGCCCACTCTCCGTCCCGATGGTTCGCTCCTCGCCGATCCTGGCTACGACCCCGAGTCCGAGCTCTATCTGCTGCCGGGATTCCAGCTACCGGACATACCGGAACACCCGACCATGCAGGACGCGCAGGCTGCGCTCAAGACGTTGACTGACGCGCTCTCAGAATTCTCCTTCAAGGCGGAGAAGGGAGAGCACGAGAGACGGCTCAACCGCTCGCTCGCATTGTCGGGATTGTTGACGGCGCAGGTGCGGGGGTCGCTTCCCACTGCGCCCGTGCATCTGATCGTCGCCGACACCTCAGGAACGGGCAAAAGCTATTACGTCGACCTGGTCGCTGTGATCGCCACGGGCCGGCTTTGTCCTGTCATCACCGCATTGAAGAACATGGAGGAGACGGAGAAGCGCATCGGGTCAGTACTGCTGAGCGGCATGTCGATCATCTCGCTCGACAACTGCACCCATGATCTCAGTGGCGAGCTCCTCTGTCAGCTAGCCGAGCGGCCGGTGATCAAGATCCGGGTCCTCGGTCGCAGCGAAATGCCGGACTGCGAGTGCCACACCGCGGTGTTCGCGACTGGCAACAACATCGCGTTCAAGGGCGATATGGTCCGGCGCGGCTTCATGTGCCATCTCGAGGCGCTCGAGGAGCGGCCGGAATTACGAGCCTTCGAGCGAGATACGTTAAAGCAGGTCGCGGCCGATCGCGGACGCTATGTTGCTGCCGGGCTCACGATCATTCGCGCCTACTTGGCAGCAGGAGCGCCGCCGGTTTGCGGACCATTCGGAAGTTATCCGGAGTGGTCGACGATGGTCCGTAGACCGCTCGTCTGGCTGGGAGAGCCGGACCCGGTCGCGAGCATGGATGCCAGCCGGGCCGAGGATCCCGAGCTATCGGATATCCGCGAACTGTTCAGCCTGTGGCTGATCTACGAGATTGACCTCGACACACCCTACACGACCATTCGCTTCATCGAGGAGGCGTGCAGACCGCCGGCCGGCTTCAACCCTCCCGCGTTCAAGCAATTCCTCGTGCGCGTGGCTGGGGACAAGGATGGCAACGTCTCGGCCAAGAGGTTGGGGGAGTAGTTTCGCCGGATTAGCGGACGCGTTGTGACCGTGACCGCTGACGACGGCACGGTGGGTAAGTATCGGCTGATCAGAGAACAGGCCCGCGCTGGTCGTGCATCCTTCCGCCTTACGAGGGTCGGTTAAAATTCGGAAGTTGATCGGGCTGAATGGTGGGACCTGGGTGGACCCTTGGGACCTCGCCCGGGACCCCCTCCAGATTTGTCCATGCATCGCGCGCGTAACTAATAGTGGAGGTCCCACCGGTCCAAAGGTCCCACCATGCATGGAGTGTCAAAATGACGATCGATCGCAAAGCCTCGGTGACGGCGTGCACTGACAGCTCGCCGACAACTGGACCACAGTCCAACCTCGACAAGTTTCTCGCCGACCTGGGGAGAACGTCTCCTAGCCCTGGTGTCCGCGGCCGGCTGGTGTTCGCCCTCGACGCTACGGCTAGCCGGCAACCGGCGTGGGATACGGCCTGCAAGCTGCAGGCGGACATGTTTCGCGAGGCGTGCGCCGCCGGCGGGCTCGACATGCAGCTGGTCTATTACCGCGGTCTGGGCGAGTGCCGGGCCTCGCGCTGGATTTCGGATTCGGCGCAGCTGGCCAAGACCATGTCGCAGATTATGTGCAATGCCGGCGAGACGCAGATCGAGAAGATCCTGACTCACACCAAGAAGGAGGCCAAGCTCTTCCCAGTCAGCGCCCTGGTGTTCGTCGGCGATGCGATGGAGGAGAATCGGGACACGCTCATCCACGAAGCGAGCGAGCTCGGACGTCTCAAGGTGCCGGCCTTCATGTTCCAGGAAGGGCGCGATCGCGAGGTCGAGCAGGTATTCCGGGGCATCGCTAAAGCGACGAATGGCGCCTATTGCCGCTTCGATCCGGGTTCGGCGCGTCAGCTCGCCGAGCTCCTACGCGCGGTGGCGGCGTTCGTCGTCGGTGGAATCCCCGCGCTTGCCGCTCGGAAAGACGCCGGCGCCATCAAGCTGCTCGGGCAGCTGAAGTAAGGTGCCGTCACATGCTCGACGAGAAATCAATCTGGCGGGTTGGTGATTTTCTCACGCGCGGCGCTGAAGAGCATGGCGTTCTTCAGGTTGATGAGGCGAGCCTTTATAGGCACGTCCATATACTGCTCGCTGCTGGGTGGGACGGGCCACTGATGACGACTCCAAGGGAGGTCACCGAAATTTGCGCAAAAGACATTGGCCTGGCCACCTTCAAGGCGTCGGTTAGCGGATCCAAGCCGGGGCCGCTCGCAACGTCGGAACAGGCTCAGGCCGCGGCGGAATGGGCCTATATCATCTTTTGCGACCTCCGGGAGGACCCGCTTGAACGTGACGATGAGCGATATTGGGGCCTCACGATCAAAGCGCACTCGGTCATGCGAATGGATCGCACAAGGTTGCCGTACCTCCCTGATCAGTGCCGATTGCGAGCCCGACCATGGAGGCGAACGCGGATGTTTGTCCTGCTAAGGCCTTCCTAGGGCCGCGATGTTTTACTTCTCGCCGCGCCCTGCCTTAGCTTATTGCCGAACTCCGTTTTCCAAATCCACGAGACAGCCATGACGGCCGACGCGGCTCGGCGGCAGCAATATTTCCGCGACGCTCCACCGCAGCCTGGCGACGAGCAGGTCGGTGACTGGTCGCACGCGCAGCTTGTACGGATGGACAATCGATTCCGCGCCCGCCTCCTGCGCGCCTTCCTGCGGGGCAAAGAGAACGCCAGGCTGCGACCGCGACGTACAAGCCAGAGAGTTGCCGCCAGCGCGCCTAACCCGCCGCCACCGTCCGCTCGGCGCCCCTTGTGATCGTGCGCGCTACCTTGTACGCCACCCGA
>Ga0306925_10005540_pt1 | contig 11595 bp, 6 predicted proteins | sample flu12Cox44000176_FD_203755 | JGI IMG/M metagenome (GOLD analysis project Ga0306925, IMG submission 203755) | Lab enrichment of tropical soil microbial communities from Luquillo Experimental Forest, Puerto Rico - flux8day.12C.oxic.44.000.176 (v2)... | ecosystem: Environmental > Terrestrial > Soil...
ATTCCGGCGACGCCGGGCGACGCCAAGGGCCTGCTGCTCGCGGCTCTCGAGGGCGAGGATCCGGTCATCTTCCTCGAGCCCAAGCGCCTCTATCGCACCACGAAGGAGGACGTCCCCGAGGGACGCCACACCGTGCCGCTCGGCCGCGCGCGGGTGGCACGCGAGGGCGGATCGTGCACCGTGCTCGCCTACGGCGCGATGGTGCCGGTGGCCGCCGAGGCCGCCACCGAGGCCGCGAAGCGCGACTGGTCGGTCGAGATCATCGACCTGCGCACCCTGGTGCCGCTCGATTCCGAGACCGTGCTCGCCAGCGTGCGCAAGACCGGGCGCGTGGTCATCGTCCACGAGGCGCCGCGCACCTGCGGCTACGGCGGTGAGCTGGCGGCGCTGATCGCCGAGCAGGCGCTCACCTCGCTGCTCGCCCCGGTGCTGCGCGTGACCGGCTACGACACGCCGTTCCCGTACACGCTCGAACACTCCTACCTGCCCGATCCGCCGCGCGTGCTGCGCGCGATCGAGCACGTCATGAGCTACTAGAGGGGCCATGTCCTACGACGTGAAGCTGCCCGACATCGGCGAGGGGGTCGCGGAGGGCGAGATCGTGCGCTGGCTGGTCAAGGCCGGCGACACGGTGCGCGAGGATCAGCCGCTGGTCGAGGTCATGACCGACAAGGCGAGCGTCGAGATCCCTTCGCCGCGCGCCGGCGTGATCGCCTCGCTCCACGCCGCCGAGGGCCAGGTGGTGCCGGTCGGCACCGTGATCATCTCGATCGCCGTCGCCAGCGAGGGGGCGGTGCCGGCGGCCGCCGTCGCCCCGGCCCACGCGGCCACGGTCACCGCCGCCGCCACCGCGACGCGCGCCGCGGCCCCTCCGGCGGCGCCGCCGGGCGCGCGCGCGCAGGCGGCGCCCGCGGTGCGGGCGCTGGCGAAGGAGCTGGGGGTGGCGCTCGAGGCGGTGGGCGGCAGCGGGCCGGGCGGCTCGATCACCGCCGACGACGTGCGGCGCGCGGCCGGCGGCGCGAAGCCGGGTGCTGCGCCGGCCGGCGAGACGCGGGTGCCGCTGCGCGGGCTGCGGCGCAAGATCGCCGAGCACATGCGCCATTCGCTCTCGACCGCGGCCCAGTTCACGTTCGTCGCCGAGTGCGACTTCACCGCCCTGGTCGCGCACCGCGCCACGCTGCGCGCGCGCGCCGAGGCGGCGGGGGTCAGGCTCACCTTCCTCCCCTACGTCGTCCGGGCGCTGGTCGAGCCGCTGCGCCGGTTTCCAATGCTCAACAGCAGCCTCGACGACGCGCGGCAGGAGATCGTTCTCAAGCCGGGTCTCCACATCGGGATCGCGACCGCCACCCCCGACGGCCTCACCGTGCCGGTGATCCACGACGCCGACCGGCGCTCGCTGTTCGCGCTCGCCCGCGACATCGAGCGGCTCTCGGCCGCCGCGCGCGACCACCAGCTCAAGCTCGAGGAGATCCAGGGCGCCACGTTCACGATCACCAGCACCGGCGCACGCGGCGGCGTGCTCGCGACTCCGATCCTCCACCATCCCCAGGTCGCGATCCTGGGCGTCCACGAAGTGAAGAAGAAGCCCGCCGTGGTCGAGGGACAGATCGTGATCCGCGACCTCGGCAACCTGTCGCTCTCGCTCGACCACCGGGTGGTCGATGGCGCGGTCGGCGCGGATTTCCTGTACGCCGTGGTCGCCCGCCTCGAGCATCCCGACACCTGGCTGTCCGAAGGAGACCTCGCGTGAGACCTCGCCTGCTTGCCCCGCTCGCGGTCGTCGCCGCGCTGTGCGCCACCGCGTCGTTCGCCGCCACCGCCGTGGCCGCCATGCCCCATTACCCCGAGACCCGGGTGGCGGTGGTGCGCGACACCCTCCACGGCGTGGTCATCGAGGACCCCTACCGCTGGCTCGAGGACAAGGAGGCCCCGGCGACGCGCGAGTGGCTCAACCGCCAGATCGCCTTCACCGATTCAGCGCTCGGCAAGCTCGCGGGGCGCGACCGGCTGCACGCACGGCTCGAGCAGTTGCTCAAGGTCGACGCACAGAGCGTGCCCACCGAGCGCGGCGGCCGCTACTTCTTCTCCCGGCGTCTGGCGAGCCAGGACCAGCGCGTCCTGGTGATGCGCAAGGCGTTCAACGGCCCCGACGAGGTGCTGCTCGATCCGCATCCGCTGTCGCCCGATCACTCGACCTCGGTGTCGTACCTCGACGTGTCGGACGACGGCAAGCTGGTCGCGATCGGCACGCGCCAGGGCGGCAAGGACGAGGTTGCGGTCACGCTGATGAACGTCGACACCCGCAAGCTGCTGCCCGACATGCTGCCCGAGGCACGCTACTTCGCGGTCGCGATCAAGGCCGACCAGAGCGGCTTCTACTATTCGAAGTACAACCAGGACGGCTCGCGGGTCTTCTACCATCCGATGGGCGGCAAGCCCGAGCAGGACGCGCTGATCTTCGGCGAGGGCCGCGGCGCCGAGCAGATCATCGACGCCACGCTCAGCGAGGACGGCCGGTGGCTGCTGCTCACCGTCTACCACGGCTCCTCGGGCGACCAGGTCGAGCTGTGGGTCAAGAACGTCGCGACCAACGGCCCGATCACGCCGATCGTCAGCGACATCAAAGCGTTCTTCTCGGGCACGATCGCCGGCGACCGGCTCTACATGCGCACCAACTGGAACGCCTCGAACGGGCGCGTCCTGCGTGTCGACCTCGCCGACCCGGCGCAGGCGAAGTGGAAGGAGGTCGTGCCGGCCGGCCCGGTCGCGATCGAGGACTTCGCGGTGGTGGGCGGCAAGTTGTTCGTCAACGTGCTCGAGAACGTGGTGTCGAAGATCCGCGTCTACGACGCCGATGGCGTCGCCCGGGGTGAGATCGCGCTGCCCACCATGGGGTCGGCCGGCTCGCTGGCCGGGCTCTGGAGCGGCAACGAAGGGTTTTTTACCTTCGCGTCCTTCCTGGTCCCGCCCACCATCTACCGCTACGACGTGGCGACCGGGAAGACCGCCGAGTGGTGGCGCGCCTCGGTGCCGATCCACGGCGAGGGCTTCGAGGTCACGCAGGTGTGGTACGCCTCGAAGGACGGCACCCGGGTACCGATGTTCATCGTGCATCCCAGGAACCTGAAGCTCGACGGCAGCCACCCCGCCTACCTCACCGGCTACGGCGGGTTCACCGTCAACATCACTCCCGAGTTCTCGCCGCTCGCCGCACTCTGGGTCGAGAACGGCGGCGTGTACGCGATCCCCAACCTGCGCGGTGGCTCCGAGTTCGGCGAGGCCTGGCACAAGGCCGGGATGCTCGACAAGAAGCAGAACGTGTTCGACGACTTCCTCGGCGCCGCCCAGTGGCTGATCGACAACCGCTACACCAATCCGAAGAAGCTCGCCATCGAGGGCGGCAGCAACGGCGGCCTGCTGGTCGGCGCCGCGTTCACCCAGCGTCCCGAGCTGTTCCAGGCCGTGATCTGCGCGGTGCCGCTGCTCGACATGCTGCGCTACCAGAAGTTCCTGGTGGCGCGCTTCTGGGTGCCGGAGTACGGCTCGTCCGAGGACGCCGCGCAGTTCAAGTACCTGCGCGCCTACTCGCCCTACCAGAACGTGAAGAAGGGCGTCGACTACCCGGCGATCCTGTTCGTCTCGGGCGATTCCGACACCCGCGTCGATCCGCTCCACGCCCGCAAGATGACGGCGCTGATGCAGGCCTCGACCGGCGACGAACGCCCGATCCTGCTCCACTACGACACCAAGGCCGGGCACGCCAGCGGCAAGTCGGTCTCGAAGCAGATCGCGGACGACACCGACGAGATGCTGTTCCTGTTCTGGCAGCTCGGCATGACCGCGGCCGGCACTCCGGCCGAGGCCGCGGCCGGGGCGCGCTGAGGACGCGCATGAGCGAACCGCTGCTCCAGGTGCTCGATCCCGCCGGCGCGTCGGTCGGCGAGGCGCCCGAGATCCCGCGCGACGACCTGCGCCGGCTGTTCCGGCACATGCTCAAGATGCGGGTGCTGGATCAGCGCATGCTGTCGCTCCAGCGCCAGGGCCGCATCGGCTTCTACGGCACCGCCACCGGACAGGAGGCCTCGGTGACCGGCGGCGCCTGCGCGTGGCGCGACACCGACTGGGTGTTCCCGGCGCTGCGCGAGATGGGGGTGGCGCTGTGGCGCGGCACCACGATCCAGGAGATCGTGTGCCAGCTGATCGGCAACAGTGGCGACGTGCTGATCGGCCGCCAGATGCCGTGCCACTTCAGCGACCGCCGCGTGCGCACCGTGGCGTGGTCGTCGGTTATCGGCACCCAGCTCCCGCACGCGATGGGCGCGGCGTGGGCCTCGAAGCTGCTCGGCGACGGGGCGATCTGCATCGGCTACCTGGGCGACGGGGCGACATCGGCCGGCGACTTCCACGCCGCCGCCAACTTCGCCGGCGTGTTCAAGCTGCCGCTGGTGTTCTTCTGCCAGAACAACCAGTGGGCGATCTCGGTGCCACTGTCCCGCCAGACCGCCTCGGCCAGCATCGCGATCAAGGCCAGCGCCTACGGCTTTCCGGGCGTGCGCGTCGACGGCAACGACATCCTGGCCGTGATCGCCGCCGCGCGCGCCGCCGCCGAGCGGGCGCGGCGCGGCGAGGGGCCGACGCTGATCGAGTCGGTGACGTTCCGGATCGGCGGGCATTCCTCGAGCGACGATCCCACCCGTTACAGGGATCCGGCGCTGGTCGCCGAGTGGGAGCGGCGCGATCCGCTGGCGCGCTTCCGCACCTGGCTCGGCGCCGCGGGCATGCTTGACGCCGCCGACGAGGAGCGCTGGACCAGGGAGCTCAACGACGAGATCTCGGCCGCCATCACCGCCGCCGAGGCCCTGCCGCCGCCGCCGATCGAGAGCATGTTCACCGACGTCTATAAGGACATGCCGCGCGCGCTCGAGGAGCAGATGCGCTACGCGGTCGCCATGGGCGAGGGCCAGAAGTTCGAGGGCACGTTCCCGTTGTGAGCGGTCGCGCCTAGCGCGCGCCGTGCGGCGACGCCGGCGCCTGCTTCGCCCCCAGCTCGCCGCCCCGCCAGCCGCCCGCGAACGGGCGCAGCACCACGCCGAGCCGCTGCTCGGTCTGGCCCACGACCACGGGCAGGTAGGCGTAGTCGAGCCACACGCCGCGCAGCCCCGCGCCGAGGCCGAAGCTCGGGCCTTCGAGCGGCTCGGTCGCCGGGTCGCCACCCAGCTCGTGCTGATAGCCGGCGCGCAGCGCGACGCGGTCGCGCCAGCGGTACTCGATCCCGGCACGCACGTCGTTGTAGTAGTCGGCCGGCATGTTGGCGTCGACTTCGAGCCTCAGCCCCGCGTGCTCGAGCGACACGCCGGCGCCGTAGGCGACCGGGAAGTCGTAGCGCAGGCCGCCGTATTCCATCGCGCCGCCGAAGTTGCGCGCGCTGGCGCCGAGCCCGAGCGGGCCGGCGCGCAGCGTGATCCCGGCGTCGAACGCCGCCCCCGAGCCCGTGACCGGGCCCAGGTTCTCGCTCACGAACTTGGCGCCGGCGCCGAGGCTCAGGAACGGTCCGAGCGGCTGGGCCAGCGAAGCGCCGGCGGCCATGCTCGAGACCGAGAAGCTGCCGGTCGGCTGGTTCAGGGCGTCGCGGCCTTCGAAGGTTCCCTGACCGGCGTAGATCCCGGACAGCGACCAGCGTGTCGCGAGCGGGCCGTAGGCGCCGCCGATCGCGGCCCACTCGTTGCGGCTGCCATCCGGCAGCTCGGCGTGGGCGAGCGCGATCTCGAGGCCCGTGATCGAGCCGAGCAACGCCGGGTTCAGCGCCGCGGCGCTCAGGTCACCGGACAGCGCCAGGGTCGCACCGGCCATGCCGGGAGCGGCGGCGCCCGGCGGCAGGGCGAGGAACGCGCCCGCCGTGGTGCCGGCGTTCCCGATGTCGGCGTGCGCGGCCCGCGACGGCACGCAGAAGATCGCGAGCGCGCACGCCATCGCGAGGACCCACCGGCCATGCACCGCGTGGAGCGTCCGCGTCACGGCACCCGCACCAAGCGCACCACCTGCGATGGGCCGTGGCCGGCCAGATATACCGAGTACACGCCCGGCGCGCACAGGCGCCCGGCGTCGTTCTTTCCGTCCCACACCACCAGCCTGCTGCCGAGCGGGAGCGTGCTGAGATCGATGCTGCGCACCCCCCGGCCGGCGGCGTCGAGCAGGTAGAGGCGCGCGCCCCGGGGCGGAGCGGCGACCAGCACCGGGACGTACACCGGGCCCCACAGCCGGCTGGGGTTGGGATAGGGGGCCTCGAGCTGGACGTCCGCGGCCGCGAGCGACACCGAGACCGCGCTGCTCCGGGCGCTCAGATTGCCGCTCATGTCGATGGCGGCGACCTCGTACCACGCCACTGAGCCGCCACCCGGTGGCGTCGCGTCATCGTAGAGCGGATTGACCAGCAGCGAGTCATTGATGCGCGTATACGGCCCGGAGGCGCTGGCGGCGCGGAACACGAGATAGCCGCCGACATCCGGCTCACCGCTCGCGTTCCACACCAGGTGGGCGCCGGCGCCGGCGCGCGCGCCGCTCAGCCCGGTCGGAGCCGCGGGGGGCAAGAGGTCGAGCGTCCCGTTCCACACCAGGGGATTCGAGAGGCTGGACCAGTTGCCGGCTTCGTCGGCCAGGCGCAGCGCGAAGTAGTAGGTCGCGCCGGGGGTGAGCCCGCGCACCATCAGGCTCTCGGGCGTGCCGCACGGCCCCGGGACCGGCGCGCCGGGGACGACGGTGGCGGCGTTCCAGCTGGCGAGCGTGATCGGGGCGGTCGCGACCCGCATCTCGGCCTGGGTCGCGGTGCCGGTCATGCCGTTGTCGCCGGTGTCGGTCCAGCCCAGCAGGATGCTGTCGGCGGGCGCCTGGGCGTGGGCCAGCAGCGGGGCGGCCACCGCGAGCACGATGATGACGATGAGCGGGAACCAGCGCCGCCACGGCGGACGCCGGCGCGCGCCGTAGATGATCGGTGGACGGCGCACGCGCCGCTGGCGGGCGGCCGCGTAGGGACGGGCCATCGGTGCCTCCACGCCGCCGGTCCCCGCGGGGAGCCGGCATGAAGCGTTGGTCGATCTGCGCGGCAACGTGGGGGCGCGAGTTGCGACTCGAGGGCTTCGGGGGCCGTTCTGGCACGTCCTCGGGGGGAATCCCGGGCGGCCTCGGATCGTCTCGCGCCGCGCGGCTTTTGAGCACAAAACGTGCCCCATTGGGGTCCCTCCCGCGGCGGCCGTCCGATGATGTGACCCGTCCCTGAACTCCCGGCGGGGCCATGAGTTGAGCCCGCCGGGCCGGACGCGCGCGCACATCCCGAGGCGCGTCCGGATTGAAAACTGCACGGCCCTTCGCGAGGTATGCAACGCGGCTGGGGACCGCGGTTGCCCGCCCCTCGCCCCCCCGGCATACTGCCGCCCCGCCATGCTCGTCAACCCCGAAATTCCGTTTCTTCCCCAGCCGCTGGTCCTTGTCGTGCTCGCCGGGCTCGGCCTGGTCGCCGGCAGCACCATGAGCGCCATCGCGTTCCGGCTGCCGCGCGGGATCTCGTGGACGGCGGGGCGCTCGCGCTGCGCCAGTTGCAGCGCCGAGCTGACCTGGCCCGATCTCATCCCGCTTCTCTCCTATATCGCGAGCCGGGGGCGTTGCCGGCACTGCGGGGCGCCGATCGGCTGGCGCTACCCGCTCACCGAGGTCGTGTGCGCGGCCTGGACCGTGCTGCTCTACCTTCACCTCGGCGCCACGCCCGCCTTCCCGCTGCTCGCGCTGTGGGGCTATCTGCTGGTCGCGCTGATGTGGATCGACTTCGACTACCAGATCCTGCCCGACGAGCTCACCCTGCTCGGCACCGTGATCGCGGTCGCGGCGTCGCTCACGCGCCCGGGCGGCGCGCGCGAGGCGCTGCTCGGCGTGGCGTTCGGCAGCGGCGTGCTGTGGCTCCTCGCCGCCGCCTACCTGCGCATCCGCGGGGTCGAGGGCATGGGCGGAGGCGACGTCAAGCTCGCGGCGATGTTCGGCGCCGCGCTGGGCTGGAAGCTCACCGTGGTGACGCTGTTCCTCGCCGCGCTCGCCGGCAGCGTGTGGGGAATCGTCCTGATCGCCCGCCATCGTGGCGGCGGCCAGACTGCGCTTCCCTTCGGGTCGCTACTCGCTCCCGCCGCGATGCTGGTGTGCCTGTGGGGTGAGCGATGGATCTCGGCCTACGCCACCCTGTTCGGGCGGCACTGAGCCGGATGCGTCCGATTCGCGGCTGAGCCCGGCGCTGGAGGGTTTCCCTGCGGGCGGCGGCTCGCGGAGCGGACCAGTATGAAATTTCCTCCTTGCGCCCTCTTAGGGGCCGGGAGGAAAATACTTCTTGCCGTCAAATTCAGTAGTGGTCCCCCAGTGCTCGATGCCTCTTGCCGTAGGCGCATCAATGAGCATGAGCCGCACTGATTTTGGATGGACCCCGCGCAGGATTGCCCCCAGCCTCCTCGATGTAGCGCTGTGTCTCGGCGCGCCCGCGCCGAACCCCCTCGGTCCCACGACACTCGGCTACACGAATCTCACCGTATTCCATATTCCGGTCGCGGAAAGGCTTGCCCATGTCCAGCCCGAGCCGACTTAGCATCCTGTCAGCACCGAGGCTTTCCGCTGCCTTCGCACTGATCGCGGCGTCCTGCCTCTCGCGCCCCGCGCTTGCCCAGTCACCTGAAGATCTGGGTGGCGATCCCGTCGAGCGCATCGTCCTCCCCGGGCTGCACTCGCGCACACCGCGCGCCGCTCGCGCGCGTCCGGCGCGCAGCCTGAACACGCCCGACAGCATCTGGATCGGGCACTCGATTCAGACCCAGAATCCGCTCGATCACACCACGTTCAGCTTCGGCCCGTACCACGTCGGCGTGGGGCTGTTCCGCCCCAAGGGCGCGGGCTCGGCGGCCGAGAACAGCGGCTTCTGGGACTGGGACCACTTCGATCAGGCCGACTCGCTGCAGGGCTGGTGGCCGATGCGGCGGGTCTACGGCATCACCGGCGGCCTGACCTTCGCGGACACGGACCGCCCGTGGTGGGCGGTCGACATCGGCAACCAGGGCAACTACGTCCTCAACAGCAACAACGGGCGCACCCGCGGTGTGCTGAGCTACTGGCACGTCGACGGCGGCAGTGTGGCGACGCAGGTCAGGATCCCCGGCACTAACGCCCTGCCGATGACCTGGGCGCCGCTCGACGGCAACGGCTCGGCGTGGTGCGGACTGCGCGCCCACGGCGACATGACCTACGTCGATCCCATCACCGGCAATCCCTACAACGCGACCGTGATGGAGTTCAACGGTGAGAACGGTGGAGGCGTCGGCTCCGGTGTCGGCACGAGCAAGAGCTTCCCCGGCTACCCTTCGCAGATGGACCAGATGCTCTACCGCGACGTGGAGATGACGGCGCCCAACGCCTCGCTCAACCTCACGTTCCTCTACCAGACCGCAATGTCGACTTCGGCGACCAGCACCGTCTCGACCCGCGCCGGCTGGTTCCAGTTCGATCCCACCGTGGTGGGGCCGGTCGCGGTCGCGGGACCCAACGCCGGCATCCCGAACTTCATCTCGAACACCGGCGTGGGCCAGCCGGCTGACTCCTTCATGGTCTACCTCGGGGTGCCGGTCGACATCGACAACCTCTATCTGGCCGACGGCAGCCATCACGTGCCGGGGGCCACGCCGCACGGGGTCTACGATCTCAAGCGGCGCTGGTTCTCCGAGGTGCTGCGGCTCGACATGCCGATCGTCGAGGTGCTGCACGTGTCGGGCAACGTGAATACGTCGTTCACGCTCTCGGGCCAGGACCTTTCGACGCTCTACGCCGCGCAGGGCGGAGCAACGCACAAGTACCTGCGCCTCGTGTTCCGCTGCAAGACCAACCGCGGCTTCGACGATCTCACCGGGGGCACCACCGGGGCGTTCAATTCGGGCGGCAAGGGCGCGGTGATGATCGACGACGTGGGGATTGGCGGCACGGGGCTCGCCGGTGGGGCCGTCGGCTACAGCCACTTCGAGAGTCCGAGCGAGATCGACAACAGCGACGGGGCGACGCCCGGCCTCGCGACGGGCGCCTGGCGCGCCACCGGCAAGCCACCGGCGATCTTCTGGCACACCCATCCGCTGGCGGGCGGCAACGGCTACATCCCGCTCAACTACCAGAGCATCTGCAGTAACCCGGGGTTCAACTCCTGCAACATGACGGGCGTGGTGGTCTCGGCCGGCGACCACGACAACGGCGAGGCGGCGGGCGGGCTCACGCCCGGCACGCCGGAGCGCGAGCGCATGGACGGCATGATTTCGCCCACCATCCTGCTCGCCTCGAGCGGGGCCGGAGACTACAACGCCTGCGGGGTGGACCGCGCGGCCGCCGCCGCGACCGACGACTACTACATCTGGTACGACGTCTACGCCGGCATCTTCAACCTGAACTTCACCGGCAACGCGTGGTTCTTCGGGGCCCAGAGCTATCCGGCCCAGCAGCTCGACGGCGTCAAGTGCTGGGGCGAGTTGCGCGTCTATCCCGGCCCGATCTCCACCCCCACGATCGCGTGTTTCACGGACTACTGGCCGTTGAGAGCGTACGGGGTGATCCGCACCACGAACCCGGGCTCCGTGCCGGATTCCCTGCGTATCTTCCTCGGCAAGGTTCAGGAGTGCTTCCGCTTCGGGATCAGCGGGAGCGCCTGCTCGTCGACCGCGGGCGCCTACTTCGACAACGTGTCGCTGCTGCTCTCCAACGCGCCCCTGGCATCATTTGGTCCTTCTGTCGCCGTCGAATGGTGGCGCTGGGTCAACGACACCTTCCCGGCGAATGACGGCACCTCCCTGTCCCCCGGCGTCGCGGTGCTGCCGGGGACCGCGGGGTTCGACACCGCGGCGGCGTACCTCAAGTCCGGACTCAACACCGCGCAGACGACGGGCGACGCCAACCGGCTCGACATTCCGGGCGACTCGATGATCGTCATTGGCGACGTCATCGAGAGCACCACCGGCCTCGGTCGCGTCGACATGGTGTTCCGCATCAAGCCGGGCGTCGGCAACTACAAGACGGTCGGCGATCCCAGCAGCGGTCTCCGGCGCATCCCGGCCGACCCGGCCAGCACAGCGCAGTCGGGCGTGTTCGTCTCGGATCCGCTGCATCCGGAGAAGGACTTCTGGTCGGCCTACATGGCGGCCCCGGGTGAGATGTCGAAGGGCGTTCATGGTCCGGGTGACTTCTGGAACCGTAACGTGTGGAACAGCGCTCGGATCGACACCGCGGACGTCAACATCTTCCCGGTGCAGGCGAACATTGGCGTGTTCGACGTCAACCAGAACTTCTTCGCCACCGTCAACTGGATGGCCTGCTATCACGAGGAGGATCCGAAGTACGCCCTCCTGGGCGTCACCCACAACCGCTGCTTCCTGGTGAATCCCGCTCCCAGCGCTCCGGTCAACAGCACGAACATCACCTGCTCCGGGGCTCCAGGCGTCTACGGCGCGGCTGCGGGCTACGACGGCGTGCCCACGACGAAGGAGGGCACGAAGGTCATCCCCGATGGTCTGCTCACCCCCGGGGCGCACGTCCAGTACT
>Ga0306925_10005541_pt1 | contig 11594 bp, 10 predicted proteins | sample flu12Cox44000176_FD_203755 | JGI IMG/M metagenome (GOLD analysis project Ga0306925, IMG submission 203755) | Lab enrichment of tropical soil microbial communities from Luquillo Experimental Forest, Puerto Rico - flux8day.12C.oxic.44.000.176 (v2)... | ecosystem: Environmental > Terrestrial >...
TCGATCCTCTCCCCTTCGTTAAGGGGAGAGGCGACAAGTTCTCGCTGGATTGATTGCGTTTTAAGCTAGATGCCTTTCCCGTTTGCCGTCGTACCAAAGGCTAAGTTTGTCGCGCGAACGGACTCCACGTGGACCGCGAAAGATTACGCCAAAGAATTTGCGCAGAAAATGCTTCGCCGGATACATGCGCAATTTCCTGCCTGACGTGATAACCGGTTCCTGCAGCACTTTGAAGCCGCCCAGTTTTCTTAGCTCAAGCGAAAAATAAACTTCTTCACCAGCAAAGTACTGCTCATCGAATCCACCAATGACATCGAAGTTGTGTCGACTGGTAAAAAGAAATGCGCCGGCCCCAAGGTTCAGGCCGAAATAAACCGACGCAAACCCACGCAACAGCATGCGTCCCCAGATGGGAACAAATCCGTCCATTGCCACTCGGGCGCCGCCACCGGCATAACCATCTTTCAGAGCGGCGATGCCTCCATTCACATGCGCTCGATTGATTCGCGTGTCGGCGTCAATAAAAAACAAATATTCGCCCTGCGCTGCACGCCCGCCTGCATTCCTAGACGCTGCGATTTGGCGTCGATTGATTGGGATCACCTTCGCGCCCGCTCGCGAGGCGATCTCGGGCGTCGCGTCGGTTGATGCATCGTCAACGACGATGATTTCGTATGTCTGTGCCGCGCAAGAAGCCGCATCATGAATGGCAGCAAGAGTATCCGAAAGTTCATGCTCTTCGTTATACGCGGGAACAATAAATGAAATCATTGGGTTGCTGAAGCGAGCCATATCGTCCGTGATCTAGAGACACGCAAGTCGCGGCTTCTCACGGCGCTACTTTGTCCGGGCGTAGAGCAGGGTATCGAGAAGCTTCCCCTCTTTAAGCACGTGGTCTTTGAGGCGTCCTTCCAAAGTGAAGCCGGCTTTTTCCAGCACGCGTGCAGATCCGGGATTGTTAGCAAACACCTCCGCAGAGATTCGGCGGAGCGGAAAATTGTTGAAGCAGAAATCTGTGACGGCGGTTACCGCTTCAGTCATGATGCCCCGTCCCCAGTATTGCTCGCCCAACCAGTAACCCATTGTCGCTGTATGTCGATGCACGTCCTCGCCCGGATGAACACCGATCCCACCGACGGCGGCTCCCTCAACCTCAATGCAAAATTTCATTTCCGGCTGTTCGGTTGTCGCTCGCTGCAAGAATTCGTGCGCGTCCTGGATCGTGTACGGATGCGGGAAACGATCGCGCACTACTAGCCAGACTTTGCGATTGTTCGCGTGTCTTACCAGCGAGTCAGCATCATTCAGCCGCCACGGGCGCACCGTGCATCGTTCGAGCACGAACTGCATCGATTACTTGCTCGCTATTTGAATTTGAAGCCCGTTTTCTGTACCTCGCGATAAGGCAACAGCCATACGAGTGATTCATCGTGAAGATCGACCACCTGAATGCGATTTCCCCATGGATCGCGAAAGTCGCAGCGGAAGGGCTGTTCCAATTTGAGTTTGTATTTCTCGGTGAGTTTCTTTCTAACTTGCTCGAGCTGCGTTTCATCGCGGACCATGATCCCGAAATGCCGCACGTTTGCTCGCTGCACCTTGTCGACTTCGAAAATCGCCAGAAACTGATGGTCGCCCAGTTTGAAGAACGCGTCGCCCTCGCCGCCACTCATCTGTTCGAGATTGAACACATCCTTGTAAAAGGCCACCGCCTTCTCAACGTCATCCACTTCGATCGCGACATGATTGCATCCATAGACTTGCACGCTCATGTGTCAGCTTAGTCGAAAATGAAATCGTGCGCGATTTTCTGATTCATCTCAGTCCCTGAGCAGCCCTTGGGCGATGCCGCTCGAGCGGCGCATGCACATTTTTCTGTGTCGCGATTTGAAGATCGGTGTTCGAGAACTCTGGCCACGTCTGAAGAATTGGCTTTGACCCAACCGCCGTTCAGCCCTCGAAAGGCGCCGGTCCTCACCGCCACAACTACCAATCATCAGTTCAGTAATCAGCCACTCTTATGGACGCGGTACTGGAGTTGGGCGAAGCCTCGGTGTCGGCCTCATCCTCGGGGTGGGGGTCGGGCTTGGTGCGGCGGACTGTGGGCAGTATCTCCCACCGGTGTTCAATCCGGTGGGGTTAGCTCCAGCCCAGACAACCATTTCAGTGGAGGTCCAGACTGCCGTGTGAAAGAATCGCCCCGAAGGCGCGTTTGTCGTGCTGGTGGGTGTCCAACTGTTCGTACTTGGATCGAATTTGCCACCGGTATTGAAATAACTGAGATTCCATCCACCCCAGACGATCATTTCACTACCAGTCCACACTGCCTTGTGAGCAAATCGGGCATCAGGCGCATTGATCGTGCTGGTGGCTGTCCAACTGTCCGTGTTAGGATTGTAACTTCCGCCGGTGTTAAAGAAATCTAGGTCATCCCATCCACCCCAGATGATCATCTCGCTGCCGGTCCAGACTGCCGTGTGATACGCGCGCTCAGACGGGACGTTGCTGGTGCTCGTCGCTGTCCAACTATCGGCGCCCGCATCGTATCTCGCGCCGTCGTTCTGGGCAAAACCACCGATAAATCCGCCCCAGACGATCATTTCGCTACCGGTCCAGACTGCTGTATGATCGGCTCGACCGTTGGGCGCGTTGATGACTTTGGTCGCAATCCAACTATCCGCGGTTGGATTGTATCTACCGCCCGTATTCAAATTCGTACCGTCATATCCACCCCAAACGATCATCTCGTTGCCGGTCCAAACTGCGGTGAATTCCTGTCGGCCAGTGGGCGCGTCGGCTGTACTGGTCGCTGTCCAACTATCGGTGCCAGGATTGTATCTTCCGCCGGTGTTTAGAAAATTGGTGCCATCATATCCGCCCCAGACAATCATTTCACTGCCGGTCCACACTGCCCAGTGGCTTGACCGGGCACCGGGTGTGTTGGTTGTGCTGGTGGCTGTCCAGCTATCGGTGCCAGGATTGTATCTCGCGCCGGTATTTAGATAGGTAGAGCTGTCAGCACCTCCACCCCAGATGATCATTTCACTACCCGTCCACACTGCTGTATGGGAAGCTCGAGCAGAGGGCGCGTCGGTAAGACTCGTTGGAGTCCATGTGTCTTCCGTGCAGCCAGCTAACGGACCACCTACTACCGGAAGCGTGTATTTTAGCCTCCTCGACCCCGCGATTGTGACCGGCACTTTCGTCTCTGCATCAGCGAGCCGAGGCCGTTTCAACTCGGCGTTAAATCCTACGTTAGCGTCCAAACTGGTGAGTGAACGTTCCGCCGTGATTGGCCTCGCAAGACACTCCGCGATAACAAAGGGATCGTTCCCGAGCGCTTCGAAGAGTTCGCGCAATACCTCAGGCTGTTTGGTGTTGGCTGCCATACGAACCATCTCAGCTTGCAACTGCTCAGCGGTAATCGGCCGTTGCCAGTAATCTTCGAGCGCTCGCGACTTACGCAGGTAATCTGCGACTTTCTTTTCGAGCTGCGCCTGAGACATGACCGAATCGAGCGGTGGCTTCGGATTAGCACACTCCTCCGGCCAGATGCGGTGACGCCAGTAAACGTCCTCGATGGCTCGCTGGTAAGTTACGCGTTCAGCGAACGACAGAGTCCTCTCTGAAACTTTTAAGGGCGCCTGAGGACTAAAGAAACCAAGCAGTGTCGCGCTTAACAGCGAACAGCCAACTAGCCCGCAAAGAAAAACTGCAATGGACGCGCGCAGATTAAAGAACCCACCTTCGTCAAGAGTACGGCGGGCCGGAGCAGATTGAGCCGTGTGTTTTCTTTTCATTGAACAACTTTTTCAAACTTCCTTGTAGGATCCGACCTTACAAGATTTTGATGCGCCATGTCACGCTTAAGTTGTTGTTCGTGTCCGTGTCGGATGTTTCGAGTTGAATAGCGCGACGTTTTCTTAATCGCGAACTGTTTGCATCCCTTGTCGAGCGATCCGGTTAATTAACTGCGGATATGGCAAGCCTGCTTTCCCGGCCGCGAGCGCGAAGTCTTCGTCGTCGGCAAGAATGGGATTCGGATTCGCCTCGATGAAATAGAGTTTGTTCTCGGCCGTAAGGCGTAAATCAATTCGCGCGTAGCCATCGATTGTCAGCAATCGGTAAATCTCTTTACATTTCTCCTGGATACTCGTGACGAGCGCTGGATCGAGATCTTCGGCGAAGTGATTCTCCAAGCCCCAGCGCTTTCGATATTCTTCGTCCCACTTCGCTTTGTAGGTAGCGATCTTCGGTTCGTCAGGCGGCACTTCACGAAAGATCATTTCACGAACTGGAAAAACGCTTAAGCGCACATTTCCCATCAGACTTACGTAAAGCTCGCGACCATCGATGTATTCCTCGGCAATAGCGTCACTGTTGTATTTGTCGTGAATAAAAGTCACGCGTTCCCGAAATTGCTCGTCATTTCCAATGAATGACGCTCGTGAGATCCCGTAGGACGCTTCTTCTTTCACCGGTTTCACCACGAGCGGAAATTTTGGCTGCCTCAGACGCGCGATCCGCTGCCCGCGCGGAATGACCACGAAGTTCGGCACGTGAATGCCGTGATAGTGCAAAATCTTTTTTGAGATGCCTTTATGCTTGCAAAGCGTCAGCCCGGTCGAGCCGCAGCCGGTGAACGGCAGACCTTGCATTTCGAAAAATGAAACAATGTTTTGATCGAATTCAGATTTGTTCCTGAATTGTTCGACCAGATTGAAAAGCACATCAGGCGCGAACGTCTCCAGTTTTTGCCGCAGCAGATCGACATCGTCATATATCGCCAGATGCTCGGCTGCGTGCCCTAACTCCCCGAGCGCTTTCATCACATCCGACTCGGTCTTCCACTCTTTTGTTTTCAGTTCGTCGCTGAAATCCTGATCGATTTTGGTGGGACTTGTGCCGTCGAAAAGCACGAGAACTTTCAGCTTCTTTTTCACGATTGTGTCCCGTTTGTCATTCCGAGCGAAGCAATGTGGCAGATTATTTCGTGCGCTTGAATTTGCCGATGAAAAGATAATTCATCACCAGTGTTGTGATGAAAGCGGTGACGCGAAAATCCTGCTGCGGATCGTCATTCAGTACATGCAATCCAAGTTCATCACATCGACGGGTAAGCCTCGCGAGAAGCTGATTCACCGGGAATTTCTTTTCGTTAGTCCATTGGCAAACCGCGTTCAGTAATCGCCGCCTTCGTCGGCGCAAATAGGCGCTTGCCCTGATACCAGCCGGCGCACCAAACAGCTGTCGTAGATCGGCATCGTAAAAATCCGGATACGTATCTTCGTTGAGCTTGCGCTTGCGCGCGTAATACGTTTTGAGCTTTACGTTGAGACAATCGTAATCGGCGACACGATATTCCGGCGTGTGCATCGGCTGCGTGCCCGCCAGTGAGCGCATCAGCTCATCAATGTATTCCATTTTTCGGAGTGCCGGCCAGCCAGCATAATTCTGCCGCCAATCGAGCTCCGGCGTGAGCCAGACCGCAAACGTCTCGGCGAAATCCTCATCTGGATGACTCTGCGCATACCAATCCTCAAGATGAACGACGTAACTACGACTGAATGGCCGTGGCCGATAAGTGTCCGGTGTTTCCTCCCGCGATGTTTGCCCGAAACATTGCTTCCATTTTTTCCGACGCGTCAGTTGATAAGCGTACATGTAAGCATGCCCCGCTTCATGTCGCATTAACTTCATGAACCACTCCAGCGTCCCGCCTTCGACTTCGAGCATCATGGTGCGCTCGAGCGCGCGCAGCCGGTCATGCACCAGAAAGAATGGAATGAAGATCGCGGGAATACCGACCGGGACGAACCATTCATCGCCGACGTGGCACGGTGGGTGAAACACCAAGCCTTTTGCCGAAAGCTCATCGTACAGTTGTCGAATTAGCGCCTCCAGCGCGGTGCCCTCGAGCCGTAGCCCGAGTGACGAGATGCGGCGCTCGAGAAGTTCCGCATCGCTCAACAACGCCCAGTCGGCAGCTTCCATTCGGCGGATAGTATCATTGAGCCGACTGCTGTCACAGCGCTGATAAACAGTTGCCGCGGTCCAAAGTTTTCGTTCGCTGTCGGTATGAAACCGAAGAGCAAGATCTTCCAAATCCTCGTCTCTTCAGCGGTCGTGCTTGTGACGTGTCACATGCTCGCCGCGAAAGAGCCTCTTTATGACGGTCTCGGGTCGTACTCGCGCAAGGTGACGACCAAATCGGCCGAAGCACAGCGCTATTTCGATCAGGGCCTCGGTTTTCTCCAGGGATTCAATCATCGCGCGGCGATCCGCGCGTTTCAGCAAGCCGCGGAGCTGGATCCGAAATGCGCGATGGCGCACTGGGGCGTAGCCATCGCTTGCGGTCCGCACATTAATTCCATGGCCGTTCCACCGCCTGCAGCGGACCTTGCGTGGAAAGAACTTAAACTCGCTCAAAAGAATGCCGGGAACGCATCGCCGGTTGAGCGGGCCCTCATCGTTGCCCTTGCAAAACGCTACGCTAATCCACAGCCCGAAGATCGCACCGGGCTCGATCGCGCTTATGCCGATGCCATGCGCGAAGTGTGGAAAAAATATTCAAACGATCCAGACGTTGGTGCGTTTTTCGCGGAAGCAATGATGAACTTGCACCCGTGGGATCAATGGACACCAGATGGCAAGCCGCAGCCGGGAACGCATGAGATCATTGCTACTCTGGATACGGTGTTAAAACTCAATCCGAACCATCCACTCGCGAATCATCTTTACATTCACGCGGTAGAAGCGTCGCCGAATCCGGAGCGCGCGATCACTGCCGCCGACCGGCTCCGCAACTTACAGCCGGGACTTGCTCACAATGTGCACATGCCTTCGCACATCGACATTCGCACCGGACAATGGCTAAAGGCTGTTGATACAAATGCAAAGGCAGTGGAAGCGGACAAGCGGTACCGCAAGATCTTTGGACCACCCCAAGGTTTTCTGAACGTGTACATCGCGCATAACCGCCACATGCTGGCATATGCGGCGATGATGACGGGTCAACGTGACCTGGCGATGAAACACATCCGCGCCATGGTCGCGGAAATGCCCGCCGATTTTCTAAAGGAAAACGCACTGCAAGCGGAAGGAAACGTCGCAATGCCACTAGAAGTGATGGTGCGCTTTGGCCTGTGGGATGAAATCCTCGCCGAACCGGAAAAGTACACCGACAAGATGTGGTTCACCCGCGCGTTTCATCACGCCGTGAGCGCAATCGCGTACGCCGCGAAAGGTGACGCGGCCAACGCGCGCAAAGCCCAACGCGTTTTTCTCGAACGCGCCAAGCTCGTGCCGAAGGAAGATTTTGTGAGCAACAACAGTTGTGAAGCGCTTCTCGCCGTCGCTATTCCGATGGTCGAGGGAGAAATCCTGATCGCAGAAGGACAGATTGATAGTGGCATTGAGCAACTGCGCGCCGCAATCCAAAAGGAAGACGCTCTCAAATATGATGAGCCACCCGGATGGTTGATTCCGGTGCGTCACTCACTCGGGGCAGTGTTAATGAAGCAACAACGTTTCGCCGAAGCCGAGCAGGTATATCGCGATGATCTTGCGCGTTGGCCTGAAAACGGCTGGTCGTTACTTGGGCTGTCGGAAAGTTTGCGTAAGCAAAACAAAAACCGCGACGAAGTCGCCGAAACGCAATCGAAGTTTAAAAAGGTGTGGGCGAAAGCCGATCTCACCATTACGACCTCGTGCCTTTGCCAGCCGCAGGCATGACTACCGGCGGACGCAAAACAGAATCAGTTTAAGCTGACGTTTTGCTAGGCCGAGGGGAAAACCTACAGCTTTGCGTAAACGCCCATCAACGGACGTTTCGATGGTGTCGGTGAACGGAAATCGCTGACAAAACCATCCTTGGTGCGAAGTTCAACATGACCGACGCTTCGCGCGGTACCATACACGAGCACCGAACCTACCGGCGCAGAGAATGGGTCCGTTATGGATAGTCTTTTGAATCCGTAGTTATTGACGAGTTCCGACGCAGCGTCTCTGGCTAACTCCGTTTTCGGGCGGGAGTCGATCACGCCAGAAGCGAGTAGCGCGTCTTTGACGTAATGCCAGCAGCGCGAGCGCGAATGCGCATGAGCGCGTTCCTGGGCGAGCGTTGCCGCTTGTACTAATCTGTTGTCGATGCGCCGATCAACTTTGGCGTACGGGTAAACGATTCGCTGGGGATAGTACTGGCTGATCACGGGAACCGATTCCCGTTTACCATCCGGACTCTTGAAGCTGAAACGGCTGCTACGCTGCGCCGTTTGGTTTACGGTCGGTTGATTCATCGGGCGCACCGGTTCCATCGCAATGGTTGCTCGCGAAGGCGCCTTTTCGACTTCTTGCGTCGGCTTTTTCGCGGCCAACCGCACCGGTTTTTCAACGCTCGTGCGCACCGATTCTGTCAGAAGCTTTCTCGTCTTTTTAGAAATCGTCGGCGCTGTTTTTGCGGTGATCACCTGGACTACATCGTTTGTGACCTGATCGCTTCGACTGTCACCGCCCAAACTGGACGGCGCCAGGCCCTGTGCACGCGCGCCCGCGTTGAATGTCACCGAAACCAATGCAGTTGCCAGTGCTAGGAAGATTGGTGGTCTCCGCACGAGCGCGAGGTATGCCGGAAATCACAAATTATGGCAAGCTTTTTTTTCGACAAAAATTGTTGGCGAATGGTTGCTTCCCAGGGCCTGTTTTCTGCAGTTCGCGGAAATAACACTCCCTGCGCCGTTTCAATCGCCAGGGAAATAATCCGGCCCAAACCCCGGTGGCGGACCGAACAGCTGGTCGCGGTCGATGAAAACCCGGTTTCGATGACGCGGCACCATGTCTTCTTCGTCAGGAGCGACGATTGCAGTGCGCCCGGACGGCAGACGCAGGATCAATCGCCCATCCGATGTGATACCCATGACCCGACTGCGCATCGTACGAGTGCGACCCTGCTGAGAGTAGGCGGCAGAACTCCGGCCGGTGCGTGTGCGTTTGGATTTCGAGGCAGCAGATTTCTCCGTGCTCTGCGAACTCGATTGTCTGGCAGTAGTTGGCGGCGGTTCGGTGTTCGCCTGAGCTGATGAGTTCGCGTTGGTATTCGCGGAAACGGAGCTGTCGGGCGTCGGTGCCGCAGAATTTTCCGCTGAATTCATGGGAGCTGCAGTCTGCGCTTGAGCGCTCGCTATTTGAGCCTGCTGAACATCCGCCGGCGGGACGTGGAACGGGTTCGGAGTCGTCGGCGCGCTTCCAGGCGCTGGGGTTTCAGCTAGGGCAGCTGAATTCACAGCCTGCGATGACACAACGGCGGGAGGCGATGCCGAAATGTTTTGAGGGATTTGCGCCACAGCCTGCGGCCGACTCGCCGCTGGTGAAGAGTCCGGCACACCAATCAGAACGCCAACTTGCTTCGGCCTTTGGATGCCACGAACCAGCTTGCTCACTGAGTTCGGGAAGACCACCGGCGCAATTGCCGCGGCCAGCAACAACAGGACGCCAACCACCGCCGCGGTTCGCACCAGGAGTCTCGGCCTAACTTCTCTCGGCCGCGGAACGCTCGTCCTCAGAGGGATCCCGTAGCGATCCGACAAGGCTCGTCGGCGCTCAATTTTCCCAAGCGATTCGCGGATCATTTCGGTCACGACCAGCAAATCTTTTGGACGCCGATCGGGATTGCGATGCAACAATCGGCCTAACAAGACTCGCAATGGCTTTGGAAACCCTGAAAACTTCGGACCGTGCTGGAGCGCGTCGGCTGAGAGCGCAACACCACTGAGCAAAAAATAAAGTGTTACACCGAGTGAATAGATTTCCGAGCGGATGTCCGTCGTCGGCAGACCAAATTGTTGATCGTTAACGGCCTGTCCGTCTGCTGCTTTGTCCGGCACATCTGAACCAATTAGCTGAGGCTCGAACTGAGGCACGAGCGCCGGCAAGCCGAAGTTGGTGACCTTCACCAATGGCCAAGTCCCTTCTGCCGTCTGCCCTGGCACAAGCATGACGTCTGACGACTGAATGGGAGGATACGGGAGCTTGTGAAAACCCGCCGAGGATAAAACACTTACAATCTGTTCGCCGACTCGTAATGCAGCATCAGCCGGCATCGGTCCATGGCTCCCTACCCATGAGGCAAGTGTCTCGCCCGCAAGCCGCTCGGAGACATAAACGTAATCGTCGCCTTCGCGTCCAAAATCGAGGACCTTGGCGATATTGACGTGCCTCAGCTTCTGAGCCACCGATACATGGTCCTCAAATGCCTCGCGCTCGGCCGGATCGATGTTCCCTGCCGGGATTAGCGTTACATAAACCGGCTCCCCGGTTCTCTCATCTACGGCTTCGTAGCCGGTCGTGGAACCGACGCTAGCGGGTTCGTACGGGGTACCGTCATATTGAAGACGGATTCGGTAATTCTTCAAGAATGTCGTTCGCTCCATAACAACCCTCGTTCGCTACGGCGCAACTACGATCTGGCTGCACCGCCCCTCATTCAACCTTGATTTTGGCGACTAGTTGCTCCGCAAACCCGATCACTCTTCAATTTTGAGCGTTGCGCTTCCCTCGAAAATCGCCAATCTAAAATCGCAGATCCGAGTTACCCCGTGGTGTAACGGTAACACAGCGCCCTTTGGAGGCGTTATTCTTGGTTCGAATCCAAGCGGGGTAGCCAGCCTCTCAGGCGCCATTTACGAATGAAAATTGGTACTTAGTTGAATGCGCAGCGAGCCGCACCAAAACGCACGAAATCCCCATCTATTTGGCAAATATTCGTCAAACGCAGACTGCCGCTGAAAACACTTTGCTCGGCCTCGCGCAGGATGCACGGTGAGAGAGCCCTACGGGGGTAGGGGGCTACTACCGTCTGGGACAGGCAAAAAGAGAGCCTAAATCGTAACAGAAGAAAGTTTTTTATTCCTCCTTGGGCTTAATGCCGATCTTTGTCGCTTTCGTCAAACGGGTGAATCCTGCGGGGCTGAATTTGCCCGGTTAAGATGGCCAAATTGAGAATGGGGTTAGTCTCCGGCTGGTCGGGCCAGAGTGTTCTATGGACACCGGCCGCGTCCTTCACCTTTCCAGTGATTTTCCAACTTGTTTGGATGAAGTGCCGCCTGTTCGGCAGCTTCTGCGGTATACCTGCTTAGACCCAGCCTGGTTCTTTCCCTTTGCTCGGCCAGTACTGCAACCAGTGATTGAGGCACTGTGGTTGCATCTGATTGCATTACGCTCAACTCCCGTGTTGCAACTCGAATTTGTTGGGTCCAACCCTGGCGTTTGGCGCGCCAGGACAGTTCCCTCCGGGATGTCCATCTTGCGCGCGATTTCGCGGAGCCCAACTCCGGCTGCGTATCCGGTCTTGACCTGCTCCCAAATGTCGTTTGTGATCTTTCGGCGCATTCTGGTGGATCGCTTATTTGGGGGTCGTCACCTTATCGGCTGCGTGCTTGCCAGTGGGATTGTGTTCATGGGGACATGTACGGGCGGTTTCTTCGGCGGCGTCATTCAGTGCTTGAGCGCTGCGCATTCAGATTATGACCGAAAAGCAATCCGCGTAGTTTCTGACGCAGACTTCGAGCACGAAGATCGTGGATAATCGCTCTTTTGTT
>Ga0306925_10005544_pt1 | contig 11592 bp, 8 predicted proteins | sample flu12Cox44000176_FD_203755 | JGI IMG/M metagenome (GOLD analysis project Ga0306925, IMG submission 203755) | Lab enrichment of tropical soil microbial communities from Luquillo Experimental Forest, Puerto Rico - flux8day.12C.oxic.44.000.176 (v2)... | ecosystem: Environmental > Terrestrial > Soil...
CGCGCACGGCAGGTTCGGGCGCGGCAGCGAGCAAGCGGGCGAGGGAATCCATTCCGAGAATCGGCGTTCACAACCAGTGCATATTCCCGAGCCGCTTCTAGGTCCTCTCCTTTGCGCATGAGGAGATTGGCGAGTTGAAAATGGGCTGCGACCAGACCGGGATCCAAGCGGACGGCTTGACGAAAATGCTCGATTGCGGCGTCCTGCTTTCCGGTTTGAATCAGCAAAACGCCCGTGCTGAAGTGAACGGCGGCACTGTTCGGGTCCAACTGCAGCGCGCGCTCATAACTTTGCAGCGCTTCGGTACGCTTGCCTGATTTCGCCAGGGCTACGCCAAGGTAGCGGTAGGCAATGGCGTCGTCCGAGTCTATGCGAATCATTTCGCGGTAGGACGCGGCGGCGTCCGCGAAGCGTCCTTCGTTCATTGCTGTGGTCGCCCGCTCCAGGAGGGCTACTTTTCCCTGTTTGAGCGAGTCGATTTCGTCCAGCAGGGGATCTTTAATGGTGACTTCCTTATCGCCACGCGCCTCCAGCTGCTTCTGCATCTGGGCGGTGTCACCGAGAGCGCGATAAGTCATTGCCAGTTGGTAATGAATGCTGGAGGCCTGCGGCTCCCGCGCTAGAGCATCCTCGAAGTACTTCAAAGCGGCGGGATACCGGTGCTGCGCCAACGCGACTTTGCCTAGGCCCACGAGAGCGGCGGCTGATGCGGAATTGGGTGGAGCCAGGACTTTCACGAACCAGGACTTTGCCTGATCCGGATGGTTCGCCGCGAGTTCCAGGTTTCCGAGGCGCAGGAGGACGCAGCGGTCGTTGGGTCGAAGCTTCTGGGCGCTTTTGTAGGAGTCCAGAGCGGATTCGTCACCAATTCTCTGTTTGAGGTAAGCGGAATAGTAGTGCCATTTGTAGGACTGTGGCGCCAGTTTTGCGGCGTTGGCGTACGCCGCGCGAGCCGCGTCGTCGAAGCCGTAGGCCTGATAGATTTGGCCCAGGCGTCCGAAGGCGTCGCCCCGAAAAGCGGGCGGTGAATCCGGTCGCGCGAGCACGTCGGCGAGCTTGGTTTGCGCCGCTTGAATCTGTTGTTGGATGGCTGGGGCGACGTTGCTCAGATCCGGTCGAACCATCTCGACGAGATCGCTGTGCGGACCGTTTGTCGGGGCAGAGGGTTGCGTCGGTGCCTGCGAAAAAAATCCTGTAGCGTTGCGTGCCGCGGTGAAGACGAGCAGAAACAAGATGATGCGGGATGCCGTTTTCATGCGGAAGACTTGGTGCTGCCACTGCCTTCGCGGAGGGTGGTGTATTTGCCCAGGGGCAGAGCGTCCCATTCTTCCACACGTCCGCTGAGCCAATGCGCCTGGACCTTGGTGACTTCCGTAAAATCGCCCAATCCGAAGAGCACCCGGGGGTCGCTGGAGGAACAGTAACTGCCGTCGCTATGGACGCACCGCCAAAGCGTGGGAGCATTTTTGCGGAAGACCGCGACGCGCGTGCCGTACATGTCGCGATTGGATTTCTCTCCCACCATGCGGAAACCGATCCAAGGCTTCTGTAAGCTTCGCTTTCACGTCCGGGTATGATTCTTCGCGGAGTCTTGGGGCGGCAGGGCTCAACATTGCGGGCACCGTGGTTGCCGAGCCCAACGAACGCAAAGCCGGACTAGAACGAAAGCTCCAGTCCGGCGGTAGGGCCTTTTTCCGTTAAGTTGAGCCCGATTCGACCGGAACTGGTGTCCTTATTGACGACCAGGCGATTCCCTAATTGGTAGCCTGCCTTTGCGCTTAGATGCTTCGCAATCGTGAGCCCTAGGTTGCCCCAAGCCGATACGTAATTTCCGTACCCAAACAAGTACATACCGTAAACTTGGCCGTCGATAAACACGCGTGGAGAATTGGTTAAGTAATAGCGGAACTCCGGTCCGGCCACCGGAATCGGAGCCAGCAACGAGTGGGAAGCCGACACCGCCTCATGATGTACGCCATCCGCCGTAACCTGCGCCGCCGCGCGGATGGAAGCGGTGGTATCGAAGATGTTGAATTGGACCCCGAGCCCCAGATGCCCGCGTCTGCGCCGGATGATATCGTACTGATAGCCCAGACCATACAAGGGAGAGTTCAAACTGCTTTGGATCGTAAGACCCGCCACGAAGGTCTGACCTTGGAAGGTAATCGTCCGCGTGAGCACCGTCTCTTTTGAGGAGTTGAGCCGGCTTCCAAACACGTAAAGATGATTTTTGTGCGTGAATTTCCAGTCCAGCTTCCCAAAGAATGTCGAATAGCTCTCGAAGTGCAAATCCTTTACCAAATCGATAGGGCCAAGGTCCGTGGACGCGGAACCTTGTAGCGTGCCGGTCGGAGTGGCGTACACCCAGAAGCCACCCAACTTGACGTGGTAGTTATCGAATTCCTCCGTGCTTTGCGCCTGGCTCTTTGCCGCAGTCGTGAGTAGACCGAGCATACACAAGAGTAATGAAAGAGAAAGAGGTCGCAACGGTGGGCGCCTAAGCTCAGTCTTGACCATATGGCTAGTCCTCGTCGATGAAGCAAAGAAGTGAACGATAAGCCTTGCCCGCTCTTCCTTGGCGGAGACTGCACCGTAACGTAAAGCCTCTTATCGGAACATACATTATTAGCAAAACGCGACACCTGTCGTTTGTGACAGGTAGAAGCAAATGCAAAGGAATCTCGGACGAAATCGATCCATCGTTTATGGACGTGACGGTTTTCTTCGGTATGGCGAAGCCCGTGCGCGCGCCGCAGATCGGGCCGGCAAAACCATACCGAAAAAAAGCGCTTGGTCAGTTTTATCCGTAGGCACTTTCTCGAAAGGGAGACGATCAACTGGCAATTGGAGTTCTATGGGAATGCGGTGTATCGGGGGCAGGCTCGTTAGGGACCTTCCGAGGGCACATTGCGTTTCTGTTTCCCTAGCCGGATACTGGCCTTTTCGGGTTTAGTTGTCATCGTTCTGCTCAGCCACTCGTGGCTACTTCCCTCCAGGTCGACGAGCCCCTCCCCGGGGACCTCTGATTTTCGGTTGGTATGACCAGAAACGGAGGGTGTGCGAAATGATGCTGCCCTATGTGGTTAAGTCAGCCGCGTGGCTAGAAATGATCGTGGGTGCCGTCTTCGTTCTATGGCCACAAATCCCTTGCATGTGGCTGTTCGGAGCAAATCCGGAGAATATCGGCTGGGCGTTGGCGCGCTGGATCGGCGTCAGTCTTCTGGGGCTAGGCGTCGCCTGTCTACCCTCGAAAGGCTCACAACCAGCAGCTGTGTTGGGACTGCTCTTATTCAACATCGGCTTATTTGTGCTGTTAGCGTGGGTAGGCCTCAAAGCCCCGACACATGGTTTTCTGCTGTGGCCCGGCGTGATTCTGCATTTTCTTATCTCTCTCGCTCTGGTAGCGCAAGTCCTGACGCGCTCTTCGCCAAGTGCCGAATAACCTGGGTAATCGAGAAAGTGCGGAAGCTTACCGGGATTCGAGCGGCGATAAACCGGGTAGCGGTAGTGATAATGAAGCCCTAAGCAGAACCGGGAAACACGGTTTCCGATTCCCCTCCTCAATTAGACAGGTCGCAGAACGTCCTTGTTCAGTTGCTATCGCTGGTGACGACTCTGTCGATGTTGACAGTTGTACATAGAGGAACTGGAAATGATGCTCTATGGGCAACCGGCATAGGGAGGGATCAGATGGCGCAAAATCCGGAATCTGCCAGACTCGAAGAAGCCCGCAAGGCCAAGATCGCATGGAAAAAATGGGGACCCTACCTGAGCGAACGGCAATGGGGCACGGTCCGCGAAGATTATAGTCAGGACGGGGATGCCTGGGACTACTTCAGCCATGACCAAGCCCGCTCACGGGCTTATCACTGGGGCGAAGACGGCTTGGCGGGCATCAGTGATGATAAACAGTTGTTGTGCTTCAGTGTAGCTCTATGGAATGGACAAGATGCGATCCTCAAGGAACGCATCTTTGGTTTGACGAATAGCGAAGCCAATCATGGTGAAGATGCCAAGGAATATTACTTCTATCTGGACAGCACGCCGACCCATTCCTACATGAAGTATCTGTACAAGTATCCGCAGGCCGCCTTTCCCTATCGGGATCTGATCGAAACCAACAAGCGACGTAATCGTGGGGACATGGAGTACGAGCTTTTGGATACCGGCATCTTCAATGAGAATCGGTATTTCGATGTTTTTGTGGAATATGCCAAGCAGGGTCCCGAAGACCTGCTGATCCAGATCAGCGTCGCCAATCGCGGGCCTGACCCGGCTAGGTTACATGTTCTGCCGACGTTATGGTTCCGCAACACCTGGACCTGGTGGCCCGGCATTCCCAAGCCGTCGCTAAAACAGATTTCTGAGCAAAAAAACTCGCGGATTGTCGGCGCGTCACACGCGGATCTGGGCGACCGCTATCTCTATTGTGAGGGAGAAGCTCCGCTCCTGTTCACGGAAAACGAAACCAACAACCAAAAACTTTTTGGCACTCCCAATGCCTCTCGTTGGGTCAAAGACGGAATCAACAACTATGTGGTGCAAGGAAATCACAGCTTGGTAAACCCCGACAAGACGGGAACAAAGTGCGCTGCGCATTATCAACTCAATGTCGGTTCCGGCAAAACGGCGGTTATCCGGCTACGGCTGACCGAGCTCACCCCTGTGGCTGCCGGTGACGCGTTTCGAAACTTTTCCGCCACTCTTCAGACGCGTCAGGCGGAGGCGGATGCCTTCTATAAATCCATAACTCCGGAGCGTGTCAGCGCCGATGAGGCCCTGGTTATGAGGCAGGCTCTGGCGGGGATGCTGTGGTCAAAGCAATTCTTCTTTTTCGACCTGGATAAATGGCTTGAAGAGCACGGTGCTGATCCCATGAAACCTCATGGCCGGTTTGTTCGGAACAGCGAATGGTTCCACATGCTGAATCAACACATCATCTCCATGCCGGACAAATGGGAATATCCTTGGTATGCCGCCTGGGACCTAGCCTTCCACACCGTGGCGCTCTCCACGGTGGACCCCGATTTTGCGAAAGAACAACTTGACCTCATGCTGCAGACCTTTTTCCTGCATCCCACCGGTCAAATCCCAGCGTATGAATGGAACTTCAGCGACGTGAATCCCCCAGTGCACGCGTGGGCTTCCATCTTCCTATATCGTACCGAGCAGGCGCTGAAGGGCACAGGCGATCTCGAATTCCTCAAGCGCTCCTTCGCGAAGCTGTTGCTGAATTTCAGCTGGTGGATCAACCGCAAGGACCGCTTTGGCAAGAATCTGTTTGAAGGCGGCTTTCTCGGCTTGGACAACATCGGGGTTTTTGACCGGAGTTCACCGCTGCCGACGGGCGGGTACTTGGAGCAGGCCGACGGCACCGCTTGGGTTTCGCTGTTCTCACAGAACATGCTGGAGATAGCCGTCGAACTAGCCGCCAACGACAGCCATTACGAGGACATGGCATTGAAGTTTGCGGAGCATTTCCTTTGGATTGCCCGCGCGATGAATCAAACCGGGCCAGACGGAATGTGGGACGAGGAAGACGGATTTTACTACGACGTGCTTCGGCTCCCCGATGGCAGTGCCCGGCGGCTCAAGGTCCGCTCCATGGTGGGCCTATTGCCATTGTGTGCCACCACGGTGATCGAACCTTGGCAGCGCGAACGGGTACCGCGTGTCACCAAGACACTGGAAGAACGCCTCGCACGGATGCCCGAATTACGCCACAGCATTCATCCGACCGGGGCGGGTCACCTGGGTTACGGGGAACGAGGCATCGGGGCACTGGTGAATCCGAACCGCCTGCGCCGGATTCTTACTCGCATGCTCGACGAAAGCGAATTCCTAAGCGCTTACGGCATCCGTGCGCTCTCCCGTTACCATGAGGCGCATCCGTTTGTCGTTCACGTTGAAGGTCAGGAATATCGGGTGAACTATCTGCCCGCAGAATCCGACACCGGGATGTTCGGGGGCAACTCCAACTGGCGTGGACCGATCTGGATGCCTGTCAATGCACTACTCATCCGCGCGCTAATGTCCTTCTACCTATACTACGGCGATAGTTTCAAGATCGAGTGTCCTACCGGTTCCGGGAACCAGATGAACCTGTTCGAGGTTGCTCGAGAAATCGCTAACCGTCTGGCGCGGATTTTTCTTAAGGATAAGTCCGGCAGAAGGCCGGTCTATGGTGGGGCGGAGAAGTTCCAGGCCGATCCGAATTGGAAGGACTACATTCTCTTCTATGAGTATTTCCATGGAGACAACGGCGCAGGACTGGGCGCCAGTCACCAAACCGGATGGACGGGCTTGGTCGCCAAGCTGATCGAACTGTTCGGCCGCATCGACGCACGCCAGTTTCTGGAGGCCGGAAAGTCGGGCGCCTTTGCCAAGAACGTGACTGCCGGAACCTAAGGATCGCAGCGAAGGCATTTCGGACAGCCTTTCAGGACGGGTCGCTTTCGAACGGGCGTCGTTGGAAGAAAAGTGTCTTCAGTTTACCCTCGCCCATAACTCTTCCGAGTTCCCCGAAGCCAACGAATGGGATGAGTACTGCGAAGACCAGTAACGCCAGAGTGAGAATTCCCTGCCATGTACCCCCGCCCAATTCGGAGATACTCTGCCGAAAAGACTGGTGGCGATAGAGGCCGATCGCTGCATCCTCAAGAATCTTGAAACAGGCAAGCACAACCGTAAAGAACGCGGACTTCAGAAGAGTGGGGTAGATAAGCGGTGCATCCCTCATTTTTGCGGAAAGATCGAGCTTTCTCGCAACCAGCATGACCTTCCCCAGGGCAAGTGCATTAAGGAGTGCGAAGTCCGAAGACTGCCCAGAGATAAAGCGTGATGATCAGGCCTTCTTTCAGCTCAAGAAAGACCCTGTGCTGCGGTCCTGGACAGGAGGTACTCATACTTCTTCCCCCTGCCCAGCATGGCGCGTGCTCCGCGGCTGGTCGAAAGAAACCGCCGGAAGTCTCGGGTGAAGCGCAAGTCCCGGGTTGCCGGGCTTCCCCGGTCAGGACGGAACGTGACGACTTATGCGAATTCCCTTCCCGGGAAAGGAGGGGGGTAGGGTATTCCAGCGGAAAGGGGGTCCGCCTGCGACGGGTGTGCCCTTCGGACCAGGATACTGGTTCGCGTCAGATCAGGCCTAGTTCTATTGCCGCGCTATTTTCCAGGCCTAAATACTGGCCTTACTATGCGCATCACAAAACTTGTTGCAGCCGTGGTCGTGTTCGTATGCGCCAGCCCGGCGCTTGCGCAGCAAAAGGCATTCGAGTGGCAGAGTGGCACAGAGGAATCCGTGCGGCTGGACCCCGCCAACTACCACGGGGGCAAGAGCTATGGCGCGCAAGGCGGAACCATCCACGTGGACATCTCCGCGCAGCAGCCCGTCTCGATTTTCATGACTGGTGCAGGCGAGTGGAATCGCGCAATGCAGCATCCGGAAATGCTCAGCGGCATGCGGATGGTGTGCCTGCGCGAACACGTGATCCAGGTCACGTACACCTGCGACCTTCCGCTCGAACCGATGCAATTGATCGTTCGCGACGATCGTGAAAGTCAAAGCGCTACCGTGTTTGCGGGGCTTGGCGCGGTTTTGAAGAGTACCGAGGCAGTGGCAACCGCGGAGCCTGAGTGGGGTAAAGCCATGGGCGTCGTTGATGCGGTCGGCACCGGGATCGCCGGCATGCTGGGCCGGCAAAGCAACGCGACACCGCGTCACTTTGTCGCGCCAAACGATGTGCACATCCAATACTATCGGTGGATTTGCATCAGCAACTGCTTCCCGCCCGAGTTTCAGTGGATCGAGCAGGCGAAGGAAGAATACAAGCTTACACCGTTTCTGAAGGTTTACGGCGGGTACGCCCCGGATCACGACGGCGAGCTGGTCAGCATCAAAATCAAGGCCCCGGTACCGATGCTCGTGGCGGTACTTCCGGCACCGGTGGCGAATCAACTGCACGGCAAGCCAGAGATGCTCGAGCCGGCGCTCGAAAAAACATCCTGCCAGCAGCGGGGTGTACAGTCGCAAACGTTCCAGTGCGCGTTCAACGCGGGGGACGGGCCGCAATCGCTGATTGTGGTGCCGGAAAATCTCGAGAAGGTACCGCACAAGAAAACCGAGGTGGAGTTTTTCGCGTCGAAGTGCGTGGCGAACTGCGCGCTTCCGCCACAGAACGCGGCGGCGTCGGCGAACCCGAATCCGTAATTGCCTGCGCGGAGCGGCTTCCGGCAGGAGCAGCCCGCTCTCCATTTGCTCCGCCGGCCGCCAGTCGGAAGCCAGAAACGCACTAAGTTTTCGTTTTTTGGAATAACGAGGCAGCAGGCTTAGGCTTTCGGCTTGTTCAACATTCCCGCCTTGGCTGCTTCCAGCTTCGATTCGAGCGCGGCTGCTTTTTCCACGGCCTCGCGCAGCGCTCTTCGCCATTCATCCTGCGAGTACGCTGCGTCACCACGACGTCCCACTTCCAAACCGAAGGACACACCGGCGGAGAAAATCTCGACGATTTCCGGGTCCGCGACCACCCACGCTTCGCTTAGCCTGCCTTCCGTTTTCCAACTCTGCGTCAATCTGGCCTGCTCGGCTTTCATTTCTGAGAAGCTGGTTCTCCGTGCCATTGCCCAACCTCCTGGACCTGGACCTGCCGCCCTAGCACCGACGGTGGCTACGGCAAATCCGATTAAAGGGCCTGTTCCCGGCAGTTCTTTGCCTCACCGAATAAGTCTGTCAGATTCTGCGGATTCACCTGCATAAATTAGCGATCGGCTGCGGCTTGCCAGTCAACTCCCGCGGAGAGTGGCACCTGCCCATCAGCGCTTAGCGAAGAGCGCGTTGGCTTGCTCGAAACGCCGGCGTATCTTCTCGCCGTCGCAGTCTTGTTCGCACAGCGTTTCGGGATCCCACTCCTTGCGGCCGGGTGCAAAAAAGTCGCCACCATAGACATGTAGCGCGCCGGTGAAACGTGGAATCGGATTGGTGACGGAGTGAATGATATCGTGGCCCAGCGGAAGCGCGTCCTCCTCGCGGATGGCCTTGGCACCCGCGGCTTCCACCTTGCCGCTGCCGTCGGGCAACCGCCGCCAGAAAATATTGTCTTCGCGGCCCGTGTAGATGCCAATCACCGCCCACATTTGATGGTTGTGCGGCAGCAGCGTCATATACGGCGCCCAGATCACATTCAGAACGGTGAGCTCCGGTGAGTGGTGCAGCTTGATGAGTTCACCTTGTTTCGGCTCGCCGAGCGTTTTGAGGACCGCGGAGGGATCCGAAACCGCGCGCGCGACAACTTCGCGCACCGCCGCGTGAGGCGCGGGGTCTCGCAAAGCCGCACGGCAGTCCGCAGCGAACTGTTCCAGGTCGAACATGATCGTACTCCTTCCTCGGGCGAAAGCCTCGCGGCGGTTCAGCGGTTTTGGCCCGAGCCGCCACTCGAAGACGGGGGTTGGCCCTTGCTCGCGTCGGCGCGAACTTTCTGCCAGTTGTACACGGGATATTTCGGCCGCTTCACCGCAGGCGCCGGATGATCCTTCAGTTCCTCGAGGGCGACGGCGACGCCTTTCTCAAGTTGTGCATCGTGGCCCTTGCGCCAGAGCGCGGGATCAAGTTCCACCTCGATATCCGGGTTGACGCCCTTGTTTTCAACGTCGAACTCGCCGGTCTCGGGATTGAACAAGCCCCAACGGGGCGCGGTAACCTGGCCGCCGTCCATTAACGGGGGATAGCCGCCGATACCGATGAGCCCGCCCCAGGTGCGCGTTCCGATCAAAGGCCCGGTTGCAAGTTTCCGAAACATCCAAGGCAAGGCGTCGCCGCCGGATCCCGCTTCTTCATTGATGAGCATGACCTTGGGTCCATAGATCACTTGCGGGAGCAGATTGTCTTTGCCCTCGCGGGTCATGGCCACCATCAGGAGCGGGCGTTTCAGCCAATCCACGATGTAATCGGCAATCCACCCGCCGCCGTTGAAACGTTCGTCGATCACCGCGCCTTGCTTGGAGTTTTGCGCGAAGTAGTAGCGGTTGAAATACGTATAGCCGTTCACGGCCGTATCCGGCACATACACGTACGCGAGTTTGCCTCCGCTCAATTCGTCCACTTTGCGGCGATTGCTCTCGATCCACTCCCGCTGCCGCAGCGATCGCTCGTTGGCCACCGGCACGACGGTAACCGCCCGCGCATCTTTGCCACTGGGGTCCGACGCGACTTTCAGCTGCACCGCCTTTCCGGCGCGCTCCAGGAAGAAACTGTAAATTTCGTCGCTGCCATGAACCTCGCGGCCATCGACGGCGAGCAGGTATTCACCCTCGCGCACGTTCACCCCCGGTTCGGTAAGTGGCGCGCGCAAATCGGGATTCCAGTTCTCGCCGAAATAGACTTTAGCGAAGCGGTAACGATCGTGGTCGATGCTGTAATCCGCGCCGAGCAACCCGACACTCACGCCCTTTACCTCCGGACGGTCGCCGCCAAAAATATAAATGTGCTGCGCGGTGATTTCGCCGAGCATATCGGCAAAGATGTAGTTTAGATCGGCGCGGTTCATGACGTTGTCGACGTAGGGCTGGTATTGAGCGATCAGGGCCGGCAGGTTTGCGCCGTGCAGATTGGGATCGTAGAACCAGTCGCGTTCGATGCGGCACATTTCACGGAACATCTGCTGCCACTCCGCACGCGGCTCCGAATAGACCTTCATGTTCTCGAGATGCAGCGATCCATCGGGCTTCCCGGGCTCCGGCGGTTTGCCGAGTGCGTCCACGGACTTGATGTTCCAGGTGCCTTTGGGGGGTTCGCCCTCGCCCGCGGTCAAAGGATTGGGGGGAGGCAGCTGCTCATAAAGCGCCCGCTCGCCATTTGTGGAGATCCTGAAACCACCAATGTTGTCGAGCAGTTTGTCGGTCTTCCGCGTGCAGACGTCAAACTTATGAACCACGTGGCCGAAAGCCGAGAAGTCCATGACCGCGGGGGCTTCCAGCAAATACAGAATGTGAGTCTTGCCGGCAACCATGGAGTCGTAGTTTCTGCCGGGTATGGGCAAAGCCAGGATGCGCTGGCTGATATTCTCGAAATCGATTTTCACTTCCGGCGGATTGCCGTCCTTCGCGGATTTGTCCTCCTTCTTGTCAGCTGGTTTTTCGCCCGGGTTCGGAGGCTTCTCGGCGACCGCCTGCTCGGCGCGCTTGCCAGACTCTTCGGGCTTGCACTCGTCCACATCCGCGGGAGGCTTGGCATCCTTCGCGGTCACTTTTTCCTCATCGCTTTGAAACGCCAGCGGAGACTTTAGATCCTTGCGCAGGACGATGACATAGGCGCTGCTGGTTACCGGAACCTTGTACGAACCCATGCTGCTGACGATGGCCGGGCCGTCGTCGGTGCTGGCGAAAAAGTACAAATACTTGCCGTTGGCATCGAAAGCGGGAGAAGACGTGTCGCTCAGGCCGTCGGTTAGCTGGTGCGTGGTCCTGGCGCCCACGCTGTAGACGAATACGGCGTGAAGAGTGCTGTCGAGTTGCCGGTTGTAGGCGATCCACCGGCTGTCCGGAGACCACACGGGAGTAAAGCCCGAGCCAGGCCCGCCATCGTAGGGATTGCTGTCGACG
>Ga0306925_10005545_pt1 | contig 11592 bp, 11 predicted proteins | sample flu12Cox44000176_FD_203755 | JGI IMG/M metagenome (GOLD analysis project Ga0306925, IMG submission 203755) | Lab enrichment of tropical soil microbial communities from Luquillo Experimental Forest, Puerto Rico - flux8day.12C.oxic.44.000.176 (v2)... | ecosystem: Environmental > Terrestrial >...
GTCACTGTCGGGCTTACAGGTGGACACCTGCTCCGGGTAGGACTGCGTGGCACACAAGGCCATGCCGAACCAGATCGCCCCGTTCAGCTCGAACTGGTATGACCTGCCCGCCTTGTTCGGGTTGTTAGGCGGGGGGTCATTGGGAAGCCGCATCGAATATGTCATGTGGTTTCCCGAACCAGGGACATCGGAGTAGAAGACCGCGGATGGCTCGTCGTGGCCGACGTATTCCGAGCCGAAGACATCGGAAGAATTCGCCACTTCGGCGCACACCGCGCTGTACTCGCAGTTGATCGCCGCGTGCTGGCCAGTACTCGCCGCGGCGGGCGCCACCGCTGCGACGCTGGCGGCGGCCAAGCTGGCGCCGACCAGCAGCACGGTTCCCGGGATAGCGACCAGTCGTCTGAGCTTCATTGCCACGCTCCCAGTGAGCCGGTCACCGGCTGGGCATGTCCCAGCACCACGGCGCGCCGCGCTCCGACGCGGAGCCTAGCACCGGGCCACTCGGCCCCGATAGACTTAATCACAAAAGCACACATGACCGTGCAAACCGTTACTCAACTCAGCTGCGGGATGACCGCTCAGCCCTCGGCACTGCAGGCTCACGGCAGTCAGGCATGTGAACCACGCGCCCAGCCCCAGCACGCTGCGCGCTCGCGAACCGAGCGGAGTGTTAGCAGATGTGTGGCGTTCGGTCTTCTTCTTGCCATGCGCCGTTCATCTGTTCGTTGATCTCCGATGCCCCGTGCGTCACTGAGATCGCATACAACCAGGTTCGTGAAAACTTCCAGCCTGCGTGCAGCTACCCGGCTGGGCGTCACGGTCGTCGCGGCGGGCCTGGCCGCGACGACAGGATGCTCCAGCTCCAGTTCTAGCTCGAGTTCGAGCTCTAGCTCTAGCTCGAGCTCTCCCAGTGCCAGTGCCAGCGCGGCTCCCACCACGCTTACCATTAAGCAGCTCATCTTTGGCGACACGATCAAGCACAGCTTCCAGCCCAACGGCACGGGCGCCACGACAACCGGGCGCCTTTCCCAGCCGGACGACATCGTGGCCCTGGGCGGCAACCTCTACGTCGGGTTCCAGAACGGCGTCGGCTCGCAGGGCGAGGTGGCCCCTTCCGGCAACCTGGACAGCACCCTGGTCGAGTTGACGCCTACCGGTTCCGTCGTGAAGCAGTGGGACCTCAAGGGCAAGATCGACGGGATGGGCGCTGACTCTGCGACCGGAACGGTCTTCGCGACCGTCAACGAGGACTCGAAGTCCAGCCTGTACACGGTGTCCGGCGGGACCGTCACGCACTACACCTACACCCCGTCGTCGCTGCCGAACATGGGCGGCACCGACGCCGTCTCGGTGGACAACGGGAAGATCCTGATCAGCGCGTCCGCGCCGGGCACCTCCGGCAAGGCGCCGGCGTCCGCTCCAGCGGTGTTCGCGGTCACGCTGAACACCGGGGCCATGACCGCCTCGGTCGCTCCGTTCTTCGCCGACAACGCGACGGCCACGGGGGTGAACGGCTCGAGCGCCGGCAAGAAGGTCACCCTCGCGCTCACGGACCCGGACTCGAACCTGATCGTCCCGTCGAGCTCGTCGAAGTTCGGCGGGGATTTCATGCTGAACTCCCAGGGCGACCAGGAACTGATCTTCTCCGATGCCAGTGGCCAGAACCTTCAGGTCCTGAAGATCTCTCAGTCGGTCGACGACAGCGCCTGGGCGACCTCGGCCAGCGGCACGCTGTACACGACGGACTCCTCGGCCGACACGGTCGATGCCATCACGGGCCCGTTCACGCCGGGGACCGCGTACACCGCGGTCACCCCGTGTAACGCCAACAGCGCCCCGTCCACCTGCACCACGCTCAACACCTTTGGCATGATCGACCTGACGACCGGCGCGGTCAGCAAAGTCACCATCACCGGGGTGGTCACACCCAAGGGCATGGTCTTCGTCCCGTAACCAGCACGACCCGACCCGATGGGGCCGCCAGCACGCTGGCGGCCCCTCCCTGCCCATCGGCACGGTGATCAGCCATAATGTCCGGATGATCGACGAGCTGATCGAGCGGATGGCAACCCTGCTTGAGCCGCTGCGGGCCGCGGGCGACCAGCGGCAGTACTTCCACGCCGTCTACCAGCGCACCACGATCGCGGTCGCCGAGGAACTCAAGCGCGGGGGCTTCACCGACCCGGAGTGGGTGGAGCGATGGGACGTCGTGTTCGCCGATCTCTACCTGGATGCGCTGGAGGCCGCGCTGGCCGGACGCGAGCCGACCCGGCCGTGGGCCATCGCGTTCGGGGCCCCCGCTGATCTGCCCGTGCTCCGGCATGTGCTGCTCGGCATGAATGCCCACATCAACTTCGACCTGCCGCAGGCTCTGGTCGCGGTGATCACCGACGAGCAGTTCGACGATCCAGCCCTGCTCGCCCGGCGGGAAGCCGATCACAAGGCCATCGACACCGTGCTCTCCTCCCGGGTCGCCGCCGAGGATGCCGAGCGGACCGCGGTCTACGGGCCGGGTACCCTGCTGGACCGCCTGCTGCGGCCGCTCAACCGGCTCGGCACCCAACGTTTCCTGCGCGAGGCGCGGGAGAAGGTGTGGGCCAACGCGATCGCGCTGAGCCAGGCGCGCCGGCGGGGCCCGGATGCCTACGCCGCCGTCCTGGCCCAGCTGGAAGAGCTGAGCGCGGCCAAGGTCGGGGCTCTGATGGCGCCCGGCCAGGTGATACTGAAGCTCGCCGCGACCGGCTTCGGTGTCCGGCTGCCCCTAAGCCCCGGCCAGCCCCAGACCACAGCGGGCTGACCCGAGCTCCGGCTAGTCCCGGATCACAGCAGGCTGACCGCGGTGTCGACCGCGGCGGCCACGTCGTCGTCGGCCGGGTAGAGCAGCGATCGCCCGGCGACCAGGCCCTTGACGTTGGGCAGCCGCAGCGCCTTGCGCCAGCCCGCGTACGCGGACTCCGGGTCGTCCGGCACCTCGCCGCCCAGCAGCAGGGCCGGCAGCGTGGAGGAGGCCATGACCCGCTCCATGTCCGGCACCACCGGGACCTTCAACCAGGTGTAGGCCGACGTGGTGCCCAGGCCGGAGGCGACCACGATGGCCCGCATCATCGCCTCGGGGGACAGGTCGTTGCGGACCCTCCCGTCGATCCGGTGCGAGATGAACGGCTCGATCAGCGCGATCAGCCGCCGGGCGGCGAGGTCGGATACCGCGTGCGCGCAGGCCTGCAGGGTGGCCGCGGTCGCCGGATCGTCGGGGTCGATGCGCAGCAGCATCTTGCCGCCGTCGAATCCCATCCGCGTGATCGAAACAGCGTCGTAACCAGTGAACCGGTCGTCGATTTCGAAGACCGTGTCGGCCAAACCACCTCGGTTCATCGAGCCGATCACGACCTTGCCATCCAGCGCGCCGAGCAACAGCAGGTCCTCCAGCACGTCCGCGGAACCGAGCACGCCGTCGACGCCGGGCCGGGCCAGCGCCACGCACAGCCGCTCGAGCAGGCTGCTCCGGTCGGCCATGGCGGTCATCAGCCGTCCGGCCCGCAGCGTGCCGCGCGCCGGGTGGTCGGCAGCGATGAGCACCAGCGTGCCGCCGGGACTCAGGAACGACGGAGCCCGCCGTCGGCGGGCCGCCGCCTCCGCCACCAGTTCGGGACGGCGGGCGCGGGTTTCTATGACGTCGGCGAGTCGGTCAGCGAACACCGCTGGCCCCCGGATGGCTCGCGGTCATGGCCGGGCCCACCCTGCCGCATTCATCCGGTCGTCAGCAGGAAGTCCAGGCAGGACCCGTCCGAGGCGAGGTCGATCACGGCGCCACGCAGCACCCCGGAGGAGTAGTCGCTGCCCGGGTTGACACACAGCGTCCGGCCGATCTTCTGTACTCCCCGCGACTCGTGGATGTGCCCGTGCAAGCCCACCACCGGCTGGTAGCGCTTGATGGCGTCACGCACCGCGTGGCTCCCGACCGGGATGATGCTGGGCCGCCCGCCCCGGAGGACCGGCTTGAGCGTGTCGTCCAGCTCCGGGGCGTCGTCCAGGCCCGACGCGTACGGCGGACAGTGCAGGTTCAAGATGCACGGCTGGCCCGAGGGCACCTGTTCCAGCATCGCGTCGATGTGCTTGGCCAGCTCGTCCTCAGTGCACTCCCGCTCGGTGTTCCACGGCGTGGTCGGCACCACGCCCAGGCTGGCCATGGTGACCGGACCCAGGTCGCACAGCTCGAGTTCCGGGCACTCGACGCGCGGATGGGCCGCCAGTACCGGGTCGGCGTCCACCGGGTCGTCGTTCCCGGGCGTGATGATGCACCGCACCGCCGGGTCGAGGCGCTCGGCCGCCAGGTCGCACCAGCGCTGCATCTGCGCGGCGATCTCGCTGCGGAACAGCCGGTCCAGCGCCTGCTCATCGCCGGCCAGCCGGTCCAGTTCGTCGGCCTGCATCCGGACCGGGTACAGTCCGGCCCGGCCGATGTCGCCGGCCAGTCGGCCCCACTCCGACTCGGGGACGGTCACGTCCTCGCCGCCGACCCGGGCCCGCAGCACACCGTTCTCGGTGAGCACCGGGACGATGGCCTTGCCGGCGAAGTCGCCGCCCAGGATGATCACGTCCGCCTGGTAGGCCTTCGCCGCGGCCAGGAACTTGCGGAAGCACACCTCCGAGCCGTGCAGGTCGGTGGCGAAGTAGATGCGCAGCTCGCGCTTCTTCGAGCCCTTGGACTTACCCCACATGAAGGCTACTCCGGCGGAAGCTCATGCATGGCCATGCTCAGGTCGAGCGAGTCGCGCTGCTTGCGCACCTGCCGGGCGATCACGTAGATCACCGGCCCGGCGCCGAGCACGATCACCAGGGTGAGGATCGATTCCCAGCTGAACTTGCCGTACACGCTGGAGTGCGCGATCAGCTCGTACACCGTGAACAGGGCGAGCACCGTGGTGGCCCCGCCGATCAGCGCGACGTTCCGCAGCCAGCGGCGCCGGGCGTCGTCCGCCAGGCCCGGCGTCGGGATCAGGTCGGGCCGGCGCATCGGCAGCGCCGTCGCGGCGACGCCGCCGGCCAGCAGGATGAGCGCGAAGAACAGGCTCTGCAGGGCCACGATGCTGCCCAGGTTGACCAGGCTGGTCAGGAAGCAGAACCCGATGCCGATCACGACGACGATGCCGATGGCGACGTTCGGGGCGTGGTTGCGATCGCCGATCTTAGCCACGCTCACCGGCAGCAGCCGGTCGAAGGCCTGGGCGAAGAGCACGCGGGTGGTGACGGTCAGGAAGGCCAGGTTGACCGCGATCTCGGCCAGCGGCACCGCGGTCGCGAACAAGATCTTGGTGATCGGGTCGCCGGACAGCACCATGCCGTAGCCCAGGCCGCCGGCCACCGAGCTCAGGCTGGTGATCTTCCCGTAGGCCGTCGGGTTGATCACGCCGAGGTTCGCCTGCGCTTGCATGAAGGTCAGGCCGGCCCGCGCCCGGAGCAGGGCCCAGACGCCGACCCACAGCACGACGAGAATCCCGATGCTGATAGCCGAGGCATAAAGGTAGGTACGGCCGGGACGCCGCAGTTCGCCGCCGACGTAGTAGGAGTACAGGACGCCGTTGTAGTTGAGCACCATGAACGGGATGATCGCCACGGCGGACGCGATGGAGGTGCCGAACACCACCCCGTTGGCCTTGGCGGTGGTGATGATGGACTGGTAGGCACCCGGGTGGTTGCTGTAGGTGGCCAAGGCCGAAGTGAAGTCGGAGTGCGAGTTGACGGCCAGCATCCCGATCAGCACGACGAACGCCAGCAGCTGCAGGACGATCAGCCAGAAGATGATCCGGGCCACGATCTTGACCGAGAACAGCGACAGCGCGGCCACGATCAGCATGACCGCGACGCTGAGCCAGGCAATGGCGATGTTGCTGGTCAGGTGGTTGCCCGCGTTGGCCACCGCGGTGCTGTGGAATGCCGCGCCCAGCCCGCTCAGCATGAACGGGGTGAACTGCGCGGCGAAGTGCGCGTTGGTCGACAGTACGTAGGTGAACACGACCGCGATGCCGAGTCCCGCGATCGAGCCGACTACTGGTGAGACGATCCGGGACAGGTAGACGTACTCGCCGCCCGCCCTCGGCACCGCACGCAGCAGGTAGCGGTACGCGAACATGGCCACCAGCCAGATGATCGCCGCGGCGACCAGCGGCAGGTACATGTCGGACTTGGTGAAGTCCGTCAGCCCGGCGTTGAAGTTGATGAACGTGTTGACCACGGCGACGGACGCCAGCGAGATGGCGGTCGCCGCTGGGATCCCCAGCTCGCGGACCAGGCCCGACGTCTGCCGGATGAACAGCCGGCTGGACTCCGTCCCTGCGGCCTTGGCCGCTCCTGCCGGAACCGATGCTTCGCTACTAGTCACTGGCCTACCTCCAGCCGCAGCATCACCAGGGCGAGGAATGCCAGAGCCGGGCCAGCAGGATGCTCTACCAGCCCAGACGGCTCCTCAGGCTGACCTCATGGTCAGGCCAGGACAAGAGATTGTCAATACCTACGAACATATAGTGACAAACGAGGCGCGCATCACCAGCGACGGCCCGCTCGAGGCGGGTTCCACCATCGTCTACCGGGGCACATTCCTGGGCCGGCACTACGACACGCATGTGGAATGCACCGGCCTGACCGAGAACAAGCACTTCGCCACCAGGACCACCTCCGGGCCGTTCTACCTGGAGACCGACGCCGTTCTGGAGCCGGTCGCCGAGGGGACCCGGGTGACGACTACCTACCGGGGAGAGAGCCGCGGGTTCTTCAAGCTGGCCGAGCCGCTCGTCGTCCGGCTGAGCAAGAAGCTCTGGGAGAACGCCGCGGACAACCTGCGCGCGCTCCTCGAGGACCACGCGATCTAGTCGGACTCAGTACAGAGGTGGGGGATGGCCAGCGCTCGGGCAGTCACTGGCGATGGCGCAGCCGGCGCAGGCCGGGTCCTTGCGTCGGCAGACGGTCTGGCCGTGGCGTCGCAGCAGTTGGTAGGCGCGCTGCCGCGCCGGTACCTCGGCGGGCAGCCGATCGCCCGCCGCGGCCTGGGCCTGCCGATAGCCGGCGGCGTAGGACCGAGCCGGGTCGGCGTAGCCCAGCCGGGTAAGCACCCGCAGGCCGTTAGCGTCCAGGGCGAGCACCGCCCGGGACCCGGTGAACAGGTCGATGCGGTCCTGCCCCGGCTGGCCGATCCCGGGATACGCGCGCCACGGCGCCCCGGCAATGGCCAGCTCGGCGCACTGGCGCAGCCGCTCGACCCGCTCGGATGGCCGGGCGCCTGCCACTATCTCGCGCAAGACCGCCTCGGGTGCGGTCAGGATCTGCTCCGGGTCCAGCCCGACCATCCGCCGCAGGTCGGCCAGGGCTTGCCAGCGGCACTGGTCATCGACCAGGTAGGCCACGTTCTCGGCCAGCGCGAGCTCCCAGCCGTCGGCCGACGGGGCCGGGTCGGCTGGGCCGCCCGCCTCTTCAAGCTGATCAAGCAGCGCCGGCAGGTCTGTCACCTGCCGAGCCTAACCCTGTATCAGGGTCGGCATCCCGCCCTCCGGATTGGCAGGGGTAACCAAAGCAACCAAGCGGGAACGGGGGTTTCCGATGGATACCAGCATTATGTTTCTCGACTGCCCGGCCTATATGGACAAGACCGGCTCGGCCCGGTGCGGCCTTCCCGCCGAGGTGGAGGACCGGTACCCGATGCGGTCCACCGACGGGCCGCTGGAGAGCGTGCGGATCCGGTGCCCGCGCGGGCACTTCTTCAACGGCCCGCTCGAGTCGATGCTCTGGAACAGGACTCCCGCGAGCACGCAAGGCAGCCGCGACCAGGACTCCGCCTCTCGCCGGGCCTGCTGACCAGACCATCGCCCACGGCTGAACGCGACCAGCCGCCTGGACTCAAAGGATCGCGGCGTGTGCGGAAGACTATTCGTTTCGGCGCGCGGTTCAGAGGTCAGCGGGACGGCCGTTTTGGCCAGAGGCCACAATGTGATCTCGTCTTGCGCGACCGGGGGCCCCGCGGTACCTCGCATCGAGCGCGGCGATGTCGACCGAACGACCCTCCATCGCCGCCTGCTGAACGGCGTCGCAGACCAGCATGGTCTGATAGCCGGTCCAGAAGTCGTTTCCTACCTCGCCGCGGCCCAGGATGGCCCGCAGGAAGTCCTGGGCCTGCGCCACGAACGCCGCGCCGTACCCGGAGCCCACGCCGCGAGCCGGCATCGGGATGGTGTACGCGAACGACGGCTGCTCGGGCCCAACGGTGACCAGGCGCGGGCCGTTGCTCTGCGGCGCCGCTACCGAGCGCTGGTAGAGCAGGAACTCATCCGGCCGGGCCGAGTCGAACCAGACCGAGCCCGCCGACCCGATGATCTGGAACCCGAGCGAGTTCGGCACGCCGGTCGCGATCCGGCTCACCGTGACCTGGGCACAGCCGCCGCCGGCCAACTCGACGATCGTCGTGGTGACGTCGTCCGTGGTGACCGGGCCTAGCTCGCCCGTTGCCGCCGCCGCGCCGTGGCCGACGACCGGGCCCGACGGGACCGGCCGCTCGGGGATGAGGATCCTGGCGTCCGCGGCGAGCACGCGCCGGACGGGCCCGGTGACGTGCTCGAGGACGGCCAGCACGTGCGCGCCGACGTCCACGATCGCGCCGCCGCCCGCCTGCTCTCGGTGGTAGCGCCAGGACAGCGGCGTGGCCGGCGTTGAGGCGTAGTCGGTAAGGTACCAGGCGCTGGCGTGCCACAGGTCGCCTATCCCCCCGCTCCCGACAATCTGCGCGATCGCCTCCACCGCAGCCAGGCGCCGCCAGGAGAAGCCGACGCCGTGCACGCGGCCCGCGGCGTCCGCCGCGGTCGCGAACCGGTGCGCCTCGGCGGCGGAACGCCCGAGCGGCTTCTCGGCCAGCACGTGCTTGCCCGCCGCGATCAGAGCGGGGATCACCTGGGCGTAGGCGAAGTTCGGCAGCGCGAGGCTCACCCCGTCGATAGCGTCGTCGCCGAGCACGGCCTGCAGGTCGGTGGTCGCGGTCGCGAAGCCGTACCGGTCGGCGGCCGACCGGGCCAGCTCAAGGTTGACGTCGACAATGGCCGACAGGTGGACGTCGACGCCCGCCAGGTCCGGATGCATCGTCGCGTTGCGGTACCCAAACGCGTGCGCCTGTCCGGCCATGCCGGCGCCTACCACGGCGACCGTGACGTGCTTGCCCATGAGGTTCACCCGATTCCCGCGGCGCGGAGGGTCTGGCGCGTTCGCGCGGCGATCGGATAGGGACGGTCGAAATCGCACGGATAAAGGTCCTGCTCCACGATGACGAACGTGCCCTCCGGCAGCGACCCGAGCGCGCCCGCCATATCACCGAGGGCGGGGACACCACGACCGGGCTCGCACATTACGTCCCGCTTGACGGCATCCGCAAACGACAGCCGCTCGGCCTGCACCTGCGCCAGCACGCCGGGATCGACTGCCTTGAGGTGGACGTACCAGATGCGGTCGGCGTGCTCGCGCAGCAGCCGCGGGGCGTCACCGTGTGCGTAGGCGACGTGCCCTGTGTCTAGGCACAGGCCGACCAGCTCCGGGTCGGTGTCGCCCAGGAAGCGGCGGATCTGCGCGTCGGTCTCGACGTGGCTCTCGGCGTGGGGATGGAACACCAACCGCATCCCGGTCTCGTCGCGCAGCACGCGCGCGAGGTAGCCGGCGCCCTCGGCGAGCGCGCGCCACTGGTCCTGGTCCAGCTCGGCCGGTTCGAGCTGGCGGCCGCCGGACAGGTCGCGGTACATGGCCGGCAGGAACACCACGTGCCCGGCGCCGAGCGCGGCCGCCAGCCAGGCGACGTCGAGCAGCTGGGCCCGGATGGCCTCCAGCTCCGCGTGCCGGTGCAGCGGACCGCCGACGGTCCCGCCGGCCAGGCGCAGGCCGCGCGCTTCGAGTTCGGCGCGCAGCTTTCCGGCGTCTGTTGGCAGGTAGCCATGGGGGCCGAGCTCCAGCCATTCGTAACCGGCGCGGGCGATCTCGTCGAGGAAGCGGGTCCACGGCGTCTGGCGGGGATCGCTCGGGAACCATACGCCCCACGAGTCGGGGGCGCTGCCGACGCGGAACTTCGGTCGCGCCGGATCCTCCAGGCCGGGAACGGGGAAAGCGTCGGTCACTGCTGGCGTGTCCGTTCTGCGCATCTGGATCGCCCGCACGCCCGGCCTGGGCGTGCGCAGCTACGTCCAGGAACGCGAGCACCACGATCCGTTCGGGATAACTGTCTTGATTTTGGCCAGGGGCGGCGGGTCACGCGCCCGCGGCCGGTTCCGGGGTCTCGGGGTCAGGGGCCTCTTCGGCCAGTTCCCGGGCCACCTCGGCGATCTCGGCGTCGGGTTGGCCGGCGTCCGCGGTGAGCCCCATCAGTTCCTTGCTGAGCTCGGCCAGTTCGGCGCCGCCCGCCATCAAGTCGGTGAGGCCCTCGACGGTGGTGTCGCTCTTCAGCAGACTGGCCATCAGCCGCCCGCGCTTGAGCAGGTAGAAGCGGTCGCCGACCGGATAGGCGTGGTGCGGGTTGTGGGTGATGAAGATGACGCCCTTGCCCATCTCACGGGCCTGCACGACGTATTTGAGCACGATGCCGGACTGGCGCACGCCCAGCGCCGACGTGGGCTCGTCCAGGATCAGCACCCGGGCCCCGAAGTACACCGCCCGCGCGATGGCCAGCGCCTGGCGCTCGCCGCCGGACAGCGTGCCCACGTTCTGGTTCGGGTCGCGGACGTCGATGCCCATCTTCATCAGCTCGTCACGCATGATGTCCCGGGCCTTGCCGGTGTCCAGGCGCCGTAGCGGTCCCCACCCGACCGTCGGCTCCTGGCCCAGGAAGAAGTTACGCCACAGCGACATGAGCGGGACGGTGGCCAGGTCCTGGAACACGGTGGCGATCCCCTGCGCCCGGGCCTCCCGCGGGCCGGCCAGCGTGACCGGCTGCCCCTCGATAAGGAACTCCCCTTCGTCCGGCTGGAACACGCCGGACAGGATCTTGATCAGCGTGGACTTACCCGCGCCGTTGTCGCCCAGGACGCAGGTGACCTCGCCGGCGTAGACATTCAGGGAGATGTGCTGCAGTGCGTTGACGTTGCCGAAATACTTGGCCACGTCGCGCACTTCGAGCAGCGGCGCGTCGGCCACGACCGTGCCGCCCCCGGCCGGCGGAGGCGAAGCGGCGTTCTCCGCGTTAGCGCTCATCGGCGAGATCCTCTCATCTGCGCGCCGTCTGGGCGCGGCGGTAGACGAACGTGTTGACCAGCACGGCCAGGAACAGCACGATGCCCAGGAAGGCGAAGTCCCATGAGCTGTCCCAGCCCGCGTAGATCACACCCTGGAAGGCCATGCCGATGATGCAGGCGCCGAGCGCCGCGCCGATGGCGGAACCGTACCCGCCGGTGAGCAGGCACCCGCCGACCACCGCGGCGATGATGTAGTAGAACTCGTACCCCACACCCTGCTCGGACACGGCGGAGGACGCCTGGGTGAAGGAGATGATCCCGACCAGGCCCGCGGCCAGCGAGGTGGACACGAACAGCAGGATCTTGGTCCGGGCCACCGGGACGCCGGTGTTGCGGGCTGCGT
>Ga0306925_10005547_pt1 | contig 11589 bp, 12 predicted proteins | sample flu12Cox44000176_FD_203755 | JGI IMG/M metagenome (GOLD analysis project Ga0306925, IMG submission 203755) | Lab enrichment of tropical soil microbial communities from Luquillo Experimental Forest, Puerto Rico - flux8day.12C.oxic.44.000.176 (v2)... | ecosystem: Environmental > Terrestrial >...
CTCTCACCTGTCAATAGCGCAGCTGGAGTCCCGCTAAGGCATTAATGCCGAGGGCACGGAAGCCAAAGACCTCCATGTAGTGCTCGTCGGTCACGTTATTGATTCGGGCTAGCAAGTCCAGCGCCGGCCAGGCGCCGTGTTTGGCGAGGATGTGATAGACCCCGCCAATATCGACGTGGTGGTATGCGGGGTTCCGGGGAAAGCCCACCGCTTCGAACTGGCTCGAGACCACATAGGCCTGGGCGAAGAGGCTCAGGGCGCGGATGGGGTCCCACGTCAGCCCGAAATTGAGCATGTCCGGAGCCACCCGTCGCAGCGGCGTTCCGGCCGTGAGGTCCTTGCTATGTGTGTGAGTGTAGTTGAACGTGACCCGCAACGTGTCGAGCACGGCCGCCTCCGCGATGAACTCCACGCCATCGGTGCGCGCCCGCGCGACGTTGTTCGGTACGAACGTGCCCCCGACCAGGATCGCCTGAATGAGGTCTCGAAACTGGTTCTCGAAATACGTCGCGCTCAGGTGGATGCGCTTCGCCCAGAATGTCTGATCGATGCCGGCATCCCAGCTCTCGCTGTGCTCCGGCTTGAGGTCCGGGTTGCCGAAGCCGGGAAAGAACAGGTCATTGATCGTCGGCGCGCGGAAGCCTTGGCCCCAGGTACCGCGGAGCTTGCTATTCGTCTCGGGGATGAGCACAACGGCGCTCACCCGGGACGTCGTGGCTGACCCAAACGCGCTGTTGTCGTCATAGCGGACGCCACCGGAGAGGATGAGCCGATCGAAGAGCCGTAGCTCGTCTTGCCCGAAGACGGACACCGTATCGAACGACTTCGAAAAGGTCTGCCGGTCGCCCTCTTCCAACACTCCGATCGTGCGGTTGCGGCCGGACTCGGTCCGATATTCCACGCCGAGGGTCAGCGTGTTCCATTTCGGCGCCTGGAATGCTGTCACGACTTCCACCTCGCGGCGTTGGGTGGTGATTTGCGAGTCGGTATCGAAGGCATCGAAATTGCCGGCCAGGATGTCGCCCGTGGTGAAACGATTCTGAAACCCGAGCGAGTTCGAGAACTGGCCGAGCCGCACGTGAGACTCGAACCACGGCGTAGGTTTCTGATCCCACTGCAGACTGAGCGTCACCGTCTCGCTCTGTTGTTTGGTGTCTGGATCGGCCACGAAGAACGGTGGGGTGGGGATCGTGAAGGATACCGGCAAATCGGTCGCATTCCGATTGTACCGGAAGCTCGCGCCGATGTGCCCATCCGCCGGAAGCGTCACGCCGACACGGGCACTGACCGCTCGCTGCTCGAACCCGTCGTTCGGCAACTGTCCGCTCCCTTCGAACCACGAGGCCGACGCCGCGTAGTCGAAGAGCTGATACCGCCCACTGAACCCGATCCGCTCTCGGAGCGCGCGGTAGTTCCCGGCCTCGGAGGAGACGTACGCCGAGAAAGGCCCGGCACCACGCTTCGTGATGATGTTCACGACACCCCCGATGGCGTCCGCGCCATAGATCGTCGACTGAGGGCCGCGCACGATCTCGATCCGTTCGATCTGATCGGGCGAGAGGTCGGAAAAATCGAAATCGCCCGAGGTCGGACTCTTCACGCGCAGGCCGTCGATGAGGACCTGCACCTGCTGCGGGCTCGTCCCGCGGATTCGCAGCTCGGTCAATTTCCCGAGCGACCCGGATCGCTGCACTTGCACGCCTGGGACATCCCGAAGGGCGTCCGCGATCGTGGGGTAGTTGTGCCGAGCGAGATCGTCCGCCGTAATGATTGTGACCACCGCGCCGAGGCGCTCCTCGGGTTCCTCGATCTTGGTGGCCGTGACGACGACCGGCTCGAGGGTCTTCGTTTCCTGAGCGTGCACGTGGGCAACGACGAACAGGGGAATGATCAGGGCGAAGCCGAGGCGTTTCATCAGTCCCGTCCTTTTGGCGCGAAAGGGTGAGGATGTTCGGCCCCGGACAGGTTTCCTGACTCGTGGCTCAGCGCTCCGCCCAGCCTTCCCATCCCGGTGTCGGGACAGTGGCTCCATCAGAACGGATTGGGCGTTGCTCCCCACTCACAGTGGCGCGACCGTGCCGGCTTTGGAGATCCGCACCGGCTTCCCTAGTCCGAGGCGATGACCTTTAGGCGATCGTGGTGGCTCTCACCCCCTTGTCGTGGGCGTCCGCACGCGGGGCGAAGCTAGCACAGTCGTCTTCGCAGGGCGACCGACCAACCGAGCGCCGAGCGCGCGCCAGACCAGGCGGCTCGGGGATACTTACCTCGATTAACTGAGTCGCTGCCAGGCACCGTCGGGCGAGCGGCGCGGAAAGAGGTCGGGGTGCAGGACCTCGCCCAGGACCGCCACCCCATCAACGATGCGCGGACCATGGCGGCTGAAATATCGTCCCCCGTCGACGGCATAAACGCGTGTTTTCTGGACCGCAGGCAGGCGCTGCCACTCTGGGAGACGGGCGAGTGGCTTCGCGTCGTGAATCGTTCGCGCCAGGTCGAAGCTACAGGGCATGAGGACGAGCACGTCCGGCCCGTATCTCGCAACATCATCCCACGTGATCTGGTACGAGAAACCACCGTCGCGACCGAGGTCGTCCTGCCCGCCGGCGATCCGAATCATCTCTGGAACCCAGTGACCGGCGGTGTACGGCGGGTCCAGCCACTCCATGGCGAGCGTGCGGGGGCGAGTATTTGACCGGGCGGCCATCTGGCCGATCGCGTCGAGCCGGTCCCGCATCTCACCAACAAGACGGGTCGCCCGATCGCCCACGCCGGCCGCCTCACCAATGCGGACAATCGCATCCAAGATCTGAGGCAACGTCTGCGGCTCAACCGACAGGATGATTCGCTTGGTCGAGGCCGTGTCCTCCAGACGACGTACGGCGGTCGCGACCTGCTGGTACCCGATCGCGCAGACCTCGCAGAGCTCTTGCGTGATGATGAGGTCGGGATTGCACGTCTCCAGCGTCGCGTGGTCGAGCTCGTAGAGGCTGCTGCCGCCGTGCGCAGCGGCGGTCACGTGTCGATCGATGTCCCCGCTCGCCAGCGTATTCGAGTCCAGTGTCGAGCGTGTGATGACCGGAATGGCCGGGGTGCCCGGAGGGACGTCGCATTCGTGCGTGACCGCGACAATGTCCACGCCGAGTCCAAGGGCGAACAGGATGTCCGTGGCGCTGGGTAGCAGTGAGCAAATCCTCATGGCATCTCTCGCTCCCGCCCGATCCGCCGCATGGGCACCTCGGGTTGGGATGGCTGGCCGGGAGTCTAGCAGACCTGAACTATGGGCGACATTCAGCGACTACGTTCATCGCTGTCGCTCTGACAGTCTTTCGCGGGGTTGGGATTGTCGTCCTCGCCGGCTCTCGCGATAGCCTCGCCAAGTGCGACGACCTGCCGCTCTAACCACACAATGCGCTCATGATCTGCCTGCTCTCGGACGCGTCGAGCGGTGATGTCTCGCCCGATAGCCATGATGCCCGTAACCTGATCGTCGTGACTTCGAATGATGGCCGATGACAGTTCCACGACGATCACTCTACCGTCTTTTGTCAGCGCACGGCTTGTCAGCAACACCTCATCCTTGGCGAAATGGCCTCGCCGCACTGCACGAGAGAATCCGGCCCAGTGCGCCGTGCGATACGGCTCTGGCACGATGAGGTCCAACGTGTGTCCGACTGCTTCCCCGGCGTTGTAGCCAAACAGTGTCTCGGCCCCGCGATTCCACAGGCGGATCACCCCTGTGCGATCTGCAAATATGATGGCGTCAGGGGCATGTGCTATCAGTAGCGCTGCTTCCAATGCGGCGGCCTCCATGCCAGCCAGTCTGCACCGGATTTAGACCTCTTAGTCAAGCAGATCGGGAAGGAGCTGCCGAAGCGCTTAGGGGAATTTGGTTCTTGCTTCGTCATCGCCAGCGACACAGTCCCCTCCCCGCGTATCAGCACCACCGGCCTAGTATGGGCCAGCCACCGCCGGCATTTGCAGATGACCGACTGATCGCACGCCGTTTCGCGTTGGTCGAGCACCGGCTATTCGATGACCTGATCGGCCCGCAGCAGCACCGAAGGCGGGATGGTGAGCCCGAGGGCCTTCGCGGTCTTCATGTTGACGACCAGCTCGAACTTCGTCGGCTGCTCGATTGGAAGATCGGCGGGCTTCGCGCCTTTGAGGATCTTGTCTACGTAGGTTGCTGTACGCCGGAATTAGGCTCACGCTTCACTCAGTGGATGATCTCGTCGGCACGATCGAGGATGGACTGGGGGATCGTGACCCCGAGGGCTTTCGCGGTGTTCAGGTTGATGACAAATTCAAACTTCGTGGCTGTGGCCTGCTCGACCGGCAAATCACCCGGCTTGGCACCCTTGAGGATTTTGTCGAACTCAGCCAGGCGCAGCAGGTCTGCATCGGCCTCCTGCGGCGTGACCCACCGTGCGAACACCACCCCACACGAGCAGGCAACGGTGAGCAGATCGCCATTCAGCGCAGGCTCCGTGGCGTCCCCCGTCATCGTGCCGTGGCGGGCCATCATCGTGCGAACGAAATCCTCGAGATCAGCAAGAAAACGGCTCATCCTGCGCGCTGGTCTTCGTCCATTTGCCGACCCGCCCCAATCTAACGACCAAGTACCAGACCACGGCAACGTTGATCCCAATCACGCTGACACGTATCGGGGTCCAGCGCCTCGTAAGCTCATAGACTTCGATCGGGATGAACGACGCGGTCACGATGGTGGTGAAATACTCCGCCCAGCGCTTTCGCAGCAATAGGCCAATTCCCTCGGTGAGGAGCAGCGCCGCATAGAAGAATGTCGCAACACTGAAGAGTTTCAATGTCCGGGTATCCACCGACCACAGTCGTTCAATGAGCGCTGTGAGGTAGCGATTGTCGGGATCGATGTGGAATTCGCTGATCCACGAAGTCAAGACATCGGCCACGTCTCTATTCGCCAGATGCAAGGACGCGAGACCTGCCACGAACAGCCCTAACCCCTTCAGAAGCTTGAAAATGGCGATTAGCTGAAGACCGACCTCAGCACGGCGAAGGCGCAAGGCATTCATAGCTTGGACACATATCATTTAGAGCACCGGCATACCGTCGGCCACTTTTGGCCATATCTTCACGGCTTCACTCGCGAGACAACGCCACGCGAAGACGGGTCGAGAAATTCGGGTCTGCGGCGAATCGGATGACGTAGGGCGTGAAGCCTGGCGCGATGACTTGCGCGAAGTGTCGGCCCGGGGCGAGCGGGAGCGCGCGGGCCAATAGGTCCGCTGCTGTCCCGAGGAACCGGCCATCCAGGAAGACCTGAGCCTCTGCGGGAGTGGCATCGACGATGAGAAAGCTCGTGTCATCGAAGTGTGTCGATCCAAAGCAACAGGATCCGCCGAAGCCCGTCACGATCGACTGGCCACGATGCCGCCGCATACTGGAGCTCTTTGCCGCCATCGCCGTCGTGGAACCGGCCTTCCCACTGCTGGCGATGCCGCCTCCCGTGGCCACGGACGGGAGCCATGGGATGACAGCGATAGCTGCTACCGCCGTGATACGCAAGCTCCGGTTCATTCAATCACCGGATCCGTGCATCCACCGCGGTGCTGACGAGCATCACGGTTCCCTACCGTAAGCGGCGCAAGCAACAGGTTGAGCGCGAACAACCGCGAACCCGATTGACCGCATGGTGGACCTCGGCGGGGATGGCTGCTTGAAGTCTAACCGAACACTATGACACGCGCCAGCATAGCGCCCGGGGATCGCGCTCACCCTGAGCGTCATCGCGCACTTGCACGCTCCTGACTAGCATTGCTCCAGACATCGCGCCCGACGCTCTTCCCTGCCGGTGCAGCCCTCCTGGACGAACCAGCAATCGAAGAGCGCGACGATGGTCTTGTCACCGCGCTCGACCAGCCCTTCGATCACGAAGCCGCTGAAGGCCGAGTCCATCGCATGAACCAGCATCGGAGCCAGTTCCTGCTGGAGCTTGTAGCGGTTGACGTCGGCGCGACCTTCGGCGTTCAGCGGGTCCATTGGGACGTCGGTCTTCAGCTTGTACGACTCGCCCTTCGTGTTCGACCGGATCTCGTGCTCACTCACCCGGACCGGATACCAGATGACCGGGCTCTGGTCGAACGGGTCGGTGAAGGTGAAGCCCTCGTACTGCGGCACGCCCCAAGCGATCTTGCGGGTGACCAAGAACGTGTCCATTCGCGCCGTGAGACCCCGTGACTTGGGGTAGTATGAGGCGACCTGGGCCATGCGCCTGTGCTGGCAATGCGCGGAGTTGTGGACTGCGTGAGAGGAGTGGATTGCCCTACGAATCCGAACGTGATCCTGATCATCGTGGGCGCCGGGATCGCGGTGGTCGCGGTGATCGCGGTGATCATCATCGCGAACGCGTCGGAGGGCCGGCGCCGGACGGCCGCGGCGTCGCTCGCGGCGGGTGGCCCCGTGGTGGTGGTCTTTCAGACGACGACGGTCGAGAGCCCCTGAGCTCCTGAGAAGTTGGACGCCGAAGCGTTCATGCGGGCGGCGCTCGCCGAGGCGCGCGCCGGCCTCGCGGCGGGCGAGGTGCCGGTGGGCGCGCTCGTCGTCCTCGACGACGTGATCCTCGGGCAGGCGCACAACGCGCCGATCGCCCACGCCGATCCCACGGCCCACGCGGAAGTTCTCGCCCTGCGCGCGGCCGCCCGGAAGGCCGGCAACTACCGGCTGCCCGGCGCCACCCTCTACGCGACGCTCGAGCCGTGTGTGATGTGCTGCGGCGCCGCGATCCACGCGCGGATCGCCCGCGTCGTGTACGGCGCCGCGGATCCCAAGGCCGGGGCGGTCGTGTCGCGCTACCGCCTGCTCGACGACGCGCGCTCCAACCATCGGGTCGAGACGCTCGGCGGCGTCCTCGAGGCGGAGTGCGGGGCCCTGCTGAAGGAGTTCTTCGAAGGCCGGCGGGGCTGAGCCCTAGAGCGACGCCACCGCCGGGATTACCTTCGCGCCCATCAGCTCGATCGAGCGCATCGTGGTCGGATGGTCCATGCGCGACTCCTGGGCCTCCAGGAGGAGATGGCCGACCCCGAGCTCGCGCTGCACGCGGGCGAAGCGGTCGATCACCTCGTCGGGTGTGCCGGCGACGATGAACTGGCCGTCCAGCAGCTCCTCGTAGCTCATCGACGCCAGCGAGCGCGGACGCGCGCGCAGCGCGAACTGCGATCCGGCGCGCGACCGCATGCCGACCGGGGCGAACCATTCCGCCGGCGCCCGCAAGGTCGGTCCCATGCGCCAGACGAAATGGCGTCCGGCCTCGAGCGCCTTCGCCTTGGTCTCGGCGGTGACGGCGCAGATGAGGAAGCCGAGGTTGTCCGGCGTCACGGTCCGGCCGACCTCGGCCGCGCCCCGCCGATAGAAGTCGAACAGCTCGCGCGCGATCTCGAACGGCACCAGAAACGGCACGTACGTGTAGCCGCGGCGGCCGGCCCACACCGCCGTCTCGGGGCTGGCGGTGCCGGGAATCCAGATCGGCGGGTGCGGCTTCTGGAGCGGCAGGCACCACGGGTTGACGTGGCGGAAGTGATAGTGGCGCCCTTCCCAGCGGAACGGGCCCGGCTCCGTCCAGCACTTCAAGATCAGATCGTGGCACTCCTCGAAGCGCTCGCGGTTGTGCACCGGATTCGAGTTGGACCACCAGGTCTCGACGCCGACGCCGCGCACGAAGCCGGAGAGCACGCGGCCGCCCGAGATGAGGTCCGCCATCGCGAGCTGCTCGGCCATACGCACCGGGTTGTCCTCGATGGGCAGGATGTTGCCGAGGATCAGGATGCTCGCGCGCCGCGTCGTACGGCCGAGGACCGCCGCGGTCATGTTCACGCCGACGTTCACGCACGACGGCGTGGAGTGATGCTCGTTGATCATGAGCCCCGCGAAGCCGGCCTGGTCGGCGAACTCGTACTCGGTCAGATAGCGCTGGTAGTTGGCGGCGGCCTTCTCACGGTCGAAGAATCGATTCGGGAACTCGAGCCGGAGCGACGGGTACTTGTCGCCTTCCGCGTCGGGGAACTCGTGGTGCGGCATCTCGCTGAAATAGTAGAGCTTCATCGCCGCGAATCTCCTCCGAGGAAGTCGAGCACCAGGCGGGCGAAGACGTCAGGCTGCTCGATCGGCGGCAGATGCCCGCACCGCTCGAGCACGGTGAGCGTGGAATTCGGCAGACCCCGGCGGTATTGCTCGCCGCACTCGACCGGTACCACGCGGTCCTCGCGGCCCCAGACGATCAGGGTGGGGTTCGTCACGCGCGGCAGGAAATGCGCCAGCCGCGGATTGTGCATGTAGGGCTTCCAGGTCAGGCGCGCCGCCATCTCACGGTTGCGCGTCGCGATCTCGATCTCCTGCGGCGTGGGCGGCCGGCCGTAGAGCTCCTGCCATTCCGGGACCGTCTTCGCGTCGTGCACCGTCATGGTCAGGAGCTGCGCCGGCGAGTAGTAGAAGACGTCGAGGATCTCGCCGGTCTCGGGCTTGAGGCCCACCGGCGCGACCAGGACGATCCGGGCGAGGGCGCCGGCGCTCATCGTGGCCATCTCCGCCGCGGTCCAGCCGCCGATCGAGTGGCCCAGGAGGTGCGGCCGCCCGAGCTTCGCCGCCTCGATGAACCACAGGTAGAACCGGGCGAGGTCGTCGATGTCCTCCATCCAGTCCGCGTCGTCCGAGCGCCCGAAGCCCGGATGCGTCGGCGCCCACACGGTGAAGTGCTCCGAGACCTGATCGAGCCAGCGCGTCCAGCCGCGGTTGCCGCCGGCGCCGTGGAGCACCAGCAAGGGCTCGCCCCGCCCCCCGACCCAGGTGTGTACGCCGATGCCGCCGACCGAGATCGTCTCCTCACGAGGTCGCATGCGCCGTATTATGCACCGGTAGTGCGCGGCGCAGGCCGTCGCGGGGCTGGGGCCCCGCCGGCCGAGCTGCGCCGATGAATCCGAATAGCGCGGCGCAGGCCGTCGCGGGGCTGGGGCCCGCCGGCCGAGCTGCGCCGATGAATCCAACCCTATGGACAAGACGCCGCTGGCGGTTCGGCTCGGAGAGTTCGTCGGTGGGCTCCGCTTCGAGGAGCTCCCGTCGGCTGTCGTCGACAAGGCGAAGGCCTTCGTGAACCACGCCGTGACCGTCGGGCTGGCGGGCTCGTCGCACCCCCGGTCGGTCGCGGCGCGGCGCGCCGTGCTCGCGCACGAGCGCCTGGATCCGCGGCGTATCGGTGCCGGTCAGGGCGCGACGTTGTGGGCCGACGGCGCGCGGGCGACCCGTCCCGGTGCGGCGTTCGCCAACGGCGTGGCGGTCGCGGTGAACAACCAGTGCGACTCGTACCACATGCTCACGCACCCCGGCGTGCTGATCGTGCCGGCCGGGCTCGCGACGGCCGAGGGCGAGGGGAAGTCGGGGCGTGAGCTCCTGACCGCGCTCGTTGCCGGCTACGAGGTGCAATGCCGATGCGCGCGCGATTTCATCCCGTCGACGCCGGCGCACGGCTTTCGCGCGAGCCCGGTGTACGGCATCCTCGGCTGCGCGGCAACGACCGCGAAGCTGCTCGGCCTCGACGCCCGCGAGATCGGCCACGCCATCGCGCTGGCCGCGAGCTTCGCGGGAAGCCTGATCGAGGGCCAGCGCACCGGGGCGCGCGACGCGGACTTCGCCGAAGCGCAGGCAGCGCGGAGTGGCATGTGGGCGGCCAGCCTCGCGGCGCAGGGATTTCAGGGCGCCGCGACCGCGCTGGAGGGCGAAGGCGGCTTCTACAATGCGTTCACCGGCAGCAACAAGGGGGACCTGACGTACGCGTTCACCGGGCCGCCCAAGGCTGACCTCGGCGAGATCGTGACGGATCTCGGCCACCGCTGGGAGGTTCTGGACGTCAAGTTCAAGATCTATCCCACGCCCGGCTTCAATCAGCCGGTCGTCTGGCTCGCGAGCGAGGTGGCGGCCCGCTACCGGCTCGTCGCCGACGAGATCGCGGATGTCACGCTCGAGATGAATTACCTCGAGACCTTGTATCCCTCGCCGAGGTTTCCGCGCCCGCCGGCGCCGGACGGCAGCGGCTTCGGCCGCACGGCGTACATGCTGGCGTACACGCTGATCGAGGGCGACTATCCGGTGCTCGAAGCGAACGTCGAGGATCCGCGCGACACCGGCGCCTCGACCGGGGCCGAGCTCGCGGCCCGGGTCGCCGCGCTGCAGAAGAAAGTCGAGATCGTCGGCGCGGTCGGACGCGAGTGCTTCGCGCCGCGGCTGACGGTCTGCCTGCGAGACGGCCGGCGCGTCGTCGGCGAGTACCACGGCCGCGAGCTCATGTGGGACTTCGCGCGGGATGCCCAGGAGCTTCGCCGCTTCGTCCCGGGCCTGCCGATCTCGGCCCAGCGCTACGAGAGCTTCGTGGCCGCCGTCCGCGGGCTCGACAAGGCGTTGTCGGTCGACGAGGTCGTGCGGCTCACGCTGCCGGCATAGACCTAGCGCAGCGCCTCGCGGAGCGAGGCCGCGACGTGAGACGTCGCGCGATTACCCGTGTCGATCAGCCGCCCCATCCCGATGAAGCCGTGGATCATTCCCCCGTAGTTGATGTAGTCGACGCGGACGCCCGCGTCCGAGAGCCGCGCGGCGTAGGCGGCGCCCTCGTCGCGTAGCGGGTCGAACCCCGCGGTGATCACCAGCGCCGGCGGGAGCCCCGCGAGCGACGCGGCGCGCAGCGGCGAGGCGCGCCAGCCCGGCGCCTCGCTCGGCGACTTCAGATAGTGATTCGTGAACCACCGCATGCTGTCGCGCGTGAGCATGTAGCCGTCCGCGAAATCGCGGTACGACTTCGACTCGGCCCCGACGTCGGTCACCGGATAGACGAGGACTTGCAGCGCGATGGCCGGCCCGCCCGCCTCTCGCGCCATGAGGGCGACGACCGCGGCGAGATTGCCGCCGGCGCTGTCGCCGCCGACCGCGAGCTTGCCGCCGTCGACGCCGAGCTCGCTGGCGTGCGCGACGACCCACCGTGTCGCCGCCCACGCGTCGTCCACCGCCGCCGGGAACTTGTGCTCGGGCGCCAGGCGATAGTCGACGGCGACGACCGTGATGCCGGCCTCCGCCGTGAGCTGCCGGCACTGGACGTCGTGCGTGTCGAGGTCGCCGATGACCCAGCCGCCGCCGTGGTAGTAGACGAGCACCGGAAGGGCCGTGCCGGCCCCCACGCCCGCGGGCCGGTAGACCCGCAGCGGGATCGGCCCGCCCGGGCCGTCGACGGCGAGATCCCGGACCGCGCCGATCTCCTTCGGCGTCGGCGTCGAGGCCGGCCGCGTTTCGCGGAAGAGCTGCCGGGCGTCCTTGGGTGCCAGCGTGTTGTAGGCGGGCCGTCCGGACTTGATGGCGAGGTCGATGACTGCTCGGGCCTGGGGATCGAGGGCCATGGCACGTCTCCCTTCTCGGGGATCGAAGCTCGGGAGATTGTGCCATGGCCCTGTCGTCTAGACGAGCCGCCCCTTTTGCCGGCCGATCACCCGCTCATTCCGAATCGGCCGGGTTGTTGAAGCTCGAGGCGAGCCCACCATATGCGCCTTCTCGGTCCGTGAGGCCAACAGATTGCCC
>Ga0306925_10005549_pt1 | contig 11588 bp, 10 predicted proteins | sample flu12Cox44000176_FD_203755 | JGI IMG/M metagenome (GOLD analysis project Ga0306925, IMG submission 203755) | Lab enrichment of tropical soil microbial communities from Luquillo Experimental Forest, Puerto Rico - flux8day.12C.oxic.44.000.176 (v2)... | ecosystem: Environmental > Terrestrial >...
AGACTGCGAGGTCATTCTTTTTCATCAAGTCGATGATGGCTTTGATGTCTTTCAGTTCCAAAGGTCCTGTCTCCTTGTTCGGGTAAAGCTTATGTTAGGCTGGCGCTTAAACATCGCGCAAGCCGGATCTCTGAAGAAACGGTTTCGTGTTTGGTCCTAGTGTACCGTAGCCGAAATAAATGAAAGAACAGGCAGACCAGAGGCGTCCTCTCTTGGAACGGCATCTCGGCTCCCTGCGAGCCTGTCGAAGCTGTCCAAAAATGCAATCGCCCCCGGTACCGGGCGGACCCGTATTAAGTCGAGTCATGCTGGTCGGCCAGGCGCCTGGCGCTAAGGAGCCTGAATTTGGACGTCCATTTGCCTGGACCGCCGGCAAGGCAATGTTCGAGTGGTTTAAGAAGGAACTGGGTGTCGACGAGGAGCAATTCAGGCGATCAGTCTACATGACTGCGGTCTGCCGGTGTTTCCCCGGAAAAAATGCAAACGGTGGAGACCGCGTGCCCTCCCGCGAGGAGATATCCCTTTGCAGCAGATGGCTGAGAGCCGAGCTTTCAATCCTGCGGCCTGGGCTTGTTCTGACCGTCGGTAAGTTGGCGCTTGCGCAATTCCTCGATGATGTACCACCACTCACAGAAATTGTTGGACACGTCCTCCGATTGGAGAAACCGGGACATTCGTTCGATCTTATCGCTTTGCCTCATCCCTCGGGAGCTTCTCCCTGGCATCGAATCGAACCTGGAAAGGCTCTCACGAAAAAAGCGCTTGGATTGATCAGAGAACATACCGCCTGGACCAACCGGATCGTGTAAGTTGCATTTGCGGTCCGCTCGGAGATCGGACCCTACCGCCGCCCCATCACAGCGCGTCCAACCGATCCCAAAATTGTGTGCTGCTCTCGTAGAGGGCATCGAACACCGATTGCATTTTGCGGTACCGATCAACCCAAGTCGGGTTTGGCAGAATTTCGCGATCATACCGTACCAGCCTCGATACTGTAGCACCTAGTTCCGAATAGACTCCGGCAGACAAACCTGCCAGGATCGCACATCCGAGCACGCCACATTCTGGCTCGGAAGGAATCAAAATCGGGCAGTCGTAAATTCCGGCTTTGATTTCAAGCCAAAGATTCGTTTTCGCCCCACCCGCCGCAGCGATAAGACGATCAAGGCGGCTCCCGTGCGACTTCATCAATTCAATGTTTCTGCGGGAAGCGAACGCAACACCCTCCATAACAGCACGGTGAAGATGTGAGGCGCGGTGACTGCTTGTTAGGCCAAAGAACTGCGCTCGGGAATTCGCTTTTTTCGCGATACGTTCCCCGTTCAGATAAGGAAGGAATAGCAATTTGTCGGATCCGGCGGGTGCTCTCTCTGCAAGCTGAACGATTTGACCGTAGCTAAGCGCACTTTCATGAAATGCGCGTCGCGCCCAGCGCATGGCATCGCCTGCGGCATCAAGAAGCGTAAAGGCTGCCCATCCCCCGGTTACACCTTGAACATTCGAAATCGTCGGATCGAGAACCGGTTGTTCAGAGAGCAACGCAATCAGCGTGGAGGTGCCCGTGATGTCACACGCCAGGCCGGGCGTTGTGACTCCGCCCCCAAGGAGAGCCGCGGGAAAATCTCCGGCGCCAACAGCAACGGGCGTGCCTTCCCGTAAGCCAGTGATCCTGGCCGCGGCGCCGGTGATTGTTCCGACAATTTCGGCAGCTGACTTGACAGGTGGCATTTTGCGGATGTCCAGATCCAACAGATCGAAAATCTCTGAACTCCATGCGCCGCTCCTGCGGTCGAACAGATAGCTGCAAGACGCTTCGCAAAAGTCAGTCGCTTTATTGCCCGTTAATTTGTAGTTAATAAAGTCCTTAGGCATCAGAAGCGTGCGAGCAGAATCGTACGCTTTCGGTTCATTCTCCTTGATCCAGGCCAGCTTAAAAGCCGGCCATGCAACAGTTGGCGGATTCGCCGTAATTGGCAGGAATGCCGAGAGATCATTGTTTCGCTGAAACCGATCGACGATAGTGCGCGTGCGTTTGTCGTTCCATAGCGGCACTTCTTCGAGTACCAATTCTCCGTCGTCGTCTATTAATACGGTGCCATGCATTTGACCGCACGCCGCGATCCCTGCAATCCTCTCCCGCGCTCTTTCGACTTTTTCCACCACACTCCGGATACTGAAGACCGCACCCTCCCACCAGGTCCGAGGGCTTTGTTGCGACCATCCGAACCGCGGCACGATCTGATCGTGCTCTTGCGCGGCATAGGCCAGAATTGTTCCATTCTGAGAAACGACTGCCGCCCGCACACTACTAGTGCCGATATCGATCGCGAGGAGGAGATCGTTCTTCATGGAAGCGGGGCGAATTCAGCAAAGCGCCAATCCAATAACACCGAATTGAATACTCCATTCAAACCTCGGGGCGAGCGGATATTTTATTTATCGGTGGAGGCTCGAAGGGCTGAGATCCCGAGACTGTCTTGCAACGCCGATTCCGTAACGTGGAAGAATGGAAGAGTGGAAGGATGGAAGATGTCCATTCTCACAGCCATTTCTTCCGTTTAAAGAAGAGGATCACCCCAACAACAACGGCGAGCATCAGAGCGAATCCCGTTCATCAGCGCGGCCCTCTCCAAAGTGCTGCATCCAGACATGCAAGCACATGGCCAACCCATCCAAGGAGACCAAAGGACAGAATCCAGAGAATGCCGGAGAGAACAAATTGAAGAAGAGCTGATGTGATCCGACCTTGAGCCAACTGGCCAAGCCCAGGAACAAACAGACACGCCAAGGCGGCGATGACATTGCCTCCCGACCCGCGTCCGCTCACAATTGCTTCCATAGAGAATCCTGTCTTCTCAACCCGGCTGCTTCACAAAAGTCGGCGAAATATCTTATCGAGCTTTCCAACGCGCCGCATCAATACATGAAAAGATATGGCCTACCCATCCGAGCCACACCAGCCAGAGCAGTCCTGTTACTATGAAATGCACCAGCGCCGCGAGGATTCGACCCTGCACCAACTGACCCAGCCCAGGAACAAAAAAGCTCGCAAGCGCCGCGATAACGTTACCCGCTGAACCTTGACTCATAATCTTATGTGCTTCAGTTCGGTTGGAGAACGACAAAGGATTGTTGCCGATTGCGCGCCATAGTAACCAAGACTGGTGTGTCCTGATCAAGTTGACCCACAACGCGCTCAAATGCATTCACATCGGGAACCGGTTGTCGATTTATCTGTTCGATCACGTCGCCGGGCCGGATTTGCTGCGCCACCGGTGAACCCGGATCGACACCCGTGACAATCACCCCGCTTACCGTCGCGGGTACATTTGCTTCGGATCTCAGTCTTTGCGTTAAATTCTGGACTTGAACCCCAGCAAACAGGCCGTCTTGAGATTCCCGAGATTGCCCTGGATCACCTTGATTGCGATTCAGCCGCGCCACAAGGTCCGCCGGTTGTTCCGCCACCTGCGCCGTCACCGATTTGAGCTCTCCATCGCGAACAAGATCGATCTTCAAACTGGAACCCACGTCAGCTTCGGCAATTCGGTTGACAAGAGAAATAGTGTCTTTGACATCATAATCGTTCACCTTGCGGATCACGTCACCGCGAATGATGCCGGCTTTCTCCGCAGGCGAACCCGGCGTGACGTCGGTAACGATCGCACCTCGAACGCTATCGAGCTTGAATTGCTCGGCAATCTCTTTGGTCACAGCTTGAATGGCAACTCCAAGGTAGCCGCGAATAACCCGGCCCTTAGAGATAATGCTTCTCATCGCCGCCTTGACGACATTCGACGGAATCGCGAAGCCGATCCCCTGGTTGCCACCGGACTGGGAATAGATCGCCGAATTGATGCCGATAACCTCTCCGCGAATATTCACCAGGGGTCCCCCGGAGTTCCCGGGATTGATTGCTGTGTCGGTTTGGAAGAATTCAACCTGACTATCATTCATAGCGCGCCTGTCCTTGGCGCTGATAATCCCCTGGCTGACGCTCTCCTCCAGGCCGAACGGGTTACCAATAGCCATCACAATCTGGCCAACTTTCACCTTATCGGAATCACCGAGTGAAAGCGGGATCAGATTGGGCAAATCAACCTTCAGAACGGCCAGGTCGATCTGCGCGTCTGTCCCAACGATTCTGGCTTTTGCTTCGCGTCCGTCGCTTAACTGAACCGTCACATCGTTTGTTCCGTTCAGGACATGATAGTTTGTGACAATATGCCCTTCTTTGGAGACGATCACACCCGAACCCAGCGAAGTGACCTTCTGTTGCCCTTGATTCTGATCCGGAAAGCGCCGGCCGAAGAACAGCTCCAGCGGATCGATTGGCATCCGGCGAGTCACCGTTCGCGTCGTGGTAATGCTTACCACGCTGGGAACAACGGCAGCCGTGACCTTCGTATATTCCTCATCGAGCCGTTGCAAAACGTCTACTGAATTGAAATCCAAACTCGGTTTGTCGGCCGGAGTAAATTTTTCGACCTTCACTTGCGCTTGCCCGGGCTGTCTGGCCTCCCAGACGTAAATAAGAGAAATCGCCAAGGCCAAAAGCAAAACAAACACCAAAAACTTGAGGAAACTCTTCATTTTGATCCGATCAATTCGCTAAACTTGCCCCGGTTTCGGCATTTTGGATAGCAATTCGAGTAAGTGTCTGATGTTGAGGCAATTGCAATCCTGGATCATTTTTCAAAATCTTCTTTGCTATTGCTTTTGCCTCCAGCAATAGATCGGCATCTTCGATCAAGCTGGCAAGTCGCAAGGGTGGCAAACCACTTTGGGCAGTTCCGAGCATGTCGCCCGGTCCGCGGAGTTTGAGGTCAGCTTCCGCGATTTCGAATCCGTCCTCGCTCTTCTCGAGGACGGTGAGTTTGTCGAGGGCCCCGGTTTCTTTGCTATCTGTTAAAAGGATGCAAAAGCTCTGGTGCTGCCCCCTGCCAATCCTTCCCCGCAACTGATGAAGCTGTGCCAGGCCAAACCGTTCGGCATTTTCAATCACCATCACGGTCGCGTTCGGGACGTCCACACCTACCTCTATAACTGTCGTAGTGATCAATATGTCGGTTTTGCCCCCACGAAACTGTGTCATGACTTGTTCCCGATCTTCGACACTCAGCCTGCCATGGAGAAGCCCGCAGCGATGCGGAGCCAGCAATTTTTCCCACTTGGCAAATTCGGTGCTCGCAGCTTTTGCCATGATCGCTGCTGACTCATCGATCACCGGATAAACGATGAAGACCTGCCGACCCGCTGCAACACGCTCGCGGATAAATGCTGAAGCCTCAGGAACTTTTGACGCAGACCGAATCCGCGTAATGATAGGACGACGGTTTGCCGGTTTTTCGTCAAGAACGGAGACCTCCAAATCGCCGTAAACCGTCATCGCCAAGGTGCGCGGAATAGGTGTGGCGGTCATGACGAGCAAATCGGGGATGGGAGTCCGATTCAATAGCTTTGCGCGCTGAAGTACGCCAAATTTATGTTGCTCATCGATGACAACGAGACCCAGGCGCTGGAACTGGTGTGTGTCATAAAGGAGCGCGTGCGTCCCAATGAGGATCTGCGCATCGCCCTGTAGCTCGAGATGAGAATCTTCCATGCGTGCACCCGTTCGCAAAGCGATCCGAATATCCAGCGGAGCCAGCCAACGCCGAAAATTATCAAAATGCTGCTCCGCGAGAACCTGTGTAGGAGCCATCAGGGCAGCCTCATAGCCGGACTCAACCGCGTGGAGCATAGCCGCAGCCGCAACCAGAGTCTTACCCGCTCCTACATCTCCCTGCAAAAGTCTGCTCATCGGAACCTTCCTCGCCATGTCGCGTCTGATCTCTTCTATGACACGAACCTGAGCAGCAGTCGGAGTGTATGGAAGCGTATCGAGAAAACGCTTGGTCAAACGACCCGACGCAACATGGCGCTCGCCACTCAGAGCCGCGATTTTGAGCCTTCGTTGTTCGACCACTATCTGCATCGCCACTAACTCTCTCAGAGCCAAAGCCTTCCTCGCCTTCCGCTGCTCCTCCCAGCTTTCCGGGAAATGGATCTTGCAGAGCGCCGCATGCTCCGGAAGCAGATCCCAATCGGTCGAAGGACCTCGTGGCAGGGTTCCGAGTTCGTTGACCGCGCGAAACAAAAGCGTTCGCAACGCTCTCTGCCGCAAACCCTCCGTCAGAGGATAGACGGGAGTGATTCGTCCCATATGGATGTCTTGTTCTCCCTCATCCTCGACCACCTCAAACTCCGGGTGATCCATGTAGATTCGATTTTTGGAAGCCTTTGGGCGGCCAAAAATAATAATGTCCTGGCCGGTAGCTAGCATCCGTTGGATGTAATGCTGGTTAAACCACCGGCAGACAAGCCGCCCGTTCAATGCGTTTGCGTAGGGGTCTTCTACGGTGACCTCCACAATTTTGCGGCCTCCAAAATAGCGCGCCGAAACCTTCCCAATCACCCCTCGGATACAGACCGGTTCCTCAGAAGCGCTGGTTGGAAAGTAAGCGAAACGAGCACGATCCTCGTAACGTCGCGGATAATGTTCAAGCAAATGACGCCAGGTTATTAAGCCCAAACGCTCAAGCAATTTTCTCTTCGGTTCAGGTACCCAGGCTAGCGAGTTGAGGTGCTGATCAAGTTCGTTCACGGTCCTTCCGCACTTCGAATCGCTTCGACATGAAGCTGTAACTGCATTCGATTCTGGTACTTATTCGCTTCAAGATAGAACGCAACATCCCACGGCGGCTCCGGTAGGGGAATTTTCGCCCCATTAAAATGAATGGCACTCAGAAGGGCCGGACCGTGGCGCAACCTGAGCAAGCGATGCTTCTCTTTTAGCAACTTCGGCTCTGTGGCTGGCGTTACGCTTCTGAGACAAAATATCGGCTGCGGATTTCCAATTCCGAACGGCTGAAGCATTTCATGACAGCTCAACAGCCGCAGGTTTATGTCCGAGCCGGACAATTCGGCGGCAAGCTCGAGCCGCGGCTGCAATAACTCAGGGGTCAAAACCCGTTTCGCCGCTTCCCGAAACGCTAATGAAAAGGATGCGAGCTGTCCGTAATCGAGCCTCACGCCGGCGGCCATGTCGTGACCGCCGAATTGGGATAGGTGAGCCGCGCATTCCCCGAGGGTTTTCACCAGCGACAAGCCAGGTACGCTGCGACCACTCCCTTTTCCTTGACCGAAATCGTCGAACCCGATGACCAGGGCCGGCCGATGAAATTCTTTCATCAAACGGGATGCGACGATTCCGACCACACCAGGATGCCAGTTACGCGAAGCCACTACAATTGCCGCGTCTCGTTCCGGTAGAAACGTTTCAGAAAGCTGTTGCAAAGCTTCGCAAAGCGTCCGCTGTTCAACGGTCTGACGATCGCGATTTTGCCAATCCAGGTTTCGCGCCAGCACGTCTGCGCTCTCCTTCTCGTCGGTGAGCAGAAGATCGAGAGCATCTTGTGCCACACCCACGCGCCCAGCCGCATTGAGACGCGGAGCAAGACGAAAGCTGATATGTCCTGGCCGAATCGGCGGCGTGACATCAGCAATCTGCTTAAGCGACTCCAGTCCTATCCACGCAGTTCGCTCGAGTTGCTGCAAGCCGTAATGTACGAAGGTCCGGTTTTCGTCAATCAAGGGTACAAGGTCGGCGATCGTCGCGATCGCGACCAGATCCAGATACTGCTTCAGATCAACACCCGGCAATTGCCGTCTCTTCAAAAGCGCGTGACAAAGCTTGAAAACCAAGCCGGCAGTGCAGAGGTAATGATAGTCCGTACCTAGCTTGGGATTCACTAACGCACGACAGTTTGGTAGCCGCCCATTTGCTTCGTGGTGATCGACGACGAGGACATCAACGCCGCACGACTCAATGCCTAAAATTCTCTCGGCAGCAGCTGTGCCGCAATCAAGCGCCACGAGAAGGCGAGGCGAAAAAGTCGTCAGACAACGTTGAACGGCTTCTTCGGAAAGCCCATAGCCTTCCTCTAAGCGATGAGGCAAAAAGGTGTGGACGTCCGCCCCGAAGGCCTTCAAAACTCGATAGAGCATTGCCACCGAAGTAACTCCGTCGACATCGTAATCCCCGTAAAGCACGATTTTCTCTCGGCAATCAAGCGCAATGAAAATGCGATCCACGGCCGAGCAAATCCCGGCGAGCTCGAATGGGTCACGCAGATTGCGCAACCGCGGAAACAAGAACTCCCGAGCAGCAGTCTCTTCAGCCAACCCCATGCGGGCGAGGATTGAACCGAATGCCGGTACGAGATCCAATTGCCGAGCGAGCCTGCTTGCAGCTTTTTGCGACGAGGGATCTGGAAAACACCAGCAACGGTTCATGAATTAACTGTCCAAAGAATGCCACGAACGAGCAACCCTTGCTAGTGTCCTGTCCCCGAAATAAGCATACCACAGCTGCAAGCTGCAGAGCACTGCAGCCCCCCAAAAACAATTACGGCTGTTAAAGCCTTGATCGGCACCTGGAGGGCGCCGGTTCCCTCGCAGCTGCGGACTCGGAGTAAAGCGCTGACAATCGGCCCACGCCTCAGTTGTGATCAAACAAGCCCTCATCTCATTCGTTCCTGACTTGGAGGGCTGCGGTCGAGAGACCGTCTCGCAACATCGTTCGGCGGTGGTTTTGTTGCGGCTCGGAATGACCTGGAGGGGCGTCGCGAGCAACGCCCACCCTGGGGTTTTGTGCAATTTCCAAGCCGTTTTCGGCAATCTGACGGGCGAGGTCGCCCGGCTATGGAGTTTGGCCATTTATAGCTTCGTCTTTCGGGATTCAGCGCCGAAGGCGCGATATCAAGATAGCCTAGGGCAAGCGAAGGCCGGTTTCGGCCTGTAGCGCAGCCCTAGGTAAACGCAAGAAAGAAGGGCTAGCGCTGAAAGCGCGACACAAGGATAACCAATTGCAAAAAAACCTCGATCCGTGGCTTGATGTGGAAAATATAATCCGTCTTGAGGCGCGCTTTCAGCGCTGATTGTCCTATCCTACGGTTCCTAGCCCTGCGGGACCCTGCGGGCTAGGCCATCCTGACGTCACGCCTTCGGCGCTAAAAAATGGCCAAACTCCAGAGGGCGTCGCAAGCAACGCCCCTCCAGGCCAAAATCGATGTCGCGAGACACTCTCTCTCCCACTAGCGCTCTTCGATAGGTACAAATTTCTTTCCGACCGGGTCTCCTGTATACTCGCTCAGCGGCCTGTACAATCTGTTATCCGCCAGTTGTTCGAGTACATGCGCGGTCCAACCCGCCGTGCGAGAGATGGCGAAGATCGGCGTGAAGAGATCCGTTGGGATGCCGAGGGAGTGATAAAACGTCGCGGAATAAAAATCGACGTTCGCATGGAGTCCCTTCTTTTCTTTCATCAGGGCTGCGATTCTTTCGGACATCTCAATCCATTTCGGTTCACCGAGTTCGCCACTGAGTTGAATCGCCATCGTCTTCAAGATTGGAGCCCTGGGGTCCAGGACCTTGTATACTCGATGACCGATACCCATTATCTTTCGCTTCTCCGCTAAGGCATGTTCGATATAGGCATCGACCTTGTCCGGACTGCCGATTTCCTGAAGCATATGAATGACGCCTTCATTGGCCCCCCCATGGAGCGGACCCTTGAGCGTGGCGATCGCGGCAGTAATCGCAGAGTAAATATCGGTCAAAGTCGAGATCGTGACCCGAGCACTGAAAGTCGAAGCATTCATCCCGTGCTCGGCATGCAATACGTAAGCAAGATCAAGCGTCTTTGTCTTTTTCTCCGAGGGGACTTCTCCATCCAGTAAATAAAGAAAGTGCGCGGCTTCGCTGAGGTCCGGTCGAACCGGCGCCAAGTCCAAGTCGAGACGGGCTCGGTGAAAGTACGCGATGATCACTCCAACCTTCGCGGTGATACTTATGGCTCTGCGGGTCGAAGCCTCCAGGCTACTATCGATCGCGACCGAAGGATCGTGCAGTCCCAACATAGAAACCGCCGTGCGAAGAACGTCTATCGGCAATGCTGTTTTGGGAGTTGTTTTCAGAAAACCGATGACTTGATCTGGTAGTTGGCGTTCAGCCGCCAATTGTTTTTTTAGCCCCTCCAACTCCGCCTTTGTTGGCAGTTTGTTGTGCCACAACAAATAAATGACCTCCTCGAATGAGGCTTTCCCTGCAAGTTCGTGGATATCATACCCGCAATAAATCAATTGACCTTCCTGCCCGCGGACATCCCCAAGCCTCGTCTCGTTGGCTATGACCCCCTCCAATCCTCGTGATAGGCCAGGCATAAGTTAGTGCTTCAGGTTTTTAATCAAGGTTGCACCCATAGTTGCCGGCGTATCGGCGATCGCAATACCTGCCTCTCGCAGCGCTTCCATCTTCCCTGCTGCAGTTCCTTTGCCGCCGGAAACAATTGCTCCCGCGTGTCCCATGCGCCGGCCGGGAGGCGCCGTCGCCCCTGCTATGAAAGCCGCTACGGGTTTATCATAATTCTCTTTTATCCAGACTGCCGCCTCTTCTTCGGCAGTGCCTCCAATTTCGCCGATGATAATCAATGCTTCGGTGTCCGGATCTTCACTGAAGAGTTTGACCGCGTCCAGATGCGAGGTGCCATTGATCGGGTCTCCACCGATTCCAATGCAGGTTGATTGCCCAAATCCCCGCTGGGTCAACTGCCAAACGGCTTCATAGGTGAGCGTTCCGGATCTTGAAATCACGCCGATTTTCCCTGGCCTATGGATATATCCAGGCATGATCCCAATCTTGCATTGGCCAGGCGTAATAATCCCTGGACAATTGGGCCCGATGAGTCGTGACTTTTTTCCCCTCAAGGCAGTCTTTACTCGCATCATGTCCATCACCGGAATGCCTTCAGTGATGCAGACCACCAACTCAACCCCCGCGTCGACGGCCTCCAATATGGCGTCCCCGGCAAAAGGCGCGGGAACAAAGATCATCGTTGCATTGCAACCGGTTTGCTGCCGTGCCTCGTAAACGGTATCAAAGACAGGGACTTTGCCGTCAAAGAACTGGCCTCCTTTGCCAGGTGTGACACCGGCCACAATATTTGTGCCATATTCCATGCAACCTCGCGCATGGAATGCCCCCGAACTGCCCGTGATACCCTGAACCAGTAGCCTGGTGTTACTGTCAACAAGGATAGACATGATTGAACCTGTTCTTCAGAGAGATTTCCTTATTTTTCATTGTTGCGCTGGAATGGCCTTCACACCTTCTTCGCCGCCGCCACTACCAGTTTTGCCGCTTCAGAAAGATCTGTTGCTGCCTGGATCGGAAGTCTGGAGTCCTCTAAAAGCTTCTTGCCCAGATCGACATTGGTACCTTCCAGACGAACGACAAGTGGCACCGGCAAACTGACTGCTTTCACCGCGTTGATAATACCCTGGGCAATGACGTCACAACGCATAATACCGCCGAAGATATTCACAAGAATAGCTTTCACGTTCTTGTCCGCGACCAGGATCTTAAAAGCTTCCGTCACCTGCTCCTCGCTGGCCCCTCCGCCAACATCGAGAAAATTTGCCGGCTCGCCCCCAGCATATTTAATGATGTCCATCGTCGCCATGGCAAGCCCGGCTCCGTTTACCAGA
>Ga0306925_10005550_pt1 | contig 11587 bp, 8 predicted proteins | sample flu12Cox44000176_FD_203755 | JGI IMG/M metagenome (GOLD analysis project Ga0306925, IMG submission 203755) | Lab enrichment of tropical soil microbial communities from Luquillo Experimental Forest, Puerto Rico - flux8day.12C.oxic.44.000.176 (v2)... | ecosystem: Environmental > Terrestrial > Soil...
GTGATGGTGCTGCTCTGACCGCTGGCCAGCAGCGCGACCGCGAACAGCGTGCTCGCAGCGGCCGTTCCCAGCAACGGCGCTAGCGTCAGATAGGCGACGCGAATCCAATCGCTATCGGCGCCGAAGTAGACCACCTGCCCGCCTGGCACCGTGACGCTCTCTTTCCCGTAAAACACGCTCGCCGCCAGCACCAGAATCGCCGAGTTCACGAAGAAGGCAATGGTCAACGCCAGCACTGAGTCGATGGTGTTGAAGCGGATCGCGCTGCGCATCGAAGGCTCGTCCTTTTGCAGTTTGCGGCTTTGCACCAGCGCCGAGTGCAGATACAGGTTATGGGGCATCACGGTCGCGCCAATGATGCCGATGGCGAGGTAGAGCATTCCCAGTTGCCGGAAGTGCGGCGAAATCAGCGCCCGCCCCATTTCCGCGAAGCTGGGCTGGGTCTGCGGCAGTACGAAGATCTCGATGAAATAGCAAACGGCAATGGTTCCGATCAGCACCAGTACGATGGCTTCAATGGCGCGCATCCCAAAGTTTTGCAGGGCCAGCAGCAGCAGAACGTCCAGCCCGGTGATGAGGACCGCCCAGAATAGGGGGATGTGGAACAGCAGGTTCAGTGCCACCGCACTGCCCAGTACCTCGGCCAGGTCGCACGCGCCCACCGCCAGCTCGCTCAGCAGCCAGTTGGGCCAACGCGTCCACGCGGGATACCAGTCGCGGCAACATTGCGCGAGGTCCCGTCCGGTTACAACGCCCAGCCGGGCAGAAATCACTTGCATGAAGATGGCCATGAGACTGGCCAGTCCGACGACCCACAGCAGGTCGTACTTGAACTGGGCTCCCGCCTGGAGATCGGTTCCCCAGTTTCCAGGGTCCATGTAGCCGACGCTGATCAGAATCGCCGGCCCGACGAACGCCCGCCACTTCTTCCAGAATCCGGCCTCATGATGCGGCACCGAAACCGTGCTGTGCATGCCTTCGAGCGAGGGATGCCCAGCCGTGGCGCTGCGCAGCTCTCTGCGCTCGAGTGCCGCCTCGGCTTGCTCTGGTGCTGAATCGGCCATGGTGGTGGTCTGCGCTCGAACCAGCCTCTTTCCCCACCTTATTCTAAATTCTAAGTCGCCGCGTAGTAGTCGGTCAGTTTCCGATCTGACCGCGATTCGATCGGAATCGAGGCTTGCGGAGGAGCCCATTTTCTGGGCCGCGTCCTACTGGCCTGCAGAAATCACATTCGCGATTTACATCTACAGCCCAGCGGCGAACTGCGGGTTCATGAATTCTTGCCGGTCTGCTGGCGGAACCATGGGATGGCACCACGGTCGAAGCGGCGCTCTCGAAACCTGTAATTCGGAAAAGCCTTTCAAGGCCATCTCCCTAAAATAGCGACAGGCCGTACGCTATTGCTCGGGATCGTAGTTTAGGCATTGGCCAAGCCATCGCTCAACCTCCGCCACGCTCATCCCTTTGCGCACGTGATAGTCGCCCACCTGATCGCGGTCGATCTTGCCAAGGTCGAAATATCGCGATTGTGGGTGGGCGAAGTAGAGCCCGCTCACACTCGAGCCCGGCCACATCGCAAACGACTCAGTAAGGAGCATTCCGGTGTTGGCCTGCACATCGAGCAAATGCCAGAGTGCGCCTTTCTCCGTGTGATCTGGACACGCCGGGTAGCCCGCGGCCGGCCTGATCCCTCGATACTTCTCCTGGATGAGATCCGCGTTGCTCAAATCTTCTGCGCAACCATACCCCCACTCGCACCGTACGCGCTTGTGCAAGCACTCGGCGAAAGCTTCAGCCAGGCGATCGGCGACGGCCTCCGCCATGATTGCGTTGTAGTCGTCGTGCTCGGCCCGAAATCGGTCGCACAGTTCTTTGAGGCCGATTCCACTGGTTACCGCGAAAGCGCCGATGTAATCGAGTAGTCCTGTTTCCTTCGGTGCGATGAAGTCCGCGAGCGATCGGCACGGCTCACTGCCTTCCCTGTTTGCTTGCTGGCGGAGAAAGTGGAACCGCTCGAGCACTCTCTCGCGCGTGTCGTCCGTGTATAACTCCACATCGTCGCCCACTGCGTTGGCGGGGAAAAAGCCGTAGACGCCACGAAGTGTGAGCAGGTTCTTTCCAATGATGGTATCTAAGAGGGCATTCGCGTCGGCAAAGATCTGGCGGGCTTGCTCACCCAGCTCCGGATGCTCAAGAATGCGTGGGTAAACGCCTTTCAGCTCCCATGCATGGAAGAGTGGCGACCAGTCAATGAAATCGCGCGCGGTCGCCGCAGAAAAATCGTCGAGCACGCGAACGCCCGTAAACGCGGGCCCGGCCAAGTCTTCGGCACGCCACTCGATGGGAGTCCTCCTTGTGCGAGCTGTCGCGATCGATACGACCTGCTGTTTGGGTGCGGAGTGGGCCTGGCGCAGCGCCTCGTATTCGGCGCGATGCTGTGCCACGAACGCCGGCTTACCTTCATCACTAAGTAGACTGGTCGTCACCGGCACCGCTCGACTCGCGTCCAGTACATGGACTACTGGCTCGCTGTAGTGCGGCGCAATTTTGACGGCCGTGTGCCTCCGGCTCGTGGTCGCCCCGCCGATGAGCAGCGGTAATTTGAAACCCTGCCGCTCCATTTCGCGGGCCACGTGCACCATTTCGTCGAGAGAGGGTGTGATCAGGCCACTGAGCCCGATCATGTCCGCCTTCTCCGCCTTGGCGCGTTCGAGGATCTTTTCGCAGGGGACCATCACCCCCATATCGATAACCTCATAGTTATTACAGGCGAGGACGACACCGACAATGTTCTTGCCGATGTCGTGAACGTCACCTTTGACGGTTGCAAGCAGGATTTTTCCCTGTGCCTTGACGACCTGGCCCGATGCCGCCATCGCCGCCTTCTCCGCCTCCATAAACGGCGTCAGATGGGCCACGGCCTTTTTCATCACCCGGGCAGACTTGACCACCTGGGGCAAGAACATCTTGCCGGCTCCAAACAGATCACCTACTACGCTCATGCCTGCCATCAACGGGCCTTCGATAACCAACAGCGGGCGGCCGAACTTGGTGCGGGCCTCCTCGGCGTCGATGTCAATGTACGAGTCGATACCCTTGACCAGTGCGTGAGAAAGACGCTCCTCGACAGTTCCGTTGCGCCATTCTTCGGCCTTCTTTTCATTCGCTCCGGTCCCGACGTCCTTCAGCGATTCGCCGAACTCCACCAGGCGCTCTGTCGCGTCGGACCGGCGATTTAACAACACGTCTTCGACCAGCACCTTCAAATCAGGGTCGATCTCGTCATACACCTCGAGCATTCCGGCATTCACGATGCCCATGTCCATACCCGCCGCAATGGCGTGGTAAAGAAACGCGGAGTGCATGGCCTCTCGAACCTTGTTGTTGCCTCGGAAGCTGAACGAAATGTTCGAGACGCCGCCGCTGACTTTGGCGTGCGAGAGGTTGGCCTTGATCCAGCGCGTGGCCCTGATGAAGTCGACCGCGTAGTTGTTGTGTTCCTCCATCCCGGTGGCAACGGTGAGGATATTAGGGTCGAAGATGATGTCTTCGGGCGGAAGACCGACCTCATCGACAAGGATCCGATAAGCGCGCTCGCAAACGCGGATTTTCTGCTCGTAAGTTGCAGCCTGGCCCTCTTCGTCGAATGCCATCACTACGACTGCAGCGCCATATTTCAGCACCTTAGCGGCGTTTTGACGGAACTTTTCTTCGCCTTCTTTCAACGAGATCGAGTTAACGATGCCCTTGCCCTGCATGCATTTCAGGCCGGCCTCGATGACCTCCCATTTGGAAGAGTCCACCATAAAGGGCACCTTGGCGACTTCAGGCTCGCTCGCCAGCAACTGGAGGAAGCGGGTCATTGCTACGACCCCGTCGATCATGCCCTCGTCCATGCAGATATCGAGAACATTGGCGCCATTCTCGACTTGCTGCCGGGCGACGCTGACCGCTTCCTCGTATTTGCCGGCCTTGATCAGCTTCGCGAACTTTGGCGAACCAGCCACGTTCGTCCGCTCGCCGATCATGATAAAGACGCCGGACTGCTGGGTGAATGGTTGTGATCCGGACAGACGGAGAGGCCTCACCTCGGGGCCTCCCCACCCATCACACGGCCGGCGCCTTCCCCCACTTTCGCGGAGGCTGGCCTTCGAGTGCTTTGGCGATAGCCGCAATGTGCTCAGGCGTATTGCCGCAGCAGCCGCCCGCAATGTTGATCAGCCCTCCCTTGGCAAAATCAGCCAAATAACGGGCCATATCCTGCGGGCCCAGATCGAAGCCGGTTTCCGAGAGAGGATTCGGCAACCCAGCGTTGGGATAACACGAGATTGCCACGTCCGCCTTCTCCGATAGTTCCTCGAGGAATGGATACATCAGATCGGGACCGAGCGAGCAGTTAAGCCCCACCGACAGCGGCTTCACGTGTCGGACCGCGTTCCAGAACGCCTCGGTGGTCTGCGCGGAGATCATCGTCTCGCCGCCTCGCCCGACCGCCGCCGAGATCATCACCGGTAGTTCGGTGCCGTCTTGCTCAAACACCTCACGGATGGCGACAAGGGCCGCTTTGGCATTCAGTGAGTCAAAGATTGTCTCGACCAGAAGCAAATCTGCTCCGCCAGCAACGAGAGCACGGACCTGCTGACTGTAGGCGGTCTTGACCTGATCAAACGTGACCACGCGGAAGCCTGGATCGTCGGCGTCGGGCGAGGTCGAGAGAGACACGGTAAGCGGCCCGATCGCCCCAGCCACGAACCGTTGCCGCGAGGTCACGCTGCCGACACGGTCGGCCCATTCACGGCACTGCCGCGCCGATTGCTCATTGATCTCCCAGGCCAGGCTGCCGAGGAACGGATCGTCGATGACCTTCTGGTAGAACTCGGGATCCTTCCGGCCTCCGTGCTCCCGCGGATCGTCTACGAAGAATTCGCTTTGGGTGATGCTGGTTGCACCGAAGGTGTTGGTCTCGATGATGTCAGCGCCGGCTAGCAAAAACCTCCGATGAATGTCACCGATGATATTGGGCTGCGTCAGGGAGAAGAGGTCACCGTTGTTCAGCAGGCCCTTCGTCGCGCTCTTGAAACGCTCCCCACGGATGTCCGCCTCCGTCTTGCCGTAAGTGCGGATCGTCGTGCCCATTGCACCATCGATGATGGCAATTCGACTCTCAAGTATCTTCCGAAGAGGGTGTTGGTAGGCTGCAGTCATATGTGTTTGATGTTTCTAGCGCGGTAAAGTACCCAACAAGGCACATCACCCCGCCACAATCCGCTGTAGTAGAGCTTTTTATTATAGCGAGAGAGCAAACGTAGCTCCCCAGAGAATACATAACATAGCTGGACGGCCAAGAGCTCTGCGTAGAATTGAAAGAGTGCAATCAACACCGACTCCACATCACATCAGTCGAACGCCATTCGTCCGGACAGGAGTGGTCACCGGCATTGGCAGCTTGCCGCCCACGTCGGTTACATCGGCAATCCGATCAGTTGCGGAATTGCCGGGAGAAGTTCCCCTCTGACCTCAGCTGCCGCGACTCTCGGAACGGGAGAGCGCCATCGGTCAAGGTCTGGGCATCGTGGCAGACATGATTGAACCTCGCATTGAAGGTTACGGTTGTCAGGTAAAAGCAAGGCGAATCGATTCGGAGCTTGAAATACTCCACCGGACTAATGGAGAGTTGACGCCCTCGGGCCCATTCTGGAGCAAGGGTTCATCCGAGAGTCGGAGTTTATCGAGTTGATGGTTGCATTGAAAGCACACCTCGATCGGCCAGACACAGTAGTGCTATCGCACCTGTTTTTCCAGGTGTGGGGCCGAACCCCGGTCTAGTATCGGTCCGCAAGCGTTCCCCTGGCACCTTGGGCAATGCCGATTGCGGCAGGAGTTAATACGAGATGGCCTGATGGCCACAACGGATGCACTGATCGCGATGACCGATCGAAGCTTACCGTGTTCCTTTGGCCACTGCTTTGACGGGTGCGGGGTCCGGCATACTGCATCTCTCTTTCCCGCCGTTAGATGGCGATTATATCAGTGGACCAGGCGGTACGGCGACCGCAGCCTGCCACCCCGAGCAGGTTCCGCGTCACGCTACTACTTCTGTAGGCGCAGATGCTTCGCAAAATCGATCAACCAATTGCGACGATCGGCAAAGTTCTACTTTCCTCACCGGCGCGAAGAACGAAGAACTTGGATTTCATCGCGGAATTGCACGGTAAAAACCGATCATCTCAGGCTCCTTGGAATAAAACCTAGCGTAATTGGTTTTACGTTGTGAGGCGCTGAAACGAATCGATGTTCGATTGCTTTTACGAAAATACAGGCACGTGAGCCGTCGACCGATATAGACCGAGTTGTGCCACCAACCCGCGACCTGGAGTCGCAGATCTGCTTTGCGGGATGCGACGCGGCTGAAATAATTGCGTGGCCATGATCGAAATCGGCCCTCAGTCAGCGCCTTTATAAGTGAGCCGGGGATTAGCGGCTCCATAAGCAGCTCCAAGCTCCAATAAAGATGGATGGCGAAGTTAGAGATAAATCAATTACCGCTTGCGTTCCGGTTGTCGGAGTGCCCTAAGCCAAGGAGATAGTTATGAAAACGAGACTGTTTGCTATCCTGTGCGACCGGATCGCAAAGACTGCCGCCCTCATCCTCTTTATTGCCCTTGCGGTTCCTGTATTCGCTCAGATCGGCATGGTGAATATGTCTCCTGCTATTGCAGCGAGCTCTACAATCACGCAGTTACCTAAAGGTACGAAGGTTATTGCCAGTGTCTCGCTGGAGGGTCAACCCGTCACCCGGATGTATACCCAAACGGAGTATGGTAGGACGTATCTGTACATCGAGCACGGGCGACAATCGTTAACGACTGTGGACATCAGCAAAAAGCGGAATCCACTGATTGTGAACCGTGAGCCTGGGAAGGTTGAGCCCGCTCGCTACGAACAACTCTCCGAAGGCGGATCAGTGCAGGTTTCACCGCAGTGGCATGTCAACGAGGGGATCGACAATCAGGGAGGACGCGGAATGCTCAGCGTTCTGGAAAGCAACGACCCTGATGATGCGAATCTACTGCAAGCCTTTGGGCCGAAGTACAGTAACCTGGCTGACCGGGATCGCCGCCTGGTGTACTTTGCCTCTCCCTCGCAGCTTTTGGTTGTTCAGGACAACCGTTTGACTGCGATTGATTTCATCACGAATTAAGTCGCGAGTTGACGATTTGGCCGGAGCCACATGCTCCGGCCTTTTCTTTTTCGCTTCACCGTTAGCGATCGACTCCGGCTGAAGTTCTCGCGTAGATGAGTGGCATTACGTAAGACGATCCGACGCCAACGGTCTGCGAGGAGCTATGACATCGATGAAACCCAGATTTAATCGGATCACATTTACTCGGGGCGTCGGGTTGGTGGAACAAGCCCACATTTATAAGCAGCCGATTTTGGATCTGATCTGGCCGCCCTATTGCGGCCCTCGTTTCTGCGCTCAGATCAAAGCAAGTTACGGCTCAACAACGAGGGTTTGGTGAAGTTGACTCGCAGCTGCCTTTCCGAGACCGTCGTAATGAGAATCATTGAGGTGTACGAGAGTGAATTCGACATTTCCCGCGGCAGCATCACGAGCCTGCGCAATAGCGGTGTCGGAGACAACGTTATTGAGGCGATGCTGTCGAAGACAAGCGCCTCGGCTCTTTTGAGCCACAGCTAAGGACTTTGGTACAAGATCAAACCCGAAGTCTCGAGAAGTCGTGGTTTGTGATCGCGCGAAACGTGTCTGAGATCGATTCCTCGTCCGTCGGTTGGTCACTCAGAAGCCGACCCACTACCTTCCCGCTTCGCGTTTGACAGGCCATGCGTCACAACCCTACTCTTTCCTTTCGAATCTTGTTTTTGAAGTGAACCGGTTGCGGCAAGGGTGTGCCGGGTGGAGCACCGCTTCAGCGGCGCATTCGCATCGCACTTGTAAAGAGCGGCTTTACCACTGGGGTAAGCAAGAAGAGACTTGCCGCAGTGCGCCAAAGTGCGACTCAGAAATAGCGGTTCTTGATGCACTCCCGAAGGAGTGCCCTACCCATTGGTGGGCCGAAGTAAAGGTTGGCAGATCCTCTATGAAAGTGCTCGTCCTCGGAAGCGGTGGTCGCGAACACGCGCTCGTGTGGAAACTGCGGCAATCGCCACGCGTGAAGAAGTTGTATTGCGCTCCCGGCAACGGCGGCATTTCGTCCGACGCGGAATGTGTTGCCGTTGAGCTGAAAAGCCTCGATTCGATGGTCCAGCTTGCCAATCGGCTCAATCCCGACGTGACGGTCGTTGGGCCGGAGTTGCCCTTGACCCTGGGCGTGGTGGACGAGTTCCAGCGGCGCGGATGGCGGATCTTCGGGCCGACGCGGGCGGCGGCGCGACTGGAGTCGAGCAAGAGTTTCGCCAAGGAGTTCATGCAGCGGCATCGCATTCCCACGGCGCATTATGCGATCTGCAGCAGCAAGGACCAGCTGAAGCCAACGCTGGCGCACTTCCACACGCCCATTGTGGTCAAGGCCGACGGGCTGGCGGCCGGTAAGGGCGTAGTTATCGCGCATACCAAAGACGAAGCGCTGCACACCACCGAAGAGATGCTCAGCGGCAAGATGCTGGGCGAGGCCGGATCGCGCGTGGTGCTGGAAGAATTTCTCAACGGCGACGAGCTGTCGTTCCTGGTGATGAGCGATGGCGACCGGGTCGTTCCACTGGTGGCCACGCAGGACCACAAGCGCGCCTTCGACAACGATCAGGGCCCCAACACCGGCGGCATGGGCGCCTACTCCACCGACCAGATCATCGATGCACAAATGCGCGATTGGTTGGTGGCGCACATCGCGCGCCTGGTGATCGCGGGCATGAAGGCGGAGGGCGCGGAGTACAAGGGCATCCTGTATTGCGGCATCATGATGACGGCGCGCGGACCGATGGTGCTGGAGTTCAATTGCCGCTTCGGCGATCCCGAGACGCAGCCAATCATGATGCGCATGGAGAGTGACCTGCTAGAGGCAATTGAGGCCTCGATCGAAGGCCGCGTCAGTGAAGGCGACTTTCGCTGGTCACCCGAGCCCGCTGTGTGCGCGGTGATGTCGTCCGGCGGATACCCCGGCGCATTCGAGGCGGGCAAGCTGATCACCGGCATCGACGACGCTGACCGGATGTACGGTGTGAAGGTGTTTCACGCCGGCACGAACCGCCGCGATGGTGCGTACTACACTTCAGGCGGGCGCGTGCTCAGCGTAACCGCGCGCGGCAGCGATCTGCCGGAGGCGGTCGAGCGTGCTTACGACGCGGTAATGAAGATCCGCTTCGACGGCATGCACTATAGAAAAGATATCGCTGCGCGTGGCTTGAAGCAGCTGCGGGGGAAGAAGTCTTAGCTCATGCGAACCTGCAATGGGATTCTCTTTTTTACACTGTTGGCCAGTTGGGCTGGTGCGCGGTGTAACCTCCCGCGACCAAGACTGATCTGCGCCGAATACTTCCAAAGTAAGGCGGTAGTGATTGCGAAGCTCACTGGTGTAACTCCAATCAAGGACGACTATGACGATCTCACCGGCACTTACTACTCCATGACCGTCGAGCAACCGCTCCGCGGGCAGGTCTCCCGGCTGTTTCGGATCTATGAAGCCAACGACCCTGGTCGCCCGAAGCTCGATTGGAAAACCGGCGGCTCCTACGTACTCTTCCTTCGTCAACAGACTCCCAATGGAAGCTGGGCGATCGACTGGTGCGGGAATTCTGGCCCATCGGACAGCAAACAGTCAGCGCTCGATCAAATTGACATGCTTGACCCCACCTCCAATCGCGCCAGGATTCAGGGTGCAGTTGGGGGAGTATCGTTTGCCTTCCCTTTGGCGGGCGTGCAGGTCGAGGCCAGCGGACCAGGCGGCGTCACCACAGCGGAAACGGACGCAGTTGGGAGATTCGAAATGCGCGTTGCGCCCGGCAAGTACCAGGTGCGGGCGTTGAGCCCCGGAAAGACATTCGTCGCCGACGAATTCACCTACGAAAATCCCGACAACCTGCTACTGGAAAATGGTGGCTGCGCTCAGGTTCAATTTGTCGAAGCAAAGAACAAACAACAGAAGCGCGATTAGGATCGCTATTATGGCCAACAAACCTCTCGTCTCCATCGTCATGGGCAGCGACTCCGACCTCGACATCATGAACGAGGCCGCCAAGGCGCTGGCCGAGTTCGGCATTCCCTACGAAATTGACATCACCTCAGCGCACCGCTCTCCGGCCCGCACCAGCGAGTACTCGCGCGGGTTGAAGGCGCGCGGAGTGCAGGTCGTCATTGCGGGCGCAGGCGGAGCCGCTCACCTGGCGGGCGTCATCGCCGCGGAGACGACGTTGCCCGTGATCGCTGTGCCGATTCCCTCCACCGCGCTGCTCGGCCTCGACTCGCTGTTGGCGATGGTGCAGATGCCGGCAGGAATTCCGGTGGCGACGGTTGCCATCGGGAAGCCGGGCGCAACCAATGCGGGCATTCTCGCGGCACAGATGATCGGACTGCACGACGGCGACGTCGCGAAGAAGCTGGAAGCCCACAAAGAGAAGCTGGCCAACGGCGTTGAGGCGAAATCGCGTAAACTAAAGGAGAGTCACACGTCATGAGAGCGAGCCTCGCACAAATTTCGTTCGCCGAACTGCTGATGGCGAATGAAGCCGAAACGCAGAAATGGCGGAAGTGGTTCGAAGAGCAACCGGCTTTAGTGCTAGACGTTCCGCTCAGCATTGCTCTGGCCAGGAACGTGCGTGAGTTTCTGTTGCACATCTTCGCCGTCGAGTTGCGCTACGCCGAGCGCCTGAAGGGGGTCCCAGTCACGGAATACGAAACGTTACCGATTGGAAGTGTCGGGGAGTTATTCGGAGTTGGGGATCGGGCACGGATCATGTACCGCGATTACCTTGCCACCGCCACCGACGAGGACCTTGCGTCGGTGATCGAGTTTCCCACTCGGACTGCGGGCTTGGTGCGAGCCAACAAGCGCTTGATATTCGTTCATGCGCTTCTCCACGGCGTTCGCCACTGGGCGCAGTTGGCAACTGCGTTACGCGAAGCCGGCCATCCCACCGATTGGGGCAAGGATTTTCTGTACAGCGGTGTGATGAAGTAGAGGGTCCGTCACAACTACGGAACCGAGCAGAAATAATCCGAATGCGGTATTTATGCTTCTCTTCGCATTTTAGCGCTGCCCTGACCTTCAATCTCGGTCTTTCTTCTTGTCGTATTTGTTCGATCTTGAAGTCGAACAAGAACCCCATCTGGTTCATTCCCAGATTCAGGCTTCTATCTTGAACACTGCGACTACGCTATGCGGCGCTCGCGGCTGGCGGATTCCGAAAACATTTGTCGCTTGCATTTGGCGCTCAATTGAGCGGGTTAATTGTGTGTACTTTCTGGCCTAGCAAAGCAAGCATATTTGCTGTTTTGACTCGGGTCAGTTGGGACCTGAATGGCCTGAACCACACAACCGCTTTTGGACTCGCGGTTTGAGTAACCGCTGGATAAACCTCCAGCCTAGCTATAGCTAGGGCAGATTCACTCGCAGCGCGTGGCGGCACGGTT
>Ga0306925_10005553_pt1 | contig 11586 bp, 10 predicted proteins | sample flu12Cox44000176_FD_203755 | JGI IMG/M metagenome (GOLD analysis project Ga0306925, IMG submission 203755) | Lab enrichment of tropical soil microbial communities from Luquillo Experimental Forest, Puerto Rico - flux8day.12C.oxic.44.000.176 (v2)... | ecosystem: Environmental > Terrestrial >...
CGATCGCAACTGGGTCGCGCTGCGCGCCCAGGTCCACGTGGCGGCCGATCTCTACGAGCGGCACTTCGGTGCTCGGCCCCTGGGCATGTGGCTTGCGGAATGCGGCTACGTGCCGGGCGTGGACGAGCTGCTGCGGGAAGCAGCCATCCGCTACTTCTTCGTCGACACGCATGGCATCGTGCTGGCGGACCGCCTCCCCGTCTACGGGAGCTACGCACCCGTCTACTGCCGCACGGGCGTCGCGGCGTTTGCGCGCGACCCCGAGTCGTCGCAGCAGGTGTGGAGCGCCCGCGAGGGTTATCCTGGCGACCGCCACTATCGTGATTTCTATCGCGACATCGGCTTCGATCTGCCCCTCGACTACATCGGCCCCTATATCCATCCGGAGGGACATCGGACCTACACGGGCATCAAGTATCACGCGATCACCCATGAGCAGCTGCACGACAAGTGGGTGTACGACCCCGACATCGCGCGCGGGCGGGCCGGCGAGCACGCTGCGCATTTCCGCATGGCGCGACAGCGCCAGGTCGAGGGGCTGGCGGGCGGCATGGACAGGCCGCCGATCGTGGTCAGCCCATACGACGCGGAGCTGTTCGGCCACTGGTGGTACGAGGGCCCGACCTTCCTCGGCGATCTCTTCCGCCAGCTCCACTACGACCAGCAGGTGGTCGAGCCGATTACGCCAGGTGATTATCTGGACCGGCACCCGACTAACCAGGTCGCGAGCCCGTCCGCTTCCTCGTGGGGATGGAAGGGCTACAACGGATACTGGCTGAATGAGAGCAACGCCTGGGTCTATCGCCATCTGCATGTCGCCGGGGAGCGGATGGTCGAGCTGGCGCGCCGGCATCCATCAGCGGACGGGCTCCTCCAGCGTGCCCTCAACCAGGCGGCCCGCGAGCTCATGCTCATGCAGAGCAGCGACTGGGCCTTCATCATGCGCACCGGTACCACCGTGTCCTACGCAACGCGGCGCATGAACGAGCACCTCCTCAGCTTCAATCGCATCTACGACGAAGTGCAGGCAGGTCGGGTGACGGAGGAGTGGGTGCACGAGATCGAATCCCGGGACAACGTCTTTCCCCATCTCGACTACCGCATTTACGCCTCGTGACCGCTCGTCCAGCCGACGGCGGGCCCGGCTCCCCGTCTCCCTCGCTGAAAGTGCTCGTCGTCGCCTCCGAATGCTCGCCGTGGGCGAAGACCGGCGGCCTCGGGGAGGTGATCGGCGCGCTGCCGAAGGCGCTTCACAAGCTGGGATGCGATGTGCGGGTGGCCATGCCACTCTATGCCGGCATGCCGTGGCACCAGTTCGAGCCCTTGGACGGTGTGCTGTCGGTGCCCATGTGGTTCGGGATGGCGCATGCGGGCATTCGACTCGGGCGACTGCCTGGGAGCGAGGTGCCCGTCTACTGTTTGGAGCATCACCGGTATTTCGATCGCCCGTACGTCTACGGGCCGCCCCCGGACGCCTACCCCGACAACCTGGAGCGATTCACCTTCCTCTCGCGGGGCGCTCTCGAACTGACGAAGGCGCTCGGCTGGATTCCCGATGTGATCCACGCGCACGACTGGCAGACGGCGCTCGTGCCGGTCTACGTCGACAGCGTGGAGTGGGCGCAGCCCCTGCACGGCAGCGCCACCGTCTACACGATCCACAACCTCGCTCATCAGGGCGTGGAAGACCCGGGCGCCATGTTCATCACGGGCCTCGGGCAGGAACACTACAACTCGCGGGAGTTCGAGCACTTCGGCACGCTCAACCTCACCAAGGCGGCGCTCTACCGCAGCACGGCGCTCACCACGGTCAGCGGGAACTATGCGCAGGAGATCCAGACTCCGGGGTACGGTTGTGGCCTTGACGGAGTGCTGGCGGAGCGTGGCGAGGTTCTCCGCGGCATCGTGAACGGCATCGACGCGGAAGAGTGGAATCCCGCTACCGATCGATATCTCCCAGCACGCTTCGATGGCGGCAACCTGTCGGGAAAGGCCGCGTGCAAGGCAGCGCTCCAGCGGGAGGCGAAGCTCCCCGTGCGCCCGGACATCCCTGTCCTCGCGCTGGTGACCCGGCTGGCTCCCCAGAAGGGAGTGGACGTGTTCGCGCGCGCGCTCGACAGGATTCTCGCGTGGGACGTGCAGCTCGTGGTGCTGGGCTCAGGGGATCCCGAGGCCGAGCGTTACTTCACTGAGCGTGCCCGCGCCCACAGCGATCGCTTCTGTGCTTGGTTTCCTTTCGACGACGCCCGCGCCCACCGGATCCAGGCCGGCGCAGATTTCTTCGTGATGCCGTCGCGCTTCGAGCCCTGCGGCCTGGGTCAGCTCTACGCCCTCCGGTACGGAACCCTGCCGATCGTCCGGGCCACCGGCGGGCTCGTGGACACCGTCGCGAACTATGACCAGGGAAGTGGCGGGGGGACCGGCTTCGTGTTCCACGATCTCAATCCGGCCAGCCTCGGCGACACGATCGGGTGGGCCGTCTCGACGTGGTACGACCGGCCGGAGCATATCGACCCGATGCGCAGGCGTGCGATGCTCGAAGATCACTCGTGGGATCGATCGGCGCGCGAGTACGTGGAGCTGTACCTGGCCGCCTACGCGCGGCGGCGCGGGCAGGCTTTTCCAGGGGCCTCCGCCACTCCTGCCGTCGAAGGGCCGCCCGCGGGTCCGCGGCCGGCTCGGGTGAGAGGATCAGGCGATCGAGTCGCCCGCGCCCAGGGTGGGTCGAGGCGTGCGCGCCGGCATCCCACACCGCGGGTGGTTCGGCGCCCTCAGGGATAAGAGTTCGGAGCCGCGCGCGCCCTCACCTCGTCGCGCGGGGCCTGCCGAAGTGGTGGTAAGGTTCGGAGAAATTTCCGAATTCCCTCGGGACTCTTCGGATGGCCCTCGGCCATCATCGGGGGCACCTGGGGCAGGTCGGCCGGGGCAACGCGCCGGCCTGTTGTGCTTTCAGCGGAAGAGTGAAAGGTCAAGGGCATGAGCATCCATCCACTCGCAGGGAAGCCCGCGCCGGCCGAACTTCTGATCGACGTCCAAGAGCTCCAGCGTGCGTACTACGAACGACAGCCTGACCTGTCCGACCCGGACCAGCTCGTCAGCTTCGGCACGAGCGGCCATCGGGGCACCCCGTTCCGCGGCAGCTTCAACGAGGCCCACATCCTGGCCACCACCCAGGCCATCTGCGACTACCGCCGCGGCCAGGGCATCGATGGCCCGCTCTTCATGGGCATGGATCCTCATGCCGTGTCGGGTCCCGCTCAGCGAAGCGCGCTCGAGGTCCTGGCCGCCAACGGCGTGACCACGCAGATCCAGCGTCAGGAGGGCTTCACGCCGACGCCGGTGATCTCGCACGCCATCCTCGTGCACAACCGCGGCCGCACGGACCGGATCGCCGACGGCATCGTCGTGACACCTTCGCACAACCCGCCTGCAGACGGCGGTTTCAAGTACAACCCCCCCAACGGCGGTCCCGCCGAGACCGACGTCACGGGGTGGATCCAGGATCGCGCCAACGCGCTCCTGCGCGACGGTAATCGCGACGTGAAGCGGATGCCGTGTGAGTCGGCGCGCCAGGCCTCCACCACGATCGAGACGGACTTCGCGCGCCCCTACATCAAGGATCTGGCGAGCGTGATTGACATGGCGGCGATCCGCGAGGCGGGCGTGCGTGTCGGGATCGATCCCTTGGGCGGCGCCGCAGTGGAGTACTGGAGCATCGTCGCCGAGGAATACGGGGTCGACCTCACCGTGGTCAACCCGTCCACCGATCCCACCTTCCGGTTCATGACCGTCGATCACGACGGGAAGATCCGGATGGATTGCTCGAGCCCCTACGCCATGGCCGGGCTCCTGACCTTGAAGGACCGTTTCGACATCGCCTTCGGCAACGATACCGACGCCGACCGGCACGGCATCGTCACGCGCTCGCAGGGACTGCTGAATCCCAACCACTACCTCGCCGTGGCCATCCGCTATCTGCTCACGCAGCGGACGCGCTGGGCACGCAGCTCGGCGGTGGGCAAGACGCTGGTGAGCAGCAGCCTCATCGATCGCGTGGTGCGGCACCTGGGGCGTCGGCTGCTCGAGGTGCCCGTGGGGTTCAAGTGGTTCGCGCCCGGCCTGCTCGACGGCTCCTGCTGCTTCGGCGGCGAGGAGAGCGCGGGGGGGAGCTTCCTGCGCCGGGACGGCACGGTGTGGACGACGGACAAGGACGGGCTCATCCTCGGCCTGCTCGCCGCGGAGATGACTGCGCGGACCGGCAAGGATCCCGGTCGGCACTTCCAGGAGATCGCCACCGAACTCGGCATGCCCTACTACACTCGGATCGACGCGCCGGCCACCCCGGAGCAGAAGCATCTCCTGGGCAAGCTCTCGCCGGAGAACGTGACGGCGCAGGAGCTGGGCGGCGAGCCCATCGTGACCAAGCTCACGCGCGCGCCCGGCAACGACGCGGCGATCGGAGGGCTCAAGGTCGTCACCGGGTCGGGTTGGTTCGCCGCCCGGCCGTCCGGCACGGAGAACATCTACAAGCTCTACGCGGAGAGCTTCAAGAGCCAGGCTCACCTCGACGCCATCGTGGAGGAGGCGCAGGCCATGGTGGGACGAGCCCTGGCGGCTGATCACAAGCAATGGTCAACGGATCGTCTGGGGATCGCCGCGGCGCGTCCGCGCACATGATGTTTCCACCCCCGCAGGCCACGAGGGAACCAGCTCATGGGCAAGGGTAAGTCGAAGGACAAGCTCAAGCGCAAGGTGTACGAGAAGCATCTGGACGAGCTACACGAGGAGCTGGTCAACCTGCAGGAGTGGGTGAAGCTCAAGGGGCTGAAGATCTGCATCGTGTTCGAGGGGCGCGACGGCGCGGGCAAGGGCGGCGTGATCAAGGCCATTACGGAGCGGGTAAGCCCGCGCGTGTTCCGGGTGGTGGCTCTGCCCGCGCCCACGGAGCGGGAGAAGTCCCAGATGTACTCCCAGCGGTACATGCCGTACTTCCCTGCGGCGGGCGAGGTCGTGATCTTCGACCGGAGCTGGTACAACCGGGCGGGGGTGGAGCGCGTGATGGGATTCTGCACCGACGCCCAGGCCAAGGCCTTTCTCGAGATAGTGCCCGCGTTCGAGAAGATCATGGTGGAGTCCGGCATCCATCTCCTCAAGTACTGGCTGGAGGTGACCGAGGAGGAGCAGACGCGGCGGCTCGAGTCCCGGATCGACGACGGCCGGAAGATCTGGAAGCTGTCGCCCATGGACCTCAAGTCCTACAGCCGGTGGTACGACTACTCGCGGGCGCGCGACGACATGTTCGCGAAGACGGACACCTCGTGGGCGCCTTGGTACGTGATCCGGTCGGATGACAAGCGGCGCACGCGGCTGAACATCATCACCCACCTGCTCAACAGCATCGACTACAAGGCGCCCCCGAAGTCGAAGGTGAAGCTGCCGGAGCGTCAGAAGCGCGGCAAATACCGCGAGCCCGACTACCCGTACAAGTACGTGCCCGAAAAGTACTGAGCCGGGAGGCGAATCGCCGTCCCCGCCATGGCGAGCCGCAAGCACCACGGTGACGTTCTGCAGCTTCGAGCCGACCTGTGGCGAGTGCCCTTCATCATGTGTCTCGCCGCTGTGGCGCTCTTCATCGTCACCGTGACGGTGGACCGCGAGGCCGCGCGCGGAGTCGTCCGCCTGCCCGCTTGGATCTCCGTGGGCGGCCCCGACGATGCCCGCGCCATCCTGGGGGCGATGCTGGGCGCGGTCAGCACGGTGCTGGCCCTCATCTTCTCCGTGGCCCTCCTCGTGCTCTCGATGGCCGTGGTCAACTTCGGGCCGCGCATTCTCTACCGCTTCGTGAGCGACGGGGTGACCCAGCTCACCATCGGGCTCTTCCTCGGGAGCTTCGTGCACATTCTCCTGAGCTTCGTGGTGACACGCCAGCAGGACGAGCGCAGCTTCGTGCCCCAGCTCACGCTCATATGCGACGTCGCCCTCGTCATCACGAGCTTCGTCTTCATCGTGATCTTCAGCCATCGCATCGCCATGTCCATCCAAACGCAGAACGTGGTCGCGCACATCGTGGGCGACCTCGACCAGGCGCTGGACGAGCGGATGGAGGAGGCCCGGCGCCTCGCCCTGTTGCCACGGGCGAGAGCGGCCGAGCGTGAAGGCCTGCTTCCACGTTTCGCGACGGACGGCGCGGTGGTGCGGGCGCCCCTCACGGGCTTCGTCCAGGTCGTGGGCTTCCATCGCGTCCTCGCCGCGACGGAGAGAGCCGATGCGGCCGTGCAGCTTCTGTATCGCCCCGGTCAGTTCGTGATGGAGGGCGCTCACCTCGCCTACGTGCTTCCGGCCAACGCCGCGGCCACCGTGGCTCCTGCCATCGAGCGTGAGGTGCAGATCGGGCGCCAGCGCACCCTCAAGCAGGACGTGGAATTCGGCATCGCGCAGCTCGTGGAGATTGCCCTCCGCGCCCTCAGCTCCGCCGTGAACGACACCTTCACTGGCCTCACCTGCGTAGACTGGCTCGGCGACGAGCTGCGCGCATTCGCCGCCTTCGCGGATGACATCGGCGCCTGCATCGGCGCCGGGGGCGCCATCCGTGTCGTCTGGCCGCCCCTGCGCCTCGCCCGCCTCACGGGGAGCGCCTTCAACCAGATCCGCCAGGCCGCGGTCGGTAACCGCGCCGTGAGCATCCGGCTGCTCCAGACCTTCGCCCGGCTGGCCGAGCAGGTGGACGACCTCCGCTTTCGCGAGGCGCTCTCCCAGCAGGTTGACGCGTTGTGGGAGCAGGTATCCGCGGAGAATCTCGTCAAGTCCGACCGCGCCGACGTCGAGGCCGCCTATCGTCGCGCCTGCGAGGCGCTCGGCCGCTGAGGGCGCGCGCCGACTCACCCTTTCCGGAGGAGTACGCATGAACGAGACGGTGGGATTCATCGGGCTGGGCACCATGGGCCTGCCCATGGCGAGCAATCTCGCAAAAGCCGGCGTCCGGTTGGTCGTGCACGACACGAGCGCGGGGGCGCGCGACGCGGCGGCCAAGCTTGGGGGTGTGACAGTGGCGGCTGGAGCGGCCGAGGTGGCGACGCGGGCCGACATTCTCTTCACGTGCTTGCCCAACGACGCCATCGTGCGGACGGCCTATCTGGGCGAGGGGGGCATCGCCTCGGCGGGCAAACGCGGGCTCATCACCTGCGATTGCTCCACGGTGAGCTCGGAAGCGACGCTCGAAGTGGCGCGAGGGCTCGCGGCCAAGGGCATCACCCACATGGACACGCCCATGCTGGGCTCGCAGCCCCAGGCCGTCTCTGGCGAGATCTTCTTCATCGTGGGGGGCGAGGCCTCGGCTCTCGAGCGCATCAAGCCGTGTCTGGAGATCATGGGCAAGCTGCACATGTACGTGGGCGCCTCCTCCATGGGCAATCGCGTGAAGCTGATTCACAACGGACTCGCCGCGGTCACGTCGGTGGCGGTGGCCGAGGCCCTCGCTGTCTGCGTGCAGTCGGGAGTGGATCCCTACATCTTCTACGACGTCGTGCGGAACGGCGGCGGCATGGCCTTCGGCACCTATTTCGACCGGCGCGCCAAGCGCATCTTCGACGGGGAGTTCTCGCCGACCTTCATGTGTGAGCTCATGCGCAAGGACGCCGGGCTCGCCCTCGACCTGGCGCGCGTCTCGAAGGTACCCGCGCCGATGCTCGAGGAGACCAAGCGGACGTACGACGAGGCGGTGGAGAAAGGCTGGGGCCGGGAGGACTTCTCGGCCGTCACCCACGTGATCGAGCGGCGGATCGGCCGGAAGCTCTCGAAGAGCTAGACCCCTGTATAGAGGAGGACGAACCGACCCTGGGGAATAGTTCTTGACAAAATCGATTGAGATAGGGACTATTGTCGCCATGGCGCCTCGAGCCTTGGCGGATCATCCACTTCGCGACCCCGGACAGGAACACTGCCAGGTGTGCGGGGGCAAGGTCGTGGTCAAGAACGCGGACGAGATCGTGATCAAGAACGCCATTCTGCGGGTCGACGGCGCATCCCGCCGCGTCTCGGCGAAATGTAGTCGCTGTAAAGCGTGGGTGGCGGTGCCGCTCACATACACGGGCTAGAACACCCCCAAGGGCACAGGTCGAAGCCGAGGACAGAAGCCGGGAGGATGGCCGCAGCGGCGGCCGCTCCCGGCTTTCGTCTTTTCGGCCCGGAACGGGGAGAGGCGCATGAGCGAGTCGGTAAAGGAGACGAAGGCGCAGCGAGCCGAGCGGCTCAAGGGCCAGCTGAATCCCTGGTCGGCCTACGCGGAGATCGAGCGTTTCGCGCGGGAGGGGTGGGACGCCATTCCTCCCGAATGGCTCAACACGTACTTCCGCTGGTGGGGGATCTACACCCAGGGCGACGGCATGGGCGCGATCGGGGGCGCGGGCGGTGAGGGCAAGGCGGTGCGCCATCTCCTCGTGCGTATCCGCATTCCCAATGGCCTCCTGAGCTCACGGCAGGCCGCGCGCATTGCAGACCTCGCCGAGCGGTATGCGCGCGGGGTGGCCGACCTCACCGTGCGGCAGAACATCCAGCTCCATTGGGTACGCATCGAGGACCTGCCTGCCGTCATCACCGGGCTCCGCGAGGTCGGCATCAGTACGCTCGGCTCCTGTGGCGACGTGACCCGCAACGTCACGGGCTGCCCTCTGGCCGGCGTGGACGGTGAAGAGGTCGCCGATGCCTCGCCGCTCGTGGAGGCGACCACGGCCATGCTGAACGGGAGCCCCGAGTTCTACAACCTGCCCCGCAAGTTCAAGGTCTCCATTACGGGCTGCCGTGTGTGGTGTTCCTATCCCGAGATCAACGACGTGGGGCTGACCGCCTTGCGGCATCCCGACACGGGGCAGCTCGGCTTCTCCGTTCGGGTGGGGGGCGGGCTCTCGACGGATCCGCACCTTTCCCGTCGTCTCGACGCGTTCGTGCCCTGGCACCAGGCGCCCGCCGTGGTGAAGGGTGTCGCGGAGATCTTTCGCGACAGCGACGTGCTCCGGCAGAGCCGCGAGAAGGCCCGGCTCAAGTTCCTCTTCTTGCATCACGGATGGACGGAGGCGCGCTTCCTTGCCGAGCTCGAGACGCGCCTGGGGCAACGCTTCGCCGCGGGCGCACCGGAAGCACCGCCGGAAGACGTGTATCGCGACCACGTGGGTATACACGCCCAAAAGCAGCCTGGCCTCGCCTACATCGGCATCGCCGTGCTGCGGGGCCGGCTCACCTCGGCGCAGCTTCGCGCGGTGGCGCAGCTGGCCGAGCGCTACGGCACTGGGGACCTGCGCTCCACGGGTATGCAGAACCTCCTCGTCCTCAACGTGCCGCGGAGTCTCGCCGAGGATCTCGCGCGGGAGCTCGAGGCGCTCGGGCTTCGCGTCGACGCCTCGTCGTTCTGGCGCGGCACCATCGCCTGCACGGGGACGGAGTTCTGCAAGATCGCGCTGACGGAGACCAAGGGCTTCGCCCGACGACTCGTGGCCGATCTCGAGTCGAGGCTGCCGGGATTCGAGGAGCACCTGAAGATTCACGTCACCGGCTGCCCCAACAGCTGCGGCCAGCACTGGATCGCTGATCTTGGCCTCGAGGGCAAGAAGCTGAAGCTCGAGGGGCGGCTGGTGGACGCCTACTACTTCTGCGTGGGCGGCTCGGTCGGGGCCCACGCGGCCGTCGCCCGTCCCGTCGGCTATCGTGTGGCCGCCCCCGAGGTGCCCGGGGCGATCGAGCGGCTCCTGCGCGCGTTCCTCGCCGAGCGGCGCCCGGGCCAGAACTTTCGCCAATTCTGCTCAGCGCACACCGACGAGGAGCTCCGCCACATGCTGGCGGGCGAGGCCACCGCCGCCGTCGAGCGCGACATCGCGCTGGCGCGGCCTCCCCACGGCGTCGACGGCTAGTGCGCTTGTCGACCGCTTGCGCATTCTCGCCGCGGGTCGGGCGAGTCCACTACTGGAAAGGGAACGAGACATGCCACTGAGACTGAGCGATACCGCACCTGACTTCCACGCCGAGACCACCTATGGCTCGATCAGCTTCCACGACGGGCTGGGCGACCAGCGGGGTCTGCTGTTCTCGCATCCCCGGGATTTCACGTCGGTGTGCACCACGGAACTTGGCCACGTGGCCCGCCTCAAGCCCGAGCTCGAGGCCGCCTCTGCCTGGTGGTGGGAGGTGGTCCGGTGGCGGAGGCCAAGGTCCACGGACTCCTCGCCGCGGGGGCAAGGGTCACGGTGGTGAGCCCGGAGCTGACAACGACCCTCGCCTCGTGGGCCGCCGACGGCCGCATCAGCCACGGGCCACACGAGTACGGGCCCGACGACCTCGACGGGCAGCAGCTGGTCTTCGCCGCCACCGACCGCCGGGAGGTGACGGAGGCGGTGGCGGGCGAGGCGCGTCGCCGCGGGGTGTGGGTAAACGCCGCGGACGATCCCGCCTTCTGTGACTTCCTGCTTCCCTCCGTGCTGCGGAGGGGGCGACTCGTTGTCGCAGTGTCGACGGGAGGCGCCAGCCCGGCTCTCGCGGCACGCGTGAAGCAGGATCTCGAGGCTCACGTACCATCGGAGTACGAGGCCCTGGTCGAGCTGGCCGCGGAGGTGCGCTCAGAGCTCCGCGCGCGGGCAACCCGCCCAGGGGGAACGGCCTGGCGCGAGGCCCTCGGAGGAGACCTCGTTACCTTGCTCGCTCAGGGCAAGCGCGGCGAGGCCAAGGCGCGGCTGCTCGATCGCCTCGGAGTAACGAGGTGAGGGCGGGCCGCGTCTGTCTGGTCGGCGCCGGTCCCGGCGATCCAGGGCTTCTCACCCTGCGCGCCGCCGAGCGTCTCCGCGAGGCGGAGGTGGTGGTCTACGATCGGCTCGTGAACCCGGCGCTTCTCGATCTCGCTCCCCCTGAAGCGCTTCGCATCTTCGCGGGCAAGCGGGTCGGCGCCCACTGTTTGCCGCAGGGGTCGATCAATGCCCTGCTCATCCATCACGCCGAGGCAGGACGCTTTGTGGTCAGGCTCAAGGGCGGCGATCCGTTCGTGTTCGGCAGGGGCGGAGAGGAAGCCCTCGCCCTCGCGAAGGCCGGCATCGCGGTGGAAATCGTGCCCGGCGTCAGCTCGGCCATCGCCGTGCCCGCTCACGCCGGGATACCCGTGACGCATCGGGGAATGGCTTCGTCGTTCGCGGTGCTCACAGGGCACGAGGATCCGTCCAAGGACGGCGAGACCATCGACTGGGCCAGGCTCGCCACGGCTGTGGACACGTTGGTCGTGCTCATGGCGGTCGGCGCATTCCCGAGGATAGTCGGCGCCTTGCTCGCGAACGGACGTGCGCCGGGGACGCCCGTGGCGCTGATTCGCTGGGGAACTACCGAAGCAGAGGAAGTACGGGTGGGAACGCTCGGCGACATCGTCGAGCGGGCTCGAGGGCTCGAGCCTCCGGTGGTCGCCGTGATCGGGCAGGTGGTCGCGTTGCGCGCGCAGCTCGGATCAGATCAGGCGTGCTCAGCCGTTCAGACCTTGGCGACCGCCTACCTCTGATCCGACGGCGCCAGCTCTAGGCGGATCTGCGATAGCTTTCGAACCCGCTCAGCGGTTTCGGCCGA
>Ga0306925_10005556_pt1 | contig 11584 bp, 8 predicted proteins | sample flu12Cox44000176_FD_203755 | JGI IMG/M metagenome (GOLD analysis project Ga0306925, IMG submission 203755) | Lab enrichment of tropical soil microbial communities from Luquillo Experimental Forest, Puerto Rico - flux8day.12C.oxic.44.000.176 (v2)... | ecosystem: Environmental > Terrestrial > Soil...
CACGCACAAGTAAATCGCTGGCGAAGCCGAGTGCCGGATTGGCTGTCACGCCTGAGAACGCATCGCTGCCTCCGCACTGCATGCCAACCACCAGCGCAGACGCTGGGCAGGTCTCGCGCCGTCGTCTGTCAAGGCGCTGCAGATGCTGCTCGGCTGTCCGTATGATCGAGCCGATCATGGCGTCGAAGCCAATATGCGAAGGGTCCTGCAGGGTGACGAGATCGTAGTCACGCGCGCCGGCTGGCAACAGTCGCTCGGGCTGCAACTTCTCGCAGCCGAGGCTGACCACCATGCAGCCCCCGCCGAAGTTGGGATTGAAGCTGATGTTGCGCAGGGTGCGGATCGGAATCACAGCGTCAGGTGCGTCGATGGCGACGCCGCAGCCGTAGATATGCTCGAGTGGCACCACGTCGTCGACGTTGGGATATTGCGGCAGCAGCTCGGCACGGATACGCCGCACCGCGTGCTCGACCACGCCGGAGACGCATTGCACGGTAGTCGTAATGCCGAGGATGTTGCGCGTGCCGACCGATCCGTCGGGGTTGCGAAAGCCTTCGAACGTATAGCCTTCGAGCGCGGGTGCGAGCGGGGCGTTGTCGGTTGCGATCGGCAAGTCTTTGAGCGCTGGTGCTGTGGGCATCACTAGCCGCTGCTCGTTGACCCACGAGCCCGCCGGGAGTGGCTCTTTGGCGAAGCCTATGGCGACGTTGTAGCGACGCACGGGCGCGCCCTCGGCGATGTCGGCAAGAGCCACTTTGTGGCCCTGCGGCACGCGCTCGCGCAGATGCACGCCGGTGTCTATCCGAGTTCCCGCTGCAAGCCCGAAGTCGTCGACGACGATTCCCACATTATCGTTTGCATGCATGCGGATGAGCCGCGGTATGTCGGCGGAAAGCGCACGTTGCGTCGAAAAATTATCCATGTTGCCGCTCCCTTGAGTATTCGCACTTGCTGCGCCTCACGCCACCTCCAAGAGGGCCTTCGTGTAACCCAAACAAAATGAGAAGAAGCGCTCCCGATTCGGATCCACGTCCGAAAACGGCACGTGATCCGGACATAGAATTCCGTCGTACCCAACCTCCCGATAGGCGCGAATGCAAGCCGGCATGTCTACCGATCCTTCGTCTGGCATGGCCTCGCGAAAGTCGAGGTACCCACCTTGGATATTACGGAAATGGACCATGAAGATGCGCCGCTGCGGTCCGAAGGTGCGGATCGCCTCGAGCACCGTCTCCGTCGGCCGCGTCGACATCTCCGCAATCGTTCCCTGGCAGAAGTTGAAGCCATGGAACCGGCTTCCCGGTGCCAGGGCAACGAAACGGCGCATGCCATCGAGTGAGCCGAGCACGTGATGCACGCCGTTGAGCCCGCCGGGCGGATACGCTGGATCGTGTGGATGACAGGCGAGGCGGATGCCGCAGCGTTCGGCCTCGGGGAGAAGCTCGGAAACCAGATACTTGATCGCGCGCCATCCGTCGGCTTCGCTGATGCCGCCGGCTTCGCTTGCCATTACCTGGCCGCCGCCCTCAGGTGTGCCGTGCACCGAGACGGCCCCATACGCGCCGCCATGCTCGGGTAGCACGACTCCCCAGTAGGAGAAGCGCGCGTCGTTTTCGGAGCGGTAGTCGGCGGCGCGAAAGACGCTGCACTGCATGCCGCCGCGCCCCTCAGTCACCCCGGTGCGCGTAATGCCCACCATGGCGACAGTGTACTTAAGCATCGGCACGCCGCCCTCGGCGGCGGCGCGAATGTTCTGGCGTAGCCGCTCGGCGATGTGCGCGGCGCGATCGGGCTGCCGCAGGCTGTCGAGCAAGATGGAGCCGACATCGAGCGCCATCCCGTCGAGCCGCATGCCGAAGCCCTCGATGCGTCGCCGTTGCCCAGCGATCTTGCCGGCGCTCCACGCGCCGTCGTCGTCGGCCACGTCGCGGTTGGGGCGTGAGTCGATAACGATGCCCTTGCAGCCGAGCTGCGCCGAGAGGCGCAGTCGGCCATCGGTCGGATTGATGAGTTGCTCACCTATGTACATGCAAAACTCCGCGCCTACTTCACCAGTTCTAGCCGCTTAATTTCGCCGACGATAACTAGGTAGCTCGCCGCTGCGATCAGCGCATTCGCAGCGACGAAGACCAGCGCGCCGTTGAACGACCCGGTTATCTGAACGATGTAGCCGATCACGATCGGCGTCGTAATCGACGACAGGTTGCCGCACATGTTGAACACGCCGCCCGCAAAGCCGGTGATCTCCTTCGGCGCGGTATCGGACATCACCGCCCAGCCAAGCGCGCCAATACCCTTGCCGAAGAAAGACAGCGCCATGAGGGCGACTACGATCCACTGGATGTTGGTGTAATTGCAACCGATCATCACCATCGAGAGGAGCATGCCGGCCACGATCGGCGTCTTGCGCGCGACCGATAGGCTGTACTTCATGCGCAGCATGATGTCGGAGAGAACGCCGCCGAGCACACCGCCGAGGAACCCGCATATAGCCGGTATGGAAGCGACAAGCCCCGCCTGGAGAATCGTCATTCCCCGCGCCTGCACGAGGTAGACCGGGAACCACGTAATAAAAAAATAGGTCAGCGCATTGATGCAGTACTGGCCAAGGAAGATGCCGACGAACATGCGGCTGCCGAACAGCTGTTTGATGTTGTCCCTCGTATCGGCCCAAGTTGCGTTCGACACGCCAGCCGCTTCGCCCGGCTTCCGAGCGCCGGTGTCCATTGTCACCAGGCCACCGCCGGCCGCGATATAGTCGAGCTCGGCCTTGTTGGCGCGGGGATGCTCTGCCGGCGCGTGGACGAACTGCACCCAGACGCCTGCGAGGACGAGTCCGAGCCCGCCCATAACGGCGAACACCCAGGGCCAGCCGAATGCATAGATGATCCAACCCATCAGCGGCGCGAAAATGACGGTGGCGAAGTATTGTGCGGAATTAAAAATCGCGGCCGCGGTTGCGCGCTCCTGTTTGGGAAACCAGGCCGCCACAACCCGGCTATTGCCTGGGAATGAAGGCGATTCCGCTACGCCGAGGAGGAAGCGCAGAGTGAACAGGACGAAGACCGCGAAGCCGCCTGTGAGAAAGCCGACCAGCCCCTGGGCTGCCGTCAACACAGACCAGGTGAAGATGCTGAGCCCATAGACGATCTTCGAGCCAAAGCGATCTAGCAGCCAGCCGCCAGGGAGCTGTGCCAAAACGTAGGACCAGCCGAATGCCGAGAAGATGAAGCCCATTTGCGCGGCGTTAAGACCCAGATCCTTGGACACCACCGGTCCGGCGAGCGAGATGGTCGCCCGATCCGCGTAGTTGACGGCCGTGACGACGAACAAAATGACGACGATGAGCCACCGAACATTGGTCTTGCTGGCTGTCGCCTCGGGTGAGTCGGGTCCGCCGAACGTTGCCGCAGTCATGCCTTCCTCCGCTTCGCCTCTTCGCCTGTCATTGTGGAGGTTTTTGCCCAATCTCCAATAGTCTCAAGCGCCCTCACACCATGCCAGAATGGTCCAACTTCACGCCGCACGGCACCTTAGTCGGTAAAGGCACTGAGTGACCGCCAGGCAAGATCGCTATCGCAGCCGCCTTCGGGAGGAGCGGACATGACGGGTAGCGATCGGAAGCGACGCTTTTGATCCAAAGCGGATATTATTCCCTAGATGGACACACCCCATCCCCAACCATAGACTCAACTCGAAATCCTAGTTGGGCCAGGGCGACGACTTTTATGGCCGAGGCGCGGGTTGTACGCGCCACCTAGTGGCTATCCTCACGATCTATGTCGCTGGCTACGGCCAGACGATCGAGGCCGCATCGTCACCGAACCACAAGGAGGCAGGTCGTGAAAAACATCGCGAAATTGGCCAAAGGGATCATGATTGTCGCAATGACAACGCTAATCGGGAGCGCTCCAGTGCCGGCAGGAACATTCGCCTACGTATCGAATGCCGACGATGGCGACATCGGGGTGTACAGCGTGCAGGCAGATGGCTCTCTGAAACCGGGCGAACACGTCAAGGCGGCGAACGTCGTCATGCCGATGGCGGTTAGCCCGGACCGTCGTTTTCTTTACGCGGCGGCGCGCTCCAAGCCGTATTCAGTTTTCGCTTATGCGATCGACCCAAACACAGGCGCATTGAAGATTTTGTCGGTATCCCCGCTCACCGAGAGCTTTCCGTACATCTCGCTCGACAAGACTGGTCGTTACCTATTCGGCGCGTCGTACGGCTCTAACTTGATCAGCGTCAATGCGATCGGGGAGGACGGGCGCGTCGCTCCCGAGCCGCTGCAGGTGATACCAGTAGGCCGCAACGCGCACTCGATCCGCACCGACGAGAACAATAAGTTCGTTTTCGTGTGCACGCTTGGCAGCGACGAAATATTCCAGTTCAAGTTCGATTCGAAGACCGGGCATCTTACTTCGAACACGCCTGCGGTCTTCCTGACGAAACCGGCGCTGGGCCCGCGCCACTTCATTACGTCGAGCGACAACAGATTTGTGTACGTGCTGAGCGAGCTGACTGGCACGGTCACGACGTTTTCGCTGAACAACGATACAGGGTCGTTGACGGAAGTTAGCTCAGAATCCGGCTTGCCCTCCGAATCCAAGCTCGTACCCGGGGCGCCACGGGGCCCAGTAGGCGCGCCCGGCGGGCCGCCGCCGCGCAACACCGACAACGATATCTGGGCAGCAGATTTGCATCTGACACCGAACGGCAAATTCCTTTACATGACGGAGCGCACCAGCAATTCCCTCGCTACCTTCAATGTCGATGGCGCCACCGGCAAGCTCATTTTTCTGAACAGCACGCCTACCGAGAAGCAGCCGCGCGGATTTGCGATTGATCCCAAGGGAAGATTTCTCGTCGTATCTGGGGAAAAGTCGGACACGATCTCAGCTTACGCGATCGACGCGGCAAGCGGTGCTGTGAAGCTGATCGGTAAGTATCCCTCAGGAAAGGGCGCGAACTGGGTGGAAATCGTCAGTTTTGATTAGGGCTATTTCGCGTGCAATGCCGGCGGCGCCCTCACTTGATGCGGGCCGCGTTCTACTCTTCGACGAGCACGCCCACCAATGGGCGAGCGTGAAAAACACCCAAGCCCCCGCGGCCAAGTCGGCTTTTCAGGTCGCTATTGGGGGTAAAGCGTACATCGGGCTAGGGCGCCGAAATGGTCGCCTTTGACCCAAAGCCGACATCGGTCCATCAGGTCGCGATGAGGCCACTTCCGGTGCGCCGGTGTGACCCGGTACGATGCCTGTCCTAGGCGGGCGAGGCAATGAAGCGGCGGTCAAAAGCGAGCAGCAAAGTAGATAGGACGTCGCTCGTGAATGGCATCGTGCCATGGCCTCTCCGGGCCGCGGCTATTTCGGGGCGAAGTTTATGCGCGTCACTAGTTCCCAGCGCTGCCACGCGTGCGGCGCGAGTTCATCACTATTGTCGGCACCGCAGTTGCGTGGCCCTACGTCGCTTCACTTTGATGGCGATCATGGTCGCCTGAAGGATTCACCAAGTGCCTGAAAAATAGGGTTCGTTTGGGGGCTGATTTGAATTAGTCCAACACACGGCGAAGTTGGCGAAATTACCAATGCAGCGCAGCCTGGTAAGATGTGAGGTAAAGGCACAACTCGCGCCCTAAAGGATCGCCCGCATGGTCCAAATCATCCAGTGGCTCGAACAGCATAACATTAACGCAGTAAATGCAATCGGCACCATTGCCATTCTTCTTTTGGCTTTGATCATTATTCCCATTCTGACCCGATTTCTCAGGCTATGGCTCGTTTACCTTCAAAGCCATCTGAATCTGACCGACCAAGCCAATTTCATGATCAATCGCGTCACAACCGCAGTTCTTTGGACGCTTACCGTCTTCATCGTGCTCAGCGTTTGGGGCATTAGCCTTGGCGGTGTCTGGGCGGTTCTGGTCAGTGCAATAACCATTGTTGGCGTTGGGTTCATCGCTACTTGGGCGATGATCAGCAATTTTACGGCTAGTTTCTTTCTTGCACTCTGGCGACCATTTCAAGTTGGACAGACTGTCGAAATTCTCCCCGAAAATCTGAAAGGACGTGTCGTAGATCGAAATCTAATGTTCACGACTCTTGGCGAAGAGGGCGGTTGTATGCTTCAGATCCCTAATAACTTATTTTTCCAGAAGATGTTCAGGGTGAGTGGCGAGCCGGTAGCGGCGAGTCGTCGCACAAGCTAACGGCCTGCAAATTCAAGTTCTCAGGGCTAACCACAAGCCGCGAGATCGACGCAGCGTTCGCAGCTTTCATCTACGACTGGCCCGACGCCCTCTTGGTGACTGGCATATCCTTCTTCAACAGCCGTCGAGTTCAATTGGCCCGATTTTCTGGTTTTGCGGGGACAGAATATCGCTGACGCCATTCTCGAGACAGCCATTTGTCAGATTAATGTGAGCGATGTCACCTATTATCGATGGCAGCAACCCACCGCGACACTTCGGCCCGCTGAATTGCTTAAGGACCATGCACCTGACGGGCCATAACTGATGCGGCAGGTCCGTCACCGATAGTTACCCGCGTAGTGCGGCCAGTGCCAATAGTCACCGCGCTTGTTTGTGACAGCCGAACAAGCTTATCGTTCTGCTGCCGGGCAGATGCCTTTGCGATGCGCGTTGGGCGAACGCACTCTTGGGCGCGCGCATGTCTGCGGGTGCCGTTCTGGTGACCCTGTGCCTCTTTATCGGCGCCGGCATCGTCATGGTGATGCTGGACGAGAGGCGCCCGCAAAAGTAAGGACGGGACCGGCTTGTCCCACGGTCCCGCCCCGTCTGCTGGGTAACGCTTTGGACAGGAGCCCCCGCAGCATCGCGGACTGTACGTCGCCCGCTGTTACAAAACCGTTAGCGCGGTTACTTGTAGGCTTGCACCGGACGCAATTCGCTTTCGCTGGCAGCGCGCTCGTGTTCCTCGTGGACGCTCTTGATCCTGTATAGAGGCTCGCCATCATCCGGCGAGGGTAATCGCGCTGTGATTTGATAAGGAGAGCGGGACGCGTCGATTAGACGGTCCCGTGGATGGTAAAATACCATCTGCCCGATTTTGAACTTGTGATTTGCCATTGCGCGGACCTTGACGGCGACTCGCGACGCCGCGCATGAGGATAGCACCCGGCTGCGCCTTTGGTGTTTTGCGGGCGATATTGGTCCCTTTTGGCATCCCTAGCGACCGCCCGGTAAGTCGCTTTCACGGTCGCTGTTGGGGGCAAAGCGGACATGGGCTAGGGCACCAAAAATGACGCTTTTGACCCATAGCGGACATGGCTAAGCCAATATTGCTGCGCCGCACAATCACCTCGGGACCAGGGTGAATGCCAGCCCGCCGTTGCGCGCAGCGGACACGATGTTTGCCTTTCTGGTTATTACTTGTTGCTGATTGAGGGCGGCGCCGACTGATTGGACACATTCCCGTCAATCTTATTGTCGCCGTAGCTCTGCAGTGTGCCGCCGGTAATTATACCCCAACCGTTGGCATTCCCTGTCACTGCCGATTGGCCAACTAGAAGCGTGGCGTTGGTGCCTTGTGCAGCGATGCCGAGCCCATTATTGGCTGCGACCGAGCGGAGTACCATGACGGTGACGGGGGCGCTGCCTGTCGCCGTAACTGATGACATACCAACATTCGTGTTATTGGCCGCCACACTATCCGCTATCGTAACGTTCAACATTGGAGCCAACACGGCCGAACCCTGGATTACCATCCCATTATGGTTGTTGGATGCTTCCACTCGTTCAAATGCAGCCGCGACGGTTGCCGAACTGGTCGGAACAAGATAGATCCCGGCATCCGCGTTGTTGTCCAACAACGTGTCCGATATCCGCAGAGTGCTTGTAAGTGAAGAACTTGGAGAGAAGAAAATCCCGTCGTGTGTGAAATTGCGGAAGACGCAGTCTACGATGATGAGGGAATTTCCGCTGTTGAACGCGATCCCATTGTTCCCGACTCCGGCACCGTTAGCTGTTAAGCCGCGCAATTCGATGACATCGCTTGACCCCGCGGAGATATCGATGGCGTCGGCGGTCGGGGGGTTCGGAACGATTCCGGCCTCGACGCCGGGAGGGCTGGTGATGGTAACGGCCTTCGTGATGTTGATGGGGCCGAAGCCTGCGCTATCGATGGCGGTAACCTCGCCGCCAGCGTCCACCACGTCGTGGGCGTGTTGAAACGTCTTGCACGGCGAGCCGAACGTGCAGGGATTAGCGTCATACCGTACGAAGCGACGAACACGCGGGCACGGGCATGAGCCGGAGCGGCGTCCAGCGAGTAGACAAGCGCGGCCGCGAACAGAGTAAGCGGTAGCTGAGTACGCATTCAAAAAGTCCTCCGGTTGAGTGTCGCCCCAGAAGGGCAATGCGGAGGATGCTAGCTGGAAGCAGAACGAGCGGGAATGGGTTGTCGGACCGGCCAACAAAAAAGCAGCCCCGTCGAGGGGGCTGCAAAGTTTTGTAAACAGGTACAGCTAATGCGCGGACCCTACTGCAGCGGCGCGGTCGTGCAAGCGAACTCCGCTGCGGTGGTTAATTGGCGGGCGGCGAATGCTGGTCCTGCTTGCGGCAGCGACACCTCCGCGTCACTATTGCGTGCTTTAACCGGGGCCAATCATGTCCAAGGCAATTGTTTTTCTAACAGCTGTGGTCATCGGGCTTTCGTCGCCGGCACTTGCTGGCGGTAAGGGCGGTGGTAGTGGTGGCGGCGGACAAAACGCCACCAATCATGCACCGACGGGCGGCGCATCGAACGGCAGCAACCAAACGCAACAGCCAAATAAGGCGACCGGGCTGGGCCTCAGAAAATCAGGAGGCGACCCCAAGACCGCGGGTAAGGCTTTCCTTCGTTAAGTATGTGAGCGTTTCACGTCCGCCGTCACGTGCTAACACGTCGACCTCGCCCGCACGTCCTTGGACAGATGGCCAAGCAGCGACCGGACATCGGCCAACGTCTTGAGCGTCATCACGCCGGGAATGACCAGCGGCCGGGGCAGGGTGCCGCGATCCAGTTGGGAGCGTCATCGCTGTTTGCTTTTTTGTCGCAGACATAAAGGAAAGCAAAATCGTTGGCCGCAACCCATATGTGCTTGAAAGGCCGCCTAGGGAGGGCGGCGAGGAGGGTCTGATGACAGACTCACATGAAACGAATGCCCGAGAGCCTAAAACCGAAATCGACACTGCTGGTTGGCTGTTTGTAGGTGCTGCTGCCGTCATCACTGCCATCACCGTGATGGCCGTTATGCATGGCGCCAAGATCATCACACTCACAGGCAACCCAGCAGTACCGTCTGGTTAGGGTCGGAGGTTTTTACGAGGGCTCGATAGCGAAGTCTTTTGCGAGGCGACGCGCAGGTTTAATGATTGTGCTCTTTTGCTGCGCTGCACTTTGGTCGCTATTCGGGGTAAAGCGGATATTGAGCGTCTGGAATTTGCTGCGCTGCAATGCGCCCCGTCTCATTCGTAGTGCGGACGCCTGGCCGCAATGCTCGGCTGGGTCGGGCGCAGCGCACCAAACTCGCATGCTTCACGCCTTTGTCATCTCTCGACGTAAAGATGGACGATAGTCTTGCTTCAGAGTTCGGCGGTGCCATTTCGCGACGCCGCCGCAACAACAAGAAACTGACAGAGCATCATTCTCTAACGAGGAGGAATGAAATGTCAGCTACACTCATCAACCTTATCATCCAACTCATCGCCGGTGCCATCGGTGGCAACGCCGCAGGCGCGGCTGTGAAGAACGTCGACCTGGGTACACTAGGAAATACCATTGCCGGCGCGCTCGGCGGTGCGGGCGGCGGTACGCTGCTCACGGCGCTGTTGCCCCTGCTTCAGGGCGCGGCCGGCGGTGTCGATATTGGCCAACTCCTCGGCCAGGCGGTCGGCGGTGGCGTTGCCGGCGCGATCGTTACCGCGATCGTTGGGCTTCTCAAGAACGCAATGGCCGGCCAGACGGCGAAGTAGCGCAGTTTGTCAGCGGCGATGCATGGACAGCCGTTAAGGCTGCACATCCCGAGATGCCTAGGCGTTTCGACCGTGTCGGCAAGTTGTCGGCACGGTCACTATTGGGGGGAAAGCAGACATGGGCCGGATTGGGGCAATGTCCGCTAATGACCCAAAGGCGACATCGGCGGCTCAAATTTGCTGTTGCACAACTTGAGCCTCTCTGAAGAGCCCTCGGCAATGACCCTACCGCCTCCGGAACCAAGCAAGCAGCCGATTAGCGCGGAGGCGCCATCTTCAAATACTCTCAAATTTTCCAAAAGGCGGCTGGCCCTTGCCTTTGTCATCGCCGGTATCTCCGATGCGATCGGTGCCTTCGTAACTCTGCTGCCGCCGATCGGGTGGGTAGTAGATCTTACGACGGCGTTGCTACTTTTCTTGGTACTGGGCCGGCAGTGGTTGCTATTGCCGGGACTAGCTCTGGAGGCCATTCCAGGCTTGGGCGTACTTCCATTCTGGCTGCTGGTGGTTGGAGCGATTGCTGTCCTGGGCACCCCTCGACCGAGATTTGAACGGCAGTAGAACCGCACGCTCTTTCATTACGTGTTTGTATAGCCGCGCATCGCTTCAGTATGTCCGTTTTTGGCAATTGGCGATCGCTCGGCAAGTCGCTATCGCGGTCGCTATTGGGGTAAGAGCGGACATCGTGCCGGGGCGCCAAAGCGACGCTTTTGACCCAAAGGCGACATCGGCGGCTCGGGATTGCTGCTCTGCAACGTGACCCTAAACCGCATTCCGCCGAGTACAATTCCCCGCTGTAATTGCCCCGTGACGTAGTCCCGAGCCTGGGGGCGGGCAATGCGACGACGCGATTTCATCAAGGTTGTTGCCGGTTCGGCAGTCGCATGGCCGCTTTCGGGTCGTGCACAGCGCGAGCGTATTCCACGGATCTGTGTGCTCATGAGCGTGGGGGATGACTCGGAAGGACGAGCCCGCATTGCAGCGTTTCGGCAGGGTCTTGAGAAATTGGGTTGGACCGAAGGCCAAAACGTGCGGATTGATGTTCGCTGGGCCGCAGGCGATGCCGCGCTTGAGCGCAAATTCGCAACCGAATTGGTCACGCTCACGCCTGATGTCATCCTAGCCACGGCCAGTCCGACTGTTGCTGCGTTGCAAGCGGTAACTCGAACCGTGCCGATCGTCTTCGCACATTCCGTCGATCCAGTCGGCGCTGGATTCGTGGATAGTCTGGCGCGGCCGGGCGGCAATGCCACCGGCTTCGTTTTGTACGAGTACAGCATAGGCGTGAAATGGCTCGAACTTCTCAAAGAGATCGCGCCCAACGTCACGCGAGTAGCGGTGCTTCGAGATCCCGCTATAGCTGCCGGGATAGGACAATTTGGCGCTATCCAATCTGTAGCGCCGACATTAGGCGTGGAGCTGACTCCCATTAACTTGCGCGACCCTGGCGAGATGGATCGTGCGATTTCAGCATTTGCCGGCTCCTCTAATGGTGGCCTCATCGTAACTGCGGCTCCAATAGCCACGGCTCATCGCGATCTCATCATCACGCTGGCTGCCAGGCACAAATTATGTGCGGTCTACAATTTACGTTTCTTCGTCACAGCGGGC
>Ga0306925_10005557_pt1 | contig 11584 bp, 12 predicted proteins | sample flu12Cox44000176_FD_203755 | JGI IMG/M metagenome (GOLD analysis project Ga0306925, IMG submission 203755) | Lab enrichment of tropical soil microbial communities from Luquillo Experimental Forest, Puerto Rico - flux8day.12C.oxic.44.000.176 (v2)... | ecosystem: Environmental > Terrestrial >...
CCCGCGATCGGGATCAGAAGCACAACCGCAACCGCAAAATTGATCCACAAGAAAGACAACGCCCAGTTTTGCTTTTGGTGGAGTCAAATCGCTGGCTTTGCAGCGTTGCGAGTTTCTATTTTGCGCTTACGGGTTCGAACGTGCCGATGCGGAAGACATTGACGAGCTGCGTCGTATCCTGACCCGCGAGCTTCATCTCTCCCAAGACATTCTCATAAAGGGTGCCATGCTCAACTTGCTTTGTCGCGAGCGAGACCCAAATTTCTCCCCAGTAATCGCTGCGCGCTTTCAGCGTCATGCCGCCGTTGACGACCTCCAGAGGATTGAAGAAGGCCTGGTATCGGATGACGGCGCACTCCTGACCGTTTCTCAGAGAACGTCCAATCCAAGTGAGCGCCACGTCGTGATTACGAAACGTGCCAACGCCGGGCATCTTCATGTCCTGATTCAAGGAGCTGTGGTAGGGCTCGTTCAGCTTCAGGTGATCGAAAAAGTCCTGCCCAAAGTATTCCATCATGCCTGTATCCCAAATCAGATTTCGCTCAAAGACTGCCGTTGGAGGGAAACCTTTGAAGAAATCGGGTTTGAAAGTGTCGCCCATATCATTGTGATAGCGAAATCCTTCCATAAAATCGACTTTCTGCGCAGCTCCGAATGGACCCGTCGCTCCGTCCGCGTCGGCCTGAGTGACGTTTTTCCATGCGACCTCTCCGCCCGCCAGTCCTCGTGTGTATTCCCCCATCAAGCGATGACGGTGCAGTATCTCTCCCCTGCTGTTTGCCGTGTTGTAGTCAACGGTAAACCGGTAAGTCCGGGGGCCGTTGTCCTTCACGGCCACTCCCTGCGGCAGGTTCCACGTTTGACCTGACAAGGATTGCGCGACTAGCGAAGGTCCGAGCAAGAGCTGCGCAAGTAGTACGTAGAGGGCCAGCAAGACAAGGCGGGCGACGGCAAGAATTGAAGTGGTTGTGATTAACATTGCATGTTGCCTCCTGGCGCCGAGTCTGCCATTGACGGAGAACCTAGGCATCCACTTACCGACGAAAGGCAACAATGCCCGACCGCGGGCCGTCAAGGGTGGACGAACTGTTGTAAAGTGCCATGACATGGCTTACAGAAATGCCAGCACATCCTGTGCACTTTCTCCTCGATCTCGTTGGTTATTTCATTGCTAGGGAACGTGTGGGGAACCCTTGGAGCGAAAGCGGTACAACCTCAGGGCGGACCGCCTCAGAGGCAGCCCCTATACACCAAGATGCGAAGAGCTATTCGCGGACGACGGAGACTCTGGCGGCGGAAACCTCGAGGCGCATCAAACGATGGTTTGAGTCAAGGTAGAGTACGACTTCCAGATCGGAAGTGACGACCTTCAATCCCTCATAGGTCTTTCCATCCGCGCTGACCGCGCCAGCCCAATCCACAGTAATCGAGCCCGGAGTTAATTCCTGGGGAATGAGAACGGAGAAAGTTTGCGTGCCGCGGCGCGTCCAATCGTAGATGCGCGCGAGAACTTCATATTGATGGTAGAGATTGTTATCGAGTACAACGATCTTGGGCGAGTTGAAAGACAAATCCTGCTCGAATGGGCGCGCGCCCTGCATTTGTAGGGTAATTTTAGCCACGCCATTGGCAAATAGGACGTGCGCGCCGTTGGTTTTCTCCGCTTGTGACGACCATTCGTAGCGGATGGGGGCTCCGTCAGGCTGCAGGGTAAGCGTACCGGTCACGGTCGATGCGGCGCTATCCGGCGGTTTTAATGTGGTTGTGCCCCGGGCGGTCCAGCCGCCGCCAGCCGCCGAAATCTCGAATTCTTCGCGGCCCACGGACTTGCCATCGAGGAGAACGTTCAACTTGCCCTTATCCGGCGCAAACACGGAACCGGGCGGCACCTTTTTCTGCGCGGCCTGAGCGATCAAGACGACACTCGAGGCCAAAAGAAATAGCAGGCCGCCAGTGATGACCCGCTTTCGTCTCCAGGTTGCACTCCCCATCGGCATCCCCCTCAGGATCGCGGTTCTTTCAAACCAGAGTTCGTTTCCAGGTCTTCGACAGGCACTCCTGCGATTCCGCGCCGCAGGATTTCCGAAACGACTGCCGCTGGATCGCCCGAACTATCCACGCGAAAATCGGCAAGTTGATAGGAAGCGAGGCGCTGCGCATAGAGAGCGCGAAAACTGCTTTCGTCCCGGAATAGCGGCCTGCCCGTCATCGTCATGCAACGGGAAAGTAGAACTTCTAAAGGAGAATCCAGCCAGATCATCGGGATGCCCGAATTGCGCAGGAATTCCGGGGCTCCTATTTGAGCATACGTGCCGCCTCCGAGGGCCAGAATCGTGGATTCATTTCTTTCCACCGCTCTGCCAATGGCACTGCGAAGCTGCTCGGCTTCCAATTGGCGGAACGCCGGCTCACCGTGGCGCTCAAAAAATTGCGGGATGGTTATGCCTGCGGCTTCTTCAATCTTTTCATCGAGATCAACAAAGCGCCAGCCGAGTTGGCGGGCCAGGCGAGAGCCTACCGTGCTTTTGCCCGAGCCCATGAAACCCGCCAGGCCCAACAAGAGAACATGGGTCTGCGCGTTCCGAACGATGTTCGATGGATTCACAATTCCGGAGAGCGCGAACTAATTGCGCTTCAGAATTCGGATTGTACCACTGTAGGAAGAGAGTTCGACTTTCGCGAGTCCCTGACCAACGGTGCCGATCAGGCTGTTGCCCGGCTTGGAGCTGGCGTGTTGGCGCTTGTGGGTATCCGGCTTTACGAATTCGGAAGCCTGATTGTCCACGTTTCCGAGAAGAGAGTAGGCATTCAGATCAAAGGAGTCGTTGCCGGAGAAGTGCACCTCTACAACCCCGCGGCCGCTATTCATGGTGTAAAGGCCCGTCCGGACGAAATCGCCGTCATAAAGAATATTGCCGGTCGTGGTCATCAGGTTGACGCTGCTCAACGCGGGCTGCAAAATTTGCGCACTGCCACTGATGGAGTTGAAATCGAGCTTGCCGGCGCATTGGGTGCAGACCAGGTTACCCGCGGTAGTTTTTACGATGATGTAACCGGAAACTTCCTTGAGGTGCACATCGCCCGCGATGCTTTGCAGCTTCATATCACCGTTGACCTGCTCCACGTAGATCAGGCCGGTCTGTGTCTTGAGCTGGAGTTCCGTTTCTTCGGGAACAAACACCTGGAAATTGGCTTCGACATCATGCGGCTGTGCGGACTGTGCCAGCGCGCTGGCGCTGATATCAATCCGGTCGCCGACCTGCTCGATATCAATCGCGACTTTGCTCGAAGCCACATCGCAGGTAACCACGACTTCCCGGTTTTTCCAGGATTTCACTTCGATGCGCCCGTTGACGATGTTCTGCAGGACTACCAGCGGGCGCCCCTTGACGGTGAAATGGCGTTCCTGGTGGTCGGTCTTGCCGGCCCAGGATGGCGCCGCGGCACAAAGAAGGAGTCCCGCGCCAAGAAGGGACAAAACGCCGCGCTCAACTATCTCTCGCTGCATCATTAGTTCTCGCTCCTTCCGCTATCCATCATCGCCGCCAGCAATTCCGCTTTCTGCTGGTAGGCGCTATTCAGATACTCGCGCGCCACATCGTCGTGCGGGTATTGTTTCAGATGAAGCTCACATTCAGCGATAAATTCATTGACGGTTTGCAGATCCTGCCGCAAAGAGGTGTTCACCGGAGAAGTAACGGCAAGGTGAAAGTTGGCCAAGTCACCTTCCGTGCGATTCAGATCGCCGGTGGGGTCGGAAACGACAGTGTGGCTGTCGGAAGAGACGACCGGAGAAGGGGCCACAGATGGAGCCGAAACAGTTGAGCCAGGATTGTTCTGCGCAATTGAAGGGCTGATCGGAGAAGGCTGTAAGTCTGGCTGGCGAGAAAGGAAAACTGCAGTGACGACAAGCACTAACCCAGCGCTCGCCGTGGCCAGCGCCCGAGGCCGAAACCAGGCGGCGAGACTCCGCCAACCCATCGAAGGCAAAGTTGCGCCCGCAACTTCGGCCGCTTCCCGGATCACGCCCTCCGTTTCTAATCGTGCGCGGAGAGAAATCCAGATGCGCTCCGGCGGATGCGCTTCGTCGGGAAGTGTCTTCGCGGCTGCAACGATGGAGGAAAGGTCGGCCAGGAACCCCTGACACGCCGTGCATCCGGCGAGATGCTCCCGGGCTGACGCAGGGAGTGGTGCGAGTCCTTCTTGTTCCAGAACGATTTCCAATTCCTTACACTGCATACTTCCAACTCCGAAGGGAGTTGCGCTGCGCGGCCCTCCCCACAAATCTCTTGCAAAAACCTGGCACCTGTTCGGACTCTGGCGTTGGCCTCATGTTAGCTCAATCCCCTGCATCCGACTGGGATCTTGCCGCCTGGCGTTCTTGCCGCGCCTGCTCCCGAATCTCTTCCTGGAGCAGTTCGCGCAGACGGGTGCGCGCCTTGTGCAATTGCGACTTCGAATTTCCGACCGAACACCCCATGATGCTAGCAATCTCATTGTGTTCGTAACCCTGTACATCGTGAAGGACGAACACGGTCTTATAACCCGGAGGCAACTTTCCGATAGAACGCTCCAGGTTGACCCGGTCTACCGCACCCGAAAGTCTCAAATCTGGGGCGCCCACGTCGCGCTTGGGGCCACTATTCTCGGCGTCCGGCTCAAGCGTCTCTTCCAGGGAATCCGTCGGCAAAGACTTCTTGCGCAAACGCATGAGCACGACATTGACCGTCATGCGGTGCAACCAGGTGGAAAAAGCCGACTCACCTCGAAACGTACCGATCTTTCGGAAGAGCTGCAGAAATGCCTCCTGCATCAGGTCTTCCGCATCCGCCGGATTCCCAACCATGCGCAGGCACAAGGCGTACACCCTGCGACCGTGCATCTGGTACAGAAACTCAAAAGCGGCGGCATCCCCCGCTTGTGCGCGACGGATTGCTTCCACTTCCGTCCATGCGACCGGCTCGGTTGGTCGTGATCGGGCCAACTGTGCAATGGCGGCGCTTCTAGTCCTTCGGATGCGCCCCATCCCTCCAAGAGTTGTCCCTGTGACGGCGGTCGAGGCACACATATGCAGCTATAGAGGCGGAAAGCCCCCCATGGGTTGCATGAGGCCGTGAGACGCCCGCAGGTTTTGTTATTGTCCCTTGATAGGGGGCATCCGTCTATGGACAAGATGATGGGTTCGGGCAACTGTGCGGGTGTGAGTTCCAAAGGCTTGCTCGCGAGTGGCAGGCATCCAGGGCCTCCCAATCTCGTTCCGGATGCACGGAATCCCCTTGTTCGAATTGCCCCACGGACGAGGAAAAGGCTAGCGCAAGTTCCTCGACGAGTCCGGCCCGACTTGCGCGTAAGCAATTCCCTGCTGAACAGGCTGTTGAACCGGCGATTCTCCGGTTTCTGGAACACTGGAAATTCTCGGGGACAAGAATTGGGCGCGGTACCAAAGTGCTTTGCGTGCATTAGCATCGCGCGGAGCAGGTTTTCCAAAGGCGAGAGACCGAAGCAGTGCGCAAACACGCGGGATTTGAACGCACAGAAGACCTCCGTAAATCGTGGAGGGTATTATAGGGAACGATATTTTTTTCAAGTCCATAACTGTTCTAACGAAGTACAGCCTGGGATACGGAATCGTAAATCGCCCATTTTGGAGGGTAAGGCGGGGCTTCCTTGCCCTGGCCATCGGGCCCCGTCTATACTCAGTTCTCATCAAACGGGAAAGGAACGAGCAGCCCTTGCAATTCGAACCGCGAGACCAATTTGAGCAGCGCCAGAAGAAGCTAGAGGAGATACAAGCTCTTGGCTATGAAGCATTTCCACGCGAATTCCGGTGGACCGATCGCCCAGAGGATCTTGTGGGCAAGTACTCCGAAACGAGCGGGCCCGAACTGGAAGCCGAAAAGAAAGAAGTGCGGGTAGCCGGGCGCATCGTTTCCTATCGATTGATGGGCAAGGCCGGTTTTGCCCATCTGCAAGGGGCGGGCAAGCGTATTCAGATTTATGTAAAGAAGGACGTGGTCGGGGAGAGGGGTTTTCAGCTTTTTCACTTGCTGGACCTGGGCGACCATATCGGGGTGCGCGGGCACCTCTTTCGGACGAAGACGGGCGAATTGTCGGTTTGGGTGGAAGAGCTCTTCTTTTTGTCGAAAGCCCTGCTTCCTTTGCCGGAAAAGTGGCATGGCTTGGCTGACATTGAACTGCGTTACCGACAGCGGTATCTGGACCTGGTGGCCACGGAAAAGTCTCGGGGGGTTTTTCAGACACGCGCGCGGATCATCCGCGAGCTCCGGCAGTTCTTTGACAGCCGCGGATACATTGAAGTCGAAACGCCGATGATGCATCCGATTGCGGGGGGAGCGGCGGCGCGGCCTTTCATCACTCACCACAACACTCTGGACATCGACCTATATCTTCGAATTGCGCCGGAACTTTATCTGAAGAGACTGACGGTGGGAGGGTTCGACCGGGTCTACGAGATCAATCGCAATTTCCGGAATGAGGGGATTTCGACGCAGCACAACCCTGAATTCACCATGCTGGAATTCTATGAGGCGTACAGTAATTATCGGGACCTGATGGATCTGAACGAGCAGCTCTTCGCGCAACTGGCGAAGAGCATTACCGGGTCGACGATTGTGCGTTACGGTGAGCAGGAATTGGAATTTGGCAAGTTCCAGCGCCTCAGCATGCGGGAAGCGATCGCAAAATTCTGGCCGGAGGGTGCCGGCGCGGCGCCAACGGTGGAAGAGCTTGCCGCAGCCGGCGGCGCCCGGCGTGCGACGGAACGTTACAATACTTGGGCGAGGGCGAATCAAGCTGAGTTTGCACCTTCTAAGGAAGGCTTTTCGGACGGTGAATGGACAGGGCACCTGTTTGAAGCCATTGCTGAGGATAAGCTGGTGCAGCCGACGATCCTGTATGACTTGCCGATGGAGATTTCTCCCCTCTCGAAGCAGAAACCCGAAGATCCGTCGCTGACGGAGCGATTTGAGATCTACGTTGCGGGAATGGAAATTGCCAACGGCTTCTCTGAACTGAATGATGCAGCAGAACAGGAGCAGCGCTTTCTCGCGCAGATTGCCCAGGGCGGCGAGGAGGCTCCACAGCAACTGGACATTGATTACGTGCGTGCACTATGCCACGGAATGCCGCCAACCGCCGGCGAGGGCATTGGCATTGACCGGTTGACCATGCTGCTGACGGACTCGCACTCCATTCGCGACGTCATTCTCTTTCCACTGCTCCGTCCCGAGGCGAAGCCTGAAGAACAACCCTCTGCGGAAAGCCAGAAGGCTTAGGGGCCCGCCGCGCATGGGATTCGAATGGTTTGTGGCGCGGCGCTACCTGCGATCTCCGAACCGGCCCACGGTTCTTCGGCTCATCACTTCCTTTTCGATTCTGGGCGTCGCTGCGGGTGTGGCTACGCTGGTGATCGCGCTGGCGATGAACAGCGGATTCCGCGAAACATTGCAGGACCGTTTGCTGGGTGTGACGGCGCACGTCTCGTTGACGCGGCCAGGCTCTGGTGGAATCTCGAACTATCGGCCGCTTGTCGAGCAATTTGAAAAAATGTCCGGTGTGCGATCAGTCACACCGGCGATTTACCAGACCGTTTTACTTTCGTTTGACGGGCAGGCGCGCGGAGTCGTGACCAAGGGCATTGATGTAGCGCGCGAGATGAAGAGCGACGAAGCCCTGCAGAAACTCAAGGCGGGACACCTGGACTTCGCACCCGACCCGGATGGAATTGACGCCTTGGTTGTGGGGAAACAGATTGCGGAAGAATGGAAACTGAAGCCCGGCGATTACGTTACGCTGACGAGTCCCCAAGGCCGACTGACGCCATTTGGGATAATGCCGCGCACCAGAAGATTTCGCGTTGCCGGGGCGTTCGATTCGGGCTTTTACGATTACGACGAGAACTGGTGCTTCGTCACGCTTCCAGCCGCGCAATCGCTCGCCGGTGCGGGCGATATTGTCAACGTCCTAGAGTTTCGGCTAGAAAAACCGGAAAGTGCGGCGGAGTTTGCCCGCACGGCCGAACAGGCCGCGGGGCAGGGATTTTCCGCCAGCACATGGATGGAAGAAAACCGCGCTCTCTTTCGGGCCTTGCGGCTCGAAAAACTGGTTACCGCAATTTTCATCGGTCTGATCACCTTTGTGGCGGGGCTGAACATCCTGGTGGTTCTTTCCATGACCGTCACGGACAAGGCGCGGGACATTGCCGTGCTCTTGGCCATGGGCGCGCGGCGGGAACAAATTCGAAAGATTTTTTTGTACCAGGGAATCACCATCGGAGCCACAGGTGTCTTTTTCGGTTTACTTGTGGGTTATGGCTTCAGTTGGGCCGCAGGCACCTATCACTTCATTCCTCTCGACCCGCAGGTTTATGCCGTGCCGTACGTGCCGTTCCATCCCAATTTCCTGGATGGCCTGTGGATTTCCGTAGCGGCCATGGCGATCGCAGTTGTGGCAACTCTCTTGCCCGCGCGAGAGGCTTCGCGGCTCTTGCCAGTGGACATTCTTCGCTTTGAGTAACTCTAGAAGGGCGCTAACGGGCAGGTCCTGGGCCCACCAAATGGAGTGAACCCTTGAAGTGGCACACAGAATTGGGCACAGTTTCCGGGAAAGGAAAAGACAGTGAAGAGAAAGCGATACTCCCGGAAATTTCAGCGGATGGCCGTCGAACGCATGAGAACTTGCGAACAGGTCGGTGAGTTAGCGCGAGAACTGGGCGTCAGACCGAGGTGCCTCTACAAATGGCGCGCAAAGCTCGAAGCACTCGAGCCAGGAGAAGAAGCATCACGTCCGAGCACACACGCGGCTGCTTACCGAAAGGAGAACCAACAGCTAAAGCGGCTGCTGGCCGAGAAGACCCTGGAAGTGGATTTTTTCAGAGGTGTCGATTAGGACCTACGGCCCGCGAAAGCTCATGAAAATCGCTTTGGGTTTAACATCGTAGCGGCCCGGAGCGGCGAGATCGAGCAACGAGTGGAGAAGTGGAGGCCGTAGAGGTGTCTGATCCGGAGCGTGCGTGTTGAGCGAATAATTGGGCGTCGTCTCTCTCGATAGGAGCCGCGATAGCCTGTGACCCTGCTTAAAGTAACTGAAGGCACGCTCTCCGCTCCCGCCAGAAGGAGCAACGATGCCTTACAAGATAGCGGGAATTGACGTCCATAAGAGGATGCTGGCCGTCGCTGTCTCAGACGTCGAAATCGATGGCGAGTACGAGTTTGGCAGGCGGCAGTTTGGGAGCAACCCGGCGCAATTGCGATTGCTGGCCGAGTGGCTGATTGAGCAGCAGGTCGAGGAAGTCGTCATGGAATCGACGGCGCAGTATTGGAAGCCTGTGTGGGGAACGCTGGAGCGATATTGGAAGCCGATTTGCCAGAAGCGGGAGGGTGCCCGCCCGATGTGGGGAACGCTGCACTTGGCACAGGCGCAGTCGAACAGGGCTCCGCAGGGGCGCAAGAATGATTTTGCTGACGCCGAACGTCTGGTGAAGCGGTTGGTGGCCCGGGAATTGACGCTGAGCTTTGTGCCCGATCCCGAGCAGCGCCTGTGGCGGACGGTCACACGCACCAAGTACCAACTGACGCGCAACCGAGTGCAATTACAGAATCGATTGGAAGCTCTGTTGGAAGAAGCGCACATCAAATTGTCCAGCCTGGTTTCCGATCTGCTGGGCGTTAGTGCGCGGCGGATGCTACACGCCCTGGCTGACGGTGAGACAGACCCGGCAGTGCTGGCGATGCTGGCCGATGGCCGCTTGCGCGCGACGCCAGAAGAGTTGCGCGACGCCCTGAGTGCATGCCAGGAACTGAATCCCACCTACCGCCGGGTCCTGAAGATGGCGCTGGAAGACCTGCAGCTGATTGAGAAGCAGGTTGGCCAGCTTGACCAGGAGATGGCCGATCTGCTCCGCGCGCATCAGGACCACATCCAGCGGCTGGCGGAAGTACCCGGTCTGGGAGTGGATTCGGCGCAGCAAATCATTGCCGAAGTGGGCGTGAGGGCCGCGACCTTTCCTTCCGAAGCACATTTATCTTCGTGGGTCGGCGCCTGCCCCGGCGACAATGAGAGCGCAGGCGTAAGCCGTGGACACCAGTCCCCGAAAGGCAATCGTCACATGCGGCGCATTCTCAATCAGGCTGCCAACGCTGCGGTCAAATATAAAGGAAGTATCTTCCAGATCCTCTACCGACGATACGTGCCGCGCCTGGGGCACAATCAAACGATTGGTGTGATTGCTCATCGTCTTTGCCGACTCGTGTGGAAGATTCTGAATCGAGGGGTCCGTTACAAGGAACACGGGCCGCTCATTAGCCAAAGGTCACGACACCAGCGCGCTGCACGGATGATCCGTCAACTCCGAAGCCTTGGCTACCGGATCGAACTGCCCAATCCCCAACCAGCTATCCCAACATGAACGCGAGATTTTCGACCCTGCCTTGCAAAAAGTCGAGGCTCGACGCCGGCGGAGCGGCGAAACTGGCGAGACGGAATCTACGAGCAGATCCGAGAAGTAATGTTTTTGCAAGGCAGTCTGAGCATCGAGCGCATGTGCCAGTTGCTTCCGGTCAGTCGCAGAAGTTTCTACCGCTCGCTGAAAGAGCGGCAACCTACCGAAGAAGAGACGGAGGTGCGATCTGTGATCCAGCAGATCGCCCTGGAGCATCGCCGGCGTTACGGGTATCGACGAATCACCGCGGAGCTGCGCCGCCGAGGAATGCAGGTGAACCACAAACGCGTGGTGCGGATCATGCAGAAAGATAACCTGCTGGCGCTACAACCGAAGCGCTTCAAGGTCACCACGGACTCGAACCACAAGTTCGAGATTTATCTGAACTTAGCGGCTCGGATGAAGCAGTGCGGGATCAATCAGCTTTGGGTAGCGGATATCACCTACATTCGACTGAAGGCGGAATTTGTCTACTTGGCGGTGATCCTGGACGGCTTCTCTCGCAAAGTGGTGGGCTGGGCGTTGGACCGTACCTTGGCGATGCGGCGCACCGTCGGAGCGCGGGAACAAGCCATCGAGCGCCGACAACCGAAACCCGGCCTCGTGCATCACTCGGATCGAGGGCTGCAATACGCTCGCGGGGAATATATCGCCCTCCTCGAGAAATACCACATGATTCCGAGCATGAGCCGACCGGCGAACCCCTACGACAACGCCAGTTGCGAAAGCTTCATCAAGACACTGAAGCGAGAAGAAATCTCGCTCACAAATACGAGAACCTGGAACATTTACGAACCAACATCGAAGAATTCATCGACGAGTATTACAATCGACAGCGCTTGCATTCTGCGCTGGCCTATTGCTCACCGGAAGAATTCGAGCGCAAGGCCGAATGCCAGGCCGAAAATCGAGGCGCCACGATCGAGGTTTTTGTGAACAAAGACAACGGCGAAAAGGTTTCGAAAGGGCTGCTGGGGAAGGAGACTCAAATGCCGTCCCCTTCCCCAGACCCCTTCTCTTGCTAGGAGATGTAGAAACGGCTTTATGAAAGCGGAAACTGTGTCCAAAGAATTTGTGCCATCTTAGGGGTTCACCCCAGGTTTTGCGCCCAATTTGCGCCCAAGT
>Ga0306925_10005560_pt1 | contig 11581 bp, 10 predicted proteins | sample flu12Cox44000176_FD_203755 | JGI IMG/M metagenome (GOLD analysis project Ga0306925, IMG submission 203755) | Lab enrichment of tropical soil microbial communities from Luquillo Experimental Forest, Puerto Rico - flux8day.12C.oxic.44.000.176 (v2)... | ecosystem: Environmental > Terrestrial >...
CCGTGACCGAGCGGTAGTACCATTCGGGATCGCTGATCCAGGCGTGCAATGGGCTGCGAACAAACATCTGCCACTCGCCGAGTGGCAGTGCAGCGCCAAAGCCGGCAAAGGCGAACCACAGATGGGCGAGCACTAGCCTCCGGCTATTCCACACAGTCGAGCCTCCGCCGCTCCGCCGCCATACGCGCGAACGCTGCCTTGTCGATGATTTTGACCCTGCCCCACATGCCCTCATGGCCGACGCTGCAGAATTCGTGGCAGGGCATCAGGCGTTCGCCCGGCGCGTCGAAACGCGCCCCGAGGCTCGAGATATAGCCCGGCACCAGCATCAGGTTGATGTTGGTGCCGTCGATCAGGAAGCCGTGCACGACGTCGGCGCTGGTTGCGCGGAAGGTGACCGACGCATCGGTGGGCACGACAATGCAGGATGGCGTGAAAGAGTATTGCTGACCGATGAATCGCACGGTGACGGAGCCGTCGGACTCGAGCGCGCTGCCCAAATTGCTTTCGATGAATTCTCCGCCGAGATGCAGGGTCCGCGGGTCGGCGGTCTCGACTCGGCTCTGTGGCATGGCCCCATGATAGAGCGCGGCAAAGGTCGCCACGACGACCATCAGTGCCAGGATCGTGACCGCGGCTGTGGCCCAGCGGCGTTCGGTCCGCTCGCCGCGATCGGCGCCCTCGTCGGAAGTCGAGAGATGACTCACGGCGGGATTGCTCGCGGCACGAAGACGAGCAGGTAGAACGCGAACCAGATTGCCACGACGATAGCGGTCGCGAGGCCGGCGAGCACGACCGCGCCCCTCGCACCCGATCGCAAGATCGCGTTCACGTCCGCATCTTGCAGCGTGCCGGCTTCGCTTTCTTCGCTAATGGGTGCGGAGTTGATCATTGCTGTATCAATCCAAAGGCGCCGTGCGCAGTTCGTTTGCCTGACGCGACGACACCGGCGAGCCCCGGTTGCCCCAGGCGGCGCGGATGTAGGTCACGACGGCGGCGACCTCGTCGTCGGAGAGCGTCTGCGCAAAGGGCGGCATGCCGTAGGGCTCAGGGTTGCCGGTTGTGCCAGGCGGAAAACCGCCATTGAGCACCATGCGGACCGGGTTGACGGACGATTCCATCTGGATCGATGGGTTGCCGGCCAACGGCGGATACTCTGGCGGCATCCCACGGCCGTCCGCCGCATGGCAGCTTGTGCAGTGAGTCGCATAGACGGTCTGACCGAAGCTCATCAGCAGACTGCTCTCGGGCGCCTCAATTCCGGAGACCTCAGCGCCAGGCGGGGTGCCTTCGCCCAGGCTCTTCAGATAAACCGCCATAGCGCGCACATCGGCATCGTTCAGATATTGCAGGCTGTTGAACGTGACTTCCGCCATTGGGCCATAGACGGCACCGCGTCGCGATATCCCATTGCGAAGCAGATCGACGATCTCTTCGATGCTCCACTCGCCGAGCCCGGCTTCCTTGTTCGAGGTCAGCGAGGGCGCGTACCAGTTCTGCATAGGGATCAACCCGCCCTCAAACGCCTGCGACTCGGAGGTGCCCCCGAGAGCGTTGATAGGCGAGTGACACATTGCGCAATGGCCGAGCCCCCCGACGAGATAGGCGCCGCGGTTCCACTCGGCGGATTTGGTCGGATCGGGCTGGTATTCGCCTTCCTGGAAGAACAGAGTCCGCCAGCCGAGGATGAGTTGTCGGTTGTTGAACGGGAAACGGAGGTCGTGCGGACGGTTCGGCTGGCGCACCGGCGGGACCGAGCGCAAATACGCGAAGATCGCGTCGGAGTCCTCGCGCGTCACCTTTGTGTACGAGCCGAACGGCATGGCCGGGTAAATCAGACCGCCATCGGGAAAACGGCCTGTGTGCATAACCCCGTAGAAATCATCCGCGGTCCACGAGCCGATGCCGGTTTTGGGATCGGGCGTGATGTTGGACGAATAAATCGTACCGAAGGGCGTTGCCATCGCCAGGCCACCGGCGAACAGAGCGCCGCCGGGATTGGTGTGGCAGGCGATGCAATCGCCGGCCTGGGCAAGGTATTTGCCCTTAGCTACGAGGGCCTGGTCGTCGGCCTGCGCCGCGAAAATCGGGGGGCCAAAGGCGGTCGAGAGCGCCAGTGCAATTGCGGGGGCGAGGGACAGAAGCCGGTCCATCAGCTTAGCGCTCTCACCTTTCAGTTTGGTTCGCTGCCGCATCCGAGCGGCATCTGCAGTGTGCCCTTTGGCACGGGTGACGGGTCAGGCGGGATCGGCACCGATGCGAGCCAGGCAGCCACAGCGGTGACGTCGCTCTCGGTCAAGCTGGCCGCGACGAGCTGCATGCAGTCCGGTTTGGCCGCAGTCCGTGTGCCATAGCGAAAGGCGCCGAGCTGCGCGCTGATGTAAGTTTTGCGAAGCCCCACGAGGCCAGGAATGCCCGGTTCCATCCCGGTCAATTTGGGGCCGTGACATCCGGAGCATGCCGGGACGCCGCGGGCTTGATCGCCGTCGGTTACCAGCGAGCGACCGCGCGCCAGCACCGCCGCGCCGACGTCGGTCGCCGTTTGCTGCACCGGCGGGGGGAGTAAGGCAGCGAAATATTCCGCAATCTTTTGCAAATAGGAGTCGGATTGATATTCGAGAAGATAATTCATCGGCGGGTAGCGGCGACGCCCGTCGCGGAGCGCGACCAGCTGATTCATTAAATAGCCGGCCGGCTTGCCAGCGAGTCGCGGGAAATAGTCGTTGTTTGTCCCCCCGCCCTGGCGGCCGTGGCAGGGCTCGCAGGCGCGTAGACGTGCCTCCATCGTGTCGGGTGCGCGCTCCGTCGGCTGCGCGTGCGCGACGGCGATGGAGTACAGCATCAGCGACACCAGCACGACCGCCAGGCCACACCACCCTTTGCGGATAGGGACGGCGTTACTCGAATTGTCCGGCCTCTTCCGGTTATGGCCCGTCCCCAACGGCATGTTCCCTCGCCGCATCGCGACCGGATTTAACCACGGGAACGCCAACACCGCCAGCGCGGCGAGGTAACCCCGACTTCGGCGCCCGATACTTAACCGGCAAGCCTCACTTGGGTGTCGCCGTGGCGAAATCCTCGCTCGAGGTCAGCGCGCCGGTCGCAAAGGCGAGTGCCGCTCCGTTAATCAGCGATTGCGCGTGGGCGCGAGCCACTGCGGCGCGCGCCGTGGCGAGCCCGGTTTGCGCGGAGGTCGCGTCGGTCAACGTACCCACGCCGTGCGCGTAGGCATCGCTGGCGCTGCGGAAGGCCACCTCGGATGCCGTCTGCAGGGCTATGGCGGCATCGTATTGCTGCAGCCCGGTATCGACCTGGTCATAGGCGAGCGCCACCTCGTGCAAAGCCTGGTCGGTGCGCTCCTGCAGCGCGGCCTCCGCCTCTTCGCGCTTCGAGTGGGCAAGGGTCAATTTGTTTTGCAGCAGTCCGCCTGAGTAGAGCGGCCATTCGAACTTCAGCAACGCGGCACCCTGCGGCTTGGTGACCGAGGAATAGGGCGAGTTGTCTACGTTGAGCCGGGCAATATTGCCCTGTATGTTGGCGCTCAGCGAAACCTTCGGGAATAGGGCGGAGCGTGCGGCCGCGATTTCCGCGTCCGACGCGCGCAGCTTCGCCACCTGGGCCAGCAGGTCGGGCCGCTGGTGCAACGCCTCACTGAGTACGTCGTCGACGGCCCGCGCGGTGCGTGGCGGCAGCGGACGCTCGGTCGCGTTCGCCACGCGCAGCTTTGTGGTCGGCGGCAGATCCATCGCCGCAAGCAAGGTGTATACCGCGTCGTGCTGCGCGGTTTCAGCCTGCGCGAGATCGTACTGCGCCTGCGCCGTCGCGCGCCGGGCCAGCTGCACATCAACGATGGTATCGAGACCGCGGCCGAACAGCGCCTCGGCGGATTGCTGCACGACCTGCGCATCGGCCAGGCCTTGCCGCGCTGCGCGCACTGCGGCATCGGTACCGTCCAGTGTGAAGTACGTGCGGGCCACGTTGAAAATCAGCTGCTGATGCGCCGCCGTGAACGCCACATTCCCGGCGATCGAAAGCTGACCCGCCGCTTCGACCGCTGCGGCGCGGCCGCCGAAATCGAGCAGCAGGTAGTTTACGGCGAGCTGCGGGATTACTTCCTGAGCATTGAAGATGATGAAACCTTGCGGGACGAGGTTGCTGGGGAATGGCGTTACGAAGTGCTCCCAGCCGGCGACGGCACTCGCCGTCAGCGCCGGAAGATAGGCGGCGCGCGCGATGCCGACATTGATCGCCGCCTGCCGCGCCTGTTCCCAGGCGACGCGCGTCGCCGGGTTGCGGCGCTGGGCGATATCGATCAGCTCGACGAGCGAATAGACACGGTTGGGGTCGATGTCGGCGGGCGACGGCAACTGCACTGCGGTATTCTCCGGCACCGTGAACCGCCGGGCACCGACGGTGGAGGGTGCCGGAGCGCCCGGCGCTTCTTTGGAGGGCTCGAATTGCCACGGCGTGTCAGGCGAAGCCGGTGCCAAGTCGCGTGTGTCATTGCAGGCGCCGAGAAGGACGCACCCGGCTAAAGCGACGCGTGGGAACCTAGCCGGCGGCATGCAATGCATCCCTGACCGACGGCGCGGTCGCCGGCTGCGGTTGCGGCGCCGGATGATGACGGCGGCGACGATGCCGACAGCCCCGCACAGCACCCAGGCCGGGAAGTGGGAGCCGAACAGATCCATTGTCGGCGCGTGATTGTACGCGGCGACCGGCAGCGCGATAGCGACGCGCCGCAAGCCTAGCTGAGCGCAGCGGCGTCGACCGGCTCGAAGCCATCTGCCGCTACCGACCACGGTCGACATCACGCGCCCGAAACCCGATACACCCCCAACCAACGACCCGCCCCCATCCGACAGGACTCTAACCGGCCACCACGGGTAGGAACAGGTTAAAAAGGAGTCGGTCAAGAAGGGGGGCGATTCATTGGAGAATTGGACTTGGGGCCTGTCGCTGACCGCGTTGACGATGGCGATGCACGGGGCGGGCGTAATATTGATGGCCTTGGCGGGGGTGAGTATCCGGGCGCAGATCGAAAGCTGGAACCATCTCACCTTGCGCGATGTGGCAGCCATCCAGATCGGCGTGATCGGGACGGTAGGACTGCTTCTCGCGGCGCTACATGGCGTGGAGGCCGCGCTCTGGGCGGCGGCATATTGGTGGCTTGGCGCGCTCAACTCGCCGGCAGATGCAATCCTACTCTGTCGACTCGATGAGCACACTCGGCGCTTCGGGGCTGACGCTGGAGCCCCACTGGCGGCTGATAGGCGCACTGGAGGCGATGGACGGTATGCTTCTGTTCGGCATCAGTACGGCCTACATCTTCGCGATAATGCAGGCCTACTGGTCACTCATGACCCGCCGCCACCCTGATTGAGTTAGGATCGGTCACTTCCGCAGTGCCGCCGTGCTGACGGCTCGGTCACCAACGCAGGGCGGCCAGTCTCTTCGTGTTGAGGCGAGAGAGCGCTTCCCCGGCGGCCAGAAGGCGCGCCGCTGCCCTCCATTTCCCGCCGAGCAGACCAAGCTCCGGAACCCGGGAACCGGCACAACGTCTGGGGCGCGTGGACATGCGGCTACCTTTTATGTTCGTGTTTCTCCTCCACAGCCTCGTGGTACTGGCGCCGGATCTCCGCCAGATCGACGGACGGCTTTGGAAACCTCATATCCAGCGCTTCCATCGAGTCCGCCATAATTTGCGACACCGCCAGATTGCGAAACCACTTGTGATTGGACGGGATGACATACCATGGGGCCTCATGGGTGCTGGTGGCGCTGATCGCATCCTCGAACGCTTCGATATAGTCGTCCCACAGCGCCCGCTCGGCATAGTCGGATTGGCTGATCTTCCAGTTCCGCTTCGGATCCTCCAGCCGGTCGGCAAAGCGGGCGAGCTGTTCCTCTTTGCTGATGTGCAAGAAGAATTTCAAGATCGTTGTACCGCTCTCGGCCAGCCCGGTTTCGAATTCACGGATGCGTTTGTAGCGGGCGGTCCAGGTTGCTTTGTCGATAAGCTTGTGCACGCGCGTCACCAGCACGTCCTCGTAATGGGATCGGTTGAAAATCGCCACCTCTCCCCGTCCTGGCGTATGCGGATGCACCCGCCAGAGAAAATCATGAGCCAGTTCCACCGACGTTGGTTGCTTGAAGCCGACGACCGTGGTCCCCTGCGGATTGAGCGCGCTGAACACATGGCTCACAGTGCCATCCTTGCCACCAGCGTCCAGGGCCTGCAGCACGACCAGCACCGAGTGCTTCCGCTGGGCATACAGCAGAGCCTGCTGGTGGGCGAGTTTCGCGCGGTATTGGTCCGTCTCCTGCTTTGCCGTCTCCTCTGATTCGTGATCGCCTTTGTAGCCCGGGTCGAGCTTCCCGAGCCGTAGCTTCTCATCCGGATCGACGAAAAACTTTTTGCGGTAGTCCATGCTGCCCGCCTCCTACCCTTCGATCGAATGCTGCCTCACTCCAGTGAAGGCACTCCGTTGCGCAAAGGGAGCTCTAATGTCGGTCGACAGATCATTATCCGGACCAAGGTTTGTCGACCAGCCGCATGATGCCTCTTCCCTCGGCTTCACCGCTCGCGCATCCAGCCAGCGCACAGCGTCGGAACCTAGCCGGCGGCATGCAATGCGCCCCCGACCGAAGGCGCGATCACCGGCTGCGGTTGCGGGCCAACCTCGTCGAGAATGCTGCGGATGTCCTGGTGCAGCAGGCCATACCACGTCGCCAGCGCGGTGAGGTGATCACCCGGACCGGATAGAAACGGCGGTTCCGGTAGGCCGTCTACCACCGCATCCGCTCCCTCGCCGCTGCGCGTCCACGACGCTGCCTGCCGGAACCACGCTGCCTGTGCCTGGTGATGTGCGCGAATCGCCTCTTGCGTTGGCTGCGGCAGGTCGCGCCTGGCCAGATCGGTACGCAGATCGAGGATCGCCGACACCGGGATGAACAGCAGACCGACCTGCTCAACGACAGTCGCGTCGATCGGCCGCCTCCTGGCCGCGCGACGCACCTCCCTCGTTTCAAACGGGTCGTTGACCAGGACCCCGCGTGCCTGCGCGATCTCCTGCCCAAACGCCACGCCGGCCGCGGATCGAGCGGAAGGCGAAATCTCGCCATCGACACCCAAACCAACCAGCGCCGCCAGTTGTTCTAATGCCCTGGCGAGGTGCGTGCGCACAACGTTGGCCACGCTGACCGGCCACATCGTCGTGAAAATCACGGAAATCACCATGTTGCCGAACAGGATGCCGATGGTGCGGTCCCTCGCCGTATACATGGAGATCGTCGGGCCGTAGCCCTGCAGCACGACAAGATAGAAGGCGAGCCCGATCTGCCAGCCGGCATAGGAGATGCGCTCGCTGCCGTAGCCGACCCAGGCAGCGAGCAAGGTTATTGGCGCCAGCAACAGGAACAGGTCGCCTAGATCGGTCATTCGCGGCATCAGCAGCAGGATCGCGCCGAGGCCGAGCCCGGCGCCAATCAGACAGCCGACAAAGCGCAATGTCGCTTTGTGCAGCGTGTCGCCGACGGTGCCGAGGGCGACGAAGAAGCAGGTGATTATGCAGGTATGAATGCCCGGCCAGTCGGTCATGCTCATGACGAAATAGCAGGTCATCACCGCCAAGGTGACCTTGAGCGCGAAGCGAACGTATTCCGGGTTGCTGAACGCATCCGCAGCCAGCAGCCGTTCCGGCGATCCAGCGGCAGCATTCTCTTTCGGAGAAGCCGCCCCCGGTGTTGCCGCCAATGTCTCGTAAATCGATCGCAGCATGCGTGTGATCGCATCGGCCAACGGACGGGCGGCGCCGGTCGCGATGATCGCAACCGGTTCGATGCACGGGGCTTTGCCGTCTTGCAGCGACTCTTCCGCCCGACGACAGGCGCCTGCCGCGGGCACCAACGGTTGGCGATTGTCGCCCTCGACGCGCAGCCAAGCGAGCAACAGCGGGCCAAGCCGACCGATATGGTCGATCAGCGACGTGCCCCAGGCCACGCGGCGCCTACCACCGGCGAGATCGTACAATTTGCGCAGCTGCGCAGTGCCTTCGAAAGTCTGGGATTCGAGCTCGTGTTCCACTCCGCTCTCGCCCGCGCAAAAGCGCGCTGCCGTCGCCAGCCGCTCGGCCAACGCGCTGCGGAGAAGGCGCGCCGGGTCTCGCCCAGTCAGCAGATTGGCGGCAATCAGCAGCGCGACAGGTACGAGGACAGACAGGCTAAACCACAGCAGGAAGCGCACCAACGCTTCCTCAGGCGGCACGAAGAAAATCTCCGGCAACTCGAACTGCGGCGCGTTGCTAATGGTCGCGGGCTGCAGAGCGAGGCCGAGAACCTGGTCGCCCAAGGTCAGCCCGTAGGCGATGACGAAACCGGCGACGAAGAACACGGGCCCCAATGTCGCAGCCCGCGACAAAAACATAGCGCCAAAGGTAATTACCGCCATAAGCGGAACTCGGAGCGCTGGCTCCGACAGGCTGAGCATGAAGACTGCGATGGCCGTGAAAATCGCCAACACGACAGCGATGCCTGCGGCTAGCGACGTCCACACGGTAGTGACCGCCTCGCGGCCCGACAGGAACAGAACGATATAGGGCGAGACGGCGAGCTCGGGGATGCGGAACGTCTCCGCGATGGCCACCGCGGCCAGCACCACAACGACGATGCGCACCGAGTCCCCAAGTCGGCCGGGGGTTGGACGCAGCTCGCGGCGCAGCAATGCGACTAGGTTGTGCGCGTCGCCCTCGTCCACATCCGGCGGCGGGCCGCGACGTGCTGCATGCGCCTTCATTTTTCGATCACGATTACGGCCGTGGCGCCATAGCGCATCAGTTCGTCGGGCGGCGCGTCGAGCAGGACGCGTACCGGGAAGCGCGCCGCGATCCGCACCCAGTTTAGGGTGCGTTCGACATGCGGGAGGCCGCCAAATGTGGCGCTGACATCCGACGCCACACCCCAGCCGAGGCTGTCGACCTCGCCGCTCAACGGGCGGTGTGGTTGCGCCATGACGTAGACCGTCGCGCGCTGCCCCGGCTCGATTCCTGCGAGGTCGGTCTCGCGGAAATTGCCGATCGCGTACCAGTGCTCGGTGTCGATGATCGTGAACAGCGGGTGGCCGGTGGCGGCGAACTCCCCGGTGGCGATGTCGAGCGCGGTGATCCGGCCATCGCAGGGCGCGCGCACAACGGTTTTGTTCAGGTCGCGTTCCGCGAGGGCGAGCGTCGCGCGGGCACCATCCAGCTCAGCCTCGGTAGGCTTGGTGTTGGTGATCGCTTGGCGCGCCTCGTCCGCCTGCAGCCGCGCCTGCTGCAGCGCGATCTGTGCGGTGCGCTGCGCCGTGCGCAACTGGTCGACCTGCTGTGCGGTGACAAAGCCGGGCCCGAGCAGCGGCTCCGTCCGCCCCAGCGTGCTCGAAGCAAGCGCCCGCTGCGCCTCGGCGCTGACGATGCCGCGCGCGGCGGCATCGGCCTTGGACGTCTGTGACGCGACCTGGTCGGCGACCAGCGGGAGCTTTGCCTCAAGGCCCTGCACCGCTGCGCGCGCCTGGTCCACGCGCATCCGGTAAGGATCAGGGTCGATCCGGAACAGCACGTCGCCCTTGCGCACCGCCTGGTTGTCGCGCACGTCGAGCTCGACGATCCGGCCGCTGACGTCAGGCGCCATGTGGACGAGGTCGGCCTGCAGATAGGCGTCGTCGGTGCGCGGCCGCTGGTCGATCCGACGCGTTGCGAGGACCACTGCCGCCACGACGCCGACCAGTGCGATGAGGCTGACCAGGATGCCAAGTGTCTTGCGAACCGCCAACATCGCTCAGTGACCGAACCAGAACAGCCAGGCGAGCAACGTCGCCGCCACCGCGAGGCCAGCATAGGTCAAGAGCGGGGCGACGACATAATCGTTGATGCCGGCCACCGCGAGAATCTGCCGGATGATGACGGCGGCGGCGACGCCGAGTACCGCGCATAGCATCCAGCCCGGGAAGTAGGAGCCGAGCAGGTCCAGAGTTGGCGCGTAACTGCACCCGGCAACGGGAAGCGCAATTGCGGCCCGCCACAAGGCCACAATGGTCGACCTCACGCGCCCGAACGGCGATCCACGATAGCCCACATCCCGCCCCAAGGATCTTGGCATCCTAGCACGGACGCGATCGCATCAGGATACAAGGGCCCGCCAAGCCCGTCATCGTGGCGACAAGATCAGGGTGTACCAGCATACGGTGCCTTCCCTCAGCGCCCCGATTCGGGCGTCAAAAAATGGTCAACGCCTCCCTCAGCGGGCGTCATTTTGGCGTCTGAAGAGAAGGTTTAAATATCTGATATACAAATAGCTTTTCTCAGAGAACGGACCGAAAAAAGTTTTTTCCCTGAGCTCAGGGAAAAACCGGGTATCCGGGCTTGGTGCCGACCGCGCAATGCAGCGGGTGGGCCATGAACAACAGGCCCTCGGCCTCGGCCCGATCGCGCTCGGCGTGCCAGACCGGTAGCTCATCGGGCGACAGCAGCGACAAGATGTGATCTTCGCGGTTGCGCCAGATCGGGCCGCCCGGGCGATCCAAGGTTACCATCGAGGGAAAGCATACGAGGTCGACAAACCCGGCCTCACGCATCCGCCGATAGAGGCTCCGGTCGGCGACCCCCGACGGGGCGACCGAACGGGGCGGCGCCTCGATCTTCCGAAGGATCGCCGGGGGAAGCTCGAGGTTCCACCATTGCCGCATGTCGAGCGCGCGCACGACGAGCCCGACCCGGCCCCCCGGCCGAACGACCCGCATTGCCTCGGCGATCGCCCGGCCGGCGTCGCATTCTTCGAACACGGTGACCGAGTACACGCAATCATAGGAATTGTCTTCGAACGGCAGCGCCTCGGCATTGCCTTGCCGGAAATGGATCGCGCCGCCGAGGCCTTCCGCCTCGGCCAGTTGCGCGGCCTCGTGCAGCAGGAACGGATTGACATCGGCCGCGGTGATCGGATTGGCGACACCGAGGCGCTGCGCCAGCAGCCGAACCAGCGATCCGACGCCGCAGCCGATTTCGAGAATGGCCTCGCCGGGACGCGGCGCGATCACGTCGATCAAGCTGCGGAACATCGCCCGGTAGCTCGGCATCCGCGCCCGATCCTCGAGCGAGGCGACGCCGCCGAGATACGGGCCGCCGGCGGTCACAACGGTGAAGTGTTGCGCCAGCCGCGGCAGGGCCGGCGTCCATTGCGAAGGGGCGAGGAAGAACGGCAGCAGGATCAGCGCCGGCCCGGCTCCTTCGACCCGGTAGGATATGCCCGCGTGCACCCCCTCCGTCGGGGCGGCGGTCCGCGGCATATCGGCGTGGCGCCCGGCAAGGAATGCAATAATCCGCTCGGCAATCTCGTGGGTGCGCTCGGCGACGGCGTCGCTCCAGCTGCCGGGCGCATCGTAACCGGCGAGCACCGAGCGCTCCGCGGCCGGCAGGCGCGACACGGCGCGCGCGGTGGCTTCGGCGGCTGGTCCGCTTTCGCCCGAAATCATAAGAACGCGGGCGGCGATATCGGCAAACGGTGCCGGATCGAGGCGGCTCGGCACACACAGCACGATGCCGGCAAGCCG
>Ga0306925_10005562_pt1 | contig 11577 bp, 6 predicted proteins | sample flu12Cox44000176_FD_203755 | JGI IMG/M metagenome (GOLD analysis project Ga0306925, IMG submission 203755) | Lab enrichment of tropical soil microbial communities from Luquillo Experimental Forest, Puerto Rico - flux8day.12C.oxic.44.000.176 (v2)... | ecosystem: Environmental > Terrestrial > Soil...
GAGCGCCCGCGCACGGCTGGAGAGCGATGGCCGATTGACCGTGGAGTTGGCAATGACCGACATCGGCACCGGCACCTACACGATCCTGACGCAGATCGCCGCCGAGACGATGGAGTTGCCGGTCGATCGCGTCACCGTTCGGCTCGGCGACACGAATTTTCCACCGACCGATGGGTCGGGCGGCTCCTGGGGGGCGGCGACCTGTGGTGCGGCGGTGCTTGCGGCCTGCCGCAAGCTCAAGGCCGGACTTAGCTCCGGCATCACCGAAGCGGAGGGATCGGTCACCCCTGCCGAGCTCGACAACAGCTACGCGCATGATGCTTTCGGCGCGCATTTCGTCGAAGTCGGCGTGCATCAGGATTCGGGTGAGGTTCGCGTGCGGCGCATGCTCGGCGTGTTCGCGGCCGGCCGCATTCTCAACGCCAAGACCGCGCGCTCGCAGATGATCGGCGGCATGATCTGGGGCATCGGCTCGGCGCTGATGGAGGGAAATCAGGTGGACCTGCGCTACGGCTCGTTCATCAACCAGGATTTGGCGAGCTACCACGTCGCGGTAAACGCCGATATCGGCGCAATCGAGGCCGTTCTTCTCGAGGAGGTGGACCCGCACGGCAGCCCCCTCGGCAGCAAGGGCTTGGGCGAGCTCGGCATCTGCGGGGCAGGAGCGGCGGTGATCAACGCCATTCATAACGCGACTGGCGCGCGCATCCGCGATTTCCCCGCCACGCCGGACAAGCTGCTTCTCGCGCTGGAGGCGCTGGACGACTAGCTTGGATGCCGCATCGAAGCGCTCGTCGAGCAGGGAGAGCGGTAGGAAGGGTGTGAAAGTTTGCCCGGTTGTTCGATGATGCCCACAAGCGCAGGTTCGGGCTGGTGGTTTTTTGGGCTCTGGACCGTTTAACCCGGGAACGAATGGCCCCACTATCGCTTACCTACAACGGCTGGCGTCCTATGGGTGCATTTCCATTCCTGTACCGAAGCCCATCTGAGCACCGATAATGAACTTGTGCGCGACCTCTTGCTGGCAGTGCTTTCGAGTTTAGCTCGGCAAGAATTAAACGAATATCGGAGAGGGTTAAGAGTGGGATGGGTCGTGCAGCAGCCCAAGGCAAGCATATGGGCCGACCACCGTTAGGGTAGGCAGCAACGGGTGGATAACTGTGTCTACAGCACAGAGAGATGATGAGACCGGCGAAGGCCCAGTCAGTCCCCGACATCGCGACCTACACATACAAAAACAGACAGGCCCCCTGTCGTTCCCCAGCACCAAGTCCAGGCTCAGCGTCTCAGTGTCCAAGTAAATGGACAACGCCTCCGAGTGCAAAGCTAGGCGTAGATCCGACAACGTAAGCCGTCGCTATTAGCATTACCGTAAAAACGCGCTTCATGATTACAACTCCTCCATTCGGATGACGCTAGTCACACTCGATCCATCACGGGATGTTGCAGCAAAATAGCTCAACTGGGAGCAAGAATGAATAAGTCGCGCGCGTTCGAGGTTTTGGGGACATGAGCCGTTCGCAATAACAGTTGAGCCGGGTCTGCGCGTCGGTAGCCTGCTCGCCCTTCACTCCCTGGACGACGAGCGCTGGCTGTGGCGGTGCGAGTGCGGTCGTGAGAGGGCCTTCCTCGTCGAAGAAGGTTGCGGCGCGGTAGAGATTTGGGCTGAAGCAGATCGGGTCGCGACGATTGGACCGTGGTGGGATGTTGGCCCAAGCGCCCTTCTGAGCCGCAAGGGGTCTGATCCAATCCGCATCATAGCCACGGTCAGCGAGTAGCATTGTTCCAAACTTCAAGCGAGATAGAAGCTTGCCTGCGAGCCTGTTGTCGTGCGCCTCACCAGCCGTTAGCGCGAGCCGGACTGGCAGGCCATTGGTATCCAGCACCGCGTGAATCTTGCTGGTCAACCCGCCGCGTGACCGTCCCATGGACTGCCTTCTATTCCGAGTGACGCAGGCACCGTGCTGATGCACGCGGACAATAGACGTATCGATCATCTGCACGGCAGCGTCATGGGCGACAGCCAGCGCGTTCATGATCTTGGTCCAGACACCGGCACGTCGCCAGCGAACGAAGCGATTGTAGCAAGTGGTGTATGGTCCGAACTCCTGCGGCAGATCGCGCCATGGCGCCCCAGATCGCAACACCCAGAAGATGCCATTGAGGACACGACGGTCATTCACCCGTGGCACGCCGCGCGGCTTATTCGGCAGCATCGGCTTGATGGCGGTCCATTCCTCGTCGGTGAGTTCGTAACGCATGATTCGGCCCCTTCAGTCAGAGGCTTGAATCACGGCTCGGCAGTCGGCCTCACATGCCAGGCCAAGGGTCGCTCTGGTCGCGATGCACCCGAAAGCAGACCTATGATGCTCACGTTGAATTTTGTCGTTCATGACCCCTGAGCCGACATGAGCCGGATCGCAATCCCGCAGCGCAGCGCTGTCCTGGCGCGCGGCGAGGTGTTATTCTTTTGGTTGGAAGCTAGGGACGCGAGCAGGAGGAATCCTCATCCTGAGCGTGCCCTAAACCGGCCAAGCTGTCGGCCACGCTGGTCACGATTGCTGGCGCCTATGGTAGTGTAGAACCTTGTCGGCCGATGAGGAACGGCGGCCCGTGACGAGGAGTCTGATAGGTGAACCCATCCTCCTGGTTTGGCGCTGATGGGGGGCATGGCATTAAAGAAGTGTTGTGGGCGGACGACGAACGTGTCGTCTACAGGACAGCGCGCGGCGTTGATGGCGACCGGCCTGTTCTAGCCGTGCTTCCCGCCGCAGAGCACCCGACGCCTGACAACCTCAACTGTCTCACCCACGAGTATGGGCTGAGGGACGACCTTAGTGATGCGTGGGCGGCGCGACCGCTGGAACTCGTGCGCGAACACGGGCAAGTCATACTCGTGCTTAAGGATCCAGGTGGTGAGCCGCTCGACCGCCTTATCGGCCAACCCATGGAGACGGGAAGATTCCTGCGCCTCGCCGTCGCTCTATCGGTCACGCTCGGCTGGGTGCACCAGCGTAGTCTCATCCATAAGAACATCAAGCCGGCCAATGTGCTCGTCAATTCGGCGACCGGGCAGGTCTGGCTGACAGGCTTTGGTATTGCCTCGCGCCTTCCGCGCGAGCGTCAGTCACCGGAGCCTCCCGAGTTCATCGCGGGAACGCTCGCGTACATGGCGCCGGAGCAGACGGGACGAATGAATCGTTCGATCGATTCCCGGAGCGACCTCTATTCCCTCGGGGTCACCCTTTACGAAATGCTCACCGGCACTCTGCCCTTTATCGCCTCTGATCCGATGGAATGGGTTCACTGCCATATTGCGAGGCAGCCCGCGCCGCCAGTAGAGCGGTTGAGAGACTTGCCGGCACCTGTCTCGGCCCTCATCTGTAAGCTGCTCTGCAAGACGGCCGAGGCACGCTATCAGACGGCGGCCGGCGTCGAGAGTGATCTTCGCCGCTGCCTTGCGCAATGGGAACGACAGCGCCGCATTGAGGAGTTTCCGCTCGGCGAGAATGACACGTCAGACCTGCTGCGGATCCCCGAGAAATTGTATGGACGAGCACGCGAGATCGACACCTTGCTCGCCGCTTTCGATCGGGTCGCGGCAGATGGCGCGCCGGAATTGATGGTAATTTCCGGATATTCTGGGATCGGAAAATCGTCCGTTGTTAACGAGCTCCATAAGGTGCTGGTTCGACCACGCGGCCTCTTTGCAACGGGCAAATTTGACCAGTACAAGCGCGACATTCCTTACGCCACATTGGCGCAAGCATTTCGGAACCTGGTCCGGCGGCTGTTGGGTCAGAGTGAGGCCGAGCTCCAGCGTTGGCGCGAGGATTTTCAGCAAGCTTTGGACCCGAATGGGTCGCTCATTGTCGACCTCGTCCCTGAATTGAAATTCATCATCGGCGCGCAGCCGCCGGTGCCGGATCTTCCCCCACAGGACGCTCAGAATCGGTTTCAGCTGATATTCCGGCGCTTCATCAACGTATTCGCACGGCCGGAACACCCTCTGGCCCTGTTCCTCGACGATTTGCAATGGATAGATGCGGCAACGCTCGACCTCCTCGAGCATCTGCTAACGCAGTCGGAAGTGCGGCACCTGCTGCTGGTCGGCGCCTACCGGGACAACGAGCTCAGTCCCTCTCACCCGCTTCTGCGGACGTTGGGCGCGATCCGCAAAGCCGGAGCGCGGGTCGAGGAGATGGTCCTGGCGCCTCTCGTCCTCGACGATACCAGTCAGCTCGTCGCCGATGCCATGCATTGCGAGGTGGATCGTGTGCGGCCCTTGGCGCAACTGGTGCAGGAGAAGAGCGGCGGAAATCCGTTTTTTGCGATCCAATTCTTCACGGCGCTGGCCGAGGAGGGGCTGCTCGCGTTCGACGCAGCCACGCCGGCTTGGCAATGGAACATGGATCGCATCCGGGCCAAGAGTTACACCGACAACGTTGTGGATCTCATGGCCGGGAAGCTAAAGCGATTCTCGGCCACGACCCAGGAAGCCCTGAAACACCTCGCCTGCCTGGGCAATGTCGCGCCGATCGCCACCTTGGCCCTGGTCCACGAGACAACAGAGGAGGCGACACACGCGGCCCTCTCGGAAGCCGTCCACGCCGGGCTCGTCTTTCGCGAGGACGGCGCGTACAGGTTCCTGCACGACCGCATCCAGCAGGCGGCCTATTCGCTGATTGCCGACGAGCAACGTGCCGACGTCCACTTGCGCATCGGCCGTGCGCTGCTGGCGAGCATGACGGCGGACGAGCTCAGCGAGCATCTATTCGATGTGGCGAACCAATTCAATCGCGGCGTCGCACGGCTGGTCGACCGAGGCGAGAAACCGCAAGTGGCGGCGATCGACCTACGTGCCGGGCGAAAGGCCAAAGCGTCTGCGGCCTTTGAATCGGCATGCCTATATCTTGCGTCGGGCATGGCGATGTTGGACGAAAGAGACTGGAGCAGCCAGTATGAATTAATGTTCAGCCTGCGGCTCGAACGTGCGGAGTGTGAGTTTCTGACCGGTAACTTCGACACAGCCGAGCAACTGATTGTGGAGTTGCTCCAGCACGGGGCGTCGAAAGTCGACCAGGCCGCCGTCTACCACCTGAAGGTCCTGCTCCACACCGTGAAGTCGGAGAACGCGCAAGCCGTGGCCAGCGCGCTCACCTGCCTGCGCCTGTTCGGCATTGACATCCCGGCACATCCGACCTGGGAACAGGTCCAGGCTGAATATGAGGCGGTCTGGCAAATCCTCAATGGCCGCCCGATCGAGAGCCTGATCGATCTGCCGCTGATGACCGATCCCGAGCAGCAGGCCGCGATGCAGGTGCTCTCGACTCTGCTGGGCACCGCTTACTTTACCGAGCTTCACTTATTTTGCCTGCTCGTATGCCGCATGGTGAATGTCAGCGCGCAGTACGGGGTGTGTGGGGCATCCGCGCACGCCTGCGGCTATTGGGGGATAGTGCTCGGGCCGGTGTTTCACCGTTATCGGGAGGGGTATCATTCCGCCAAGCTTGCCTGTGACCTTGTCAAGAAACATGGCTTCATCGCCTACCGGGCGAAGGCCTTCCGTTCGATGGGGATCGCTGCTCTCTGGACACAGCCGATCACGACCGCGCTCGATTTCAATCGGGCGGCCTTTCGCGCCGCAAGCGAAACAGGGGATCTGACCTACGCCTGCTACAGCGTGGACCGATCCGTCTTAATCCTTCTCCTGCGGAACGACCCGCTCGACGCGGTGTGGCGCGAGTCGGAGGAGGGCTTGGACTTCGTCCGGAAGGCCGGGTACGGCGGCGTCGCGGACAACATAGTGAGCCAGCAACGCTTCATCGTGACCATGCAGGGCCGGACCGCGACCTTCCCGCCCTTCAGCGATGCGCAGTTCGACGAGGCGGCATTCGAGGCCGAACTGACGGCAAATCGGACGGCCATGATGGCCTGCTTTTACTGGATCATGAAACTGAAGACGCAGTTCCTGGCAGGGGACTACGCCAAGGCGCTTGCTGCAGCCGACAAGGCTAAAGCGCTGCTTTGGATCTCAACCGCGCATATCCAGTTACTTGACTACTTTTACTACACTGCGCTGACGGTGGCGGCGGTTTACGAGAAGGGTACCGCCGACGAGCAGAACAGGTGGCGCGAGCTCCTGACGGCGCACGGGGAGCAACTGCGCGAGTGGGCGGAAAATTGTCCACCGACCTTCGGGGACAAGCACGCGCTGGTATTGGCCGAGATCGCCCGCCTCGAAGGGCGAGACGCCGATGCGATGCGTCTGTACGAGCGGGCTATTCTATTGGCTCGTGAAAACGGTTTCGTTCAGAACGAGGGCACGGCCCAGGAGGTGGCAGCGCGGTTCTACGCGGCGCACGGCGCTGAATCGATGGCGCACGCTTGTCTGCGGAGCGCGCGGCACTGTTATCTCCGCTGGGGTGCGGACGGCAAAGTCAGGCAGCTCGATCGGCTCTATCCGCGTTTGGCCGCCACGGAGGGCCACCGTCCCACGGATACAATCGGCTCCCCAGCCCAGCAGCTCGATCTTACGAGCGTCGTCAAAGCCTCTCAGGCGTTGTCCAGTGAGATCGTCCTCCCCAGGCTGGTCGAGCGACTGATGACGATCGCGCTCGAGAACGCCGGCGCGGATCGCGGCCTTCTGATACTGCCGGCGGAGGATGACCATTTGATTCAGGCACAGGCTCAGGGCAGCGGCGATAAGGTGGAAGTCGTCCTGTGCCAACAGGCAATCACCGGGCTCGCCTGTCCCGAATCCCTTGTCCGCTATGTCATTCGCACGCACGAAAGCGTGATTCTCGACGATACCTCCAGGCCCAACCTCTTTTTCGAGGACTATTATCTGCGCGGCCGCAAGGCTATGTCGATCCTCTGCGTCCCGCTACTCAAACAAGGTCGATTAACCGGGGTGCTGTACCTCGAAAACACGTTGGCCTCGTACGCGTTCACCCCGAATCGAGTCGCGGTCCTCGAGCTGCTCGCGGCGCAAGCGGCGATCTCGCTGGAGAACACGCGTCTCTACGGCGATCTGCAAGAGCGTGAGGCGAAGATCCGGCGGCTGATCGATGCCAATATCGTCGGGATCTCGGTCTGGGATTTTGAAGGCCGCATTATTGAGGCGAACGAAGCCTTTCTTGAGATCGTGGGATACAGCCGCGACGATCTCGTTTCGGATCGCGTGCACTGGACAGCCTTGACGCCCAGCGAATGGAGCGACGCCGTCCGACGTTCCCGGGAGGAGCTCCTGGCGACGGGAAGCTGCAAACCATATGAAAAGGAGTACTTTCGCAAAGACGGCACGCGTGTGCCTGTTCTTATCGGCGCGGCGACCTTCGGCGAACGCCGGGACCAGGGCGTCGCCTTCGTGCTCGATTTGACTGAACGCAAGCAGGTGGAGGAAAACCTCCGCGCGAGCGAGCGGCGGTACCGCGAAGCGCAGATGGCGCTCGCGCACGCCAATCGGGTCACGACGATGGGGCAGTTGACGGCCTCGATTGCGCATGAAGTCAACCAGCCGATCGCCGCGGCGGTCACCAATGCCCATGCCGCTTTGCGCTGGCTCGGCGGCCACCCCCCTGCTCTGCAGGAGGTCCGGCAGTCCCTCGATGCCATCATCAAGGACGGCAATCGAGCCGGCGACGTCATCGGCCGCATACGCGCCCTCATCAAGAAGGCGCCGCCACGGCATGATCAGGTGGACATCAACGAAGCGATCCTGGAGGTCATCGAGGTGACGCGGAGCGAACTGCTGCGGAATGGCATCTCGCTGCAGACAAAACTCGCCAAGAACTTGCCGCTCATTCGAGGCGATCGCATCGAACTGCAACAAGTAATCCTCAACTTGATCATGAACGCCGTTGAAGCGATGAGCGAGACCGGCAACGGGGCGCGCGAGGCGTCGCGCAACTTGCTGATCAGCACTGCGGAGGATGAATCGAGCGGCGTCCTCGTGGTTGTGCAAGATTCGGGCCCGGGACTAAGCCCGGAGAATCTCGAGCGCCTGTTTGACCCTTTCTACACAACCAAGCCCGGCGGCATGGGCATGGGACTATCGATCTGCCGTTCGATCATCGAGGCCCACGAGGGACGATTGTGGGCGTCAGCGAATGAACCTCGGGGTGCCGTCTTTCAGTTCACCCTGGCCAGATAACCTGGTGCTCGAGCAGAACGTCCCTGCGGTCAGGAATCGCAGTGGCCGCCCAGTGGATCGGGTTCACCCAGGAGTACTCGGCAGCGGAGGTCGTAAGCGTGATGTTCAACCGGAGTTGAGCGATCGGCGATCCCGACTTTGCAGTAAGAACGCCATCTGCGAAGACGCGATCTTCTTGCCGTCCTCGGTCGTAATTTCGGCGTGGAAGTGACGTTGGAGACGTCCGTCAGCACGCATGTTAGCGTAATCCACGCCCTTGACCGTGCCTTTGAGCTTCGGCCCAGTGACGGTACCATCAACGTATAGTCGAAGCGCGCTCCCCTGCGGGGCCGGCGCCGCCGCGCCCGACAGCAGCCCCTCAAAGCCACTCCGTACTCCGTCACTTGGCTGATTTGCACTGCGTGTTCGTAGATCAACTCGCCCGACATTCCTGCTTGTTCGCTCATCGTGAGCCTCCTTTAAGCCGAATTGACCGAAAGAGGTTCGCTATCGCCGCTGTCGCGCGATCCCACTCTCGGCAAGGCGTTCCGGTCGAGCATCGAGAGCCCTGGAAGATTGCAGGAAGGAATCCGGCTTCGTGCTGATCCCGTTCGGCCTGCAGCACCGTGGTGCTGACGGCGGTTTCAGACGCGCTCACCGCCAACGATCGCCGCAACCTCCTCATCGCTCAACGGCGGGCCGACGATGTCCATTCCGGCGGCAGATGCGACCTCGGCGAGCTCAGCTTGGTCCGCAAGGGTCAGGTTCCGTTCGGCGATGCGCTCGAAGAAGGTCTCGAACTCTCCGGGTGTCACAGTCACCTGGAACCGAATTGGATCGTCGCCATAGGCGCGCCAGGTGTGGGGCATAACCTTCGGTAGCATCACTACATCGCCTGGCCCAGCCGTGCGGCATTCGTGCGGTGTCCACAGGGCGATGGCGCCTTGCTCGATCAGGAAGATCTCATCATCCTGGCGATGCAGGTGGCGTGGCGGCCCGAAGCCTGCCGGGGCACGATAAAACAGCACCGCCAGCCGCCCCTCGGTCTCAGCGGCGCGAAGCCGCGGGCGGGCCTGTTCGCCCCAGGAAGTGGTCGCGAAGCCGGAGTCTGAGGGTGAGTCCACGAGTAGTGGCCGGGGAGCTGTCAGTTTATTCATGGTAATCTCCCAAGCTGAGAGGTGCTTTCGAGCTCGAGTCGCCTTGATGCGTTGAGACTGATGGCGGCACAGTCGGTGGAAGTCATCAAGGTAGTTCGCAAGCTACTGACCAAGAGTGCGCCGCACGTCGGCCAGTGCCTGCTCGCATGCGGCCTTGTCGCCAGCGTCATCGGCTGCACGCGCACGCGCCATGGCTTGCCTAATAGCATTGACCGTCTGAGGCGATATTTCGCCCATCCTTTCCTCAACGGTTTCCAGCGAACGCGGTGTCGGTTGAGGGCTTGTTCCGGCCATGGCTTCGGCAGTCGCAGGTGGCCCGTCGGCAGCTTTTCTTTCGAGCACAGCATCGATCTTTGCCTGCACGGCGGAGAGGTCGTCCCAACATGGGCCGCCGTAACTCGCCGAAATCGAGGCGGCAAGCGCAGCGTGCACGCTGCTATCGATCGCATTCTCATAACTCTACCTCCGTTACTTGCGAGGTTTAGTTTAAGCACATCACTCGATCACCTCGTCGGCGAGAGAGAGTAGATCGTCGGAGATTTTGACGCCAAGCGCCTTGGCGGTCTTGAGGTTGATTACCAGCTCGAACTTGGTTGACTGCAACACCGGCAGCTCTGCGGGCTTAGCACCCTTGAGAATCTTCGCGGCATAGACGCCACACTGGCGATACGCCTCGGTGATGCTCACGCCATAGCTCAGAAGTCCGCCCGCAACCGCGTATTCGCGAAAATGGTAGATTGCCGGCAGTCGCTGCTGTGCCGCGAACCCAACTATCCGGTCGCGCCGCGTGTCGAAATAAGCATCAGCGGCGACCAGCAGCGCGCCAACACCCTCCCGCTTTAGCGATGCGAACGAGGCGTCCAATTCGGGATCGGTGCTGGCTTTGGCTATGAAGAGCCGCTGATTGATCGCACCCGCAGCCTCTTCGAGCTGCTGCAGTTGGCGCACCACCGCAGGGTAATTGGGATTGACGAGAGCTCCGAAGAGAAGGACCCCCGGCGCCAAGTCGCGCAACAGCCCGAGGCGTTTCGGATTCATCAGATCGGTCTCGAGTGCGAAACCGGTTACGTTGCCGCCCGGCCGGTTGAAACTCTCGACTAGGCCGGTGGTATCGGCGGAAAACGATGACACGATCGGGATGGTCGAGGTGGCGCGCTTCGCCGCGAGGGCCGAGGGAGGGCCGCCTAACGCGCTGATTACGTTTACCCGGCGACTCACGAGATCGGTGGCGAGCGTTGGCAGGCGGCTGTAATCGCCCCGCGCCCAGCGGAACTCGATCGCGACATTCTCGCCGTCGATGAAGCCGCCCTCTTTCAGGCCGCGATGAAACGCTTCGAGGAGATGCGCCGAGTCCTCCGGCGAGCGTGAGCTCATGAACCCAATGACGGGCATCGCCGACTCCTGCGCCCGCGCGGCGAGCGGCCACGCCGTCGCGCCGCCGAGCAGCGATATGAAGTCGCGTCGCTTCACTCGATCACCTCGTCGGCAAGGACTAGCAGCGTCGGGGGTATCGTCAGGCCGATCACCTCGTCGGCGCGGGCGAGCAGCGAAGGCGGCACGGCAACGGGTGCCGAATGACCGCACTAAACTGAAAGTTATCCATTTCATCTGATGCTGGGACTGATTCGATATGCGTGTAGGAATGCGGCATGACAAGAATGATGTGCGCTTGGCGGCAGGCCAACGCCTACATGCGATCCGGCGAACACGCGAAAGCGGTCTACTGGTTATCCCGGACACTCGCGATCCTCGATAACGAGCGACCCCGCCGACATCGCCTCGCAGGCATGGATACCGACTATCTGCTTGCCGCTCTATTCATCTCAGTCGTAGTCTGGATTGCGATCGTCAAGTTCTTGCCTTCGACATGGCCGGTTTCGGGCATGATGCGAACCATTGGCGCGATTTCCGATACCCATGGCCTGCTGCGGCCGCAGGCGCTTGCGGCGCTTGCCGGCTGCGATCCCATCATCCATGCCGGGGATGTTGGCAGCCCTGACGTACTTCAGAGGCTGGGCGCGCTCGCGCCGGTCCACGCCGTGCGCGGAAACGTCGATCACGCTGCCTGGAGCATGAAACTACCTGTGACGCAGCGGATCGAGATCGATGGCTTCCGCATTTACGTGCTACACATTTTGGCCGAGCTTGACCCCCAGGCCGCCGACAACGTCGACGCGGTGATCTATGGTCATTCGCACCAGCCCAAGATCGAGACAAAGAACGGCACACTCTTTTTCAATCCGGGCAGTGCCGGGCCGCGCCGCTTCCGCCTACCCATCACGGTCG
>Ga0306925_10005563_pt1 | contig 11576 bp, 7 predicted proteins | sample flu12Cox44000176_FD_203755 | JGI IMG/M metagenome (GOLD analysis project Ga0306925, IMG submission 203755) | Lab enrichment of tropical soil microbial communities from Luquillo Experimental Forest, Puerto Rico - flux8day.12C.oxic.44.000.176 (v2)... | ecosystem: Environmental > Terrestrial > Soil...
CCGAGAGGCAGATCGCTCTATTGCTGAACTTCGGCGATCAGGCGGTGATCGCAATGGAGAACGCGCGGCTCTTGTCCGAGACGCGCGAGGCATTGGAGCAGCAGACCGCTGCTGCCGAGGTATTGCAAGTCATCAACTCCTCGCCCGGCGATCTCGGACCGGTGTTCGATGCGATGCTAGATAAGGCGACGCAACTCTGCGAAGCCGAGATCAGTGTACTTTGGACCTATAACGACGATCAGATGGAAGCATCGGCTATCCTGGGGGCACCGCCGCGATACGCCGAGTTCCTTCGTCAGGGACCAAGGCCACTCAGCCCCACGCACCTACGCTTGCAACAAGGCGAGCCGGTTATCCAAATCGTCGACGTTCCATCCTACGAGGGGTATCTCCAGGGACTCCCTTTGGCCCGTGCCCTTTTTGACCTCGGCGGCGTTCGAACCATTCTGATGGTGCCCCTGCGCAAGGAGGAATCCGTCTTCGGGGCCTTCGCTGTCTACCGCCGAGAAGTTCGACCTTTTACCGCCAAACAGATCGCTCTGTTGGAGAATTTTGCGGCACAGGCGGTGATCGCGATGGAGAACGCACGGCTCCTGACCGAGACGCGCGAGGCACTCGAACAGCAGACCGCGACCGCCGAGGTCTTACAGGTCATCAACTCTTCACCCGGAAACCTGACGCCGGTGTTCGACGCGATGCTCGACAAGGCGATGCGCCTCTGCAACGCGACCTATGGGCATCTTCGCACCTATGACGGCGAGGGCTTCCCTCTCGCCGCGGTGCGCGGCGACCCGAACCTGCTCGAACTGCACCGGGAGCGCAGCCGTTATTTCCTGCCCGGCCCGCATAACCCGATAACCCGGTTCCTGCGGGGCGAGCACTTAGTTCACATCGCCGATGCCGCGGAAAGCGAGGCTTACCGTGACGACCCGGGATGGCGGGAACTAGTGGACACCGGTGCCTGCCGCTCTGTGCTCGCCGCCGCGCTGCGTAAGGACGAGGCCCTGCTCGGCTATATCTCCGTCTACCGTCAGCAGCTACAGCCATTTTCTGACAAGCAGATTGCACTATTGCAGAACTTCGCGGCGCAGGCGGTGATCGCGATGGAGAACGCGCGGTTAATTACCGAGACGCGCGAGGCCTTGGAACAGCAGACCGCGACCGCCGAGGTGTTGGAGGTCATCAACTCCTCGCCCGGCGACCTCGCGCCGGTGTTTGATGCGATGCTCGAAAGGGCAATGCGGCTTTGCGAAGCTGCCTTTGGAATTCTGCTTATCCGTGATGGCAGTCATTTCGAGACGGCGGCGGTTTACGGAATGCCCCCCGCTTTAGCCGAGCTTCTTTCCGTTACTCCCCGAGAACCAGGGAAGCATACCGCAGTAGGCCGGATGCTTGATGGAGAAGACTTTGTACAATTTGACGATATGACGAGAGAAGCGGCATACCAGTCGGGTGATCCTCGCCAGCGCGCATTCGTTGAGCTAGGCGGAACTCGGACATATGTGGCCGTCGCCCTGCGTAAGGACGGCAGGTTGCTGGGCACAATAGCTGCGTATCGCCAGGAGGTGCGTCCGTTCTCGCAGAAGCAGATTGCGCTATTGCAGAATTTTGCCGCACAGGCGGTCATCGCTATGGAGAACGCGCGGCTCCTGACCGAGACGCGGGAGGCTTTGGAACAGCAAACGGCGACCGCTGAGGTTCTCCAGGTCATCAATTCGTCGCCCGGCGATCTCGCGCCAGTCTTCGATGCAATGCTGGATAAGGCGATGCGGCTGTGTGAGGCTGCGTGCGGTGGTCTGTTCACCTATGATGGTGAGCGATTTCACACTGTGGCGACACGGGGCGTACCCGCCGCAATGGCTCGGTTTAGAGAAAAGAACCCGCCGACAGAACGGCTGGGCGGCCACGTGAAGCGACTTCTGGAGACGCGACGACCCGTTCACGTCCTAGACTGGATGCAAGAGGAGGCATACCGCAGCGGTGATATTGACGCGAGTGCGCTTGTCGATCTGGGAGGCGCGCGCACCAACATCCTCGTCCCGCTTCTGAAAGATGAAACCCTGGTTGGTTTTTTCGGCATCTACCGCCAGGAAGTTCGGCCATTCACGGACAAGCAGATCGCGCTGTTGCAAAACTTCGCCGCGCAGGCGGTCATTGCAATGGAGAACGCACGGCTATTGACCGAGACTCGCGAGGCTTTGGAGCAGCAGACCGCCACTGCCGAGGTATTGCAGGTCATCAATTCCTCACCGGGAAACCTGACCCCGGTGTTTAATGCACTGGTCGAAACGGCGGCGCGTCTATGCAATACCAACAGAGCCGGGTTGGCGATCCGCGACGGCGATGCTTATCGCTATGTGGCCACTCGTTCGCTCTCCCCCGAATGGGACGCCTATTTGCGCGAGCTATCTTTCACTCCCGGTCGCGGCACCTTCACGGGCCGGTCGTTGCTCGAACGCCGGGTGATACACGTCGCTGACATTGCTGCCGATCCGGAACATGCTATGCCCGAGATCGTCACGCTCGGCGATTTGAGAAGCGTGCTGGCTGTACCGCTGCTGCGGGAGAGTGAGCCTATTGGTGTGCTCGCGTTCGCCCGTCAGCATGTCGAGCCATTTACAGAGCGACAGATTGCGTTGGCGGAAACCTTCGCCGCACAAGCCGTGATCGCGATGGAGAATGCGCGGCTCTTGACCGAGACTCGTGAGGCGTTAGAGCAGCAGACCGCGACCGCCGAGGTATTGCAGGCCATCAATAGCTCACCGGGCGATTTCGCACCCGTTTTTGACGCGATGCTGGAGAAAGCCCTCCGCCTTTGCGATGCCACCTTCGGCATCATGCAGACCTACGACGGCGAGGCCTTCCACACGATGGCGCACCACAATTCGCCGCCGCTTCGTTGAGTTACTGCGCACACCATTGCGCCCGATACCCGGCATGTCGAGCGATCGCATTGTTCGCGGCGAAGATGTCGTTACCTTCCTGGACATTGCAGCCGACGCCGCGTACGGACCAGACAGCACGCTGCGGCGTCGGCTCATCGAACTGACTGGCGCACGCAGCCACCTGACCGTCGCGCTTCGCAAAGACCGCGTACTGCTGGGCGAGATAGTCATGTACCGCCAGGAGGTAAGGCCCTTCTCTGACAAACAGATTGCGTTGGTCAAGAATTTCGCGGCGCAGGCGGTCATTGCAATGGAGAATGCGCGGCTCATCACCGAGACGAAGGAAGCACTTGACCAGCAAACCGCCACGGCTGAGGTGTTGCAGGTGATCAACGCCTCACCCGGCGATCTCGCCCCGGTGTTCGACGCGATGCTGGATCGGGCGATGCGGCTTTGCGGTGCGGCGTTCGGCGAATTCATCATCAGAGAAGGCGAGCGAGTGCGTGCCGTCGCCGTTCGGGGGGCACCAGCCGCTTTTGCCGAGTTCAGAAGTCGTAATTTTGCTCCACCCACCCCAGGAAGCATTACTGCCCGCGTCTTCAGGGCCGAGCCAGTTATTCATACCATCGACGTAAAGGATGATGATCTATACTGGGACGGTGATCCTCATCGGCGAGCATTGGTCGATCTGGGTGGGGCGCGGACATCTCTTGCTGCGACGCTGATCAAAGACGGCGTGGCGCTCGGAGCAATCCATATCTACCGTCAGGAGGTCCGCCCCTTCTCCGATAAGCAGATCACGCTGTTGCAGAACTTCGCAGCGCAGGCGGTCATCGCAATGGAGAACGCGCGGCTACTCGGTGAAATCCGCCAGCGCCAGCAAGAGTTGCGGGTTACCTTCGACAACATGGCCGATGGTGTCGCGATGTTTGACGAGGCGCTGCACCTCGCCGCCTGGAACCGCAACTTCCAAGAATTTCTCCAGTTGCCCGACGAGTTACTGGCCCAGCGCCATGACTTCGACACCTACATCCGCTACCTCACCGAACGCGGGGAATTCGGTGAGACCGATCCCGAGACGCAGATCAAGCGCCTACGGGCGAGGATCGGCGATCATTACAGCTTTGAGCGAACCCGCCCGGACGGCAAAGTGATCGAAGTTCGGAATAACCCGATACCTGATGGTGGCATCGTGGTGATTTACAGCGACATCACCGAGCGCAAGCGATCGGAAGCAGAAATCCGCGCTGCCCGAGACGCCGCCGAAGCCGCTTACCGCGATCTGAAAGCCGCCCAGGCCAGCCTGATCCAAGCAGAGAAGATGGCCTCTCTGGGCCAGTTGACTGCGGGTATCGCCCACGAGATCAAGAACCCGCTCAACTTCGTCAACAATTTCGCCGACCTCTCGGTCGAGTTGCTCGATGAATTGAAGGAGACCACTGCTCCAGCGATCGCCGCACTCGGCGACGACAAGCGCACCGAGATCGATGAAACGATCGGGATGCTGACCGGCAATCTGGAAAAGATCGCCGAGCACGGACGCCGCGCCGATGGCATCGTCAAGAGCATGCTGGAGCATTCGCGTGGCAGCAGCAGCGAACGCCGCAGTGTCGATCTCAACGATCTGATCGAGGAGGCCCTAAATCTCGCCTATCACGGTGGCCGCGCCCAGGATGCGGGCTTCAATATCACCTTGGAGCGCGATTTTGCCGAAGCCATGGCCCCAATCGAACTTGTGCCCCAGGACATCACCCGCGTCTGCCTCAACCTGTTCAGCAATGGCTTCTATGCCGCCACCAAGCGCCAGAGAGAGGGGGGCGACCCCGAGTTCAAGCCCACTCTGAAGGTATCGACGCGGGATTTCGGTGACGCGGTTGAAGTCCGTATCCGCGACAACGGCACCGGCATCCCGCCCGAATACCGCGACCGGCTCTTTCAGCCGTTCTTCACGACCAAGCCGACTGGTGAAGGCACCGGCCTTGGCCTGTCCATTAGCTACGACATCGTGACCCAACTGCATGGCGGCACGATCACCGTCGATAGCCGGGTCGGCGAGTTCACTGAGTTTGCCGTTCGATTGCCCCGTACTCACCAGACGACAATGGCAGAGGCAGCATCATGAGCGCGAGCTTGCACTTCGGGGTGTCGGCGCGTAGCGCAAGCATCCTGGTCGTGGACGACGAGCCTGATGTCGCCGACCTGTTTCGCCAGGGGTTCCGCCGCGAAGCCCGCCAGGGAACCTACGTGATGCATTTCGCTACCTCGGGCGCGGAGGCATTGCATCGGCTCGCCGAAGAAATCCAGCCCACACTCCTAGCGGTCCTCTCCGACATCAACATGCCGGGCATGGACGGCCTGGAGTTGTTGGCCGAGATCAAGCAACGGTTTCCCAATCTACCGGTCATGATGGTGACTGCCTATGGGGACGACGACCGAAGACGCCGCGCCCGCGAACTCGGCGCATTCGAGTTCCTCCCGAAGCCGGTCGATTTCGATCATTTGAAAGCGCAGCTACACCAACTGCCCGCCGCCGGGGATTGATCCTCCCGGTACATCGGTGGCGAGGATAGCGGCGAGACGGCGGGTCTGCTTATTCCACCTCAGCCATCGCCAAGCGCAGGCCGGAAAGGAAAAACTCTCGATGCTCGGGTCTGCGCCACTGCACGACGTTTGGCAAGACACTCGGGGTGATGGTCCTCAGCCGCTTGATGATCTCTCGTGCATCATCAAAGCGTCCCGCGTGCGCATAGCAGGAAGCCAGATACCGATATATTCCGGCGTGGCCGGGGAGTTCATCCAAAGCAGTAACAAGCATGGCGATGGCATCGCTAAAACGGCCCTCAAAAAAGTGTGCTACTGCGATGCCGTAGAGTTGGGTGGCTTTGGGATCAAGCGGGCTGAGGCGGATGGCAGTCTGCAAGTGCTCGACCGCGACATCCATGTGACCGGCCCACAGCCTTAACCACCCACTTATCCCCCAGCCACGACAGAAGCTCGGGTTGAGAGCGAGAGCACGGTCGATCAGCTTGGTTGCTGGCTCGATGTCTTCTCCAAAATACCCGTGCATAAAAGCGACTTCGGCGATCGTGTCCGGATCGCTGGGTGAGGCTTGCAGCGCGCGCTGAGCGTAGCCGAGCGCCGCGCGGCGATGAATGGCCGGGTCTTCTACTCCGCCAATCGTGGTGAAATGGTGATGACAGACTGCCGCAAACGCGACGGCCGGTCCGAATTTCGGATCACGCTCTATGGCCCGCTCTAGGAGACCTAGCGCGGATCGAATGCGCTCCCGATCCCACGAAAGGCAATCGGGCCGAGCACGTAGGTAAAGGTCGTAGGCCGTCAAGTCGGTCGTCGGACGCTCAGCCGCGCGCCTGATTTCGGCAGCTTGCAAAGTCGATTCAATCACACCCGCAACACTGAAGGCGACTTTATCCTGAAGCTCAAACACGTCTTCAAGCAGACCGTCAAAACGGTCCGCCCACAGATGCGGACCCGTTGCCGCCTCGATCAATTGTGCAGTAATGCGAACGCGCTGACCCGATTTGCGCACCGACCCTTCAAGGACATACCGCACGCCGAGTTCACGTCCGACCTGCTTCACGTCGACCGACTGACCTTTGTAGGTAAAGCTTGAATTCCGTGCGATGACGAACAGCCAGCGAATGCGCGAGAGTGCAGTGATGATTTCCTCGACCATCCCGTCCGCGAAATAGTCCTGCTCGGGGTCGCCGCTCAGATTGGCGAAGGGCAATACGGCTATGGACGGTTTATCAGGGAGCGGCAGCACCGATGGCGCTAACGCCAATGGGCTTTCAGAGGCAGCGTCGCGGACACGGTAGACCCGCACTGGCCGGGCAATGTTCTTGAGGGCCTGCTCGCCCAGGTCATCGAACGCGAGGTCAAGTTTGCCTGCGGCGTCCTCCTGAACGCGCGCCGATACGCAGATCCCACCTGGATCGGCCAGTGTTTCCAGACGAGCAGCAACATTTACCCCGTCGCCAAAAATGTCGCCGTCCTCTGCGACGATATCGCCTTGGTGAACGCCGACCCGGAATTCGATGCGGCTTTCGGCGACAGTCTCGGCATTATCATCGGCCATGCCGCTTTGAATCTCAGTCGCACAGCGCAATGCATCAACCACACTGGAAAATTCGACCAACAGGCCATCGCCGGTCGTTTTGACGATGCGGCCCCGGTGTTGAGTGATCTTCGGATCGATAATATCCGCTCGGATCGACCTTAGCCGGTTCAGCGTCCCTTCTTCATCCGCCTCGATCAGCCGGGAATAGCCCGCGACATCGGCAGCCAGGATCGCGGCGAGACGGCGGGTCTGAGTCATTCGTCAGGGAAGCCTGCGCGGCGCAGACCGGCGTACAGCGTCGGTTCGGCCAGCCTCATGTAACGAGGATTGGTGGCCCAGGGCATCTGGGCATGGAATTGCGCTAGCGAATTGACCTCTGGTTTGAGCCTCATTGCCTCGGCAAGAGCGCCTCTCGCGCCGTCGACATCCCCTTTGAATCCTAATGCGCCCGCAAGCGCCAGATGAAGCCACCAGAATCGCGGATTTGCGACGCGCGCTCGTCGGAGGAGGTCTATACCCTGATCAACCCGTCCGAGGAGGAAGTGGCCTATGCCTAGAATCGCATACGGTCTGGCAATGTTCGGGTCGCGGGGATTGAGCCGGATCGACTTCTCGATGTAGGAAATGCCCGCCTCCACTTGGCCAAGGAAATTCAGCGTTTGGCCAAGCCGAAAAAATGCGCGCGCGTGATTGCGGTCCAGCGCGATAGTCGTCTCGAACTCCATTCGCGCTTCGTCCAATCGGTTCTGAACCCGGCGCAACATTCCGAAGGCGTAGTGCGCGCTCGGGCGATTTGTGTCGCGTTCGAGCGCTTCAAGGAGCAGTTTCTCGGCAAGCAGTTCATCTTCGCGCCGAGACGTGCTCCATCCCTCAGCCACTTTCCGGATTAAGACCGAGGCGGTGCCGATCCTCGCATCTATTGAGCGGGTGTCTACCTCAAGCGCCCGCTCGAAAGCCCGCTGTGCCTCCTGTACAGTACCAACGGACATCGGTCGGTAGTACCAAGCCCATCCGCGCATTACGAGGTCACGTGTATCGGGATCGACAACCCCTTCCTGTTCGATCCGACTACCTATGGCCTCAACCAGTTCAAGGTTTAGAGTTTGCGCCAGACGCCCAGTAATCGCGTCCTGTGCTTCGGCAATGTCTGCATTATCGGTCTCGAATCGGTCAGCCCAGAGATGTGCGCCCGTTCCGGCATCGATAAGCTGCACATTGACCCGTACCCGATCACCGGTTCGCCGCACGCTTCCTTCCAGCACGTACCGGACACCCAATTCTCGGCCAACCTGTTTCACGTCGACGGGTTTGCTCTTGTAGGTAAAGGCGGTGTTGCGGGCGATAACGAAGCTGCCGGAAATCCGCGAGAGATCGGTCGTCAAATCGTCCGTGATCCCGTCAGCGAAATATTCCTGCTCAGGATCGTTTGACAGGTTCGCGAAAGGGAGGACAACGATCGATAGCCGGGGCGCTAACGGTGGGCTTGCTGGACCGCTGACGTGTGTCGTGACAGCAGTTGGAGGGGATGTCGCCTCGTTGGCTATGCTGACGCTGTAGACCCGCACTGGCCGGGCGATGTTCTTTACCTGCTGCTCGCCCATGTCCTCGAATGCGAAGTCGAGCTTGTCGCGGACCTGGTCGCGCACGACCCGGCTGACGCAGATCCCGCCCGGCTCTGCGAGGGCTTCTAGCCGCGCCGCTACATTCACGCCGTCGCCGAAGATGTCATGCTCCTCCGCGATCACGTCGCCAAGGTTGATGCCGACACGGAACTCTATCCGCTTCTTCGACGGGATCTCGGCGTTTCTCTCGACCATCCCCCGCTGCACCTCAACCGCACACCTCACCGCGTCCACCACGCTGGCGAATTCCGCCAAGAACCCGTCGCCGGTGTTCTTTACGATCCGGCCCCGATGCTCCGCGATCTTCGGATTGACCAGCTCTCCGAGGTGAGCTTTGAGCCGCTCGTGCGTGCCCTCCTCATCCGCGCCCATAAGCCGCGAGTAACCCGCCACATCAGCGGCAAAAATTGCCGCGAGCTTCCGTTCGACGGAGTGTGCGTCCAACGTTCGGCCTCCCCAACCCGGAGTATATACCGACCTCGTGTGAGATCCGAGGGGTTCTCGGCCATTCTGAGGCCCGCTGGTCGCGCATTTCGGATGTGGAGGGGACTTTCACCGTCTCGACGAGATCGCCACTTCAGGGCTCGGCCAGAGAGTTTCCGCAGCCCCACCGTTGCAGGCCGTTCGGGCTCGCAGAGCCGAAGCGCTGGATTCGTCGAGAGAAAGGGTGCGATGTAACCGTTGTAGTTATTCGGTTCGGCTCCGTCGACCGTCGAAGCGCGAGGGAAAATGACCCGATTTGCACCCTGTGTGATTGCCGCGTTGGGTTTGGGCCTCTCGGCTTGCGCGAACCCATACGATCCCGTCCAACGCGGCTTTGCCGGTGGTCTATGGGGGGCGGCCTCTGGTGCTGCGATTGGAGCAGCGGCGGGTGGTGGGCCGGGAGCGGCTCTCGGGGCGGCGGTCGGAGGGGCAACCGGAATATTCGGAGGCGTCGCGACCACACCTCCGCCGCCACCGGGCACCTATTACGGCTACCCGGCTTACGGATATTTTCCTGGCTACGGGTATCCGGGTTACGGTTATCCCGCGTATCGATATCCGTCCTACCCGCCACCGGGGTATGGATACCCAGGTTATTCCGGTGCTCGCGGTTACTCCGGTCCTCCGACCTATGGATACCAGGGAGACGCGGGATACCCCGCCCATCCTGCTCCGCCGAGCTACGGATACCAAGGCGGCGAAGGATACTCCGCTCACCCCGGTCCCCCGGCCTATGAATACCACGGGGATGCGGAATACCCGGCCTACCCGCCAAGCTATGAGCCCCAAGGCAACGGCGCATACCCGCCCTACTCTGGTTCCCCCGGCCATGGAGACCCGAGGGACTTGGGAGAAGCCCCGTTGCCGCCGTCTCCAGGCTATGAATACCAGAATCCGCCGTCGTCTCCCCCTTACTCGCTTCCCGATTATCGATTATCGGCGATCTTCTAGCGCCGCGCCTGACCATTAAAATCGCTCAGCCACACCCTATTTTCCTGATGCCCCGAAAACGGCTCAGGAACTCCGAACAGGAGGCACGGCAATGACAGAGATCCTGGATGAAGTGCTGGCGGCAAGCGCCAAGTACGCAGAAAGCTTCGGAGACAAAGGCAATCTGGCACTGCCCCGGAGCCGCCATTTCGCGATCCTGACCTGTATGGATGCCCGCCTCGATCCGGCAAAGTATGCCGGTCTGGCCGAAGGCGACGCCCATGTGATCCGAAATGCTGGTGGTCGAGCTAGCGATGACGCCATTCGGTCACTGGTGATCTCGTACAAGCTCCTCGGCACTCGCGAATGGTTCGTCATCCACCACACCGATTGCGGGATGCTGCTGTTCACGAACGACGACATGCGCCGTCTCCTAGCGAGCAGCTTGAAGACCGCGAGGTTGGACCAAAGTGGCTGGCACGACGCAGGCCAGGGACCTGGATCTACGGAAGGAAACTACGTCAACTGGCTGACATTCTCTGACAACGCCAACAGGAACGATATTGAAGCCGATCGAGCAAGCTATGGAGGCTGCCGAGAGCGAATTACGCTATCACTTATCCGAGATTGTGCGCAGGACGCCACCGTTGCTGCGGGTGCTCACGGTCTATCGTGGCCTTTGTCTTCCTGATTGGTTGGTGTTTTCGGGCGCAGTTTACCAGCCGGTACTCAATAGTCTGACCGGTCGCCCGCTCGACTACGGAATCAAGGATTACGACCTCGCCTATTTCGACCCATCCGACCTCTCATACGAGGCTGAGGATGCGGTAATTCGTCGAGTGAGAGCCGCTTTTGATGAGCCGCTGCGAAGCATGGTCGAGGTTCGGAACCAAGCGCGCGTGCATCTCTGGTTCGGAGCGAAGTTCGGCGAGCATTATACGCCCCTCTCCTGCGCCGCTGAAGCGCTGGAGCGCTTTGCCTCGCCGATGTTTGCGGTTGGCGTTCGGCTCGAACCCGGCGATCGTCTGCACATCGAGGCTCCCTTCGGTCTCGCCGATCTATTCGCCCTGCGGCTGAGGCCCAACCCCCGACGCAAGACATTGCACTTCGACCGGACCTCTGCGGATGTAAGACGACGGTGGCCTGAAGTCGTGATGATAACGAACGACGCAACGTTTCTGGCGTAAACTGAATGAGAGCAGCCCTCGAACCTCGGCTTCTCATCCTCTGCCCATTGGCCAGAGAATGGTCATTTCTGGTGAAGTCGTTCGAGGCGTCGCTGCATGTCGAGCGCCTTCACGATCTCAAGATCGAGGGCGCGTATATCCCCGACTGGCGCGCGCTCGTCGCACCGGGCGGTCACGGAAAGACACAATTCGCCGTTCAGGCCCAATACCTGATCGACCGGTTTTCATCGGTCGAACTTGTGATCTGTGCCGGTGCAGCCGGGAGTCTCGCGCCCGAGCTATCCGTTGGCTGCGTATTCCGGGGGAAGTCGGCCACCGATTCCGGAATAAAGTCGGCCACTGATTCCGATTTGATCTCGGCCATTCCGATTTGAAGTCGGCCATCCTT
>Ga0306925_10005568_pt1 | contig 11574 bp, 9 predicted proteins | sample flu12Cox44000176_FD_203755 | JGI IMG/M metagenome (GOLD analysis project Ga0306925, IMG submission 203755) | Lab enrichment of tropical soil microbial communities from Luquillo Experimental Forest, Puerto Rico - flux8day.12C.oxic.44.000.176 (v2)... | ecosystem: Environmental > Terrestrial > Soil...
CACCGAGGCCGCGGCCGGCTGGGGCGAGCCGGGACGGGTGCGCGCAGTCCCCGGCGGCTGCCGGCCAAGTGGCGGCTTCTTCTCTTCCTCCGGCTTGAGCTTTGCGGTCGCGGCAGGCTCCTCGGGCTTTGCCGGTGGCTTGGTGCCGGGAGGCGCCGGCTTGGGCGCCGTGCGGGCCTGCGTCGGCTCACCACCCCCCGCCCCCATCACGTAGGCCGCCATGGCCGCGGCCTGATCGCGGCTCGCTGTGTAGTGCTCGCCCAGGAACGAGGCGAGCTCCGAACTGCCCCTGCCCTTTGCCAGGCCGCGCGCGCCTTTGTGGCAGCTCGCGCAAACGTTGGCGAAGATCTCGCCCGGTGACTTGCCCTGATCGATACTGACCTGGGCAAGGGCGACCGCCGGAGCGAGGCCCAGCGCCAGGGCGATCATGGGCGCGAGGCGCCAAAACACCGCAGTCTCCTTCGGGCTTTCGATCGGATGCCCCATCATTCTATCCCAAAATCGGCCTTAGGCGAGGACGGTTCCCGGATCGAGAACACAATTGGCGCGTTGCTGGTCAAGGATGATTTTGTTTTAATAACGGCAAGACTTGTTACTGCAAGACTTGCGCGCCCAGCGATTGTCGATGGTGCAGTGCGACGACCGGCCGCAATCGGGGTGCAGTCGCCATCGGGCGTAGCGGCGCGGTGTAAGGCGTGGAGGCGACCCTGCATCGGTTGCTGCCGATGCTTCTCGACCAACTGATCCGCCGTGGGGCGCTTACGGTAACCACGGCTGCGGGGAGAACTTACACCTTCGGCGACGGCACCGGCCCGACCGCGTCGGTGCGCTTTACCTCGGCGACGGCGCAGCGTGCGACACTGCTCGATCCCGAATTGAAGCTCGGCGAAGCCTACATGGACGGCACTTTTGTCGTCGAGCGCGGCTCGATCGCCGACGTGCTGGCGATCCTGTTCGATCACGAGCAAATTGCCGTGCCCTGTTGGCTCTCGCCGAGCTGGCTTTTGCGCTACACGCTCCGGCGTTTGCAGCACTTCAATCCGCGGCGCCGCGCCAGCCGCAATGTCGCACGATCTCGACGGCAGGCTTTACCGGCTGTTCCTCGACGGCGACGAGCAATACAGCTGTGCCTACTTCGAGTCGCACGAGCAGTCGCTCGACGATGCGCAGCTCGCCAAGAGGCGGCATCTCACGGCGAAACTTTGCCTGGGCCCTAGCACCCGCGTCCTCGACATCGGCTGCGGCTGGGGCGGCCTCGCGCTCTACCTCGCCGAGATTGCCGGAGCGGAGGTGACGGGCATCACGCTGTCGCAGGAGCAGCACAGGCGCGCCCAGGATCGGGCCGCCGAGCACGGTCAGGCGCGCCATGTCACGTTTCGGCGTTCGGACTATCGCGACGTGGAGGGCCGCTTCGACCGCATCGTGTCAGTCGGCATGTTCGAGCACGTAGGCGTCGGCTTTTACGACGCCTTTTTCCGCAAATGCCGAGAACTTCTCGCCGACGACGGCGTCGCGCTCCTGCACGCGATCGGCCGCAGCGGCCCGCCGAACATCACCAATCCATGGATCGCCAAATACATCTTCCCGGGCGGCTATATCCCGTCACTGTCCGAGGTGCTGCCGGCCATCGAACGGGCCGGTCTCGTCGTGTCCGACATCGAGATTTTGCAATTGCACTACGCCGAGACGCTCAAAGCCTGGCGCGAGCGCTTCCTCGCCCATCGCGACGAGGTCTTGCGGCTTTACGATCAGCGCTTCGTGCGCATGTGGGAGTTCTATCTCGCCAGCTCCGAGATGGCCTTCCGCGAAAGCGAGATGATCGTGTTCCAGATCCAGATGGCCAGGCGCAAAGGGGTCACCCCGCCGACCCGCGATTACATCGCACGCGAAGAGGCAAGGCTCCGTGCGACCGAAGCCAGGCACGCGATGCCGATGCGGCTCGCCGGCGAATAGATCCCCGCGCGTCGCAGAAGACCCAGTCAAGAGCCAAGCGGCGCCGATCGACGTTCCCACCGCGCCGCGGTGAGTAGCGGGGACAGCCGCAAACAGCGTTTCCCAAACGGGCCGCGGTCGATTAACGACGGCACATGCGTGGTTTGCATGCGGCGCGCGCGGGACAATGCCGCTGTCGTTGAGTGATCCGCGATGTTGAGTGACAAAAGATTGACGAACCACATCCTGGCCGATCCAAAATCGGCCACACGCGAATCACTTGATCGGACCCATGGCTCCAGTCGATTCGGCTTTACGCAAGCAGGCACCCGCGGAACCTGTGTTCCGCACGCCGCCGCACAATATCGAGGCCGAACAGGCGCTGCTCGGCGCCATCCTAGTCAATAACGAGGCGTTTTACCGGGTCTCCGACTTCCTCGAGCCGAAACATTTCTTCGAACCGATCCATCAGCGCATTTTCGAGCTGGCCGGCGGCCTGGTCCGCGCCAACAAGCTGGCGTCACCGGTCACGTTGAAGACCTTCCTGCCGTCGGATTTCGACATTGCCGGGCTGTCGCTCAATCAGTATCTGGCACGGCTGGCCGCCGAAGCGACGACGATCATCAATGCCGAGGATTACGGTCGGACCGTCTATGACCTTTCGGTCCGGCGCGACCTAATCGCGATCGGCGAGGAGATGGTCAACACTGCCTACGACGCGCCGGTCGATGCGACGCCGTCGAGCCACATCGAAGACGCCGAACGCAAGCTTTTCGAAATTGCCGAAACCGGGCGCTTCGATTCCGGTTTCCAGCGCTTCGCCCAGGCGCTGACCACCGCCGTCGATATGGCGGCGCGCGCCTACCAGCGCGACGGCAGCCTGTCGGGGCTGGCGACCGGGCTGACCGATCTCGATAATCGGATGGGTGGATTGCAGTCCTCCGACCTGATCATCCTTGCCGGCCGTCCCGGCATGGGCAAAACCGCGCTCGCGACCAATATCGCCTACAACGTCGCCAAAGCCTGGGCCGGCGAAGTCCGCGCTGACGGCCACCTCGGCACCGTCAACGGCGGCGTCGTCGGCTTCTTCTCGCTGGAAATGTCGGCAGAGCAGCTCGCCACCCGCATCATTTCCGAGCAGACCGGCATTCCCTCGAACAAGATCCGCCGCGGCGTCATCGAAGAAAGCGAGTTCGAGAAAATCAAGGACGTGTCCATCGAGCTGCAGAACCTGCCGTTCTATGTCGACGAGACCGGCGGTCTTTCGATCGGCCAACTGGCGGCGCGGGCGCGGCGGCTCAAGCGCCAGCGTGGCCTCGATCTGTTGGTGATCGATTACCTGCAGCTGCTGCAGGGATCGAATAGACGCATGAGCGAGAGCCGCGTTCAGGAAATCACCGAGATCACCACGCGGCTCAAGGCGCTGGCCAAAGAGCTGAACATTCCGATCCTAGCGCTGTCGCAATTGTCGCGCCAGGTCGAAGGCCGCGACGACAAGCGGCCGCAACTCTCGGACCTGCGCGAGTCGGGCTCGATCGAGCAGGACGCCGACGTGGTGATGTTCGTATTCCGCGAGGAATATTACCACCAGATGCGTAAGCCCACGGAAGCCAACCGCGAAAAGTTCGCCGAATGGCTGGCCGAAGGCGAACGCGTGAGCGGCAAAGCGGAAGTGATCATCGGCAAACAGCGCCACGGCCCCACGGGGACGGTCGAACTCCAATTCGAGGCCGCGGTGACGCGCTTTGCCAACCTCGACACCGCGCATCAGTCCGGTTTCTAGGGCGTCGCCGCCCCCGCGTAGTGTCTCCGAGCGCGCCGCTTTGCGCTTTACCGGCGCCGCGGCCACCGCCATATAGCCGCCATGGCCCTTGCGGAATCACTTACAGAGGCGACCGGCACCCCGATGGAGCCGGAGACCGGCGGCATCCTCACCATCGACCTCGCCGCCATTGCGGCCAATTGGAATACGCTGAAGCGTCAGGTGCTGACCGCCGAATGCGCCGCGGTGGTCAAGGCCAACGGCTATGGGCTTGGCCTCGAGCAGGTCACGACGACGCTTGCGAATGCCGGCTGCACGACCTTCTTTGTCGCCGATCTCGCCGAAGCGCGGCGGCTGCGCGCCTGTGCCCGCGACGCCACGATCTACGTGCTCGACGGCTCGACGCCCGAGGGCTTTGCGGCCTTCGTCGCACTCAACGTCCGGCCGGTCATCAATAGCCTGACCGAGCTTGCCGAATGGGACGCCTTCGTTGCCGCGGAAAAATGGCGCGGCGGCGCGGCGCTCCAGGTCGACACCGGGATCAACCGGCTCGGTATCTCGCCAGAAGAGGCCGCCGCGTTCGCGCCGCGCACTGGTACCGAGAACCACGGCATCACGCTGTTGATGAGCCATCTCGCCTGCGCCGAAATCCCCGACCACCCGCTCACGCAGAGCCAGATCAAGCTGTTCCGCGAGCTCCGCATGCTCTATCGCGGCATCCCGGCCTCGTTCGCTAATTCTTCAGGCATCTATCTCGGCGACACGGCGGTCTACGATCTGGTGCGGCCGGGCGCTGCGCTCTATGGCGTCAATCCAACGCCCGGCCGCCCTAACCCGATGCGAAGCGTGGTCGAGCTTGCCGGCCGCATCCTGCAAGTGCGGAACGTCGCCGAAGGCCAGACCGTTGGCTATGGCGCGACCTGGACAGCCAAGCGCGCCTCCCGCGTCGTCGTCGTTGCGCTCGGCTACGCCGATGGCGTGCCGCGCGCCGCGAGCGGTACCGATAGTGGCGCCGGCGGCGTCACGATCGTCAGCGGCAAGCGCTGTCCCGTGGTCGGGCGGATTTCCATGGACCTCGCCTGCGTCGACGTCACCGATCTCCCCGCGGGCAGCGTCCATCGCGGCGATTACGCCACCTTCATCGGCGCCCATGCCGGCGTTGACGATTTCGCCGCCGCCGCCGGCACCATCGGCTATGAGGTGCTGACGCGGCTTAGCGCGCGTAGTTATCGCGTCTATCGCGGGCTCGAGCAGACGTGACCAAGGACACCTTCTGATGGCGGCGCGCACGCAAAATTACGTCTGCCAGAATTGCGGCGCTGCTTACCTGCGCTGGTCGGGTCGTTGCGAAGCCTGCGGCGAATGGAACACGCTGGTCGCCGAAGGTGCGGTAGCGCCGTCGCGCTCGCGCAAAGGCCGGCTGTTCGTCGTCGAGCCGCTCAAAGGCGAAACCCATGAAGCACCGCGGCTTGCCTCCGGCGTGGCCGAATTCGACCGGGTCACTGGCGGCGGTCTGGTGCGCGGCTCGGTGCTGCTGCTCGGCGGCGATCCCGGCATCGGCAAGTCGACGCTGTTGCTCGAGGTCGCCGCCGCCTTTGCCCGCGCTCGCCACCGCGCCGTCTATATCTCCGGCGAAGAAGCGGTCGCCCAGGTCCGGCTGCGCGCCGAGCGTCTCGACCTCGCCGAAACCGCCGTCGAAATCGCCGCCGAGACCGGCGTCGAGGACATCGTGGCGACGTTGTCGCAAGGCACAGTGCCGCGATTGCTCGTCATCGACTCCATCCAAACCATGTGGACGCAAAGCGTCGAAGCCGCCCCCGGCACGGTTACTCAAGTGCGCGGCTCGGCCGGCGAGCTCATTCGCTTTGCCAAGCGCACCGGTGCCGCCGTGATCCTGGTCGGCCACCTCACCAAGGACGGTCAGATCGCTGGTCCCCGCGTCGTCGAGCATATGGTCGACGCCGTGCTATCGTTCGAGGGTGACGGCTCCCATCAATTCCGCATTTTGCGGGCCATCAAGAACCGCTTCGGCCCGACCGACGAAATCGGCGTGTTCGAGATGACTGGTTCGGGCTTGCGCGAGGTCGCCAATCCTTCCGAACTGTTCCTGTCCGAACGCGAACTCGGCAGTCCCGGGACCGCCGTCTTCGCCGGCATCGAGGGTACGCGCCCCTTGCTGGTGGAAATTCAGGCCCTGGTCGCGCCGACCACGCTCGGTACCCCGCGCCGCGCCGTGGTCGGCTGGGATCCGAGCCGGCTGTCCATGGTGCTGGCGGTGCTGGAAGCCCATTGCGGCGTCCGCCTGTCCGGCCATGACGTTTATTTGAACGTCGCCGGCGGCCTGCGTATCCAGGAGCCGGCCGCCGACGTCGCCGCGGCTGCGGCGCTGGTGTCGTCGCTCGCCCACGCGCCGCTGCCGGCCGATGCCGTCTATTTCGGCGAAGTGTCGCTCTCGGGTGCGGTGCGGCCTGTGGCGCAGACCGCGACGCGGCTCAAGGAAGCCCAGAAGCTCGGCTTCAACCGGGCCGTTGTGCCTGAGGCGGCCCACGCCGAGGCGCCGGACGGCATGGCGCTGTCGGCGGTCGGCACACTCGCCAACCTCGTGGTCGATATCGCGCGCGACGGCACGCCGCCGCTGCGGCGTGTAGGAGGTCAAGACAGCTGACCGGCACGACCGGCCGGGCCGGTCCACCGGGACCCGCTGAAATCGTGGTTAACGTCGGATCTGCGTGCGGGTCGCTGCCCGCGTGTCCGTGGAGCGTTTGGAGCCGCGATTTAGGCGGGTGACGCCGTCATCTGGCCCGGCTATACACGCCGCGGGTCTCAAACCTTCGCCCTGCCAACCACCGTCTCGGGTTCCCAGGAACCATGCCGATTACGCTGCTCGATATCGTACTTATCGCGGTGATGTTGATCTCGGGGCTGCTCGCCATGGTGCGCGGCTTCATGCGCGAGGTGCTCTCGATCACGGCCTGGATCTTGGCGGCAGCAGCGACACTTTATTCGTATTCCAAGCTCCTTCCGCTCGCCAAACAGTACTTCAACAACGACATTGTTGCCGCAGTCGCCGTGGTCGGCGGAGTATTTCTGGTCACGCTGCTTGTGGTCTCGGTCCTGACCATCCGCATTTCCGACATGGTGCTCGACAGCCGGGTCGGCGCGCTCGACCGCACCCTGGGCTTCCTGTTCGGGCTCGCCCGCGGCCTGATCATTGTCGTTGTCGCCTTCCAGTTCTTCATCTGGCTGGTGCCGGACCGCAGCCAGCCGGAATGGGTACGGGGCGCCAAATCGCGGGTGGTGCTGACCAGCACCGGCATTTGGCTGATGTCGATGTTGCCGGACGACCCCGAAAGCACCATTTTGAAGAAGCTGAAGCGGCCGCGGCCGGAAGATGCCGACCAGCCGGAGACCCCAGGTCAGCGCGGACAACTCTTTGACCCCGCCGACAAGCTTGCCGGTGCAGGCTATGATCGCGGCAGCCGAATCGAGATACGGCAGTTGGTCGAGGCGAAAGGAACGGCGCCGTGACGTGCCGGAGAGCCCCGGAGAGCCGATGACGCAGACTGAGGCTGCCCCCGCCCCTTTCGATCCTAATGCCGACCGGCTGCGCGAGGAGTGCGGCGTGTTCGGCATTTTCGGCCATCCGGACGCCGCCGCTATCACCGCGCTCGGCCTGCACGCCTTGCAGCACCGCGGCCAGGAAGCCGCCGGCATCGTCTCATTCGACGGCAAGCGTTTCCACTCCGAGCGCCGCCTCGGCCTCGTCGGCGATGCATTTTCCCGGCGCGAGGTGATTGATCGGCTGCCCGGCAACACCGCGGTCGGCCATGTGCGCTATTCGACCACCGGCGAGACCATCCTGCGCAATGTCCAGCCGCTGTTCGCCGAACTCAACGCCGGCGGCTTCGCCATCGGCCATAACGGCAATCTCACCAACGGTATCACGCTACGCCGGCAGCTAGTGCGCGAAGGCGCCATGATGCAGTCGACCACCGACACCGAGGTGATCCTGCACCTGGTGGCACGCTCGCACCGCAACCGTTTCGTCGACCGCTTCATCGAAGGCCTGCGCATGCTCGAAGGCTCCTACGCCTTCGTCGGCCTGACCAACAAGAAACTGGTCGGCGCCCGCGATCCGCTCGGCATCCGGCCGCTGGTCATGGGCAAGCTCGACGGCTGCCCGATCCTGACGTCGGAGACCTGCGCGCTCGACATCATCGGCGCCCAATACGTGCGCGACGTCGAGAACGGCGAAGTTTTGATCTTCGACGAAGACGGTGCCCATTCGCACAAGCCGTTCGGCCAGCTGCCGCCGCGGCCATGCATCTTCGAATACATCTACTTCGCGCGGCCGGATTCGGTGATCGGCGGCCGCAGCGTCTATAACGTGCGCAAGGCCTGCGGCGCCGAGCTCGCGCGCGAAGCGCCTGCCAGTGCCGACGTGATCGTCCCGGTGCCCGATTCCGGCGTGCCGGCCGCGGTCGGCTACGCCCAAGAGTCCGACATCCCCTACGAGCTCGGGATCATCCGCAATCACTATGTCGGCCGCACCTTCATCGAGCCGACCCAGCAGATCCGCCAGCTCGGCGTGCGACTAAAGCACAGCGCCAATCGCGCCGTGGTCGCCGGCAAGCGCATCGTGCTGATCGACGACTCCATCGTGCGCGGCACCACCTCGGTGAAGATCGTGCAGATGATGCGCGACGCCGGCGCCCGCGAGGTGCATTTCCGCATCGCCTCGCCGCCGATCACGCACCCGGACTACTACGGCATCGACACGCCAGAGCAGGACAAGCTCCTCGCCGCGACGCACGATCTCGAAGGCATGCGGCAATTCATCGGCGCCGACTCGCTCGCCTTCCTCTCGGTCGAAGGCATCTATCGCGCCATGGGCGAGAAGAGCCGCGATCCGGTGCGTCCGCAATTCACCGATCACTGCTTCACCGGCGAATATCCGACGCCGCTGACCGACCGCACGGCGCAAGACGCCTCGCCCCGCCAGCTCTCGCTGCTCGCCGAAGCGAGCTGAAATGCCGCAACCGCTTGTCGATCGTGTCGCGCTCGTCACCGGCGCCTCGCGCGGCATCGGCTATGCCACGGCGCTCAAGCTCGCTGCCGCCGGCGCGCACGTTGTGGCGGTGGCGCGCACCGTCGGCGGGTTGGAGGAACTCGACGACGCGGTGCAAAAGTCCGGCAGTACGGCAACGCTCGTGCCGCTCGACATGCGCGACTACGACGGCTTCTATCGCCTCGCCTCGGCGCTCAACGAGCGCTACCAGCGGCTCGACGTTCTCATCGGCAATGCCGCAGTCGCCGGTCAGCGCTCACCGCTCGATCACGTGCTGCCGCAGGCCTGGGACGAGGCCATGGCGGTCAACGTCACCGCCAACTGGCATCTGATCCGGGCGATGGATGGCTTGCTGCGGCGTTCCGCCGCCGGCCGCGCGGTCTTCATCACCTCGGGCGCCGCGACCAACGCGCGCGCCTATGCCGGGCCCTACACGGTGTCGAAGGCGGCGCTCAACGCGCTGGCGCGCACCTATGCGGCTGAAACGAGCGCGACGGCGGTGCGGGTCAACCTGTTCAACCCGGGGCCGACCCGAACCCGCATGCGCGCCGCCGTCATGCCCGGCGAGGACCCGATGACATTGCCCACGGCCGACGACGTGGTGGACAAAATCCTCGAATTGTGCCTGCCGAGCTGCACAGAGACCGGCAAGCTTTATGATTTCTACGCCAAGAAATTCCTCGATTTCCCGCCGCCGGCCTGAAGCCCGCCCCCGCCCTGCTGGCTGAAACTTTTCGCCGCTCGCGCCGTAACTAGCAGCGTTGGCCGCTGTCCGGCCGAGGGGCGAAATCATGAGATCGATCCAAAGCATTTGCATGCTTGCGGTTCTGGCGCTGCCGCTCGCGAGCGCCTCCGCGGCGCAGGAGAAATCGCTTTACCAGCGCTCGGCGGCTACGACGCCATCGCCGGAGTCTCCGACGAGTTCGTCGCCGGCTCGCTACCGACGATCAGGAAAAGAGGTTCTTCATTGGCTCTTCCGACAACAGCAAGATGCACATTCGTCAGTTGCTGGTGGACCTACTCTGCAAGTCGACCGGCGGCCCTCGCTATTACACGGGCCGCGACATGAAGACCGCCCATGGCGGTGCCGGCATCACCAAGGCTGATTGGGATCGCTCGCTCGGCATCTTCGTCGAGGTGCTCAACAAATTCAAAGTACCCCAGAAGGAGCAGAAGGATCTCGCTGCGCTGTTAAGCCCGCTGGAAAAAGACATCGTGGGCAAGTAGCCGACGGCGTGCGAAAGCTTCAACGCCGGCGCTTTTTCTTACCGGCATAAGGGTTCTGCTTGGCGCGCAAGGTCAGCCGGATCGGCGTGCCAGGCAACTCGAAACTCTCTCGCAGGCCGTTGATCAAATAGCGCCGGTACGTCTCCGGCAGCGCCTGCGCGCGCGCCGAGAACAGCACGAACGTGGGCGGCCGCGCCTTCGGCTGCGTGATGTAGTCGAGGCGCAGCGCGCGGCCTTTGATCGCCGGCGGCGGATGCGCCGCGACGGTCTGCGCCAGAAAGCGGTTGAGCGCCGCCGTCGGCACGCGGCGGTTCCAGCTGACGTAGCTTTCCTGAACCGCGGCCATCAAAAGGTCGAGGCCGTCGCCGGTGCGCGCCGATAGCGCTACCACGGGCACGCCTTTGATCTGCGGGAGGAGCCGATCGACTTCGGCGCGCAGCCGCGTCAACGCACCGGCTTCGCGCTCGATCAAGTCCCATTTGTTGACGGCGACGACGATGCCGCGGCCTTCACGCTCGACGAGATCGGCGATGCGAATGTCCTGCTCCTCGAACGGCGCCTGGGAGTCGATCAGCACGACGACCACTTCGGCGAAGCGGATGGCGTTGAGCGCGTCGGCGATCGAAAGCTTCTCCAGCTTCTCCTCGATGCGCGAGCGGCGGCGCAACCCGGCCGTGTCCTGAATGCGAAAGGGCCGGCCGCGCCAGTCAAGATCGACGGCGATGGCGTCGCGGGTGATGCCGGCTTCCGGGCCGGTCAACAGCCGCTCCTCGCCGATCAGGCGGTTGATCAAGGTCGACTTGCCGGTATTGGGCCGGCCGACGACGGCGATGCGGATCGGCTTTGCCTCCGCTGATGGCTCCACTGCGTGCGCGGCCTCGCCTTGCTCGGTCGCGGCGGGCAGCGCCGCGCGCAGGGCGTCGTAGAGGACGGCCAAGCCTTCGCCGTGCTCGGCACTGATGGCAACCGGCTCGCCGAGGCCCAGCGCATAAGCTTCCAGCGCGCCGATTTCGCCGGCGCGGCCCTCGCTCTTGTTGGCGACCAGGATGTTCGGCTTGCCGGAGCGCCGGATGAGGTCGGCGAAGACGCGATCGATCGGCGTCGCGGCTTCGCGTGCATCGACGACAAACAACACCGCGTCGGCCTGCGCCAGGGCCATCGCCGTCTGCGCCTGCATGCGCGCGGAAAGGGTTTGACGCTCGGCATCTTCGAGGCCGGCGGTGTCGATCACCTTGAACGAAAGATCGCCGAGCCTGGCCTCGCCTTCACGGCGGTCGCGCGTGACGCCCGGCCGGTCGTCGACCAGCGCCAGCCGTCGGCCGACGAGGCGGTTAAACAAGGTCGATTTGCCGACATTGGGCCGGCCCACAATGGCAATAGTGAAGCTCATGATGACGGCCCGGACCGGCGGCCACGCGTAAAACCAGTCGCCTTAAACGCGATGCGCGCGGCTTATATGGTTACGCAGGCCGTGACCAGCCCGGCCCGCGCCCAGCCTCTTCGCTTACTGCTGTTTTGGTGCGGGAGGATTGGGCCAGGGTGATTGCGAAGGCTGCGCGCCCTGTTGCGGCGGCGATGCCGGCCA
>Ga0306925_10005572_pt1 | contig 11568 bp, 8 predicted proteins | sample flu12Cox44000176_FD_203755 | JGI IMG/M metagenome (GOLD analysis project Ga0306925, IMG submission 203755) | Lab enrichment of tropical soil microbial communities from Luquillo Experimental Forest, Puerto Rico - flux8day.12C.oxic.44.000.176 (v2)... | ecosystem: Environmental > Terrestrial > Soil...
TGTTTCTTCCCCTACCGGTGTTTTGCGCCGCTTACGGCGGCAACTCAAATTAACGCCGGAACCCACGGGTTCGGTTCCAGCCGGACGCGGAGCATGATCGCGTTCTTACGTAGTGGCAATTCAATTTGTAATTGCGCCGGGAGAAAAAGAAATCACCGGATCGGCTTGTGCGGTGCGGTAGCGGGGCTCGGAAAAGCGCGGCGATGCCGGCATCGTCGCAACTAGAAGCGGCGATTCGACTTAACGCCATCGCGCCCTACAATGGTCGGGATCGGCAACGCTGACAGGACGTTACAATGCCCAAAATCGACCGCGACGGAGTCAAGATCTACTACGAGGTCCATGGTGAGGGGCCTCCCCTGATCCTGACCCATGGCTATTCCTCGACCTCGGCGATGTGGAAGGGTCAGGTGACGCCTCTGTCGCGCAATCACAAACTCGTGTTGTGGGACATGCGCGGCCACGGCCAGTCCGACTATCCGGACGATCCGGCGGCCTACAGCGAAGCGCTGACGGTCGGCGACATCGCCGCACTGCTCGACGTGGTCGGCGCGCGACGCGCTGTTGTCGGCGGGCTATCGCTTGGCGGCTACATGTCGCTTGCCTTCTATCGTGCGCATCCCGAACGCGCATCCGCGCTCCTCATCATCGACACCGGCCCGGGCTTCAAAAAGGACGAGGCGCGCGAGGCCTGGAACAAGCGCTCCCATGAGACCGCGGAGCGCTTCGAGCGTGAAGGACTTGCCGTGCTGAAAGCGGCGAGCGCGGAGCGCTCGAGCGTCACTCATCGCGACGCACGGGGACTGGCGCGGGCCGCACGGGGCATGCTGACCCAGCGCGATGCCCGCGTGATCGAAATGCTGGGCGTGATCAAGGTGCCGTCACTGGTTGTGGTCGGCGCCGACGATACGCCGTTTCTCGCCGCCTCTGACTACATGGCGGCGAAGATTCCCGGCGCCCGAAAGGTGGTGATTCCACGTGCCGGCCACGCCGTGAACATCGATCAGCCGCAGGCTTTCATCGATGCGGTGCTGCCGTTCCTTGAGAGCCTGCCGCGAGCCGGTACGGCGTAAAAAGGATCACGTCAGGCGCTGACGCCAGCCCCGATCGGGCACGACACGCCGGTGCCGCCAAGCCCGCAATAGCCGGCCGGATTCTTGGCCAGGTATTGCTGGTGATAGTCCTCGGCGAAATAGAAGGGGCCGGCGGGCGCGATCTCGGTGGTGATGGCGGCAAGGCCCTTTGCGGCAAGCGCCTTTTGATAGACCGATCGCGATGCCTCCGCCGCCTGGCGCTGCGCGTCATTGAATGTGTAGATCGCGCTGCGGTACTGCGTGCCGACGTCGTTGCCCTGGCGCATACCCTGCGTCGGGTTGTGGTTTTCCCAAAACGCCTTGAGCAAGCGCTCGTAGGTGACCTTCTTCGGATCGAACACCACCAACACCGCTTCCGTGTGGCCGGTGCGCCCGGAGCAGACCTCTTCATAGGTCGGGTTCGGCGTGTGGCCGCCAGCGTAACCGACCGCCGTGGTGTACACGCCTTCGCCAAGCTCCCAGAACTTGCGTTCGGCACCCCAGAAGCAGCCAAGCCCGAACACCGCTTGCTCCAGTCCATTGGGATAGGGTGGCTTCAGCGGATGACCGTTGACGAAATGGATACTGGCCGTCGGGATCGACTGCGCACGGCCGGGCAGCGCCTCGGCTGCGCCCGGCAGCACGGTCGTCTTGCGCATGAACAGCATGGATTTTCTCCGCGAGGGTTCGGCCGAGCTCGCTCGAGCCAAGCCTCTATATAGGTGCCTACGCCGGAAAGCGCAGCCTCGTTACCGCAGTTTGACCTCACCTCAATCCCGGGAATAGCCGATCAGCGGTTTTCGCGGCCGGAACAACAGCATCAAGAGGATCCCGGCGACGCCCAGCACGACAAATACCGGCTGGTCGAGGATGACCTTGAAGACGCTGTTCCAGAGCCAGGGCACGTTGCCCTCGACCCAGGCGCGGAACGCCTGCTGGCTGGACTGATGGATATCGTTCCAGAATTGGCCAAACCGCGTGAATCGCAAGCTCTGATCGGCGACCCAACGCGCGCCGTCATAGACCATGAAGATGAATCCGCCCGCCAGCAGCAACAGCCCCACCAGTCGGAAAAAGCCGCGGATCATGTGTCACCCCATCTTTGCGCCGCCAAGTGTGGTGGGTCGGTAGTTATCTTCATTTCCGCCGCGAGTCCGCCAAGGGAACTTCCGAACCAAAACCACACTTAGAATCATATATTTCTAGTGTCCTTTCGAATCCGAAGTTCGCAAAAGAGCCCGCCGCAAAAAGTTACGAACTTCGGATTCGGGACACTAGCCGGCTGCCAGCCATTACTCGGCAGCCAGCATAAATTCAACCTCATCAATACTTTACGTACAATTCACAACGAGCTGCCCGGCCTTCCCGGACGCCGGAAATCGTTGACGCTACAAAGCCCTGCCTCTATAAGGGCGCCGATGGCGGCGGGCGCAATCCCGCCGCCGCTGTTCTTTGAGCGCTCCTGCATCGCGCGCCCTCGGGGGTAATGAAGGGTGAAGCGCCAGGGGTCCTGAGGCTTCCGTATCGAGGCTTCGGCATCGGTCAGCTCTGGAACGTTCCTTAGAAGCCAGCAGCGTCGATCCATGTGCTCGAGACAGCGGCCGGCGCGCTTATCCGCGATCAAGACCAAACGATCAACGCCGAAGGAAATTTGAGACCATGGCCAATACGACTTCCGCCAAGAAGGCGACACGCAAGATTGCCCGCCGCACCGTGATCAACAAATCGCGCCGAACCCAGATGCGCGGCGCGGTCCGCAGCGTCGAGGACGCGATCAAGCGCGGTGACCGCAACGCAGCCCTGAAGGCGATGGCGGATGCCGAGCCCGAGCTGATGAAAGCGGCACAGCGCAATATTATTCACAAGAACAATGCGAGCCGGAAGGTCTCGCGGCTTGCTCATCAGATTGCCAAGCTGGCGAAATGATCTGATCGAAGGCAAAGCCTGCCTGTGAGCCCGGCCCGTGCCGGGCTTTTCTGTAGGCATTATCTTGCGGGCCGCCGGCTGCCACGCAGGTCACTTCAATGGTTGCATTTTTGCAGCACCCGAAACTCGAGCCGACGCACGAACAAGCGCTGGGACGTACCGAGCAAGACGCGATGCGAGCAGCCTTGCGCGCCTTACCGCGCGCGGGGTTACCCGAAAATTTAATCGCGAAAAACTTCGTTTGGAGAATTACTTACCCCCATAGCGACGCCAAGCGTTTGGAAAAACGGCTTCGCTACAAGCGAAGTTAAAAATTTTGTGAAGATTTTTTGCGACCGCGGCAGATTTATGACACGCGGGATTCCTTGCGCTGATTCAAAAACTTGCTTTCAGGGTGGGCGGTTTCGATGCTGCAACAGCAAATCAGACTCGTCGTGCCCCCAAATCAAACGCATTGCGAGAAATCGCGCATCGTGTATTTCTTGAGGTGCTCGCGGCGCCCACGATTTTGAGACCAGCTCGGTTTTAGAAACGGGGCGGACGCGCAAATCGGCGGCGGTGTGCGCGTTGGCGACGCTTTCCAAGCGATTGTCGGATCGAGAACCCATAGCGATTATGGGTGACGGCAGGGCTGTGTCAAAATTTCTCGGGCGAGGCTGTCCTGCCTCGTTGACTTAAGACGAGAGCTTGAGATGACAGTCTGTCCGACTGGGGAGCGACAAACGGCCCGAGCGGGCGAACGTGTTGACTGAGCTACGGTCGCGGCCGGATCATTTCATTCGGGCGCATCCGGATGGACAACGCTGATAGGATGACAACTTACCGTGGGCGGTCACGGTGAGGCGGGGAGGTTGCATGCTATACGTAGATATCGCGGTATTTGAGCAACGGCTTTTTTCAACTCGGGCTGCTTTACACGCCGCCACTTCCAGCGTTCGGCCCCCGACACATACACCCCGGCGCCCGAGTACGGGCTGACCTCGCGGGTAGCTCTACGTTTCCACCACCGCTGACCTGACCGCGGCGCTTTGCCGAACAGGAAAGCTTTGTCTGGAGCGGGACCCCGCTTGAGGTCGCGTCGTGGCAGAAAACCTGCGACGGCGTTTTTCGCCGAATGCCCCACTGGAAAAGTTTTTGACAATGACAAACTCTGAACAGGATCGCTGGTCGCGTGTCAAAGGTCGGCTTCGCTCGAGCGTCGGCGAAGACGTCTATACGAGCTGGTTTGCGCGGATGGACCTGGAAGGCGTGCAGGATGAGAGCGTCCGCCTCTCGGTGCCCACGCGTTTCCTCAAGAGCTGGATCCAGGCTCACTATGCCGAGCGCGTGCTGTCGGCGTGGCAGGCCGAGATGCCCGAGGTTCACAGGATCGATCTGACGGTGCGCTCGGCGATGCGCTGCGCGACGCCTGTAAAGGAGGCGGTACCACAGCTGGATGCGCGTCGCGCGGAAAGGACCGACGGCCGGCCCGCGCTGGAGTTGCGCGCGACCGCGAGCGCGCCGGTATCGGCCAACCACGACGCCCTCGGCGGCTCGCCGCTCGACCCGCGCCTGACCTTTGCTAATTTCGTGATCGGCCGGTCCAACACGCTGGCACACGCGGCCGCCCGTCAGGTGGCGGAGGGCCGGCGCGGCGACCCGGTCATGTTCAACCCGCTTTACATCCACGCCGGTGTCGGGCTCGGCAAGACCCACCTGCTGCAGGCGGTCACCTGGGCGGGCAATGCGGGCGGCGAGCGCAAGGTGCTCTACCTCACCGCGGAAAAGTTCATGTATGGCTTTGTCGCGGCGCTGAAGACGCAGACGGCGCTCGCCTTCAAGGAAGCGCTGCGCGGCATCGACGTGCTGGTCATCGACGACCTGCAATTCCTGCAGGGCAAATCGACGCAGGCTGAATTTTGCCATACCCTGAATGCGCTGATCGATGCGGGACGCCAGGTCGTGATCGCGGCCGACCGTCCGCCATCCGACCTGGAGAGCCTCGACGACCGCGTCCGCTCGCGGCTCGCCGGCGGCCTCGTCGTCGAGATGGGATCGCTGGGCGAAGAGTTGCGGCTCGGCATTCTCCGGCAGCGCGTGGCCTCTGCGCGCGCCCATCATGCAAGCTTCGATGTTCCGGACCAGGTGCTGGACTATCTCGCCCGCTCTATCACCCATAACGGCCGCGACCTCGAAGGCGCCATCAACCGCCTCCTGGCGCATTCCAAGCTCAACGCCCAACCGGTGACGCTGGAAATGGCCGAGCGCGAGGTGCGCGATCTGATCCGTCCGCAGGAGCCGAAGCGGATCAAGATCGAGGACATCCAGCGCGTGGTGGCCCGCCAATATAATGTCAGCCGCTCCGACCTGTTGTCGTCGCGCCGGACTGCTAACGTGGTTCGACCAAGACAGGTGGCGATGTACCTGGCGAAGACGCTGACCCTGCGCTCGCTGCCTGAAATCGGCCGCCGCTTTGGCGGGCGCGATCACACCACGGTTCTGCATGCCGTGCGCAAGATCGAGGCGCTGGTTGCCAGAGACACCGCGCTGTGCGAGGAGGTCGAATCGCTGAAGCGGCAGTTGCAGGAATAACCTCGGCAGCGTGCCGCGCTCTCCGTAAAGGAGCGGGCCGGCCTGCGCCAAGAGGCCCTGTCTCAATCCCCGGGGGGAATCGGACGTATTTTCGATGCCGCCCCTTCCACCTCCCTTACCGATGGTAAGTAACGGGATTCCGTGCCAAATCATGGGGAACGGGCCATCGATCCCTTGAACTTGGGGCCCATCCGCGTCACTTTACGTTCCCCCGAAAGCCGGCCGTCAGGCTACCGGGTGTCACAAGGCCGCGGAGCCTCGACCCGCCCGCGGCATTCCCAGGACATACTTTGTTGGATCGGGCGAATATTGCTATGAAGGTTACCGTCGAACGCGCGCAACTCCTGAAGTCGCTCGGCCACGTCCATCGCGTTGTCGAGCGCCGCAACACCATCCCGATTCTCGGAAACGTGCTGCTTCGTGCCGAACATGCGCAGCTGTCGCTCAAAGCGACCGATCTCGACCTCGAGGTCACCGAGACGCTGCCGGCCGAGAGTACGACCGGTGGGTCGACCACGGTGCCCGCGCACATGTTCTACGATATCGTGCGCAAGCTTCCCGACGGCGCGCAGATCCTGCTGGAGGGCGACAGCGACCGCGCCGTGCTTGCGATCCGTGCCGGCCGCTCCCGCTTTACCCTGCAGACACTTCCCGAGAGCGACTTTCCGGATCTTGCCGCCGGCGAGATGACGCATTCCTTTGCGCTCGCCGCCTCCGACGTGAAACGCCTGATCGATCGCACGCAGTTCGCGATTTCGACCGAGGAAACCCGCTACTATCTCAACGGCATCTATCTGCACGCGGCCGGAAGCGCCAAGGCCACGACCCTGCGCGCGGTCGCCACCGACGGCCACCGGCTTGCGCAGGTCGATCTGCCGCTGCCGCAGGGCGCCTCGGGCATGCCCGGCGCGATCGTCCCGCGCAAGACGGTCGGCGAGGTGCAACGCCTGATCGAGGACAGCGAGGCGGAGGTTACGATCGAACTTTCGCAGGGCAAGATCCGCTTCACCATCGGAAACGTGGTGATGACCTCCAAGCTGATCGACGGCACCTTTCCGGATTACGGCCGCGTCATTCCGCAGAACAACGACAAGGAGCTTGTCGTCGACAAGGCGGATTTTGCCGCCGCCGTCGACCGCGTTTCGACGATTTCGAGCGAGCGCGGCCGCGCCGTGAAGCTGGCTCTGGCCTCAGGCAGGCTGGTGCTGAGCGTGACCAATCCGGATTCCGGCAGCGCGACCGAGGAGATCGAGGTCGAATACGCCGCCGACCCGATCGACATCGGCTTCAACTCCCGTTATCTGCTCGACATTGCCGCACAGATCGAAGGCGAAGCCGCAGTCCTCAGACTTGCCGACCCCGGCTCGCCGACGCTGATTCAGGATCGCGACAACAAGACCGCGCTCTACGTGCTGATGCCGATGCGGGTATGAGGCGTTTGTGTGCTTCATCCCTCTCCCCTTGTAGGAGAGAGTGGCGCCAAAGGCGCCGGGTGAGGGGTTGATGGCACGAGCGCCAATCCATCAAAACCGTCATGGCCGGGCTTGACCCGGCCATCCGCGTCTTGGCAACGAAAAGGACGTGGATGCCCGGCACAAGGCCGGGCATGACGGAAGACTGGACACATGACCCCGTCCCGCATCCATCGTTTGACGCTGACGCATTTTCGCAACTATCGCGCGGCGAGCCTCAACGTCCGCGGCGATATGATTGCCCTGGTCGGACCCAACGGCGCGGGCAAAACCAATTGCCTGGAAGCGATCTCGTTTCTGTCACCGGGCCGCGGCCTTCGCCGGGCGACGCTGGAAGACGTCGCCGACAATCAGGGCGACGGCTCGTGGGCCGTCTCCGCCGAGGTTGAGGGAGCACTCGGGCTTGCCACGCTTGGCACCGGCACCGAACCTCCGCGCGGCGAGGCGCAAGCCACCGCCCGGCGCTACCGCATCGACCGCGAGAGCGTGAGTTCGGCTACCGCTTTCGGCGATCACCTGCGCATGGTGTGGCTGACGCCCGCAATGGACGGCCTGTTCCTGGGTGCTGCGTCGGAGCGGCGACGATTTTTCGATCGTCTGGTGCTGGCGATCGACAGCGAGCATTCGAGCCGCGTCTCGGCGCTGGAGCGTTCGCTGCGCTCACGCAACCGCCTGCTCGAAGTGCGCAATTTCGACGACCAATGGTGCGAGGCGATAGAGCGGGAAACCGCTGAGCTTGCGGTGGCGGTAGCGGCACAGCGCGGCCAGACCGCAGTCAAGCTGGCAGCGCAGCTGCACGGTCGCGGCGCGGCGTCCGCGTTCCCGTCGGCACAAATCGCCCTCGACGGCTGGATGGAAAACGCGCTTCTCAACGCGCCTGCCACCGCAATCGAGGATCGCTACCGCAACATCCTGCGCGAGAGCCGCGCGCGCGACGCCGCCGCCGGCCGCACCCTCGACGGGCCCCACCTCACCGATCTCAGCGTGGTCTATGCGCCGAAGAACATGCCGGCTCGTGACGCCTCGACCGGCGAGCAGAAGGCGCTCTTGATCGGGCTCGTGCTGGCGCATGCGGCGCTGGTTGCGGAGACGACGGCAATCGTGCCGCTGCTGCTGCTCGACGAGGTTGTCGCCCATCTCGACCCGGCACGACGCAGCGCGCTGTTCACCGAACTGGCCGGGCTTGGTGCGCAGGTCTGGTTGACTGGCGCCGATCCCGCAGCCTTCGGCGAACTTGGCTCATCCGGCGAGATTTTCGACGTCGCCAACGGGCAGTTCACGCCTCGCCCCTGAAGCCTTTCAGGGGTTCGATCGGGGGCTTCGCAGGGCTTGCGAATCGCGCTTTTCCACGGCTCCAAAATCGTCGCTTCGGCGCCTTGAAAAACTGCCAAAAAATCCTATTTATTCAATAATTTACGGAGGTCCACTTTGCGCTAGGCGCAGCCTCCCTTTCATGGCAAATATAAACTCGATCAAGCCTCGTATCGCGCAGCCTGATCAAGACATCCTCGAAGGCCAAACATGACTGAACCTGCCCGGCAGCCGCTCGCCGACACCGAGCATTCCATTGCAACGGAATATGGTGCGGAATCGATCCGGGTGCTGAAAGGCCTCGATGCCGTCCGCAAGCGGCCGGGCATGTATATCGGCGACACCGACGACGGCTCGGGCCTGCATCACATGGTCTACGAGGTCGTCGATAACGCGATCGACGAGGCGCTCGCGGGTTTTGCCGGCTTGGTGGAAGTCATCCTCAACGCCGACAATTCCGTGACGGTTCGCGACGACGGACGCGGCATACCCGTCGACATCCACAAGGGCGAGGGCGTGTCGGCGGCCGAGGTCATCATGACCCAGCTGCATGCCGGCGGAAAATTCGACCAGAACTCCTATAAGGTCTCGGGCGGCCTGCATGGCGTCGGTGTTTCCGTGGTCAATGCGCTGTCGAGCCGGCTGCAGCTCAAGGTGTGGCGCGACGGCAAGGAGCATTATGTCGAATTCGCCCATGGCGAGACCGTGGCGCCGCTCAAAGTGGTCGGCGAAGCCAAGGGCGGCCGCCGCGGCACCGAAGTCACCTTCCTTGCCTCCAGTGCCACCTTCAAGAACATCGAATATGATTTCGCGACGCTGGAGCACCGCCTGCGCGAGCTCGCTTTCCTCAATTCCGGCGTCAATATCGTGCTCTCGGACATGCGTCACGCTGTCGAGAAGCGCGAGGAGATGCATTACAGCGGCGGGGTGGAGGAGTTCGTCAGATATCTCGATCGCAACAAGAAGGCGATCGTACCCGCGCCGATCATGGTACGCTCGGAGATGAACGGCATCGGCGTCGAGGCCGCGCTCTGGTGGAACGACAGCTATCATGAGAACGTGCTGTGCTTCACCAACAACATCCCGCAACGCGACGGCGGCACGCATCTGGCCGGATTCCGCGGCGCGTTGACGCGCCAGGTCAACGGTTATGCCGAGGTCAATGCGAAAAAGGAAAAGATCCAGCTCACCGGCGACGACTGTCGCGAGGGTCTTACCGCCGTGCTTTCGGTGAAAGTCCCCGATCCGAAATTCTCCTCGCAGACCAAGGACAAGCTCGTCTCCTCCGAAGTGCGCCCGGTGGTCGAGAACGTCATCAACGAGGCGCTCGCCGCCTGGTTCGAGGAACATCCGACCGAAGCCAAGGTAATCGTCGGCAAGGTGATCCAGGCCGCAGCCGCGCGTGAGGCCGCGCGCAAGGCGCGCGAGCTCACCCGCAAGAACCCCTTGAGCGTTTCCTCGCTGCCGGGAAAGCTCGCCGATTGCCAGGAGAAGGACCCGGCCAAGTCCGAACTCTTCATCGTCGAGGGCGATTCGGCCGGAGGCAGCGCCAAGATGGGCCGCAACCGCGAGTTCCAGGCCGTGCTGCCGCTGCGCGGCAAGATCCTCAACGTAGAGCGCGTGCGCCCCGACAAGATGCTGTCAAGCGAACAGATCGGCACGCTGATCACCGCGCTCGGCACCGGCATCAGCGACGATTTCTCCGTCGACAAGCTGCGCTATCACAAGATCATCGTGATGACGGACGCCGACGTCGACGGCGCCCACATCCGCACCCTGCTGCTCACCTTCTTCTACCGGCAGATGCGCGAGATCATCGACCACGGTTACCTCTATATCGCCCAGCCGCCGCTCTACAAGGTGACGCGCGGCAAGTCGGAACAATACCTGAAGGACGAGCGCGCGCTGGAAGACTATCTGATCGAAGCCGGGCTCGACGAATGCGTGTTCCGGCCGGCCAGCGGCGAGGACCGCAAGGGCCGCGACCTGTTGTTCCTCGTCGAGGATGCCCGCATCATCCGCAACGTGCTGCGCAATCTGCACAGCCGCTATAACCGCAAGGTCGTCGAGCAGGCCGCAATCGCCGGCGTGCTGCGGCAGGAGATTTTCGGCGATTTGGCCAAGGCGACCGCTGCCGCCGGCTACATAGCAAGACGGCTCGACGCGCTGGCTGACGAAGTCGAGCGCGGCTGGAGCGGTCGCTTCACCGAGGGCCAGGGTTTCCTGTTCGAGCGCACTGTGCGCGGCGTAAAGGACGCCGCAATCATCGACGATGCCCTGCTTGGATCGGCCGATGCGCGCAAGCTCGATGATTACGCAGCCAGGCTGCAGCAGGCCTATGCGCGGCCGGGGCTTTTGCGACGCAAGGACGCCGAGACCACAATTCACGGCCCTGTCGATCTGTTCGAGGCTGTCATCGAGGCCGGTCGCAAGGGCCTGACGCTGCAGCGTTACAAAGGCCTCGGCGAAATGAATCCGGACCAGCTCTGGGAAACCACGCTCGACGTCGAAGCGCGCTCGCTGTTGCAGGTGAAGATCAAGGAGGTCGACGAGGCCGACGACATCTTCACCAAGCTGATGGGGGATGTGGTCGAACCGCGCCGCGAGTTCATCCAGGACAACTCGCTTTCCGCCAACGTCGACGTCTAGGAATTTCCCTGGTGCCGCCCATTCAATATATCGTTGAGGGCGGCCACCGGCTCCGCGGCGCCATCGAGCCCGCCGGCAACAAGAACGCGGCACTGCCAATCATCGCGGCCGCCCTCCTCACAGAGCAGCCGGTGACGCTGGAAAATGTTCCGCGCATTCGCGATACCGAAACGCTTGTGGAATTGGTCCGTTCGGTCGGCGCGTCGGCCGAATGGCGCGGACGCAATCGGCTGACTATCCACGCAAGCGACATCCGCGCCGCCGATCTCGACCCCGAACTTTGCGCCCGGATCAGGGCCTCGATCCTGCTCGCCGGCCCCCTGCTTGCGCGTTGCGGCGAGGTGTCGCTGCCGCCGCCCGGCGGCGACGTGATCGGCCGCAGGCGGCTGGACACGCATCTGCTTGCCTTCGAGCAGCTGGGTGCCAGCGTAGGCACGACTGGCCGGCTGGAGTTTCGCTGTACACGGCTCAGGGGCGCCGATGTCTTTCTCGACGAACCGAGCGTGACCGCAACCGAGAACGCCCTGATCGCAGCCGTTGCCGCGCATGGCACGACCTATCTGCGC
>Ga0306925_10005574_pt1 | contig 11566 bp, 12 predicted proteins | sample flu12Cox44000176_FD_203755 | JGI IMG/M metagenome (GOLD analysis project Ga0306925, IMG submission 203755) | Lab enrichment of tropical soil microbial communities from Luquillo Experimental Forest, Puerto Rico - flux8day.12C.oxic.44.000.176 (v2)... | ecosystem: Environmental > Terrestrial >...
AGGCGCGGGTGAGCGCTTTGATAAAGTCGACCGGGTGATAGTAGGAGATGAACTGCAAAGCGTCGGCTACGCTCTGCATGAGATCGTTCTGTTTTATGACTGTCATTCGGCCTGCCATCGAAGGATTGAGCTGGGCGTCTCTGGCGCCAAATCGCCGGAGCCCGCCCTCGAACCTGCAAGTATAACCTTGGGGCCGCCGCCGAGGTTGTGACCTGAGCACCTTGCCGAGTCGATGTTGGATCATTGGGGTTGGCCATGATGCGCACCTGCATGAGCGGTGAGAGCGAACCTTGCGGGTGTGGCACGCGCAGCGTCAGGAGGCCTTCATGCCGAAATCAAAAGTGCAGAAAACAGCCCAAAGTTCGGGCGCGCACCGCAATAATAATTAAGAGGCGTACGCACTCCGGACGTTTCGAGGAAGTCCAGCAAGAGCACTGCCCAAATCGTGAAGGATGCAGCAGCTTTGCTGGACGAAGAGCTGGCTGCGGGCACCCTGGCGTCCAAGCAGGTGCAGGGGCGCTTCCGCCAGGAGCGGCGCGTCGACCAGGCGGACTTCAGCGATGCACTACAGCGATTTCAGGCCGATGCCCACGAAGTGATCACGCTCCTCAACGACCGTCTCAACGACATGCGTTCCCAAGAGAATTTTGCTCTGGTTAAGAACCTGGTCAATCGCAGCCACGACATGGTTGATATCGCAGTGGACATGGTTAATAGCAGCGCCGAAGTCGCCACGCATTTAGCCAACTCGCCAATTTTGAAGCGAAATTCAGAAGGCCGTGTCAGCCACAAACGCTGAAGATACCCGGGTAAAGCCGCGTCCCAACCGGAAGTTCGAACGGCTCTTGGCCGATTATCGTGACCTGTCTACTCGCCACCTGCTCGATTCGATTCCGCGCAAGGGCCCGCCCTATCTCTATGATCTGGTGTCGGTTTATCCGCGCCGGCCGGGAAAAGGGTTGCGCGCCGCTTTGTGTTTTGCTACCGGTGCAGCCCTGGGAGGCAGCCGGCGACAGGCAAGCATTCCGATAGCCATTAACGTTGGCAACGCTACCAACCTGCTCGCACTGCGCCGTCTGATGGAGAATCGAGGCATTCTGGGCCCACGGACGAGCTGGCAAATCGTGGAAGAGACCGAACGCATGATGACTTATTCGCTCGAAGGGCAGGCGATTGAGCTGGGCTGGATTCGGGATAATCGCTGCGATCTCGCCGTGCGCGATTACATGCAAATGTGCTTGAAGAAAACCTCGTGGTATTCGTTTATCTATCCCATGCGGGTAGGAGGGCTGGTCGCGCGCCCTGGAACACTGCGGGAGGGACCAGTTTTGCCGCTTGGGTTGGTACTTCGGAGCCGCTTTCCAGATTCAAGACGACATCCTGAATCTGACAGGCGATCGCCGCAAGTACGGGAAGGAAATCGCCGGCGACCTGTGGGAGGGCAGACGGACCCTCATTCTGATTCACCTGTTAAAGCACTGTAGCCCTGGCGAAAGAGCCAGCCTGCGGAACTTTCTGGCGCGGCCACGGCAAAATCGTAGCGCCGCGGAAGTCAAATGTGTCTACGGGCTGCTGGCGCGCCAAAAAAGCGTGGACTATGCCCGCCGTGCAGCGCGGCAATTGGCGGGCGCGGCCCTGCTTGAGGGGGTTGGCAGCTTTGCGCGGGTTGCCCGATTCGGATGAAAAGCGCTTCATTCTGGAAATGATCCTCTACGTCGTAGACCGGGACCGTTGAGCGCACGCAAGGCCCTGGTTGGTGATGGTCTGCGGCGTTCCCAGCCGCGGACAGGTTATCCTCTATTCATGGAACAAGATGGCCCTCGCGGGAGTGCTAAATCGAGGCAATTTGACGTTGTCGTGATCGGCGCCGGACCTACCGGACTAGCCTGTGGTATCGACGCCAAGCGTGCCGGATTCACCGTTACCAACATCGACAAGGGTTGCCTGGTAAACTCCCTGTACCACTATCCCAGCAACATGACGTTTTTCACCACGCCGGAGCTATTGGAAATTGGCGATATTCCGTTTGCCAGCCCAAACCAGAAACCCACCCGTGGCGAAGCGCTGGAATACTACCGCAAGGTCGCCGAGCACTACGAGCTCGGGGTGCGTCAGTACGAGCCGGTAGAGAAAGTGGAAGGAAGCGACGAGAGCTTTGTCGTGCACACCACCGACATGCACGGACGGGCCCGCCGCTACCTGGCACGCAAGCTGATTCTGGCCACCGGTTATTACGACCTCCCGAACTTAATGAATGTTCCCGGGGAGGAGTTGCCCAAGGTTCTGCACTATTACCGCGAGCCCCATCCGTTCTTCAATCTGAATGTCATGGTGGTTGGAGGCAAGAATTCCGCGGCCATCGCAGCGCTGGAACTGTGGCGTCACGGCGCGCGGGTGACGCTGGTGCATCGCGGCGAAGGAATGAGCAATTCGGTTAAATACTGGATCAAGCCGGACATCGAAAACCGCATTAAGGCTGGGCAGGTAAAGGCGTATTTCCGCAGCACGGTGAAAGAGTTCACTCCTGAGCACGTCGTCCTCAATACGCCCCAAGGCGAGGTCACACTGGTCAACGATTGGGTGTTTGCCCTGACCGGCTATCATCCTGACTTTGATTTCTTGCGCAGTCTGGGTATCCAGATTCGCGGCGACGCCGATAAGAAACCGGTGGTCAATCCCAAGACCCTGGAAAGCAATGTTCCGGGGGTCTACCTCGCCGGCGTCATCGTTGCGGGAATGCGCACGGGCGAGATCTTCATCGAGAACGGCCGCTTTCACGGTCAGGCCATCGCAGCCGATCTGAAAGAGAAGATGCAGCCCGAATCGGTCATGGTCTAGATGGCTCGCTGCGAAACTTCAGGATTGCGGGAGCGGCCTGAGAGTGCAGCGCGAAACTCTTAAATAAAGACTTACCGGCGCCGCCGGAGTCGTGCCCTCATACCTGGCATCGGAATGGAAGCTATTCTGCGCCGCTAAAGCCATCCCTATGCAATGCAAAAGTCGTGTTAATGCGGGTGATTTGAGTGCATTAGGCATGCTGATTGCAGCCGCGGTGATCTTCTTCCTTTGGTTGGGTTTCTCAAACCGGGGTTTCCCCTTCGAGATTGAGGTGCACCCGGTCTGACAGTTAACCGCTCTTTTCCAGGCAGGGGCGGGCGCGGTTCATCCAATAAGCCCATGCCACGGCCAAAGAAAAGAATAGAAGGCTGACAAATGGAGCGGCGTGAGGATCGCGAGGTGGTGGCCCGGCGAGATTGTTGTACCACGCAACGGTTAGAAGAGCAACCACGCTCCAGTATGCATAACTGCCGATACGGTTCTTAGCATGGGTGGCGCGGGAATAGATAATGACTGCGAGCAGCCAGAAGCCTCCCTCGATCATGACATCAGCAGGGATGGAACCCCACAGGCCCAGTCCGAGATACACCTGCCGGCCGGGGCTGATAGGCATGTCCGGAGGATGACTGATCCAGTCGAGCAGCCAGTGGCTTACAACAACTCAGAAGACAACCCAGGCTCCACGAGGGCTGCGCCGTCTCAGAAAATAGGCCGACGCCAGTAACCCCGCCCAGACTGCATCCATTAGCAGGCTATGGCTCATCACAATATCGGAGGCGGCGAAGTAGTTTGCAGCCCCCACGCCGGGCTTGAACTGCACATGTTCGATTCCGGCGATCATGAAAATGCACCAGAGCAGATCAGCCATCATGGATGCCAGCACCAAAGTACCGACGGAGACCAGCGGTGCAATGCGCTTTGCAGCCAGACCAACGGCGAAGTGTCGTACCAGCATCCGTTATTTAATAGTCTCGGAATCCTCGATGTTGTGTTTTTCTCGTAGCAGGTGGAGTTCGTCACGGGCTTGACGCTCCTCGAAGGAGTAACGGCGCCCACCCGCAAAATCGTGATTCGCGATAGCGTCTACCATGCGATTCACCAGCATCGCAATCCGCTCCTGGGCTTCCATGACTTCGTGTGGTAGGGAAGGGTGACTGACGTTCAGGCAGGTCGCCGCGAACCGTAATTCCCGGGGAACACCAGGAGGACGCATCATCCGGAAGTCAGGCATGCAGCGTCCTCTCACCGAGCTGTCTGTAGTTAATTTGGCAATCCACTCGGTGCCGGCACCGATCAACAAATCAGTAAACTCGCCCAGGAGAAAGCGCACGAAAGCACTGCCCGGCTGCCGCCGGCGCTCCCCAATCGCTTGCTCGAAGGCAGTTGACATCTCTGTGGCAAGCTGCGTCCTGTAATCGTTCGGGTACAGCCGAAGCAGGGTTCGATAGGCTCGCACTAAACTCATGTCATGCCTCCCTGGTTCTGAGCCGCGACGTCGCCGCCCGGGTCAGTTGTCTCATTCGCTCCAACTCCGCATGCAGTTGCGTGCGGCCCACTGAAGTCAGCCGGTAAGCTTGCTTGTCTCGGGAGGGATCGCCCTGTTCGAAACGCTCGATCCAAAGATCCTGGAGCAGCCTGCGCAGGGCTCCATATAGAGTTCCGGTGCTCAACCGAACGCGACCATTGCTGAGAGATTCAATGTCTTTCATCAGGCTGTAGCCGTGACGGGGTTTCTCCGCCAGGCTCAGCAGGATCAACAGTACCGGCTCGGTTAGGGGTTTGTTTGCAGGCGTCTTATTCCGCATCACAACATGTCGTCACACGCCATATTAAGACGATAGCGAAGCGTTGTCAATGCAGCCGCCAAAACCCCTTCCGAGAACCAGGTAAATGACCACGAGTGCTGCCTGTCCGTGGCTGCGGAGGCAAGACCCTTATCGGCGTTGCATGGGGAGATGGGTAGGCCAGGGGCGAGGTCGTCGCGCATTGGGATCTTGGCTTTCCACGATGAATATGAATCAGGATAGCCATCCAAAGAGCCGTCAAAGCTGAAGTAGAGTTCCAACTTACAGCCGTCAGCGGTATTTGATTTTCGCCCAAAGCGCCGTGGGTAACACATCTCTGATAAACTCTTGCGCGGGGCGAGACCCGGCCGGAATTATCGCCAGGCTTCCGATACTTCTGACTCGACCGTCTGCCTCTGGGTGCCTGCATTCAGATGGGAGATGGCACGAAGATGCCGGCCCGCTGGCCCGCACCTCGTTCGCGCCATGCAAACATTTATCTCATTGCCGGCGGAGCGCTCCGCGTTCGCGCGCTTTGCCATGGAGGATCACGATGTCCACAGCAGTTAGTGCAGCACCCATGCACAGCCGCGTCGAGGAATTCATTCAAACGCCGCGGAAGATGTTCATCAACAACCAGTTCGTTCCCGCCGCTTCAGGCAAGACGTTTCCCACCTATAACCCGGCGACGGGCGAAGTCATGGCCCAGGTGGCGGAAGGAGAGCGCGAAGACATTGACCGCGCGGTGAAGGCGGCGCGCAAGGCCTTCGAAAACCCCGCTTGGTCCGACATGCCGGCTTCGCAGCGCGGACGCCTCATCTGGAAACTTGCTGACCTGATCGAAGGGCGGCTGGAAGAGTTTGCCCAGCTTGAGAGCCTGGACAACGGCAAGCCGCTGGCGATTGCTCGCGTCGCCGACGTGCCGCTCACCGTGGACCTGTTTCGTTACATGGCGGGATGGGCGACCAAGATTGAAGGCAACACCATACCGATTTCAGCAGGCACCAAGCGCACGCAATACCTTGCCTACACCCGGCGTGAGCCGGTTGGCGTCGTCGGCCAAATCATCCCCTGGAATTTCCCGCTGCTCATGGCCGCCTGGAAGCTCGGCCCGGCGTTGGCGGCAGGCTGCACGGTAGTGCTTAAACCAGCAGAGCAGACTCCTTTGTCGGCTCTGCTGCTTGCCGAACTGATTGCGGATGCAGGGTTTCCTGAGGGAGTGGTAAACGTGGTGCCAGGCTACGGCGAAACTGCGGGAGCGGCGCTGGCTGCGCATCCCGACGTCGACAAGGTCGCGTTTACCGGTTCGACGGAAGTTGGCAAGCTCATTCTGCAGGCCGCGGCCGGCAATTTGAAGAAGGTTTCACTCGAACTCGGTGGCAAGTCGCCCAACATTGTCTTTGATGACGCCGACATGCGCTCCACCGTTCCGGGTACGGCCAGCGCGATCTTCTTTAACCACGGGCAGTGCTGCTGTGCCGGATCGCGTCTCTACGTGGAAAAGGACATGTTCGACCACGTGGTCGAAGGCGTGGCCGAACAGGCCAAGAAAATCAAGCTGGGCCCGGGATTCGAGCCCGACACCAATATGGGACCCCTGGTCTCTGTCGACCAGCTGAATCGGGTGTGCAGTTATCTCCAAGCCGGACTCAACGAGGGCGCGCAAGCTGTGGTCGGAGGTAAAAAGAAAGAAGGCGCGGGATATTTCGTCGAGCCCACCGTGATGGTAAAGACCAACCCTAACATGAAGGTCGTGCGCGAGGAAATCTTCGGCCCCGTAGTGGTAGCGTCGCCGTTTAGCGACATTGACAAGCTGGTGGCCGAAGCCAATGACAGCGAGTACGGCCTGGCCGCCGGCGTCTGGACGAAGGACATCAGCAAAGCCCACCGGGTGGCGAATAAACTGCGTGCCGGAACAGTGTGGATCAATTGCTACAACGTGTTTGACGCGGCGCTGCCGTTCGGCGGCTACAAGCAGTCGGGATGGGGCCGCGAGATGGGACACGAGGCACTGGAGCTGTACACCGAAGTGAAGGCCATTTGTGCGGCGATCTAGTGCCGGGTCGCCGTTCCGCCCCACGCTTTCGCCAACTCAGGCAGAGAGGGTGGGGTGGCCCTCCCTCCGAGCCCCCCGATCATCGCCCGTGCGGATTCACGGCAGCGAACTCGTACCGCCGTCTGCGGCTTGCTGCGTCATTGCGGCAATCATCGAGGTGGAGGAAAGAAAGGGCAGGGCCCAAGCCCTGCCGGGGGAACGAACCGTTGTCTTACTGCTGTGCCGGCGGAGACGGCACATCGGTTCCGTTCGCCATCTTCTGCAGGTGCTCATTGATGCGATTGATCTGCTGCGTGCGAAGCTGTTCGACCTTCGCCTGCTGGTCGGCGGTCAGTACCTGGGTGTAGATCTGGTGCTTGATGGCTTCACGATTCGCAGTTATCGCAGCCTGTAGCCGGGCCTGCTGGTTAGCGAGGGTCTGCATCTTTCCCGCATCGTAGGTGCCGTTGGCGGCGGCAGCCAGAAAGGCCGCGCGGTTCTGCTCCATCTGCTGTGCCACGCCCTTCATGGTGGTGCGGTTCTCCTGCAAGATGGTCTTAATCTGTGCCTTCTGGGCGTCAGTCAGGTTCAGCTCGCCGCTCCAGAATCCCATCCCCCATCCTTGTCCGCGGCTGCCGGCAAAGGCCTTACCTTCGGGACCAGAGCCCTGGGCATATGCCATCGTCACCACGCCACACAAAAGCAGCGCAATCACACTTACAAGTACCACTAACTTCATCTTCATGCTCTCAACTCCTTGTTGTCTTGACGGTCTAGCTTTCGCTTCTAGAAACACCAGCGCCCAGGCCATGACGGTAAAGTCTAGTTACACGGCGTAAAGATTTGTGTTCCGTTCTGAGTTTGGTCACCGCTCTGGCAACTGGCGACGTCTGCGTTCTGTGCTCTGCTATCTGTTCCCACTTCCGGAGAGGGAAGTTCCCCAATGTTGTACCCGGCACCAGGGGTGAATTTTCTGTCGCACAGTAAACAGTTAGCGGAGGTTAACGGTGGCGGGCGCTGTGGCACTCCAAGACGCCACACCAGTCTCAAATCGCCACTGGAACTGGAAGAACTGTTTGGCGTTGAATCTCGGTAGGGCTTTCGAGGTGACCTTGAATCGGATTGGAATGCCGACGCTTATCGGTCCTCTTAAACTTCAGCGTCGAGTCGAATAGGGATGGAATGAAAACCGGGATCGGAGATCAATAACACAAACGAAACCTAGGGATTAAACCTCCTCGAATCCAAGACTTCGCACTGGATGAGGGGGCAAATCTTTGTCCGCAATCGCGAACGGTCGGAGCTCGTTTTGTCGGCGAGTCTTCGATATGTTGCTGTCCAATCTACCTCGTGGGGTTCGGCCAGGCCTGACTGCCGCTACTCCTGCCATGTCAGTGGAGACTAGCAGCACCCCACCCTGACCCCCGCAGCCTCGGGTTTGCCGAATGCTTCTTCGGGAATTGTGGCTCCGTGCAGCGTCTTCCAGCAACGCTTTGCGCACTCGAACAGTACGAGGAGCACACCGGTGATGAAGATCACCATCAGCGCGGAGTCGAGGTAGCCTTGGAACCCCTTGCCCGGTTGCTGCGCTAGCGGCAGGTAAATATCCTTGATAGACAGGATGGCGGCGCTAAGGGTGGTGATTCCAACAAAGCACATGGGCATGGCCGTCACCAATGCATATTTTGTTTTGCCCATATTGACAAGAAAGGTGGTAACCACGGCCAGCGCAATGGTTGCCAGCAGTTGATTGCCGGTTCCCAATAACGGCCATAGAGTTGAAATGTTGCCGGTGTAAATCAAGTACCCCCAACTTGAAACCACGATCAGCGAAGTCACCAGGTTCCCGGGAAGCCAGGTGGCATTGCTGAATGGCTGGTGCACCCTCCCCAGCAGCTCGTGCATGACGTAACGCGCCACGCGCGTTCCCGTGTCGATCGTGGTCAAAATAAACAGGGCTTCGAACATGATCGCGTAGTGGTACCAATATCCGGTCAGTGTCTTCATGCCCGGAAGGCCTTTGAAAATCTGCGCCATTCCCACGGCCAGCGAGACCGCGCCTCCCGTCCGACCTGCCAATTGCTCGCCCACCTCGGCCGAGAAGGTGTCGAGGTTCACGGTATGCAATCCCAGCCTGGCGAAGACTGCGGGATCCGTGTTCATTGCAAAGTAGTCACCCGGATACAGGGAACAGGCAGCAATCAGGGCCAGAATGCCAACCATGCTTTCGCAGATCATCGCGCCATATCCGACGAAGCGTGCATCCGTCTCCCTCCACAGCATCTTGGGAGTGGTGCCCGACGAGACCATCGAATGGAACCCGGAGATTGCCCCACAGGCAATGGTGACGAACAGGAAAGGGAAGAGCCTGCCCTTGATAATCGGCCCTCCGCCATGAATAAACTGGCTCACGGCAGGGAACTGAATGTTGGGGTGCACGACGAACACCCCCACGATCAGCAGGATGATCGTCCCCAGCTTCATGTAGGTCGACAAATAGTCGCGCGGTCCGAGCAGCAGCCAGACCGGGAGAACGGATGCGACGAATCCGTAAATCATCAACAAGTAACAGATTGCGTGAGGACTGAAGGTGAGCGCACCGGCCGTCGCCGAAGTGGCTACCCAGCGCCCGCCGATCACGCTGGCGATCAAAAACCCCACGCCCACGACACTCGGCCTGGTAACCTTGATGACTCCCGGCGTGCTCTTAAACATATACAGGCCCATGAAGATCGCAATCGGTATGGTCATGCCGATGGTAAATATTCCCCAGGGGCTATTTGCCAGAGCATTGACAACCACGACGCCTAGGCCAGCCAGCGAGACTACCACGATAAAAAGCAGGGCGACCATCGTCGCCAACCCTGCGAACTCTCCGACCTCGGTACGGGCGATGTCGGCGAGCGATTTTCCTTTATGCCGGATGGAGGCGACAAGAACAGTAAAGTCATGGACGCAACCGCAAAGCACGGCGCCAAAGAGGATCCACAAAAAGCCGGGAGCGAATCCAAACTGGGCGGCTAAAGTTGGGCCCACCAGCGGACCGGCTCCTGCGATGGCAGCGAAGTGATGGCCGAAAAGCACCCACTTGGGCGAAGGTACGTAATTTTGTCCGTCCTCGTACACGTGCGCGGGCGTCCTGCGCTGATCATCCAGCACGACTACCCGAGCTGCGATCCAAGCGCTGTAGTAGCGGTAGGCGAGGACGAAAACACATAGCGCGCCGGCGAGAACTGGGAAGGTGTTCACCGGGCCTTCCGGCGTGACTTTTGGTTACGCGGCACCATGTTGTCTCGCGGACTCGGATTGGCTGGCCAGAAAGGAGCTCGTATTGCTATCGGGACACGTCAACCAAAGCCTCGGTTCTTGAAAACGGAGCGAATTATACACCCGCTCTTATTGCGCTAACGGCACAAGACGCGCGCCGCCTCCTCCCCAGTCCGCCGCCGGCGCGAGCACACGAAAAGGACATTCCCTTCGTCGTACACAAACACCATGGGCGGCCTTGCCGCATAACCCTTCAGGATTATGCCGCGGGCCGATTCCACGCAGCGCAGGGAATGGGGATTCATTCGGTGATCGACAGGGACTACGCTCAAACAACCTATGATCACGCGGTTAGTGGCTGGCTCACTTCTGGCGAACGGAATCACCTTGCCCAAGCCGGAGCAGGAAAGAACTGGGCCCGTAATCTGGTTGGCGGCTTCTTTCGTGATGATCGGATTAAGTGGGGGAGGACGATGCAGGTGAGCATGTCGTGAAGCGTGAACTCAATCGGAAGAACCTCAACTGGCATATGATTCGAGCACCAGGCTGGCGGCGGCGAGATCCTCGACAGCCAGGCCCAACGACTTGAACACTACATGCCCGGCGGATGGCGTTGCCAGCTTTCCAGCGAGAATTTCTCCCAGCTCCCCATAAACCTTAACGCCTGCGAACGCGATATCACCCGACTCTGCCGCCGCCGCCTGCCGCGAATCCACCACCACTGCTCCTTGCATCGCGGCAGTATCAAGTTCCCGGCGGGTGAGTCCCACGGCGCCCACGGCGTTTAGCAGCGTGCCTTTCTTCAACCACTCTCCGCGCAAAATCGGCTCCTCGGCACTGGTGACCGTCACCACTACGTCGGCCTTCCGCACTGCCCCCTCGGCACTGGTTGCGGTCGCTCCAATTTCCGCGGCCAACTTTTGCGCGTGAGACGAGTTTCTGCTCCAGACGGAAACCTCATCAAAATGCCGGACGGTTTGCAGCGCGGCGTAGTGCGCTTTGGCCTGAACACCACTTCCCAGGATCGCTAATTTGCGCGCGTCAGTAGTCGAGAGATATTTGGTCGCGACCGCCGTGACAGCCGCCGTGCGCATCTCTGTAATCAACCTGCCGTCCAACACAGCTACGGGCTGCCCGTTCGTCGCATTCAGTACCACAATGATCGCCTGATGGGTCGGCAGCAGGGTGCCGGCATTTTTCGGGAACACGGTGACCAGCTTTGCTCCCATAATGTTGTGGTAAACAGCCGGCATGATGCCAAAGAAACCGTGATGCGCTTCTGCGGGCAGAATGCTGCGCACCGGTTGCAGGACCTTGCCGGCTGAGAAATCAATGAGGGCGCGCTCCATCGCCCCAATCAAGTCTTCGTAGCGCAACACGCGGCGCACAGCGCTTTCGTCCAAGAAGGGAACTGGCGATCCATCAAAGTGTGGGCTTGGTGAGTCCGTAGTCATCTGGCAGAATGAACGGGCATGCTCAAGGTTAAGCGACTATCGCCCGAGGCCCTCCTGCCCACAGTAGCACATCCCGGAGAAGACATCGGCTACGACCTTTACGCGTGTGCAGACATCACCATTCCAGCCCGCGGCTCAGCCGGTGTTCACACGGGGATCGCGATCGAATTCGTACCGCGGGCAGGCGG
>Ga0306925_10005577_pt1 | contig 11563 bp, 11 predicted proteins | sample flu12Cox44000176_FD_203755 | JGI IMG/M metagenome (GOLD analysis project Ga0306925, IMG submission 203755) | Lab enrichment of tropical soil microbial communities from Luquillo Experimental Forest, Puerto Rico - flux8day.12C.oxic.44.000.176 (v2)... | ecosystem: Environmental > Terrestrial >...
CAGCAGGAATAACGCCGTCTTCATGGCATCCCCTCCGCCACGAACTGTATCCCACAACGCAGGCCGGCGCAAGCCTTATTACGGCGTGGAACGCCTTCCCAGGACTGCGCTAATTCGGATGCCCGCGGGAGATAGTTCGCAGCAGTCTTGCTCCAGACACTCACCACAATGGATTGATCGGGTATAGCAACCGACTTCAAGCCTCCGGTGAATAACGCTTAATTCCGCTCCACTCTATGCTCTCGATGGCTCGCGACATGAAAAGAGGTTATGTTGCGCAATGCCGCCCCGCACCTGGCCTGAGAAATGCCCGCTGGTGGTTTTTGATCGCCCGACGTAGCTTGGCCCGCCTCTGGTCTGATACCACGCTCGGCGAGTATCGTCGCTAACCCTAGGTCGCGCCGTACGGGAGTAGCGCGTCACCGTAAATCCGGTCGAACCGGCCGCGGCCGTACGCCTTGCCTGGGTGCGAGACGCTTGTCATCATGGAGGCATGCGTACTGTCTTCGAGGCAGCGGGCGGCATCGACGGAATGCGCCGTCTTGCCGCTGCCTGGCATCGTCGGGTGATAGCCGACGAAGTAGTCGGCCATGCATTCAGCCACGGTTTCCATCCGCAGCATGTCGACCGTCTCGCCGCGTATTGGGCCGAGGCACTCGGTGGACCCAGCATGTATACCAAGTCCTATGGCGACGAGACCGCGGTCGTCAGGATCCACAGCGGCAAGGGGGTGCACGACGAGATGGATCGCCGCGCCATCGCTTGCTTCGACCAGGCTCTGGCTGACGTCGAACTGGCCGACGACTCCGCGCTGCGACAAGTGCTGCACGACTACTTCGCTTGGGCGACTAGGACAACCATGGCCCGCTACCACCGGTCTGCTGACGATGTGCCTGACGGTCTCACCATTCCGCGCTGGTCATGGGACGGACTCCAGGAGTGATCGACAAATGCCAGTCTCCGTCAACGTACAAACGGTTCACCCTCGCAAGTTGGCCGCGGTGCGCCGCGAAGTTCCGCCGGGCGCGGTGGGCGCGGCATGGGGGCCGGCCCTGGGCAAGGTCTGGCCCTTCATTCGCAGCCAGCCAGGCCTATGGACCAACGGCCACAACATTTTTCTCTACCACCACCCGGCTCAGAAGGCGGGCCGATACTGTGCGACTTCGGTGTCGAGGTCACGCGTACATTTGAGGCTGCCGGCGAGGTGTACGCAACCGAAACGCCGGCGGGCGAGGCAGCCGTCGCGGTCCACCGCGGCCCGTACAATCGCATGAACCAGGCGCACGACGCGATCCGAAAATGGATGGCAGCGAACCGCAGAGACTCCGCTGGCCACTCGTGGGAGATATACGGAGATCCAACACCGGATGCGGACGATACTGAGACGACGGTCGTGTACCTGCTAAAATAGCGTTCGTACGCTTCGGGCGAGTTGGTCGCCAACACGTACCGAGCTCGCAGTGCGAGGTGCCGCGGCGGACGATCGCACGAGTAGCACTGATCAGGAGCAATCGGGACAGAGCACATTTACGAGAACAAGAACTAAGCCACCAGGCGGCGGACCTTACGCGCGGATCACAGTGGGTAGCCAGGTGAACACTATCTTGTGGGCCAAAGGAGTCCCGTGACCGGTTCACAAAAAATCATGCTCACCTGCTCAGGCGCGGCAAGCTGGCCGTTGGCTCAGCTGTGAACCAGCGTCCCCCCGGCCAACCTCCGCGTATCGCAAGATGGCCTCACCCCCGGCGGCCAAGTCCCATCATCCAGACTCGCGGAGCCTGCTATCTCTAATGTGCCGTCGGTCTCCACCTGCCCCTTCGAGCTATGATCGCAAAAGAGAGAGCTAACGTGCATCGAAGCTGCTTTGTTTTCTTGTTTATTGCTGTGGCCGGCGCGCAGAGCCTCCCCGCAGACCTCTTCGGCGAACTACATTGGCGCAATATTGGGCCGTTCCGCGGTGGCAGAACTCGCGCGGCCGTGGGAGTGCCTGGCCAGCCGAACCTCTTCTATATGGGCCAGGTGAACGGCGGTGTCTGGAAATCGGACGACTACGGGCGCACCTGGACACCTATCTTCGAGCAGGAGCCCACCCAGTCCATCGGTGCCATCACGGTTGCACCGTCCGATCCGCGCATCGTCTACGTCGCCAGCGGCGAAGGATTACAGCGGCCCGATCTTTCCGTCGGTGACGGCATTTACAAATCCACCGACGCCGGCCAGACCTGGACGCACCTGGGCCTCCGCGACGGCCAGCAGATTCCCGCGCTGGCTGTAGATCCGCGCGACTCTAATCGCTTGTTCGCAGCCGTGCTCGGCCATCCGTACGGCCCTAACCCAGAGCGCGGTATTTACCGTTCTTTAGATGGCGGCGCCGTTTGGGAGAGAGTACTCTACGTCGATCAGGATACCGGCGGATCGGATGTTGCCATAGACCCGGCTCATCCCGAAGTAGTTTACGCCACGCTGTGGGAAGACCGGCAAGCCCCTTGGGAATTCGATAACGAATACAGCGGCACGCACGGCGGCATTTTCAAATCCACCGATAGCGGCGCCACCTGGAGCAAGCTCACGCGCGGCCTTCCGGCAGAGGTCTTACAGGCCGATATAGCCGTTGCGGCCAGCAATAGCCGCCGGCTCTACGCTACCGTCGCCTCGCCCGGCACCGTGGAAATCTACCGGTCCGACGATTCCGGCGAAAACTGGACGCGTGCTACCACCGATTCGCGCCCGGCCATGCGCATTGGGGGCGGCGATCTGCCCGTGCCCCGCGTCGATCCGCAAAACCCGGATATCGTATACAGCGCCAGCATTGTCCTGTGGCAGTCCATCGATGGCGGGAAGACCTGGACCGGAATAAAGGGCGCTCCGGGCGGCGACGATTACCAGAACCTGTGGATTAACCCCCTGAATCCCGAAATCATTTTGTTGGTCAGCGACCAAGGCGCGGTCGTCAGCGTCAACCGCGGACGCACCTGGAGTTCCTGGTACAACCAGCCCACCGCGCAGATGTTTCACGCAACAGCCACCAATACGTTTCCGTACCGCATCTGCAGCGGCCAGCAGGAAAGCGGCTCGGTCTGCATCGCGAGCCGCGGCAACGACGGAGAAATCACCGTACGCGAGTGGCGGCCGGTGGGCATCATCGAATACGGCTACGCCGCTCCTGATCCACTCGACCCCGATGTCGTCTATGGCGCAGGCCGCAGCGAAGTATCCAAATTCCACTGGACCACCGGCCAGGTAGAAAAGGTCACGCCCGACCCCCTGCGTAGCGGCCAGTACCGTGCAGATCGCACGGCGCCCATCATCTTCTCGCCGGTTGATTCCCACGTACTCTATTACGCTGCCAATGTCGTGTTTCGAACCACGGACGGAGCGCATTCCTGGCGCGCGATCAGCCCGGATCTCACACGCCCCAATCCGGGCACCCCGGCGACCTTGGGAACACTGGCCTCCAAAGATCCCGATCGAACGATGCATCGCGGGGTGGTCTATTCGCTTGCACCCTCGTTCCAAAGCGTCGATACTCTTTGGGCAGGTACCGATGATGGGCTGATCTGGGTAACGCACGATGGAGGCAAGTACTGGGCCAACATCACACCTCCCGCGTTGACTGCGTGGAGCAAAGTGACGCAGCTTGAAGCCTCGCACTTCGACCCGGGCACGGCATACGCCTCCGTCAGCCGATTCCGAATCGACGACCGCAAGCCGTACATTTACCGTACTCGCGATGGCGGGAAAACATGGCGTGCAATCACGAAGGGGCTGCCAGACGATGGGCCGGTGGACGTAGTCCGCGAGGATCCGGTGCGCAAGGGCCTGTTATTCGCCGGCACGGAAACATCAGTCTGGGTCTCGTTCGATGATGGCGACAACTGGCAATCGCTCCAACTGAACCTGCCGCACACTTCCATGCGCGACCTGTGCATCCACGATAACGACCTGATCGTCGCCACGCATGGCCGCTCCTTCTGGATCCTTGACGATATCACTCCGTTACGGCAGGTCAACCAAGCGGCGCTCGCGGGCGGCGTGCGGCTGTTCCGACCGGAGGAAGCCATTCGCGTCCGCCACAACACCAATTCCGATACCCCGCTGCCTCCGGATGAACCATTCGCCCCCAATCCACCAGCCGGTGTAGCCATCGACTATTATCTGAAGGACGCGGCGGCCGGCCCGGTCACGCTCGAGATTCTGGACACAGGCGGCCGCCTCGTGCGCCGCTTCGCCACCAACGATCCACTGCGGCCCACCCAAGCGGATCTGAATAAGCTCGCCATTCCAGAGTCTTGGGTGCGGCCGGGGCGCGTTCTGTCCGCCGACGCGGGCCTCCACCGCTGGTATTGGGACCTGCATTACACACCGCCGGACTCGGTACGCCACGAGTATCCCATCGCGGCCGCGCCGCACGATACCCCGCGCCTCCCTCAGGGTCCGCGTGCTCTCCCTGGTACCTATACCGTGAAGCTCACCGTGGCAGGTCGTGGCTATACCGCCCTGCTCACCGTGAAAATGGACCCGCGCATCAAGACGCCGTCAGCTGGCTTGGAGCAGCAGTTCGCTCTGGAGCAGCAGTTGGCCACCATGATGACGCGCTCGACTGAAGCCATTCGCCAGGGGCGCTCGTTGCGCGAACAGATCGAAAAGCTTCGGGCGAAGACGCCGACCGCTCTTTCCGCCGATTTAGCTATGCTGGACCAGAAGATTCAAGGGGAGTTGGCCGCGCCGCCTGGCGACAAGGCGCCGCCCAAACTCACCCTTGCCGTGGTCAACCGCCGCATCCATCGCCTCTATAATGATTTGGACAGCGCCGATGCCACACCCACCGCCGCGCAGGTGACCGGCAAGGTAGTGCTCGATCGCGATGTCGCCGCCGTGATGAGCCGCTGGCGCGCCCTCCTCACCACTGAGGTAGCGGCCATCAACCGTCGGCTCAAGGCCAGCGGCGTTGCGGAAATCCATCCCGAAGCTAAACCGGAGCAGGGAGACGATGCCGACGATTCCGACCTGGAATAGTCCAGACGGCTGCGGCTCGGTTCGCGCACGGCCGCCATGCGGCAGGCAAGCTTCCGCCGCCGCGTAGCTCCGCCCGGCTGCACCATGCCGCGGATGCGGTTCGCGCCCAGGCGCGGCTGCGGACGACAGGGCCCCTGAGGTGCTGCGCGTCGGTTCCGGTCGACGCTGCCGCCGTGCGGCGCGAGGAGCCGAGCCGTTACGGCGGGCGGAAGGGCTGGACGGCCAGAGTCCGCCCATGGCTCTCGCTCATGTGACTCCTCGGGACTATCCCCGATTTCGTGCGGACGAGAGGGACACCTCGGGCAACGATCAACCCGTTGAGCCGCCCCCGATGCAGCCACCAATGCCTACGCGCCAACTCGCGCAACGGCAACTTGACGGATAAGCGCGGAAGTGGACGACGTGCCCTTCGCGCACATCGAGTGGACTAGTCGGCCACTGGGACGGGGCAGTTCCGCGACGCCAACGAAAGGTCGGGGGAGCCTCGGCCGAGCAGGGCGCAACTCAGGACCTACCCATTTCTTGGGGCGATGCTCGTGCGTGGCGGAGGGTTGTGAAACGGGATTAGCGAATTGTTAGGCTCCCGTCTGCCAGCGCTTGGAGCACAAACGTACACCTTTCGTCTACCGAACTCATGGGGACTTCGAGTACCCGATATCCGCATCGACGGTACCACTCCTGCGCAATCCTATTGACGAACTCAGCGTGTTCGAAAGTGTGGTCGCGTTCGGCATCGTTCTCATAGATCGCCTTCCACGGCGGTAAGACGAAGACCTTCGGAAAATACTGATACTTCGAGAGCCACATGCTCAACTCGCTCTCGTTCAGGGGTCTGATGCGATCGAGCCCGCATAGGGCATCAAGGACGCCTCGCTCAAAGAAGACCGGGCCTGGATTTGTAGCGTGATGAACAAAGTTCTCCATGTCTATTCGCAGCGCTTCCTGCGCGAACGCATATGGATCCGGGCGTGGACTCAGTCCGCGCCTGCGGCGATCTTGAATGATGGTGCGGGCGGTATCGCCGACGATCGTGTAACCACGAGCCTGCAGAGCTAGCAAGAGCGTGGTCTTGCCTGCGCCGGGGGCGCCTGTGATCACTATTCGCGACATGCGGACGTACCTTCGCCGGTGTTTGCGACGCCTAACTAATAATAGGCCGATCAGGGGGGTAGCGTCCGAGTCGTCGGCGACTCGTAGGGGGCCTTGGTGCCGAACCGTTCCAAGCGGCACGGGCAAGCTTTGGAAGAGTGGCGCCTCACCCGGAATGCTCGGCCCCCTCCTGCGCGCCGAAGAACGTGCTATCGTGCAGCGGATGAGCAACGAGAATATTGAGGTGAAATTCTTCACCCGCTACGAGTCGACAAACGCGATATTTGACGTGGACTTATCTCCGCCTCAGCACACAGAAGCCCGGAGCGCGATGAGCGCTCCGAATCGCCGAACCATCCGCGGTGCTCGTTTTAAGAGCGACCCGGATGGTTAGATTCCGACGGGCCAGCAAACCTCTGTTTTCCAGTCCTGAGGATTGGAATGATCGGCGGGATCGTTTAAGTAAGCTTCCCACGGAGCGCCGGCCGCGTAGAATCCGTTCGCGGCAATCCATTCCTCGAGTGCCGCATAAGCGGCCTGGAGGTGTTCATAAGGCCCGGAGTGAATCGTCACGGCCGCTGGCCCGCCAGGCAGGGTGTCGGCCAAAACGTCGCCTTCACCCTCGTCAGCGGTCCATTCGCCGCTGTGAGCCGTCACTCGCATCCCTGTCTCCAAGGTCACTAAGCCCACGCTTGTTTCGAGATACCGGGTGATTGGGTAGCCTGCGATGGCGATGCCCCGCTGTTGCGCGTGACGGAATACTTTGGGCAGCTCCGCTGCAACTGTGGCTGCGATCTCGGCACGCCGCACCCGTCGCCGGACAACCAGGACCGGCTGCGTGGCGAGTTCCTTTCTAGAAACTGTATAGTCCATGAATTTTCCCGAACATCTTTCTTTTGGGTCGATGTGGTACAACCCTACGCAAGGCCCGATTTCATCCACCAAATCCGCATGCGCCCGGGCGTCAGATCCAATCAGGCCGCGTTTTCGATAGTCGCTCGGGCTCATCCGAAAGCGCCGTCGAAAGGCGCGGCAGAACGCCTCATGGCTCTCGAATCCGCAGTCGAGCGCGATGTCCAGAATCAAGGCTTGGGAGCTGATCAAAGCGGCGGCGGCGCGATCCACACGCAGTCGCAAGGTGAATTGCTTGGGGGTCTCTCCAAGAACTGCACGTAGTGTCCGATGAGCATGAAACAGGGATTGACCCGTCTCGGCAGCCCAGTTCGACAGCAATACGTTCTTGCCGGGATTTCGTCTCGCGTACTTAAGCGCTCGCTGGAGCTTTTTCCAGTCCGTCATTCGGTTTGCGGCTTTTGTAGACAACTCCTCCCACCAGTGCTGCAGGTATGCTCAGGACAGCAGTTATGATCCACAATCGTGATTGCATGGTTCCCGACCGGAGACAACATTGCCACAATCGTGAGACTTGCCTGAATGACCCCCATCACAGAGGCGTGGGTAACCGGTAACCGCCGGGCAACACGAGCTGCTATGCACCCACCGGTGGCTACGCACATCAAGCCGTAGGAGAACATCAACGCCCTGACCCACGGGTTCGATGCGACTGCCTCCGGCGCGGGCAGGGCTTCGGGAAATGCCTGGAGCAACAGAGGATTCAATGCTGCCTCGATCGCAAATATCCCAGGGTAAGCGCCGCAATCCAGCGAGTACTGATAACACACTGCGGACCATAGGAGTAGTCTAACCCGTCGATCTCTTATAAGCTTGATCTTTCTTGCTATTCTGATCCCCGCAGCCGGCTGTCGACCGACGCCGGGGTTCATCCGAGGCCAACCTAGCTGGAGTGGCAGCCGTTGACTACTCACTTGGGCCACGTTCGCGGAAGCATGGCTGGAACATGGTTCTTGTACGCTTCGAACTCCGACTCAAAAGCAGCTCGCAGCAATTTCTCTTCGCTGCGGATTGGTGCACTCGATTTCTCTTCGCTGCGGATTGGTGCACTCGATTCAATTTCCCGGTTCCGGCGGCCGCCGGGGCTCACGTTGTTCATCCCATCCTTTTTAGAGGCTATCGCACTCGTAAACGCCAGCTGCGCGTAACTGATAGCAAAGCAAGGACTTGGGACGCACACAACAGAACGCTCGAAAAGGCAGCCCAGGTCGTTGAATAAACTGCTGAGTACGAATATACGTTCGAGTGAGAGGAAAGAATTGGACGATGCTGCAGCAATCCGGAGTTGCAGGAGCGGTGATGCAAACGCATTTCGATATCTAGTGGAGCGCTATCAGAAGCAGGCCATGGCTCATGCGGTGGCCATCTTGGGGAACCGTACGGATGCCGAGGACGCTCTACAGGAAGCCTTTCTCGATGCTTATCGGGCCCTTGACCGCTTTGACGAAGGGCGCAGCTTTTACTCCTGGTTTTACACGATTCTCAGAAATCGGTGTTGGAAGCTGGTGGGCAGCCGCAATAGACCGGATAGAGCCGCTGAAGACGTGGAAATTCTCGCCGCAAGCGGCGTCAATCTCGACCAGACACTGGCTCTCGGGGAGGCGCTCGCAAGACTTCAGGTAGAGAGTCGGGAAATCCTCACACTCCGGCATCTGGACGGTTTGTCCTATGAGGAGTTATCGGTCCGGCTCGGAATTCCAATCGGCACAGTGATGAGCCGATTGTTCTACGCGCGGAAACAATTACAAGCGACTTTGGGAGGGAAGCGATGACTTGCGAAGAATGGCGAGTGGCAGCGATGGCTTTGGCGGACGGCGAGATGCCCCCCGTGTCACGCGCAGCGATCGAGACGCATCTGGTTACATGTGATGGGTGCCGGCGCGTAATCGAGGAGCTTCAAGAACTCGCCAGTACGTGGGATGGACAGCGGCGTCCGGATTGTTACGTCGACCTCTGGCCCGCGATCCAGGATCGCCTCGGACGTCCGAAGCGTCACTGGCTGCCCATGTTGGTTGTCCTACTGGTCATTTTCAAGCTGGCTGACCTGGTTACGGACACAAGCCTGGCGTTATGGGTGCAAGTAGTGCCGGTGTTAATGGCGGCCGCAGCCTTCGCCTTACTTCGACAAAATCCGTTTCGAATACAAACGGACCTCGCCCTTAAGGAGGCTGAACTATGAACCCAACTAATCGAGGCCCGGATACCAACACCGTACTCGGGCAGAAGTATGCGTTCGCGACCGCGGCACTGATCATGGGAATCACTTGCTACGTGAACTTTCTGGGGCTCGAAAAGGCCACTTTAGCGATCATATTCGCCTGGCTCGCGCTGAGGACAAATCCTGCACCAGCGCTCCGCGAGCACCGTGTGTGGGCCAAAGCAGGTCTTGTCCTCGGAATCTTCCCATGGATTATGATCCCGGTCGTGCTGATTTGGAAATGGAATCGGGTACTAGACCTCGTCAGGATGCTGCAAGAGCTGAAGTACAAGGGAGGTGCCTGGTGAGAACTTCTTTGAAGACTGCCGTATCCATGGGGCTGCTGGCCTCAGGTGTAGTAGCTCAAAATCGCCCAGGGCGCCTGCCTGAGCTACCTCCGCCCAAGCTTATCGCTTGGAAGAACTCCAACATGTTGCTCGCGCCAACGTTATCGCCATTTTGGGTGGAACGCTGATCGATGGCACAGGATCTCCCCCGCTCGCGAAGTCCGCCATAGTCGTCCGAGGAAACCGCATTGTTCAGGTTGGCAAAGAGGGCAAAATCGCGATCCCGCCTGACGCCATGCGAATCCGTGCAGATGGCGAAACTATCCTGCCGGGTCTTATCGATATGCATGTCCACCACAATCAAGGGCACGATCTGCATCTGTTTCTGGCGGCCGGCGTAACGACAGTCCGGGACGTCGGAAATCTCACGGCCCAGATCGTCCCGCTTGAGCGTGGGACCCGCTCCCAAGAGATCATTGGGCCGAGGATCTTCTTCAGCGGCGAATCCTTTGTCCATCAGTATGGATTCTCCCCTTGGCAGCGTCCGACCAGAGACGCGATGGAGGCCCGAGAAGAAGTACGCAAGCGGATCTCATCAGGCGCTTCAGTGATCAAGATTGTCAACGATATAACGCCCGAGCTAGTCGAAGCCATCGTTGATGAAGCGCATCAGTCACGAATCCCCGTGACCGCCGACATCCTCGGCAACGGGTTGGTTACTGCGGCGCGAGCGATCGGTCTCGGGGTGGATGGCCTGGAGCATGTGAGCGGTGTGCCGCAGGCGATTGTTGTTGAACATTCACCGGCGGACTTCTCTGAACCCACCAGCTTCAAGGCCTTGTTTGGCTGGCTCTACACGGATCCGCGAATGGAGACGGCTCTCATTGACAGCATCGTAAGGCGAGGCACGTATATCGTCCCAACGCTCGCGGTACTTGAGACTCAATCCGGAGTACCCGCTCCAAAGGACCCCGCGGCGGAGGCCATCTCAGAAGGCATGCAGGCCTTGTGGAAAACGCTGCGAAGTTTTCCGGATAACACAGAGGCCGATTTAGCGTTTTGGACGCACTTTATTTCCTCCCAACAGTTTGTCGCTAAAATGTCTCATGTCGGCGGGCACATCGTGGCTGGCACTGATACGCGATCTCCCCGGGCTCGTACCGGGTTTCTCGATGCATCGGGAACTCGAGCTGCTCGTGCAAGCGGGCTTGAATCCCATGCAGGCTTTACAGGCCGCAACCAAAACCGCGGCAGATTTTTTGGGGAAAAGCAGAGAAGTGGGGACATTAGAGGCCGGCAAACTTGCAGACATCATCATTGTTGACGGCGCGCCGCATGTTCGAATCAGCGATATTCGCCGCGTCCAAACAGTGTTGACAGGAGGCGGATTATTTAGGGCTTCGGAACTGCTGTCACTTTCTATTCGCCGCTAAAGTTCAGAATCACGAGGCCTCCCCGAATAGGTGCCTCTCCAGGCAAGAGGCCCGGGTGGCCATCAGTAGGACGCATCTGCAACTCGGAACCTTACCCATTGCGCCGGAAAGCCTAAGGAGTTGGAGCGGACAATCGGAGGGTTCTCGCTCGTCTTTCCAATGCTGTTGAGACCCTCCGCAGATCCGAATCGTAGAGTCCGCCGACTCCCGAAAGGAGATCTGTGCAAATCCTACACCTGTTCGTCGGCTCGGCTTAACAGTACCTCAAAGAGATTGCACCCAGACCGCTTGACGACCGCCCCCACCAAGAGCCGCAAGCCAATTGCAAATCGATCCGGGTCTCGCGGAGTGTAGTTCACGGGATCGTCACCGTCGATTGTACTAATTCGGTTGATTGTTGGACGCATGCAAACCTTGACCCCGCCTCGCACACGGCCGGGCCCCATCGCCGCCCCGTGGGACTACATCCAGCAATCGCTTCTTAAGCGCGATTGCCTGATCGATTCGATATCCGGTGATACGAAGGGTAAAGGCCATCGCCGGCGGGAAGGACTCTTGTATCGCACGTGGGCAGGTCTGAATCGGCAAGGCCCGGCTGCTCACTGACCAACTTTGGGTGAGGCGGCATC
>Ga0306925_10005579_pt1 | contig 11558 bp, 8 predicted proteins | sample flu12Cox44000176_FD_203755 | JGI IMG/M metagenome (GOLD analysis project Ga0306925, IMG submission 203755) | Lab enrichment of tropical soil microbial communities from Luquillo Experimental Forest, Puerto Rico - flux8day.12C.oxic.44.000.176 (v2)... | ecosystem: Environmental > Terrestrial > Soil...
CGGTCTTGAAGATGGTCTTGATGCCTTCGAGACACCGTTTGGCGAGCTTGGCGAATTCCGGCCCGCGGTGGTCGATGATCGGCGTGTCCATCGCCCGCAGCACGCGGTCGGGCAGCGGCGTCGGCCCCGGAATGTGCAGGAAGTGGCGGCCCACGGGGCGCGAGGAATTCTTCGACATCGGTTAAGTTCCTTGCAGGCGCGTCCTTATAAGCGTCAATCGACGACGGCCCGGCGCGGGCCGCGGCTTGCCGCCATCAAGGACGAATGCGAGAGTCAGTCAAGCCTCTTGCGACACGTTGCAGTCCCAAGAGAACATCTGGCACTCTGACTCGTCATCGCCGGGCTTGACCCGGCGATCCATCTCTTTTTCGAAAAAGGATGGATGCGGGGGTCAAGCCCGCGCATGACGGCTGTGGGATTGGCCGGTCCATACCACGAAACTGGGCAAGGCTAGAACAATGGCCCAAACGGTCGTACCGGGGCTCGAGCGGCGGCTCAAGGCGCATCTCCTGGGCGAGGTGCAGTTCGACGCGTTCACGCGCGGGCGCTACGCCACCGACGCCTCGCACTACCAGATCATGCCGCTCGGCGTCGTCGCCCCGCGCTCGGTAAAAGAAGCCGAGTACACGCTCGCGCTTGCGCGCGAGGAGGGAGTGAGCGTGCTGCCGCGGGGAGCGGGCACCTCGCAGGCCGGGCAAGCCGTCAATTCCTCGCTCGTCATCGACTGCTCGAAATATCTCGATCATCTGATCGAGCTCGACGTCGCCGGCCGGCGCTGCGTGGTCGAGCCCGGCATCGTGCTCGACGAGCTCAACCGCCGGCTCAAGCCGCACGGTCTGTGGTTCCCGGTCGACATCTCGACTTCATCGCGCGCCACCATCGGCGGCATGGTGGGCAACAATTCCTGCGGCGCGCGCTCGTTGCGTTACGGCAATACCCGCGAGAACGTGCTCTCGATCGACGCGGTGCTGGCGGATGGATCGGTGGCGCATTTCGGTCCGGCTGCGCGCGACCTCTCCGACCTGCCACCTGCCTCACGGCTGCTGCCGCTCGCGCGCGATCTCCTGGCGCTCGCGGCGCGGGAAGCGGACGAGATCGAAGCGCGTTTTCCCAAGCTCCAGCGCCGGGTCGGGGGCTACAATCTCGACGCGCTGGTGCCCGGCCGCAACGATCTCAATCTTGCGCATCTTCTCGTCGGCTCCGAGGGCACGCTCGCGTTCTCCACCCGCATCGAGCTCAAGCTTTCGCCCTTGCTCGGCGCACGCGCGGTGGGTGCCTGCCATTTCGGCAGCTTCTTTCAGGCGATGGACGCCGCCCAGCACATCGTCAAGCTCGGCCCGATCGCGGTCGAGCTGATCGATCGCACCATGCTGGGCTTGGCGCGCGAGATCGCGATGTTCCGCCCCACGATCGACGCGGCGGTGCGCGGCGATCCAGAGGCCGTGCTGTTCGTCGAATTTGCCGAGGACGACCAGTACCACAACCTGCGCCGCCTCATGCAGCTCAGGGACGTGATGGGCGATCTCGACCTCGGCTGGAACAAGAGCGGCGCGAAATGGGGCGGCGTGCTGGAAATATTCGATCCGAAGGTGCAGGCGGCGGTCACGGAGATGCGCACCGCCGGCCTCAACATCATGATGTCGATGAAGGAGGAGGGCAAACCTGTCTCCTTCGTCGAGGACTGCGCGGTGCCGCTGTCGCACCTCGCCGAATACACCTCGAAGCTCACCGACATTTTCGCCAAGCACGGCACCCGCGGCACCTGGTATGCGCATGCCTCGGTCGGGTGCCTGCATGTGCGGCCGGTGCTCAACCTGCGTCTCGAGCACGACGTCGAGGCGATGCGCGCCATCGCCGAAGAGACGTTCGAGTTGGTGCGGGCCTACAGGGGCTCGCATTCGGGCGAACACGGCGACGGCATCGTGCGCTCCGAATTTCACGCCAAGATGTTCGGCGAGCGGCTCGTGCGCGCCTTCGAACAGGTCAAGGAGTGGTTCGATCCCAAGGGCCTCTACAATCCCGGCAAGATCGTGCGCGCGCCGAAGTTCGACGACCGCCGCGTCTTCCGCTACGGGCCGGACTATCGCGGCGAAAACATCCGCACGCAGCTCGACTGGTCGGCCTATCCCGGCGCGGGTGGCGGCTTTCAGGGCGCGGTCGAGATGTGCAACAACAACGGCGCGTGTCGCGCGCTCAGCAGCGGCGTCATGTGCCCGAGTTATCGCGTGACCCGCGATGAGCGCGACGTCACGCGCGGGCGCGCCAATACGCTGCGCCTTGCCATCACCGGCCAGCTCGGGAGCGACGCGCTGACCTCCGACGAGATGGCCGAAACCATGAAGCTTTGCGTCTCCTGTAAGGCTTGTCGGCGCGAATGCCCGACCGGCGTCGACATGGCGCGCATGAAGATCGAGGTGCAGGCGGCGCGCCTGGCGAAGCGCGGGCTATCGCCGCACGAGCGCGTGATCGGATATCTACCGCGTTACGCGCCGCTCGCGGCCAAATGGCCGAGGCTCGCCAACCTGCGCAACGACGTGGCGCGCCTGCGGCAATGGTCGGAGCGATATGCGGGCTTGAGCGCGCGGCGGAGCCTGCCGCGCTGGCGTGCGGATGCATGGCGCGAGCCGACGCGCTTTCCGAGCGCGCCGGAAGCAAGATCGGTCGTCTTCTTTGCCGACACCTTCAACCGCTACTTCGAGCCGCAGAACATCGAGGCTGCGCTCGCCGTCCTCACCGCCGGCGGCTATACCGTGCATCTGCCGCACGCCGCCGACGGCGATAGCCGCCCGCTCTGCTGCGGGCGCACCTTCCTCGCAGTCGGGCTGATCGACGAGGCGCGGCGCGAGGCGGAGCGCTGCGTGGCCGCACTCGCCCCCTTCCTCGAGCGCGCGACCCCGTTCGTCGGTCTCGAGCCGAGCTGCATGCTCGGCTTCCGCGACGAAATCCCGTCGCTCGTCAAGCGCGAGGATGCCCGTCGCCTGGCCGCGAACGCGCTGCTGTTCGAGGAATTTCTGGCGCGCGAGGCGAAGGCCGGGGCGCTCAAGCTCGCGCTCGCGCCGGTGGCCAAGCGGGCGCTGCTGCACGGCCATTGCCATCAGAAAGCTTTCGCTGCGATGGGCGCGGTCGAGGCGGTGCTCAGGCTGGTGCCCGATTTGGCGGTCGAAACGGTGGACTCGAGCTGCTGCGGGATGGCGGGCGCCTTCGGCTACGGCGCCGATACCTTCGACGTGTCGCTCAAGATGGCGGAGCTCTCGCTCCTTCCCGCGGTGCGCAAGGCGGAGGCCGATACGCTCATCCTCGCCGACGGCACCTCGTGCCGGCATCAGATCAAGGACGGCACTGGGCGCGAGGCCCTTCACGTCGCGCGCGTGTTGGCGATGAGCGTCGAAGGCCGCTAGTGCCCCTTCCGACGTTGCGGCACCTCGCGCGAATCCTGGACATTAAAGAGACACGCGAGCGCGCACCGCGCGCGATCTCAGATCAGGTGCGTGAGGATCGCCACGCCGGCAAGCGCGACGAGGGAGCCGCCGAGCTGGTAAGCGGCGCGGCCATGGGCGATGCGGCCGATCGCGAAGCCGAGCGCAATTCCTGCGGCGTGAAGGAGCGCGGTCGCCAGCATGAAGCCCGCCGCATAGGCGCCGCCGGTGGCGTCGAGCGGCATCTCGGTGCCATGGGCGTGACCGTGGAAGATCGCGAACACTCCGACGAGCCCCACCGCGATGGCAACCGGAGCCCGGCGGGCGAATGCCACGACGGCGCCGAGCACGATCACCGAGGCGGCGATACCGAGTTCGACGAACGGCACCGGGACGCCAGCCATGCCGAGCGCGCCGCCGGCCGCCATGGCGAGCACGAAGGTCGCCGGCACGAGCCAGAGCGCGCGGCCGCCGAGTTGCCAGGCGAAGATGCCGACGGTGACCATCGCCAGAACGTGGTCGAGCCCGCCGAGCGGGTGCGCGAAACCGGCAACGAAACCGTGCGCGTCGCCGATGCCGGGATGAGCCAAGGCGGCGGTGGGAATGAGCGTGAGGGCGGCGGTCGTCAAGCCAGTGCGCATGGTCGTTCCCTTGCTATCGGTCAAATAAAATGCTCGGCGCAAAATTGCACATCAGCGGCGTGGTCCGCAAGGGCGCGCACCCCGTCGCTAGCATCTGCAAGCGGATCGATGGCTGACGCGTCGATCATGGCGTGCCCGTCTGTGTCGTCGGGAGAACGTGGCTGCGCGCGGCCATGGTCGAAAAAATAGGAGCAGGTCCGCCCGGATGGAGACATCCGGGCGGACCGCCGGACCGACGCGGGGGTGGATGGGGGCGCACGCGCCGATCACAACCGTTTTCGTTCCGGGGATTAAATCCTCCGGCAGAATGCTGCGGCTTTCCTCTTCTGATCCCGTTGCGGCCCTTGCGGCCGTTCGTCCGTTGGTCGCGACAGGCGGCGAACGGGTTCAAAGGCCGTGGGCGCCCGAATCGGCAGCGGATCCCGGCGTAATCCGCGGTCGCCAGCACGCCCCCGTCCTGTCGCTCTCGCTTGCATCCGAGAGCGCCTGCTGCAGGTGCGCGGCGAAGCTGGTATCGTGCAGCGTCTCCGTGGTGACGATGCCTTCCCATCTTGCCCATGCACAGGTGGCCGAGATCCGCGTCCGCAAGGCCGAGCGCGGCGACGTCGACGCGTTGAGCGAGCTCGAGCATCGCGTCTTTGCCACCGACAGGCTGTCGCGCCCCAGCCTACGACGCTTTCTAAAGTCGCCCAGCGCGGAGGTGATCGTGGCTCGGCACGGCGACCGGGTCGCCGGCAGCGCCATCGTGCTGTTTCGGCCGCGCTCGGTCGTCGCCCGTCTCTATTCCATCGCGGTCGCACCCTATGTCGCTGGACGCGGGGTGGGAGCGATGCTGCTCGCGGCCGCCGAAGCGGCCGCGGTCGCGCGCCGCTGCCGCGCCATCCGTCTCGAAGTGCACGTGACCAACCACGCCGCGATCTCGCGCTACCGCAGGAGCGGCTACAAGCAATTCGCCCGCCATCGCGGCTACTATGAGGACGGCGGCGATGCCCTGCGTTTCGAGAAGCGGCTCGTCCCCAACTTACCCGCGTTCGCGCTCGCGCCGCCTTATTTTCACCAGACCACCGAATTCACCTGCGGGCCGGCCTGCATCATGATGGCGCTGGGCTGGGCCGATCGAAAATTCAAGCCGGCGCCCGCCTTCGAGTTTCAGCTTTGGCGCGAAGCCACCACCATCTTCATGACCTCGGGACCGGGCGGCTGCGAGCCCTACGGCATGGCGGTCGCGCTCAAGCGCCACGGCCTCGAGCCCGAGGTCTATGTCAGCCACTCCGGCCCCTATTTCCTCGACACCGCCAAATCCGCCGACAAGCGCCGCGTCATGCGGGTGACACAACTCGCGTTCCAGCGTGAGGCGAAGGCGCTCGATATCCCCAGCCACCTGACTCCAGTGAACGAATCGGTTCTCATGCGGGCATTCGATGCGGGCAGCGTGGTCATCGTCCTGGTTTCGGGCTATCACATGGTGCCCAGAGGGAAGCCACACTGGATTTTTGCCTTCGGTCGCGACGGACGGCATGTTCTCATGCACGACCCGGCGGCCATCAGAGATGATCAAGGGATGGCGGCCGCCGCCGAGACCTACGCGGTACCGTGGACCGCGTTCGAGCGCGTGACCCATCTGGGTCGCGAGCGGCTGAGCGCGGCCATCGTCATCCGGAAAGGATCTTCATGACCGGCTGGGTCATTCTGGTCGACCAGCCCAAAGACCTGCCCAACGCGGAGACCCCCCACAAGGTGATCACGACGAGCGAGTATCTCGCCCGTCCGCGCCTGTTCGACATGGGACGGCCGAAGCTCGTCAATCTGGCGCGCTCCTACGGCTATCAATCGAAGGGCTATTACGCCTCGCTGCTGGCGGAAGCGCGCGGCCACCGCGTCATGCCGACCGTCGAGACCATGCTGGAACTGCGCGAGGCCACGCTCTACGAGCATGCCCTGCCGAAGCTCGAGGACGAGCTCAACCGCTGTGCGCGCCGGGCCGACTTTCAGCCCGAGCGTGAGTTCAAGCTCCTGGTCTGCTTCGGCATCGCCCGCGACCCGCGCTTCGAATCGTTCGGGCGGCTGCTGTTCGACTGGTTCCGTTGCCCGGCGCTGGAGGTCAACGTGGAGTCCGGGGCCTGGCTCTCGATCGAACGCATCCGCCCGCGCAACATCACCCGGCTCGCCAACGGCGAAGCATCATTCCTGCGCGAATCGCTGCACCAGCACACCAAGCGCGAATGGCGCGACCCGAAGGCGCGCACCGTGCCGAAATACGACCTCGCGGTGCTATACGACCCCAACGAAAAGATGGCGCCGTCCTCGCCCGCCTCGATCAAGCACATGGCGCGCATCGCCGAGCGGCTTTCGGTCGACGTCGAGCCGGTGACGCGTCGCCAGCTTTCCGAGATCGCCGAGTACGATGGCCTGTTCATCCGCGAGACCACGTCGATCGACAATCACACCTACCGTTTTGCCCGCCGCGCCTGGCAGGAAGGCATGCCGGTCATCGACGACCCGATTTCCATGATCCGCTGCACAAACAAGGTGTTCCTGATGGAGCTCCTGGCCCAGCACCAGGTGGCGACGCCGCCGACCGTGATGCTCGCCGATATCGGCGACATACCGAAAGCCATGGACGAACTGGGCCTGCCGCTGGTGGTGAAAATTCCGGACGGGTCGTTCTCGCGTGGCGTGCACAAGGTGAATACGCCGGAGGAATTTCGCCGCGTCGCCGACGAGCTGTTCGAGGAGACCGACCTCCTGCTGACGCAGAAATTCTTGCCGACCGAGTTCGACTGGCGCGTCGGCGTGCTCGCGGGCCAGCCGCTGTTCGTATGCCAGTACCGCATGGCGCGCGGCCATTGGCAGATCGTCAAGCACCGCCCCGACGGCTCCTCGCACGAGGGCGGCTTTCGCACCTTCGAACTCGACACGGCGCCGCGCGACCTGATCGACATCGCGGTGCGCGCCGCGCGCCCGATCGGCGACGGCTTCTACGGCGTCGACATCAAGGAGACCGACCGCGGCTTCATCGTCATGGAGGTCAACGACAATCCGAACCTCGAGCACGGCATCGAGGACCAGGTCGGCAAGGACGAGATCTGGACGCGGCTGCTCAAGTGGTTCATCGAGCGGTTCGAGCAATAGCGGCGAGGCGGGAATGGTGCTTGCACGATTAAAGCGCGTCGCGTTCGCCGTCGCCGCCGCGAGCCTCTTTTACGCGCCGGCCGCCGCGCAGCAAAAGCTCGACAAGGTCTCCTTCGGCACCAACTGGGTGGCGGAGGCCGAGCACGGCGGCCATTACCAGGCGCTGGTGGACGGCACCTATCGCCGATACGGCCTCGACGTCACCATCGTGCCGGGCGGGCCGAACGTGAACAACCGCCTCCTGCTGCCGGTCGGCAAGCTCGACTTCTTCATGAGCGCCAACACGCTGCAAAGCTTCGACGCGGTCGCGCGCAACATTCCCACGCTCGCGGTCGCGGCCATGTTCCAGAAGGACCCGCAGGTGCTGATCGCACATCCCGACCAGGGGATCGACACGTTCGAGGACTTGAAGAAGCTCACCCTGTTCATCTCCAAGGAAGGGCTCGCGAGTTATTTCCAATGGCTCAAGGCCGATTTCGGTTTCAGCGAAGCGCGGGTCAAACCATACACCTCCAATCCGCAGCCCTTCCTCGCCGACAAGCACAGCGCGATGCAGGGCTACGTGACGTCGGAGCCCTTCGCCATCGAGAAGCAGGCCGGCTTCAAGCCGAAGGTCTTTCTCATCGCCGACCAGGGCTTCAACGGCTACTCGACGCTGATCGAAACGCGCCGCGATCTGGTTGCGAGGAAGCCCGACCTGGTGCAGCGTTTCGTCGATGCCTCGATCATCGGCTGGATGAACTATCTCTACGGCGACAACAAAGCGGCGAACGCGCTGATCAAGCGGCAGAACCCGGAAATGACGGACGAATTGTTGGCTTATTCGATTGCGAAGATGAAGGAGTACGGCATCGTCGACTCCGGCGATGCGACCACGCTCGGCGTCGGCGCCATGACCGACGCGCGCATGCAGAGTTTTTACGACAAGATGGTGCGCGCGGGCGTGGTCGCGCCATCGATTGCGCTCGCCACGGCGTATACGCTGCAATTCGTGAACAAGAAAGTCGGCCTCGACTTGCGGCCGAAATGACCGATCAGCGGGAGACCATGCGCGCGCTGTTGAGCCTTGTCTTCTGCGTGCTGCTGGCGGCTTCGGCTTCGGCGCAATCCTTCCCCTCGCGCCCGCTGCGAATGCTCGTTCCCGCCCCGCCGGCCGGCATCACCGACCTGTCGGCGCGGTTGGTGGCGGAAGGTCTGCGCGTGAGGTTCAACCAGCCGGTCATCGTCGAGAACAAGCCCGGCGGTAACGGCGTGATCGGCGTGCGCGAGTTGCTCAAAGCCGAGCCCGACGGCTACACGCTGTTGGTCGGCGCCATGGGTATGGTCGTGCTGGGCTATGCCATGGAGGTGAACCCGCCGTTCGACGCGCTGCGCGATCTCTCTCCCATCGCCGGCACGGCCGAATACGCCACTGCCATGGTCGTCAACAACAACATGCCGGTGAATTCGGTGCAGGAGTTCATCGATTACGCCAAGGCGCGGCCCGGCAAGCTCACCTTCGGCTCGACCGGCACCGCGGCGCTCGACTATCTCGCGGTCGAGCTGTTCATGAAGGAGACCGGCACCAAAATGGTGCACGTGCCCTACCGCGGCGGCCCGGCGGCGCTCAACGATCTCATGGGCGGCTCGATCGATCTGCTCATCGAGGTGTTTCCGGTGGTCATGGAGCAGATCAAAGCCGGGCTGGTCAAAGGGCTCGCGGTCAGCAGTCCTTACCGGCTGTCGAGCCTTCCGAACGTGCCGACCTTCAAGCAGGCGGGCGTCGCCGGCGTCGAGCTGACGGGGTGGCTCGGCATCTATGGGCCGCCGCGCATGCCCTCCGATGCGCGGGCCGTGCTCGGCAAGGCCATCGTCGATATCGTCAAGCAGGGCGAAATCGAGGACAAATTTCGCGCCATCGGCTTCGAGCCCACCGGGCTCGGCGTCGAGGCGTTTTCGCAATTCCACGCCGCCGAAGTGAGGTGTTGGGTCGCGTTCATGACCGAGATCGGATTGAGGAAGTAGGCTTCGATCCTCGGTCGAGCCGCCGCACAGCGAATAATGCAACGTGCCCGTTCATCCCTCTAACTCCGACGCTCCCGTCGTCGCGCTCAAGCGCGTCGGCAAGACCTTTGCGAACGGCGTGGTCGCGCTCGAGCGTCTCGACCTCGATGTGCGGCCGGGCGAGTTCGTGTCGCTGCTCGGCCCGTCGGGCTGCGGCAAGTCCACGGCGCTGCGCATCGTCGCGGGCCTGAGCGAGCCGACCAGCGGAACAGTCGAGTGGCTGGAGGCCGAGACCGCACGCGCCGCCCGTGCGCGCCGCATCGGCTTCGTGTTCCAGGAGCCGACGCTGATGCCGTGGGCGACGGTCGCCGCGAATGTGCGCCTGCCGCTCAAGCTCGCGGGTCTCGAGCCGTCGGCGCAGGCGCGCGTCGACGCCGCGCTCGCGCGCGTCGGACTTTCCGGCTTCGCGCAGAGCTATCCGCGCGAGCTCTCGGGTGGGATGAAGATGCGCACCTCGATCGCCCGTGCGCTCGTCACCGAGCCGGAGCTCCTGCTGATGGACGAGCCGTTTGCCGCGCTCGACGAGATCACGCGCTTTCGCCTCAACAACGACCTGCTGGCGCTCTGGCAGTCGCTGGGCAAGACGGTCGTTTTCGTCACCCATTCGGTGTTCGAGTCGGTCTATCTCTCGCAGCGGATCGTCGTGATGACCTCGCGGCCCGGCCGCGTCTTCGCCGAGCTCTTGATCGACGCGCCCTATCCGCGCGACGAACGCTTTCGCACCTCCGCCGATTATGTTGGCCATTGCCGGCAGGTCTCGGAAGCCTTGACGCGCGCCATCGGCACGACGGAAGGACCATGAACGCGATGTTGAGCGAGCGATGACGAGCGAGTCGAGAGCAAAGGACGAGGCGCGCACGCGCGTGGATCGCGGGCTGCGCGTGCTGCTCCCGGTCGCGGTGCTCGCGCTCGGCGTGGTCGTGTGGGAGCTTCTGGTGCGCATCGGCAACATTCCGCCCTACGTGCTGCCGGGCCCGCGCCTCGTCTTTTCCACCCTGATCTCCGACTGGGCCGTGCTGGGAGCTTCCCTCCTCGTCACGCTCACGACCACGCTCGAAGGTTTTTTGCTCGCGGCTGCCGGCGGCGTCGGGCTCGCCGTGCTATTCAACCAGTCGCGCCTCATCGAATATTCGCTCTATCCCTACGCGGTGATCCTGCAGGTGACGCCGATCGTGGCGATTGCGCCGTTGCTCCTCATCTATCTGCCGCAGCAGGCCGCGGTGCTCGCCTGCGCCTGGATCGTCGCCTTCTTCCCGGTGCTCGCCAACACCACGCTCGGCCTGCGCTCCGTCGATCATAACCTCGTCGATCTTTTCCGCCTTTATGGCGCCACGCGGCGCCAAGTGCTGTGGGAGCTCAAGCTGCCGGCGGCGCTGCCCTACATCCTGGGCGGCTTGAAGATCGCAGGCGGGCTGTCGCTGATCGGTGCCGTGGTCGCCGAGATCGCGGCGGGCTCCGCCGGCGCCGGTTCGGGCCTCGCCTATCGCATCGTCGAGTCGGGCTACCGGCTCAACATCCCGCGCATGTTCGCGGCGCTGCTGCTCCTCTCGGTCGCCGGCATCGTCATCTTCTTCGCGCTCTCGCTCGTCTCCCATCTGCTGCTGCGGCGCTGGCACGAGAGCGCCATCGTGCGCGAGGTCTGAGCGGCTTGCAGGCTGCGGCGCCGGCGCGGCTTGCCACGGGGGCGGTCTCTCATGCAGGTTATGGATGCGACGCGCCGGCGCAGGAGGTGTCCATGGCTTGGATCGCAAGTGTCATCGCGATCGTCGTTTTTTGCGCGGCGCCCGCGCAGGCTCAGAATTATCCGGCCAAGCCCATCCACATCCTGGTGCCCTATGCCCCGGGCGGCATCTCCGACATTGCCTCGCGCATCCTCGGCGCCAAACTGACCGAAGCCTGGGGGCAGCAAGTGCTGGTGGAGAACCGGCCCGGCGGCAATGGTTTCATCGCCATGGCGGCGGCGGCGAAGGCCGCGCCCGACGGCTACACCATGGTCATGGCAACCGGCGGGGACGTTGCGATCAATCCGGCCATGTTCAAGGAGATGCCCTACGACGTCGAACGCGACCTTGCGCCCATCGCGATGGTGAGCGACGCGCCGCTCGTGCTCGCAGCGCATGGCGGCGCGCCCTACAACACCGTCGCGGACGTGATTGCCGCCGCGAAGGCGCAGCCCGGGCGCATCTCGGTCGCCACCCAACGGCAACGGCAGCATCAACCAGATCGTGCTCGAATGGATGGCGTTGAATACCGGCACCCAGTTCCAGCACGTCCCCTACAAGGGCGGCGCGCCGGCCGCCGCGGCGCTGGCGGCGGGCGATATTCC
>Ga0306925_10005583_pt1 | contig 11558 bp, 7 predicted proteins | sample flu12Cox44000176_FD_203755 | JGI IMG/M metagenome (GOLD analysis project Ga0306925, IMG submission 203755) | Lab enrichment of tropical soil microbial communities from Luquillo Experimental Forest, Puerto Rico - flux8day.12C.oxic.44.000.176 (v2)... | ecosystem: Environmental > Terrestrial > Soil...
GCTTGTATACAATTTCGGTACTGATCGGGTGTTAGCCGCCTTCGAATACAGCCAGTCCTCTGCGCTTCCGGGCAATCGCTGTCGGCGACGTCATTGCGCATCTCGCCGCCAAGGAGACACCATGCCTGCGCCGGCGTTGCGAATGTGATCCCGAGGCCGGAGATGCCAAGCAACCCCAGTCCGGTGGCTCCATTCAACCCGACCGTGGACGCCAAGGCTATGGCTCGAGCCAAGCACTTAGCTCGTCCCAGCGAAGCTGCCTCGGGGAGCATGTTGATAAAGCTGTTCATCTTGGAACCTCCCCGTTAAAACACCTTAATTGGAATTCGTCAGATGCTTGCGCTTGATAATGCCACCAGGACAATACGTGTGACCACGTATACGGGGATATTAGCCATATTTGCGAGTTGTACGCGCGATCGTTCGCTGCTGTGGCTTCTTGATCCCAGCGTCAACGTCTGCAGCTCTGTAGCCAGTAGCGTCGATCAGCGCCTTGCGGATCGCGCCGATCTCTAGCGGGTCGAGGGTAGCCTTGGCGAGGCGTCGGACCAGTGCTCTGACCTCGTCGAGTGACGACCGACGCGTCAACTTGTGAGCGTCCGCGAGGATCGCAGCGCCGTCGAGGCTTGTGCGCACACCGCCGTCTCCGATCTTGGAAATGCGGCCGGTGACGTCGGTCTCGCCCGACTGATACTTCTTGGGGGTCAACCCGAAATGTGCACCCACCGCTTTCGACGACCTGAACCGACTGGGATCGTCAATCGCCGCGGCATAGGTGAGTGCGACGATCGTGCCGACGCCTGGTGCTGTCATCAACAGCCGAGCGCGGCCATCCTCGCGGGCCAAAGATCGCAGGCGCTTTTTCCAGCTTTTGGCATTGCTCAAAAAGGGTGCCGCGTGCCGAAAGCAGTGCCTCTGCCACCGTTGACAGCGTGACATGACCGGTGACCAGTTCGCGGATCCGGCCGGCAAAAGTCCGCGGTGTCGTCCGGCCGACCTTCAGCCCGAAGCCGCGCAGCACTCCGCGCAGGCTCATCTCGACGTCATGGTTTTTCATCTGCAACAGCTTGCGAGCGGTCAGTAGGGCTCGGACTTCCTGTGCCGGCAACGACTTGCAATGCACTGGACGGAACCAGCCGAGCCGCATCAGCTGCGCGATGCCACGCGCGTCCTTACGATCGGTCTTCACCGGCATTGCCTTGAATGCATTGGGGACGTGCCGGGTCTCGAGCAATTCGACCGCCAATCCCGCATCCCGCATGCCCGCGTACAGCCACTGCGACAGCGGTCCGGCCTCCAGCCCGATCCGGGTCACCGCAAGACCGAGATCGCCGAACCACCCGATCACAACCTCAGGCTCGCTAGCCACCTTGGCCTCGCACACGATCTGCCCGGTCGCGTCGACAACGCACAGGCTCGCGCTTTCCAACGATACGTCGATACCGGCATAGTACTCCATGGTCGTCCCTCAATTGATGCTTGGAGCAGGCCCAGCCTGACTCCGTTTCCCAACTCCATCATCCTGAGGGACGGCCCACTACCACAACCACGGTCGGTTGCCGGCCCGTGACCCCATCTATATTGCAGAGGGGGGTCATCTCTTCTGTCACGGGCGCCAGTCGGTCAATCCCTCTGAGCATCAGCGGCGATCCCGAGCAGGAATATTTCGCCGACGGCATGGTCGAGGAGATCATCACCGCGCTTACCCCAGGATTTCTGCGGCTTTCGATGGTCCAAAATTGCCGGATCTAACAACGCACCCTACACGCGGAAGAGGGCAGAGGCAGCGGCTGAACGGATGCGCGATGAGACAGCTTGACAGCGTGCTGCAATCCTAGGTCATCATAGCGCCCGCCGTGTCCCCACCAGATCTCGCCCGTGCTCGCGCCAAGATCGAAGCTTTACCGCGTGACCACGATCGCGCGTTTGACACGCTTTCCGGAGGCGTGATCAGGTTGTTTGCCCAGGTCAACGAGCTCGAACAAGCCTATCGTCTTGAGCGCGCCGAGCGCATGCGGCTGCGCGAAGATCTCGACCGGGTCCTCGAACGCCTGACGCCGGGTTACGACGGCCGGAGGATCACAGCCAGCGGCCAGCCAGACGGCAGAGGCAGTACACCGGCCAGCCGAGTTGCGCGCCGCGAGGGGCGAGCAGAGGACTGACGCCGGTCAAGACGCTTTCCGATGCGTTAGACGGGTATACTGGTTAGAGCGGCGCGGTGCCGGCCGGTTTTCGGGCGTCTGACGAACACGTTTGCCGGCGGGTCGGGGCGCTGCCCAACCCGGTTTTTTCTACTTGCGGCATCACACGTAAATCCGCGAGCCGCTCAGCGGGCGACCTCCCGAAAATTTTTGGTGGGCCCCCCGTGTTTGAGGGATTCGCTCTGCCCCTCGAAAACAACCTCTCTCTGCGACGGTTCCCGGCGGGGATGGTGAACCCACCTTTGATCGATTGGCGTCTAGCTTCGGTTCTAGCTTCCCGGTGCGTTATGCGAAGCTACTGCGACCGTCTGATCGTCTGGAGGTCGTCTGATGCCGAATGAAGGCTGGGGAGTCGGCGCCTCCCTGCTGCGCCGAGAGGACGAGCGCCACCTGCGTGGGCGCGGCGAGTTCGTCTCCGATATAAAATTGCCCGGGACCCGAGAGGTCGCCTTCCTGCGCAGCTCCCATGCGCATGCCCGGATCAGGTCGATTGCGGTTCCGCCCAAGGCTGCGGGATCGGTCTTTACCGCTGCCGATCTACCGCAGATCGCTCCCGTTCGGGTCGTTACCCAGGCGATCGGCGCGAAATCACCAGCTTGGCCGCCATTGGCAACTGACAAGGTACGCTATGTCGGTGAGGCTATCGCTGCCTGCCTCGCCCCGACGCGTGCTGAGGCCGAGGACTTGGCTGCATCGGTGACGGTCGATTACGAGATCCTCGACGCGGTGGTCGATCCGCTTCGCAACATGCGCGGTAGTCTTGTGCTCGTTCACGAGCACTGGGGCGACAATCTCTATCTTGAGCGGACCATTGAAGGCGGCGACATCGAAGGCGCGGCGCGCGCGGCCGAGATCACGGTGACGCGCCGCTACCGCATGAACCGGCAGTCTGGCGCACCCCTCGAAGGGCGCGCCGTGCTCGCCTATCGCGACCACCGACTCGATGAGGTGGTGATCTATAGCTCGACCCAGACGCCTCACGTCGTGCGGGTCGCAATTGCCGAGAATTTGGGCATCGACGAGCGCTGCATTCGGGTCATCGCTCCCGATGTCGGGGGCGGGTTTGGGTCAAAGACACGGCTCTACCCGGAGGAGATCATCCTGGCGGCCCTCGCACTAAAGCTTGATCATCCGGTTCGCTGGGTTGAGGACCGCACCGAGCACCTTTTGGCCTCCGCTCACAGCCGCGACCACCATTACCAGGTCACCGCTTATGCCGATCGACACGGCAAGATCCTTGGCGTCGATGCCGAGATCATTGTTGATGCGGGCGCCTACGGGATGTGGCCGCGCGGGCCCTACTCAGAAACGAACATGGCAGCGAGGTGCCTGCCGGGTCCGTACACGATCGCGAATTACCGGGCTTACGGCTGCACGGTGGCGACCAACAAGGCACCCTTCGGACCCTACCGCGGCGTCGGCCGCACCGGCGCGTGCTTTGCCATCGAGCGGACCATTGACGAGGTCGCGCGCGCGGTTGGACGCGACCCGGTTGAGGTACGCATGGAAAACATGATTCAGCCGGAGCAGATGCCGTATGCCTCGGTTGGCAGGATGCACTACGACACCGGTGACTACCCCGCCAGTGTGCGTTTGTGCGCCGAGTTGCTCGGCGCGCCGGCCATACGCGAGCGGCAACGGCAGGGAGAGCCAGACGGTAGGATGATCGGCATTGGCTTTGCCTCGTTCACCGAGCAGTCCGCAGGCGGCGCGGCCGAATACGCCGCCCGTGACGCCGCCATCATCCCAGCCTTTGAGAGCTGCACCGCACGCATCCTCACTGACGGGAGCGCGGTGCTGATGGTCGGCATCCAATCCCACGGCCAGGGGCTGGAGACGGCCCTGTCGCAGATCGCCGCGCAGGAGCTGGGCATCGACCCGGCGCGGATCGCGGTGCGCCACGGTGACACCGAAAGCACTGCTTTCGGCTTTGGCACCTTTGCTTCGCGCAGCATGGTGATGTCAGGGGGTGCGGTCGCACGTGCCAGTCGGATGTTGCGCGACAAGCTAACCCTCATCGGCGCCCATCTCCTGCAATCCGATCCGGCCGAGGTACGGTATGCCGACGGCGCGGTATGGGGGCCGCGGGGCTCCGTTACGGTCACCGAGATTGCCAAGGTTGCGCATCTGCGGATGGATGGGCTCCCGCCGGGTGTCGACCCGCTGCTTGACGTGACCACGACCTACGAGCCGGCGATCGGGACCGGGGTCTATTCTTACGCCACACACGGTGCTGTTGTAGTGGTAGATCCGGAGACCGGCTTTATCGAGCTTCTCGACTTTGCGGTCGGCGAGGATTGCGGCACGATGGTCAATCCGATGCTCGTCGAGGGCCAGATCCGGGGCGGTGTGGTGCAGGGCATCGGCACTGCCCTTTACGAAGAGATACCCTATGATGACGCTGGCCAGCCCCTCGCAGGCACCCTGGCCGACTACCTGCTCCCCGGCGCTGTTGAAATGCCAGCGATCAAGATCGGCCATCTACACACCCCGACCCCGCATACCGAATACGGCATGAAAGGCATGGGAGAAGGCGGCGCCGTTGCCCCACCTGCCGCGATCGCAAACGCGGTGCGCGACGCACTTTTGGCGGTTGGCGCCGAGGTCAATGAAACCCCTATCACCCCGCGCCGGGTAATGGCAGCAATCGCACGCGCGCGCGATGGAATGATGAAGGGCTGAGGTGCGCGAAAAGGACTCCGTTTCGCGCTCTGGGCCGGCATCGGCGGGGTCGTCAACGGGAGCTCGATCACGACGCTGGCGGAGGTCGGCGTCCCCCAGATCATGATCGACACGAGCGTAGTGCGCGATGCTGGACCCTTCTATCGCAGCCGGATCATGGGCGGCGTTCTGCACGCCAAGACCTACGCGCTGTTCCGCAACCGGCAGCGGGCTAAGGCTTGCTAGAGGGCGACGCGGGCGCGTCAGGTTAGGAAGCTCAGAGTCCGCATCTGCGGCTGGGCCCCCAACGGCTTTAGCAGAAACGCCTAGGATGTCGGATTGAGCGGCCGCCAAGACCTTTGGATCCACTGCAGGACGAAATCCTCCTGGAGTTGAGCGGGAAAGAACGTTCGGCTCCGTGAGCTGGCCAGGACTCATCGGGTAGATCATCGCCGTTCCCTCGCTTGCGATCGGTTTCTCCACGTCCTGGGTTGTCAGCGGATTCAGGCGCGAGTGAGTGCGTTCAACACCGGCACCTGGGCCACCGCCGGGCGGCCAGCAGCTCGGGCTGGGCGCGATGCCGCCGCCTCGCTGCCCGAATTTATCGCGGCCGCGCGAGCGTCGGCCAGGGAGATCAGCAGCTTGTCGATGGGCCGATTTGCGACCTCGAGCTGATCGCCTAGCGTCTCGATAGCGCATGGCGCATCTTGATCGAGACAATCTCGCTGTCCCGCTCTCCTTGGGCTTTTACCGCTAATAAAGGCCCGACCAGTACCTTCGTGGCATGATCCCCGAGATCGACATCGGCGGGCAGCGCAGCTAATGCTCAAGCGCTATGGCGAGGGAGCGCTTGAGGAAAGCGCCATAAGAGCTAACGAGCGGCCCCCGCTTACCCGAGGCTTCCAGCAAACTGAACGGGTCCCGGGTTCCTTACCATTCAATGTAATACGGGATATCGGGCTCATAAAGCATTTGGATGAGCGGACATTAGCCAAATCGATTTGTCGAACCGATCTACCTGGATGCTATCGCCTCAGACGAGTGGACGGCATCAGATCAGATAGGTGGACGCCTCGAGTTCGGTATGCCGCCGGACGGTATCATTGGAATCCGCAATCTTGCGGGTTCACTATCCGCCCCTTAGGTTGGCAAGCGTTGGAAAGCCTTGCCATTTCATGGCGCTGAGGTTCGAAAGCGTGACCGACGAAATACTCACGGTTTCCGAGGTGGCCGGGCTTCTCAAGGTCGCTGAAAAGACAGTCTACACGATGGCTCAGCAGGGTGAGCTCCCGGCTTTCAAGGTGCGCGGGCAGTGGAGGTTTCGCCGCACAGATTTGGAGGCCTGGATCGACGCCAAGACCCGCGGCGGCGCTGCCGCGGAGGAGTCAAAATGACGAGCCCGCTGACCCCGCAGGATCGCTTGGCGTTCTATGTCGCGGCCGTGATCGGGCTACGCGCTCTGGACGCCCGCGAGAGCACGCCCCGCCGATTCGGTCCTGACGCCGAGGCACGGTGGACACAGTTCGCTGGCGCCCTGGGAGTGGGCGACCGCATCGACATTTTGCTCCGCGATGCAGCCGGAACGTGGGGTGCCGCGTTCTCGCCGTCGGAGTGCTTCGGCTTCTTCGGCCTCGCTGACGATGAGCCCTTCGGGCCCGACTGGGTCTGCTTTGGCGACCACTCCGCGAAGCGCCTGCTCGCCGAGCCCAATGCTCCCACGACGCTTGAGCACATCGCCTACGGCCTCGGCGTAAAGGCAGCGAGCGTTCCCGTTCCGCCTGTCACCCCGTCGACCAAGCTCGTCATTGCGGGCGGCACGGCCATCGTCTCAGTGGCAAATGTGTTCGCCGGAAACAAGGGCCTCTCGTGGACGGACCAGGTCGTGGTCGTCGCCCACAAGCCAGCCTGGCGCCAGCTCGCTGGGCTCGCGGCCGTGCTTCTCGGCGCGCGCGGTCGCACTGCTCTCATTCGTCCCACCGAATGCGCCGAAAGCGCGCTGCGCAATGCGGGCTTCGCCCACCTCGACGCGCCGGTTGTCTCGCCCGACGCCGAACCTGAAGCCGCCGAACTCGCGCTGAAGGTGGGGGGCAAATAGTGGCGCTCCCGGAGGCACGGATCCATCGCGGTCGACCGACTCCGTTTCCGTGGGAACGGCAGGCGCTCGATCTCGTGTACAAGCACGCGTCGCTCTCGGACACCGATCCGCATCGGGTGTGGGAGCTGCACGAGCTCTACGACCCGGCGTCGGGCCGCCTCTACGAGATCGACCTCCTCTTCCTCTCGCGGCAGGGCCTGTTCCTCGTCGAGATCAAGAGCCACTCCGGCGTGCTCACGGGTGACATCGTTGATTGGACGATCACCGAGAACGGGCGGCGCCGCACGATCGAGTGCCCGTACCTCAGCGCGAACCTCAAGGCGAAGGTGCTCGCCGATCTTCTCGGGAGACACCTTGGAATGGATCGCCCCTACGTTCATGCCGCCGTTTTCCTCTCCAACGTGACCGAGATCCGGCTCGACGGCGGTCGGCCACCGTGGCTGCTCCTTCCCGACGATGTCGGCGCAAAGCTCGTCAACGGGCTGGATGGCCGCGACGCCCGCCGCATCGTGAATCGGCCGATGATGAAGCAGCTACTCCAGGCGGCACACAAGATCGGCCTCCGCCCGAGCCCGACGGCGCGCGTGGTGGGCGGCTACCAGCTCGGCTCGCTGCTCGACGACGGCGAGGGCTACCAGGAGAACCTCGCGAGGAATACGGTCGTCGAGACCGACCAGGCGCGCGTGCGCAGCTACCTCGTGCCCGCTGCGACCTCGGCCGAACGACGCTCGCAGCTCCATCGTGCTGCCAAGCGCGAGGCGCAGACGCTCGCGCAGATCGGCCAGCACCCGGGAATCCTCGCGTACCGCTCCTTCGTCGACGACGCGCCACTCGGCCCGGCGGTGCTCTTCGAGGCCTTCGAAGACTCGCTCCCGCTCCACGCCTTCATTCGTCAGGAGCCGAACCTCACCTTCGACGAGCGCCTCGGCCTCCTCCAGCAAATCGTCGAGGCGGTTGCGCACTGCCACCGCTCGGGCGTTCTGCACCGCAACCTCTCGCCTGCCTCGGTGCTCGTGCGGTGGGGCGGCGACAAGCGCATCCACGTGCGCCTTCATCGCTTCCAGACCGCCGCGTGGATCGAGCACTCGAGCATCGGCACACGGCACTTCCACCAGCTCTCGCAGGATGTCGACCGCCTATATCAGGCGCCCGAAGTTCTCGCCGACCCCGAGAAGGCCACCTACGAGAGCGATGTGTTCTCGGTGGGTTGCCTCGCGTGGCTCGTGCTCACCGGGCAGCACCCCGCCGCAACGGTCCCGGAGCGCGAACAGCGCATCAAGGGCGTGAAGGATGGCGAAGGGGGCCTGCGCCCATCTGCAGTGCGCGCGGACCTCGCCATCCTCGATGAAGCCATCGCCTTCGCGACGAAGCCGAACCTCCACGCGCGTGCCGACGACATCGCCGTCTGGTTCGACGCATTCGTGCTTGAAGCGCTTACGCGCCCAGCCCCCGACGCGGGCGCCGGGGCCGATCCGCGCAACGCGCAGAAAGGCGACACCCTTCAAGGGGGGCTGCGCGTCGAGCGACGCCTCGGCTCGGGTGGTACGGCGCTGGTGCTGCACGTACGCCGCGAGGGGCGTGACTTCGCGCTCAAGGTCCCGCACGACACGGGCTGCGGTGAGCGCCTGCTTTCCGAAGCGAAGACGCTCCGCGATCTGCGCCACGAGCATATCGTCGCGATACGCGACGTCGTCACCTTGGGCGGCCTCCCGTGCCTGCTTCTCGAGTTCGCTGGCGACCGCAGCCTCGGTGATGTCCTGCGCGAGCAGGGCACACTGCCGCTCGAGCTCGCGCGCCGCTACGGAGACGACCTTCTGTCGGCGGTCCAGTACCTCGAAGAGCTTGGCGTCACTCACCGCGACATCAAGCCGACCAACGTCGGCTTCACCAGCCTCTCGAAGAAGCAGAGCCACCTGCTCCTGCTCGACTTCTCGCTCTCGTTGGACGACCCGACTGCCACCACCGCCGGCACCGCCGAATGGCGCGATCCGTGGCTCTACCTGCGCGGCGCCTGGGACGCCGAGGCCGACCGCTACGCCGCCGCCGCCGTACTCTATCACGCGGTGACGGCGGCCCGTCCGGCGCTCCCGCAGGGCGACGCGACGGCCGAGATCGTCGTCGAGGCCGAGCGCCTCGACGCCGCCGTACGCGACCGCCTGACCGCGTTCTTCCGGAAGGCCTTCGCGCGCGAAGCGAGAGCGCGCTTCGCGAGTGCCGAGGCAATGCGCCAAACGTGGGTCCACGCGCTCTCGGTCGAGGCCGAGACCGACGACGGCGCGTCCGCCATCGCGCTCGACCAGGTGCGCCCCGAGACTCCGATCGACGCGTTGCCGCTCTCGGCTCGCGCACGCAACGCGCTCGACCGGGCGGGCGTATCGACTGTCGCGGAGCTCCTGCTCCTACCGCGCAATCAGCTCTCGGTCGTGCGCGGCGTCGGGACGCAGATCGCTCGCGACATCGTCCAGATCGCCGACGAGCTGCGCGCCTGCTTCGAGGTCGAGAACCGCCGGGTGCTTGTGCCCGGGTTCGCGCGCCCGCGCTTGCTGCTCGAGGAGCCCGAGGCCGGCATCGGCGTGACCACGGTCGATCGTCTCGTCGCAGCGGGTATCAAGACCACCGTCGACGCTGCGCTCGCCCATGCCGCGCGCATCGAGAAGCTGCTCGGCAAATCGTGCGCGGAAGGGTTGCGCGAACGGCTTGCGGCGCTTGCGGCCGCGGAGCCGACGCCCGGCTCGCTCGGCGACTGGGCACGCGAGCTGATCGGCCGCGCGAGCCAGAACGAGGCCAGCAAGCGCCTGCGCGTGCTCGTCGGCCTCGATCCGCTGCCCGACGAGCGCCCCGACACCGGGCTCCCGGCGGCACGCACCGTGTCCGAGGTGGCCGGTGCGTTCGGTATCGATCCGGCGCAGATTCACTCGAGCCTCCAGTTCCAGCGCAACAAGCGGTGGGCGGATAGCGCGGCTGCGACTTCGCTGACCGAGGCCTTGTCCTCGGCCCTCGACGCGCTTGCGCCCGCCGCGCCGCTCCTCGACCTCGCGAAGGCGCTGGCCAAGGCGCGCACCGACGGAACGCCGAGCGACGACGACGTGCGCACCGCCGCTGCGCTCGTGCGCGTGGCCCTCGAGCTACGTCCAGACTCGCCAGCTACATGGCGCCGCATCGGCGGCACGCCGTGGGTCGCGCGCGATCCCGAGGTCCTCGACGCGCTCGCTGCGCTGGCCGAGACGGCCGACAGCCTCGCCGTCACCGAGCCGCTTCCCTCCTCCGAGGTGGTGCGCAGCAAGCTTGCCGAGGTCGCCGAGGGCACGCCGCTCGCGACGCTGCCTGCGGACCAGCGCCTCACGCTTGCTGCGCGCGCCGGCAAGAACGCCGCCGCCTCGGCGCGCCTCGAGCTCTACCCGCGCAACATGAATGCAGCGCGCGCGCTAGCCCTAAGTCTTGCGGCGCTCTCGGGTGCAGGCCTCACGCCCGAGGTCGTGAAGAAGCGCGTGGCTGCGCGCTACCCTGAGGCCGCACCGCTCCCCGAGCGCCCCGCGCTCGACACCCTGCTCGCACCCCACGGTCTCGTGTTCGTGGCGGACATCGGCTCGGGCGAGTATGCGCGTCCGGGCGTGCATGCGCACACGTCGATGACAGTGGCGCTGCCCATGCGCAAGCCTACGGCTCCTGGCCTGCCGCAGCGGCGCAGCCCCGAAGCGCAGCGTGCGGCGGCGTTCCAAGACCAGCTCGATCGCGGTGTCGCGGCGGGCCGCTTCCGCGTCGTGCAAGTCCGCGCCGACGTCGCGAGCCCCGCGACTGACGCGCTTGCCTCAGCGCTCAAAACCAAGGCCGTGTCGCTGGACCTCGAGCTCTTCGCCGCCGTTCGAAAGACCGCCGCCGAGCTCGGGGTCGAGTGGGCGAACATCGAGGGCGCTGACCGCGCAGGCCCCGACGGCCCTGACTGGCCGCTGCTTCTCGAGCTGGTTCGCCAGGCGACCGACGGCGTCGTCGATGACCTCTTGAAGCGCCGTGAGCAGACGCTCGTCCTCGCGTGGCCGGGAGCGCTCGCGCGATATGGCCTCTCCAGTGCGCTCTCGCGCATCGTCAACGAAGCGGAGCGCGGTGACGCCCCGGCCGTCCTGCTCGTGGTTCCGTCGCACGCCGACGGCACCGCGCCCTCAATTAACGGTCGGCTACCCGTTCCCGCGCCACTACCGAGCCAGCGGCTCGTCATGCCCGATGCGTGGCTGGCGAACGCCCACAAAGCCGCGCAGACGCCCTGACGATGAGCATCGCGAACTTGCCGAAGCTGCTGCAGCCCGCGCTCAGGGCGCTGGAGAAGGACCTCCTGGCGCGCGCGAAGACTGAGAGCGTCGAGGCCGGCCTGAAGAAGGCCTGGGAAGACGAGCGGAAGGCCGGACAGACGGGGCTCGGCTTCGATCCGTGGCGGCGTGAGCGCGTCACCCAGCTCGCGGTTGCGTGGCTCTTGTCGGTTGTCTTCGTGCGCACGCTCGAGGACCGCGGTTACATTGACCCGCGCGTGGCCGGCGCCTCGGGGGATGCGCTGCGTGCTGCCGAAGATCGCGAGGCGCTGTACCTCCAGGTCGCGCCCTTCCTCGGGC
>Ga0306925_10005584_pt1 | contig 11557 bp, 8 predicted proteins | sample flu12Cox44000176_FD_203755 | JGI IMG/M metagenome (GOLD analysis project Ga0306925, IMG submission 203755) | Lab enrichment of tropical soil microbial communities from Luquillo Experimental Forest, Puerto Rico - flux8day.12C.oxic.44.000.176 (v2)... | ecosystem: Environmental > Terrestrial > Soil...
CCGCTTCAGCCGGCGCTGACCAGGCTGACCGCTTCGTCGCGCGCGAACAGATAAAGCAATTGCCGCAACGCCTGCCCGCGCGGCGATTGCAGTTTCGGATCGCGTGTGAGCACCAGCGCCGCATCGTCGCGCGCCGTCGGTAACAGTGCGGCATGCGCTTCGATGCGCGCCACGCGAAAGCCGGGCATGCCGCTTTGACGGACCCCGAGCACGTCGCCTTGACCGCGGAGCCGCAAATCCTCCTCGGCGATGCGAAAGCCGTCGTCGGTCTCGCGCAGGATGGCGAGCCGCGCTTTCGCGGTGGGATTAAGCGGGGCCTTGTAAACCAGAATGCAGCTCGAGCGCTCGGCGCCGCGGCCGATCCGTCCACGCAACTGATGCAATTGCGCTAAGCCGAAGCGCTCGGCGTGCTCGATGACCATGACGCTGGCTTGCGGCACGTCGACGCCGACTTCGATCACCGTGGTCGCAACGAGAAGCCGGGTCTCGCCGTTGGCGAAGCGCTCCATGGCGCGATCCTTTTCCGCACCCCGCATGCGTCCATGGACCAGATCGACGGCGCTCCCGAAGAGCTTCTGCAAGATTTTGAAGCGCTCCTCGGCCGCGGCCAGATCGACGCTTTCGGATTCCTCGACCAGCGGGCACACCCAGTAGACCTGACGTCCGGCTTTCAATGCGCGTGCGACCGCATCGGTGATCTCGGCGAGCCGCTCGAGCGGCACCGCGCGAGTGTCGATTTTCTGTCGTCCAGCCGGTTTCTCGCGCAGCTCGGAGACGTCCATGTCCCCGAAATAAGTCAGCACCAGTGTGCGCGGGATCGGGGTCGCGGTAAGCACGAGAAGATCGACCGCTTCGCCCTTGCGGGCCAGCGCCAGGCGCTGATGCACGCCGAAGCGGTGCTGCTCGTCGACGATCGCCAGCGCGAGATCATGAAACGCGACATGTTCCTGAAACAGCGCGTGCGTGCCCACGATCAGATCGATCTCGCCGATCGCAAGTCCTGAAAGAATATCCTCGCGCTCGCGCCCGCGTTCGCGGCCGGTGAGTATCGCAAGCCGCATGCCGGCGGCGCGCGCCAAAGGTGCAATGGTGCCGAAATGCTGCCGCGCCAGAATTTCGGTCGGCGCCATGAACGCCGCCTGCCGGCCTGCTTCGATCACATTGGCGGCGGCAAGGAGCGCGACTACGGTCTTGCCGGAGCCGACATCGCCATGGAGTAACCGCAGCATGCGCTGCGGCTGCGCAAGGTCGGCCACGATATCGGTCACCGCGCGCTGCTGCGACGGCGTGAGCGCGTAGGGCAGCGCGGCGATGATGCGGCCGCGCAATCGTCCTTCGGCGGCGCTGCCGCGGCCGCTGCGCGTGCGCATATGCGTGCGAAGGAGAGCGAGCGCGAGCTGCCCGGCGAGAAATTCGTCGTAAGCAAGCCGCGACCACGCCGCGCTTTCGGGCGAAATATCGTCGGGCGATTGCGGCCGGTGCAGCGAGGATAGCGCCTCGCCAAAACTTGGATAAGCCTTGCGCGACAGCCAGTCGGGATCCTGCCACTCGGTCAGCGGCGGCAAGCGCTCCAGACCGGCATCGATCGCCTTGCGCAGTTGATTGGGATGCAAGCCTTCGGTCAGCGGATAGACCGGATCGAGGAGCGGCAGGCGCTTGAAACCCTCCGCATCGACGACGCGATCGGGATGCACCATCTGCAGGTGGCTGTCGTAGAGCGTGGCGGTACCCGACACGTAGCGGACTTCGCCGACCGGAAACAGGTTTTGCAGGTAATCCTTGCGCGCATTGAAATAGGTGATGGTCAGCGTGTTGGTGTCGTCGCTCGCCTGGATATTGTACGGCGCGCGCGGCCGATGTGGCGGCGGCGGCCGGTGCTTGTCGATCGTGACCGCGACAGTGACGACCGTGTCCGGCGTCACGTCGCTGAGTTTCGGCTGATTGCGCCGGTCGACGAAGCCGGTCGGCAGATGAAACAACAGATCGACGAGGCGCGGCGGCTCGTTGTCGCGACCGAGCAGCCGCGCGTAGAGCTTTTCCAGCTTCGGCCCGATCCCGGGGAGCGAGGAGAGCGACGCAAAGAGCGGATTGAGAACGGGTGGACGCATTGGTTTTCCGTCATCCTGAGGTGGCCGCAAAGCGGCCCTCGAAGGATGTCGGCCCTGGCCGTCGCCCTTCGAGGCTCGCTTCGCTCGCTCCTCAGGGTGACGGGGAACGCGGCTGACATTCCCCTCATCGCCCTCTATATACCCCTGGCCCGGCCCCGTCCGGGCTTTTGGCGTTGAGCACCGCGCATGATCCGGAAAAGTGGAAACCGGTTTTCCGAAAAGATTATGCGCCAAAATAATAAATTCGGCGGCAGCCAATGACGGAACGCTCCAGCGCGGGATTGGACGAGCGGCGGCGGCGGCTATTGTTCCGCGCCTGGCGCCGCGGCGTACGCGAGATGGATCTGATCGTCGGCCGCTTCGCCGACGCTTGCATCGACACGTTCGATACCACCGAGCTCGACGAATTCGAGCACCTGATCGAAGTGCCCAATGCCGAACTTTATGCGTGGATAGTCGGCAATGAAGCGATTCCGGCACAGCATGACACGCCGGTGCTGCGCCAGCTGATGGCCTTCCATAATCGCCCCAAAGAGCGGCCAGAGGCCAAACAATGACGGCGCCGGCCGAGCTCTTGACCAAATCGCCAGCCGAGCGGCTCAAACCCGGCCGGCCGCTGACGCTGGCCGGCGTGCCGGACGGCGCCGAGGGTCTCGTCATCGCCGATCTCGCCCGCGCCATCGCCGCGGGCAAGAACGCGCCAGCGATTTCGCTCGCGGTCGTCTGCCGCGATGGCCCGCGCATGGCCGCGGCCTCGCGCGCGCTATCCTTCTTCGCGCCCGATATCGAAGTGCTGCAATTTCCGGCCTGGGATTGTGTGCCCTATGACCGCGTCTCGCCGCATCCCGCGGTTGTCGCGCAGCGGGTGATGACGCTCGCGCGCCTTGCCCGCATCGTGGGCCGCGAGTACCCGGCGGTCCTTCTCACCACCGTCAACGCCGCCTTGCAGCGCGTGCCGGAGCGCGCGGTCATCGCCAAACAATCGCTGTCCGTCGCGCCCGGCAATGTCGCGCCGATGGCGAATATCATCCAATGGCTCGAGCTCAACGGTTTCAACCGCGCCGCCACCGTGCGCGAGGCCGGCGATTACGCCGTGCGCGGCGGCATCGTCGATCTGTTCGCGCCCGGCATGGACGAGCCGGTGCGGCTCGATTTCTTCGGCGACACGCTGGAATCGATCCGCAGCTTCGATCCGGAGACGCAGCGCACCACCAGCGAGCTGCGCGCGCTCGATCTCGTCCCGGTCGCCGAGTTTCAGCTCACCAGTGACACGATTCGCGCCTTCCGCACCGGCTATGTGGCGGAGTTCGGCGCCGCTGCGCCGGACGATGCGCTCTATGAAGCGGTCAGCGAAGGACGCAAGCACGCCGGCATGGAGCATTGGTTGCCGCTGTTTCACCGCCGCTTGGAGACGCTGTTCGATTATCTGCCGGCAACGCCGCTTGCCGTCGAACCGCTCGCCGAAGAAGCCGCCCATGAGCGGCTCGCGCAGATCGCCGACTATTATCAGGCGCGAAAGGATGCACTTGGCAAAGATGGCGTCGGCGCGCCCTATAAACCATTGCCGCCGGACCGGCTTTATCTTGCCGAAAGTGAATGGCGCGAGCGGCTTCAAACTTCGCCATTGGCGAAGCTGACGCCGTTCGCCGCTTCAGGATCTCTCTCTCCCCAGGGGGGAGAGGGTCGGGGTGAGGGGGATCAAACCTCTCGGAGGGCGCCCCCTCACCCTAACCCTCTCCCCAACACGGAAAGGGAAAACGTCATCGCCATCGGCGCCCATGCCGGCCGCAACTTCACGAGCGAACGCGCAACGCCGGGCGCCAATGTGTTCGAAGCTGTGGTCAAACATGTCGGCGCGCTGCAATCGGCCGGCAAGCGCCCAGTCATCGCACTATGGAGCGAAGGCTCACGCGAACGCATGGGCCACGTGCTGCCCGAACACGGCCTGCACAATCTCTCGCCTGTCGCCTCATGGCCGCAAGCCTTGGCGCTGCCGCGCCCGCAAATCGGGCTCGCCGTGCTCGGACTCGAATCCGGCTTCGAGACCGTCGACGTCGCACTGATTACGGAACAAGACATTCTCGGCGAGCGGCTCATCCGCGCGCGGCGCGCCTCAAAGCGCGCCGAAAATTTCATCGCCGAGGTGACGAGTCTCGCCGCTGGCGATCTTGTGGTCCATGTCGATCACGGCATCGGCCGCTTCTCAGGTTTGCGCGCGATCGAAGCCGCCGGCGCGCCGCACGATTGTCTCGAAATTCATTATGCCGGCGGCGACAAATTGTTCCTGCCGGTCGAGAATATCGAACTGCTGTCGCGCTACGGCTCCGAGGGGGCCGACGCCGAGCTCGACCGGCTCGGCGGTTCGGCCTGGCAGGCGCGCAAGGCGCGGATGAAGAACCGCATCCGCGAGATCGCCGGCGAATTGATCAAGGTCGCCGCCGAGCGGCAATTGCGCGAGGCGCCGCGGCTTGCGCTCGGCGCCGGCCTCTACGACGAATTTTGCGCCGGATTCCCTTACGAGGAGACCGAGGACCAAGAGGCCGCGATCGCCGCCGTGCTCGCCGATCTCGACTCCGGCCGCCCGATGGATCGGCTCATCTGCGGCGATGTGGGATTCGGCAAAACCGAAGTCGCGCTGCGCGCCGCCTTCATCGCGGCGATGAACGGCAAGCAGGTCGCGGTCGTAGTGCCGACTACGCTCTTGGCGCGCCAGCATTTCAAGACGTTCGGCGAGCGCTTGCGCGGCTATCCGGTGCATCTGGCGCAAGCCTCGCGGCTCGTTTCGGCGGGCGAACTCGCCAAAGTGAAGAAGGGTCTCGCCGATGGAACGGTGGATATCGTCATCGGCACCCATGCGCTTCTCGGCAAAAACATCAAATTCAAGGATCTCGGATTGATCGTGGTCGACGAGGAGCAGCATTTCGGCGTCGCGCATAAGGAGCGCTTGAAACAGCTTCGCGCCGAGGTGCATGTGCTCACGCTCACTGCAACGCCGATCCCGCGCACGCTGCAGTTGGCGCTCTCCGGCGTGCGCGAAATGTCGATCATCGCCACGCCGCCGGTCGATCGGCTCGCGGTGCGCACCTTCGTCTCGCCGTTCGATCCGGTCACCGTGCGCGAGGCGCTCCTTCGCGAGCGCTATCGCGGCGGCCAGGCGTTCTACATCTGCCCGCGCATCGAAGATCTCGCTGACGCCAAGACGTTCCTCGACAAGCAGGTGCCGGAAGTGCGCGTCGCCGTCGCCCATGGCCAGATGCCGGCGCGCGTCCTCGAAGACGTGATGTCGGCGTTCTACGACGGCAAATTCGATGTGCTTCTGTCCACCACGATCGTCGAATCCGGTCTCGACATTCCGACGGCGAATACGCTGATCGTGCATCGCGCCGATATGTTCGGCTTGGCGCAAATCTATCAACTGCGCGGCCGCGTCGGCCGCTCGAAGCTTCGCGCCTATGCGCTGCTCACGCTGCCGTCGGCGCGCAAAATCACGCCGCAAGCCGAGCGGCGGCTCAAAGTGCTGCAATCGCTCGACACGCTCGGCGCCGGCTTCCAGCTCGCATCCCACGATCTCGACATTCGCGGCGCCGGCAATCTTTTGGGCGACGAGCAGTCCGGCCACATCAAGGAGGTCGGCTACGAGCTTTATCAACAAATGCTCGAAGAGGCGGTGATGTCGATGAAGGCCGGCATCACCGCGCCCGCGCCCGACCGCTGGTCGCCGCAGATCACTATCGGCACGCCGGTGCTCATTCCGGAAGATTATGTCACCGACCTGCCGGTGCGGCTCGCGCTCTATCGTCGGCTGGCCGAGATCGAGGACGATCGCGCCATCGAGGCGTTTGCCGCCGAGCTGGTCGATCGCTTCGGTCCGCTGCCGGACGAGGTCGAATATCTGTTGCAGGTGGTCGCGATCAAATCGCTGTGCCGGCGCGCCAATGTCGAGCGCATCGAAGTCGGGCCCAAAGGCGCGGTGCTCGCGTTCCGCGACAATGTTTTCAACAATCCGGATGGGCTTATTGCCTACATCGCCAAGCATCCGGCCGGCGCGCGCGTGCGCCCGGACATGAAGGTCGTGTTCTTCGACGAATGGGACTCCCCGCCCGAGCGCCTCAAAGGCGCGACGGAGATTTTGCGCTCGCTGGTCGCGATCGCGGAGCGCGCGAAGGCGGCGTGACTTTCTTATCCGCCCCCACGCAGCGAGTTCGCGTCCAAGTTATTCTTATCGTCACCACTGGGCTTGACCCGGTGGTCCATGCTGCCTCGCCGGACGTGTTTCGCCGCCGCATGGATTGCCCGGCCTTCGCCCGCCGAAGGGTTATTACGTGAGGCGGAGAAGAATTCCGCTTCGGCCCGCAGGCGGGTCAAAGCCCGGCAATGGCGAGCAGTTCTGGCCGCCTTGAAATACACTCACTCTTCGCGCAATTTGATCACCGCGCACCGAGCATAAGTTCCGACGAACGACGGCGGGGCGGGGGCACCATGAATACGCTGACCGCAAGTGTGATTGTGGCTCTCATTGGCGCAACTGCTTTTGTCGTGGTCGCAGTCATCACGGCGCGCACGCGAATTGGCCGGTTGCCGGCGATCGCAGTAGGAGCGCCAGTCAACCCGTCGCACGTCGCGATCGATCTTCCAGAATCGGCCAAAAAATTTCGCGTTTTCGGCTGGATGTTTGTGTTGGCTCTCTGCCTGACGGGCGTCTTCTGTTTGCTGCAAGGCCTCGGGGATTTGCGGATTTTTTTCCATTGGGACCAATGGGCAGCCGTTTTTGGCAGCCAACTTGATGAGCGAGCTGAAATCGCTCTCTATTCCAGATTCTGGATCGCGATGGGCATCGTGCTCATTTTTATAGCGCTATGGGCACAGTGGCGTTTACGACGCCGCTCTTTGTGACATCGCCAAGGCGGCTTAACTTGTCATTGCGAGCGACCCGCTTCGCTGGCTTGGCGAGCACGGCGGGTATAAGTGGAGCGCGCAGGCGGAAGCGAAACAATCAAGGCTCAGATGCCGATCTGGATTGCTTCGTTACTTGCGTTTCTCGCAATGACGAAAAATAACGAGAAGCATTCGCCTCTCCCCAGTGCGGAGAGACCGACTTGCGTGCAAGCAAACAAGCCGGGTGAGGGGCCTCGGTCAATTCCGAGACCCCTCACGTCAACCCCCTTGCCCCAACCTCTCCCCGCCTTGGGGAGAGGGATCAAGTGCCAGCCGAGGCGGCGAGCGACCCGTCTTCGCTCGCTCGGTGAGCTACGGCGGGTACGAGAGTCCGCCGAAGCGCGGAGCACGTAGGCGGAAGCGAAGCAATCCAGCCTGCGATGCCGATCTGGATTGCTTCGTCGCTTGCGCTCCTCGCAATGACGAGAACTTGCTGCCTTCAGCCGGCGTATTCGGCGCGCTTCTGCTCTTCGGCTTCGGCTTCCGTCCGCGGCGCGGCCGGCAGCTGCAACACGGTTGCAGTTTGGCCTTCCTCGAGATGGGTAAGCAGAATCTGCTGGCCGTCAGGCATTTCGAGCACATCGTGATGGACGCTCGGCTTGTCCTTGTCCCGTTGCCGGAAGATCGCGGTGGTGAAGCCTTCGAGGCTCTTTGACTCGTCGGCGGACCACCGCAGCTTGAGAGGCTTGTCGAAGGCAAGCTCTGTGCCGGGCAGGAGACAAACCGCTGTTGCCTCGCCGATCGGATCGTCAACTTGTTTGAATCCGACCGTGCCACGGCCGAAATTGTGGCTTACCAATTTGTCGGCGACGACTGCGGGACGCGATTTAGCGTGCTGAAGGCTGAAGTCGCACATGGTCAAACCTTTCCTGGTTTGGTTGCGGGCGACCAGCCAATCGCCTTTCACGCCGGCGACAGCGGATCGCCTTTGCGTGAATGATGCCTGATTCGCGGCCGGTGTCCTCATTACATTTTTGGCCGGGCGCCGGCGGGAGGGAGCGCCACAACTTAACCTCGATCGCGCTACACTCGGGCCGTACTATCCGTGCTCAGTCCCGCGCAGTAAGCTTGGTGCGCTCTCAACCGGAGTAGACTTTCCTCGAAGGACGAGGCCAAAGGAGCCAGCCAGGGAGTCCACCATGTTCAATCAAGCCCGCAAGCTCGCGCATCCCGATATCAAAGCTGAAAATCCGCCGGAGCGCGCCGCGCATTATCTGGACGTGCCCAACATGCCGTGGGAGGCGACCAAATTTCCTGGCATCAAGATCAAGGTGCTCTATACCGACGACAGCGGCATCACCACGGCTTTGTTCAAGCTCGAACCGGGCGCCGTCGTGCCGCTGCACGAGCACACCGCGCTGGAACAGACCTACGTGATCGAGGGCTCGCTCGAGGACCACGAGGGCAAATGCGGGCCGGGCCAATTCGTCTGGCGCCCGGCCGGCAACCAGCACGAGGCGGTTGCGCCGAACGGCGCCGTGTTGCTCGGCTTCTTTCTCAAGCCTAACCGCTTCGCTTACGGTGAAAAATTTTTCACTGCGCCGGGAGAGCGTGGATAAACACCCGCGCGTCGAGTTTAGTTGGACCCGGCACTGCGGCGAGTCCGTAGTCACCCCCACCCGATGCGCAGCGCGCATCGACCTCCCCCCACCAGGGGAGGTGAAAAATCTACGCCGTCGCTTTCGCCTGCTGCCCCGCCGCGCGGGCGATTGCGGTGGCGAGATATTCCGGCGGCTGCGCACCGGTGAGAAGAAGGGAGGAATCGAAAATGAAAGTCGGCACGCCGTCGATGCCGGCGTCTTTCGCGGCGTTGGCTTCGCTCGTCACGCGGGCGACGTCGTCCTCGCCGGCGAGCAGGCGCCGCACGATGTCGCCGTCCATGCCGCAATCTTTCGCCGCCTGCACCAAAACCTCCCGATCGGAGAGATCGGCGCCCTCGGCGAAGTAAAGCTCCATGAGTCTTTGTTTGACTCGCGCCGGGTCGGCGCCGTTCTTCGCCCACAGGATCAGACGATGACAATCGATGGTGTTCGGCTGCCGCGTCATCTTTTTGGGTTCGTAAGTGAGCCCTTCCGCCGCGGCGGCCGCGGCGACGCGCTCGGCAATCGCGTCATAGCGCGCCACCGAGCCGAATTTGGTTTCGAGATAGCTCTTACGGTCGATGCCTTCGCGCGGGATCCACGGATTGAGGAAATAAGGCCGGTACTCGACCTCGGCCGCGGTGTCGGGCGTGAGCGTCAGCGCGCGTCCAAGCCGGTGCTTGCCGATATAACACCACGGGCAAACCACGTCGGAGACGACGTCGATATGCACGCGCGGGGGCTCCTGCGATGCGGCCATGGGGAGGTCCCTCGGTCTGGTCGTTTCGGTGAAGGTTATATCGGGACGCCATGCGCGCGTCGCCAGGCGTGCGCGCGTTGCGAGAACAGTTCCCCTCCCCACCGCTGCGCGGGCGGAGGGGAAAGAGAAAGCGCCCCGGAAGCGGGGGAAGGAGTGAGACTACGCCGGCTTCGGCGGCTCTTCGACGACGCGGGCGATCAGCGAGTCGGTCGTGTCGCTCGGCTTCAACGTCGCGAGAGTCACCGCCGGTTCGGCGCCGGCTTTATTGTCGGCGGCGAGCATGACCTTTCTGAGCACGCTCGCGATCCGCCGCGTCACCACATGCGCCGCGCGCAGATCGGTCTCGGTGAAGACCGTGAAGATCGATTTGTCGGCCTCCTGGCAGGCAAAATCGACCTGGCGCATCAAGCGGCCGACCAGGCGCGCGGCTTGCAGGCTGGTGCGCCGGTCGGCGGCAGGCAGCGAGAACCGCGCGATCGACAGCGCAGCCCCGCGCTTGTCGGCTTTGTCGACGGCGCGGTTGAGATCGCGCCAGAACACGGCATTGGCAAGAAGCCCGGTATCGGGATCGATCGCGCCCTTGGCGTCAAGGCAAGCGAGCATGCGTTTGAGCCGGCGGCCAAAGGCGTGGAGGCGAATATAGGGCAAGAGATAATCGATCGCGCGCTCCGCGCCGCCGCCGACGCGTTCGAGATTGGGTAGCGCGGCGGCGAAAGTCTCGATCACCGCGGCATGATTGCCGATCACGGCGACGGGGAGATCGCGAAAGCGCGCCTCCTCGGCAAGCACGGTCAACAGCGCTTCGACGACGCGGGCGCCGAAACCGTCGCCGATGATCATGCCGTCGATCTCGCGGGCCTTGAGCGCGCGCGCCGCGCCCTCCACGGTAAGCGCGCCGATGACGCCGACATGTTCGCCGGCGGCGGTGCACAGGCTCGGATAGGAGCGGCCGCGGCCGGCGACCAGCACGCTCGCTTCGTCGAGCGGATCGGCGTCGGGCAGGTCCGGCAATTCCTTGCTGCGTGCGGCGAGCGTGCGCATGCGGCGGAGCACGGTGGCGTGGAGGCTGCGCACGCGCAGCGCGGCATTGAGCCGGCCGATCAGGCGCTCGGGCGGCGCCTTCGCGGCGATCGTAAGCGCGTCGGCAAACCGCTTCGCGGCATCGTCGCGGGCCCGCGCGATGACGGGCGTGAACAGGCCAGCCTCTTGCTCGGCCTGCACGTTGAGCGTCTTCTCCAGCACCGCGGCGCGAGCGCGGTCGGCGCAACCTTCGGCGAGGATGACGGCCTGCGCCGGGCGCGCCTGCAACACCGCCGCGGCGTCGGCCCAGCGCGCCTCGATGATCGGATAGGCGCCGGCCGCGCGCAACGCTTCGACGACGTCGCGGGCCGGCTGGTCGGCAATGACGGCGAAGGGACCTTGTAGCGGCATTGGCTCTGGATATGGACTCGAAGACGGGTGGCGGAGGCTGCGGATTCGAGCGCCAATCCTGCCAAAGTGCTGTTAACGTCCCGTCAATTTTACCTCTCCCCGCCGTGTGGGGAGAGGTCTCCCCGCAAGCGGGGAGAAGGAGCCAAGGCCTTCGTCGAACTTTACTGCCGCGCCTGCCCAGGCTCGCGCCACCAGCTGTCGGGCAAAAAGCCGAACAAAGACGTGCGCGCCGGATGGTTGATCGCGGCGCGGCGCGCCACCCACTGCTGCGGCAGATAGAACAACGGCACCACGTAGGCGCCGGAAATGAGCACGCGGTCGAGCGCGCGTACTGCGGCGACAAAGTCGGTGCGCTCACGAGCGCGCAAGAGCGCCGCGATCATGGCGTCCACGGCGGCGCTTTTGACGCCCATGTAATTGCGCGTGCCGTCCTGATCGGCCGCCGCCGAGCCCCAGTAGAAGGTCTGCTCGTTGCCGGGGGAGAGCGATTGCTCCCAGCGATATTCGATCATGTCGAAATCGAAGGTCGATAGCCGCTGCTGATATTGCACGGCGTCGACGAGGCGCACCTGCGCGGCGATGCCGGCGCGCCCGAGACCGGCGGCGAAGGCGAGCGCCAGGCGTTCGTCATCTCGGTTCGTCACCATGATTTCGAAAGCGAGTGGTTTGCCACTCGCGCGATTGCGCAGCACCGTCCCTTTGAGCTCGTAGCCGGCATCGGCAAACAGTGTGAGCGCTTGGCG